>FWPV01000304.1_pt1 | contig 164652 bp, 157 predicted proteins | sample 2228371 | NCBI WGS metagenome assembly FWPV01 (sample SAMEA103939776, study PRJEB20133) | metagenome
GTGAGCACGTGGCTGCAACAAAAATAGAACACATGATGCAAGAGGCAATTCTAAAGTTCACATTTTATAATATGATAATAAATTAAAATCCGGTGTAAGAAACCAGACAGACGATTACATGAGGAACTCAAAGGAATTATTCAACACAGCATCGATAAGAATAAATTTTTATCGACCTCGGCGCCTCTTCAACACAGCATGGCAACAAGCATGCGGGCCCAAGGATTCGTGCATCTGATGACTGTTCCTGAGAAACTGCTCAGCGAATTGAGCCACGAGAGAGATGCTTCCTATACCTGAATCCTGTCGAGTATCTCTTTGAACTCGGACCATAGCTCTATCGGTATGCGCACCCCGTTCTTCGACCAGCCCGTGTATCTCTCAGAGGTGAGATACTCTCTTATGTCCACGCCCACAGACCCTCTGAACTCGGTCTTTCTGATAACCACCTCTGTGGTATCGTTCTTTCTTATTCTCCCTATTTCCTCCTCCAATTCGATCACCTCTCCAGGAGACTTCTCCGCTCGTGCTAAATACCTTGGGCATATACAGCAATAAAAACTGTCGAGATGTGTTTATGGATAAAGCAATGTTCGAGATGGAATACATAAAATGGATCAGGAATGTCGCAGGACAGATTGGCAGTAGGGCTACCAGACTCTCGAAGGCGGAGCAGGATCGTCTGCTGAACGAATACAAGAGGCTCGAAGAACCTCTGGAGGTCTTTCGTGAGTTCTCCGACATCAAACGCATAAAAGGCATAGCTGTGGCGGACATAGAGAAGCACATATTTCTAGAAACAGATACCATCAACTTCTTCCCATCGTTTGAAGATCGAAGCGCAAGAGCGCTCGATTTTGCGGTCTCCATGAGCAGACGGCTTTACTACCGCGGTCTTTGGTTCTCAATGATATCTCTTAACAGAAGTTATGTTGAGAGAGCATCGGAGAAGATGCTTCTATTCACCCTTGAGCATGAGCTCGAGGTGGCCAGGATATTCGAGGAGGTAACACAGAACTGGGGAGAGGTGACTCAAGAGTACGACTCTGAGCGCATCGGAAAGCTAAATATAACTCCGGAAGATCTTCGCGCTGACGAGAAAATCCTAATAGAGCTGACAGATACGCAACCGATGCTGCCCAGACCGTACGCGGAAATGGCCATGCTTGTGTACCTGGAGGAGAACTTCTCGACGTTGAGACCTTTCGGGTCTGCAAGCCGCAGCGCGGACGAGGAGGCATTCGGCGCGGGCCTTTACGAGGAGTTCGCGGGTTGGAGGGCATTCACCCAGAACAGCTATAAGATATTCGTCGCCGAATTGAGAGGCAAGATACGAGATGCCTATGCCGGATACGCATGAGCTCAATTCGTGAAGTATTTATATAGTGTATGAACTAGGATGCACCATCGATACTCGAGGAGATCCAAAATTGCCAAAACCGGAAGTTAACATAGGCATGGTCGGCCATGTGGATCATGGGAAGACCACACTGGTGAGGGCCCTATCTGGGGTATGGACCGATCAGCACAGCGAGGAGATAAAGAGAGGGATATCAATAAGGCTTGGCTATGCCGATGCTACCTTCAGAAAGTGCCCGAGTTGTCCGGCGCCAGAGCGCTACACGGTACAGGAGATATGCTCCCACTGCGGCTCGAAGACCGATGTTCTTAGGACAGTCTCATTCGTTGATTCTCCAGGGCATGAGACGCTCATGGCCACAATGCTCTGCGGTGCTGCTATAATGGATGGCGCTGTTCTGGTAATAGCGGCAAATGAGCCCTGCCCACAGCCCCAGACGAAAGAGCATCTAATGGCTCTGAATATAACTGGAATCGACAAGATCGTGATAGTTCAGAACAAGATCGATCTGATCTCCAAGGAGGAGGTCCTTGAGCACTACAAACAGATAAAGGACTTCGTAAAGGGCACAGTCGCAGAAAACGCCCCAGTGATTCCGATATCTGCACAGCAAAATATAAATATAGATATGGTGATCCAGGCGATAGAAGAAGTCATCCCGACCCCGAAGAGGGACACCAAGAAGCCCCCGCTTCTGAAGGTCGCAAGGTCTTTCGATGTCAACCGGCCGGGAGCATCTATAGAGAACCTCGTCGGCGGCGTCATCGGCGGTTCTCTGAGCCAGGGGGTGCTCAGCAAGGGCGACAAGCTTGAGATCGTTCCAGGCAGGCTCGTTGAGGCAGAGGGCAAGAAGCAGTGGGTACCGATACAGACCAAGATCACAAACTTGAGGGCCGGCGGTGAGGATGTCGAAGAGGTCACCCCAGGCGGGCTTATCGGCGTGGGCACAAATCTCGACCCCGCCATAACGAAGAGCGATAACCTCGTCGGTCAGGTTGCAGGAGCTCCAGGAAAGCTTCCGCCGGTATGGCACAGCTTCATAATGGATATAAAGCTCCTGGAGCGAGTGGTGGGTTCCACAGATGAGGCCGCTGTAGAGCCGATACATACGAGCGAACCGCTGATGCTCAACGTGGGCACAGCGACCACTGTTGGTGTCGTCACAAGCGCCCGAGAGAGCGGTCAGGTCCAGGTACAGCTCAAGCGTCCCGTATGCGCTGAGATAGGCGACCGAGTTGCAGTCAGCAGGCGGATTGGTGCGAGATGGCGGTTGATAGGCGTTGGAACTATAGTCTCCTGAGGTTGAATATGCTTGAAGGTCCTGCTGGATACAAATGCGCTGATGATGCCTGAGCAGTTCGGCGTGGATATATTCTCTGAATTGGAGCGGCTCGGCTATTTCGAGTATCTTGTTCCTACTGCAGTGGTTAAAGAGCTGAAGGAGATCTCGAAGTTCGCTGACAAGGGCAGGGACAAGCGTGCTGCAAATGTCGCGCTGGGATTGATATCAAGATGCAAGATTCTGGACGCAGAGGGAGATGCGGACGATGTCCTTGTGAGGCTCGCATCAGAGACTGGTGCTGCTGTCCTGACCGGTGATAAGGAGCTTAAGAAAAGGTTATCTAAGAGGGGTATCACGGTTATCTACCTGCGCCAGAGTCAGTACCTCGAGATCGATACGCAGAGGAGATTCTGATGTACAGAAGGATGAAACTTGAGGGTGTGGTTAGGATTCCCCCTGAGGATATGGGCAACCCTCTGAGGGATGCTGTGGAGATTGCCCTCCGGAACAAGTACGAGGCGAGGGTCGACAAGACGCTGGGGGCGATAGTGGCAATTCTGAATGTGGATGAGATAGGAGAGGGGCGAATAATAGCCGGCGACGGCGCTGTGTATTATGATGTGATATTTGATGCGATAGTCTTCAAGCCTGAGATGCAAGAGGTGATCGATGGAGAGGTCGTGGAGATAGTCAAGTTCGGCGCGTTTGTGAGCATAGGCCCGTTTGACGGTCTTCTACATGTGAGCCAGATCACAGATGAGTATATGGCGTACGACGAGAAGAACTCCAGGCTTGTGAGCAAAGACACGAACAAATTCCTGGCCGAAGGCGATAAGGTGCGCGCTAGGATAATAGCCGTGAGCCTGAACGAGAGGGATCCCAGGGGGAGCAAGATAGGGCTGACAATGCGCCAGACCGGTCTCGGAAAGCTCGAGTGGCTTGAGGCCCTCAGACGCGGCGAACCATCCCGACAGGTGGAGGTCATGAAGGCAGATGCTGAAAGGAGCGATAGCGCTGATCAGAAGGTGGAGGCTGAATGACAGAGCAGGCCTGCCGTGAGTGCCACAGGATCGTGGAGGGGCTTGTATGCCCCATCTGCGGATCGTCCTCGCTGAGCAAGGACTGGTCGGGATATGTTATAGTCTTAGATCCAAAAGGCTCTGAGGTTGCAGCAAAGCTGGGTATAACCCTGCCTGGAAGATATGCCCTGAAGGTGCGATAGCTTGAGAACTCTGATACTCCCTGAGGAGATGCGCGACGAGCTCAAGAAGCCGCTTGGTGTTCTGTACAGATGCCATGGTGTGGAGTGCGTTGAGCGGATGGCGGAGCATCTCAAAAATGCGAAAAGGCTGATCGCGGTGGGAGACATAACCACATTTTACCTCCTCAAGGCGTCCTTCACGCCGGATCTCATGATAGTCGATCACAAGACGAAGAGGTCGCCGGTCGAGGATTTTGTAAAACGACGGGATCTCGATAAGAGCTACAGGATAATCTCCGTCGAGAACCCACCAGGCACGCTTACCGAGGAGCTTCTTGATGCTGTTAATCGGTCGCTGAACGGCTGCACACCTACGGAGATAATAGTCGATGGCGAGGAGGATCTAGCGGCGCTGCCCGCGATACTTTACGCGCCAGTCGGTTCAGCTGTAGTATACGGACAGCCCTCGGTGGGCAGCGTGCTCGTCATGGTGACCCCCGAGAAGAAGTCAGAGATCGAGAGAATTATGGGCAGGATGATTGTGAACGAAAAGGTTTAAGAGCTGTAGATGAAGGTGAACCGAGTATGAATATAGAGATACTGAATGAGCGTGAGAATCCATTACTCAAAAGACGGGAGCTGGTGCTTAAGATTGTCCATGAGGAAGGCCCAACCCCCACGAGGAAGAGCGTCGTGGAGCTGCTTGCTGCCATAAAGAACTCGAAGCCTGGACTGGTGGTTATACGGAAGATGAACAGCCTCTTCGGAAAGAGGGAGAGCATCGCTTACGCTAGGATCTACGAGACCGAGGAGCGAATGAAACAGGTTGAGAATCCGCATATAGTTAAGAGAAACATACCCTCTGTGCAGGAGGCCAGCTAGATGGGCGTGAGTCGGTATTACCAGCTCGGTGGCGATAGCATAAAAGCGCGCAAGCCTATATGTCCGAGATGTGGAAACGGTGTCTTCCTGGCGGAGCATAAAGACAGGATGAGCTGCGGCAAATGCGGCTACACAGAGTTCAAGAAGTGAGAAGAGTCGCCTTGCTTCTGCTCTTCGTGCCGGAGAAGACGAGACGAAGGGTTGGCTTAGGACGAAGGCAGGGCCAACCCCCGTCTTTTGAAGGGCGGGATACAGCCCGTATGATATAAGTGAGGATTCCTATAAATCTCATTTTTAAGGTGTTCGCGTGTTGCAGCGTACTTGTATTAACAACATTTTATATCAAAAAGGTGGGAGGATTCCTATAAACCTCCCTTTTAAGATTCTCGCTTGTTGCAGCATACTTGTATTAATAATATTTATATCAAAAAGGTGGGTTTTTAGGAACCCTCGTGGGTTTTAGGAATCCTCAAGTACCAGATACATATATCCCAAAGATTGGCCCTGGTGCGGCATGGCCTGTGGCTGGGTGCCTGCGACTTCAGTCGCGGGAGCCGTCACGGATAGAGCCTGTCTGAGAGCAGCCGATCAAATCTATGAAAGCCTACGACCTCGTCGAAGCATGCCTGAGGCACTCACGTGGTCGTATTGCAGGAAGCCCTGCTAAAGGCAATGGAGGGAGTTACTCGAATCCCAGAACGAAGCTCTTTATGTTATATCTCAAATCCTCGTGGTATCCTCCCTCCAGCACAGCGAACCTTCGGCCGTCGCATTTGTCCTCAGACGCATCTCGTATCATCGAAGCTATCTTTCTGTAATCATCTCTCTTGAGAATGCCGCCCCAGTCGAGCAGATAGGTATCGAAGCCCGCGGATACCCCGATGATGTCGTAATCGTTGGATTCCAAAGCGTTTGCGACCTGCGCCATATAAGCTTCGCTCTCGAGGTTGATGTAATCGAAGTTCGCATCGATGGCGCCGATGTTGACCACCTTTATATCCTCATCCCAGCGGAATATGCTCACGGTGCCGTCACCGAAATGGAGATCGATGTCGAGTATCAGAATCTTATCGAGACGCGGTTTTATCCTCTTTACGGCAATTGCGATGTTGTTGAAGAAGCACATACCCCATGAGTGGTCTGAAGATGCGTGATGGCCTGGCGGGCGTACCAGGCCGAATGCAGGCTCTCTCAGCGATATCTCAGCTGCAGCGACGGCACCACCAGCAGCCAGCGCAGCTGCATCATAAAGACCTCTCAACCTGACGCGCTCTATATGCCCTTTCGTGTGAACGCTGGCTATCTCAGACTCGCTCGCGGGGGATGGCTCGAAGAACTCATAGCCTGCAAGCTCTTCAGCAGCGAGCCTTACCCTGTCCGGGCTCTCAACCGGATTTGTCGGATAGCGATCCTCAAATCTTCTGCTGTATACTATTATCATCGCTCAAGCGCATGGAAGTGTCAGCGGTGGGTTCTCGCCGGCCTCGATCTCCTCGCGGATGTTGACCTCTCCGATGTAAAGGCCGCTCATGAGCATGTTGACTGTTTTTCGATCGCTTTTGTTCACGAATCTCGCCCCGATCCGGGCTGTGCCGTGAAGATAGGAGTTGATCTGATATAGAGAGACATTCTCGCTCTGATAGATTGTGGTATCCTTGACGAGATCCTTTATTGAGGAATAGCTCTCAGATATCACCGTGCCGACATCGTAATTCTTCGCGCATAAGGCGTTCTTCAGATCGACATCGTAACTTTGGGTTCCTGAATAATACGGATTGTATGCGAAATATCCCCATTCGTTGAAGTACATATCGCTCTCATCTGAGGTGTTACTGCTCCACAAATCCACTGTCTGCCTTCTTGCTACTGTTCCGCTTCCCCTGGTCCCGACAACCAGCTTCTGCCCTTTGAATCCGTAGTCCGTCTCGTATATCTTCGTCTCGTCCACATAGCCGTTGATGAAAAGGTATGAGTGCTGGGTGAGGGTACGATTGCCTGCGAGTGCAGGAGTGGCAGTTAAGCAGAGCAGTATCAGAATGAGCATCGCAACCAGGGCAAGTAGCCGCTTCATGCCAAAGCCTCTTTTTCGTTTTGTGGAGAAGTCCTCAGATCCACATACTACCCGTGGCATACAAAGATAGATACTTTACGGTCGCATTCTATGCATCTCCACGTGACCTCCTCTCCGGCCTGAAGACCGGAGTCTTTGCTGCCCCTACTCCCCCATCTCTATAAAGATGCAACTCAGATAACCAATGGCCACAGATCTTGTATCTTGAAGTTCAGCTCATAGTCAGACCAGTTCTCTTCAACGTTGAGTTCTTATACGGAGCAAGCCAACCATCAGATACCGCTCTGAGATAGGTTTTGGTATTATGAGGTCGCCTTGTGAAGAGGTTGTGTGGGAGATACTCCCCGGTATCAGGGCCACGATAGCGCAGGAGCTTGTGAAGCGTGGTGTTTCCCAGAGAGAAATATCTAAGCTGATGAATATCACGCCTGCTGCGGTCTCCCAGTACGTATCTGGAAAGAGGGGATACAGCATCGTATTCAGAGATGATATCAGATACGAGATATCGAGACTAGCAGAAGATCTGATGAATGGGGGTGTTGAAGACCTCACGGCGAGGATCTGCGAGATCTGCAAAAGAGCACGCGGCCAAGAGCTCTGCCCGTTAGAGAGGTCTGAAGAAGGCGAATCATAGAGTATGCGGAGCTGCTCAGGTACTCGTATAATTGAGCGAAACCCATCTTTTGGTATGAAATATTATTAATATAATTATGCTACAACACGCGAGCGTCTTAAGAATGTGGTTCATATGCTCTGTTGAATAACGTTCAGAAATCCAAAAGCAGAGGGCAACTCATACGAACCACAATTTTGATGTAGATCGATAGCTGGAGACCATATCATCTCTATTCAACACAGCAGGTTTAATAGGAATCCTCGCATTGTACCGAAAGATTCGATCAAATAATATATTGGTGTGAAATGCCTCCGACCCATTTTTCATTCCCATAAATGGCCTGGGGTCATGAGTGTTTTTCGGGCAGAACGCTCTCCTCCCAAGAGCGAAGAGGGGGTTTCCGCTGCGCGCATACCATGCGACTCTAGGGGTTCCGTGGGCGCAAGTTAATATACACGCTCTGGTAACATTTCCCTGATAGATATGATTGAGATAACAGATGCAGCTGCGATGGTGATAAAAGAGCATCTCATTCCTGGAAAGGTTTTGAGGATGTTCCTTGCGGCAATTGATGAGACCGGCGCAAATTATGGGCTTGCTGTGACCGATCCGGCAGAGCGCGATGTGCTCTTCGAGAGCAATGGCATAACAATCCACATGAGCCCTGAGGATGCGGAGATCCTCGGGGAGACGATAATTGATTTCATAGACGACCCAGAGATAGGCACAGGCTTCATAATATACGGTCCCGGTGGGGATGCATGTGGATGCGGCCACCACGAACATGACTGTGGCTGTCACTGAAATGGATCTTCCTGAGAACGGCTAGCAAACACCGAATTGCAAGGCAATTGTTGTGTTGAATGACCTTGAATCTTCGATGGCATATAACCCACCACAGAGATACTCGACGGCATAGATCGCAACATCTTGACTTATTCAACACAACAACTGCAATTGAGCAAATAGACAGGCAGATGCCTATCTTTGCCCGCCACATACCTCTTAAATGCTGCTGATTCGATATGCTCCCCCTAAATGCGTGGATCTCGAGAGCGATGCTGGCTTCAAATCACTAGAAGCATGTTGAAAGCCAGATGTGTTCGTGGGGAAGCGGAGCTCCGATCTCAATGCCCTGGAGTTGATTAAACGATGTGCACTCTGGTTACCGGAGGTGCTGGATTCATAGGCTCGAACCTGGTGAGAGAGCTTCTTAAGAGGGGAGAGCCGATAGTAGTCCTGGACAACATGCACACAGGCAGCATGAAGAACCTGGAGGGGCTGGAGGGAGACCTGACCGTCATAAAGGCTAGATGCAACGATCTCCCAGGGCTGGATATCAGACCCGAGAGGATATACCATCTCGGCATCCCCTCATCCTCGCCTATGTACAAGAAGTACCCTTTTCTCGTTGGCGAGGCGATAAACGGATTCATCGCTGTGATGGAGCTTGCAAGGAGATATGGCTCCAGAGTTGTTTATGCATCAACATCATCCCTCTACAATGGGTTGGAGCCACCGCATCGCGAGGATATGGCCATCGCCGCTACGGACTACTATACCGAGGCCAGACTTGCGATGGAAAGGCTTGCCGATCTCTACAGAAATCTATTCGGGATAAGCTCTGTAGGCATGCGATTCTTCTCCGTCTATGGTCCGAATGAGAAGTCGAAGGGGGCGTACGCGAATGTGATAACCCAGTTTCTCTGGTGCATGATGAGGTGTGAAACCCCTGTGGTATACGGGGACGGCTCGCAGACAAGGGATTTCTTATACGTAAAGGATGCCGTCAGAGCGCTCCAGATGGCCATGGAGTCCGATTACCATGGAGTTCTTAACATCGGCACTGGTAGAGCGTACAGCTTCAATCATGTGATAGAGGTGCTGAACAGAAAACTTGGATTGAATTTGAAGCCGAAGTATGTCGATAATCCAATAGCCAATTATGTAAAGCATACGAGAGCAGACACTTCAAAGGCCAAAAAGATCCTCAACTTCGAGGCAGAATATGATCTTGAGAGAGGTATTGCCGAGCTCATTCGATGTTATGGGGGTGGCGAAGATGTTGCTCTTCAGGCCGGAGAGGAAGTCACGAGAAACGTTCGCCATCGACGTGCTCTGATATGAGCTCCTCTAGAAACCCGGCTATGCCACCTGGATGGATAACCTCGATCGCATCGAGCTCCGCAATCATGCGGCCATCGAGTCCTGCTCTTCGCAGCATATCCATGTAGGCCTTATGCTCCGCCTTTCGTATCTCAGACCGGACCATCGGCACTTTCATTCTCACAACCTGCTCTGGGGTCAAGGCGATATGCTTCACTTTTATCATCTTATTTCTCGCAGAGACAGCCTCTTCCAGATCTCTTGCAAATGACAGCGCTGCAGGACTCAGATCTGTCATGCATAGAACAACCGCGTAACCATCACCGACTCTCCTGAGAAGATCTGCAAGAGCATCCTCAAATTGAGTTCCACCTATCGATACTAATGTGATCCCGTGCTTCCTGCAAACCGGCCAGATCAATGGGTTGAGTAAGGATCGATTCAACCAAAGCTCGAGATGAGGAGCAGCTTCGAACTCCGGAATCAGCACCTGTACACCAGCCACCTCCTCCAAAAGAGCATCGTGTGGAATGTAACCCAACTCCACGGCCAGTTTCGCCCATTTTTTAAGCTTCTCACCATCGCTCTCCTCGAAGGGCCTTGTCACCCGTATCTCACCAACAAACCCACCGCAGATAGGATAATCGGATTCTGCCCTAAGCAAAGCATGATAGAAGAGAGATCTCAAAGTCGCCCTCGGACGGTTGAACTCGCGAAATATCTTAGCTACCCATCTGCATTTCGTCCTGCATGTTTCAGTCTCAACAAAGGTCTCAACCATCTCCACCACCCACCATCAAGAAGTCATTACCACAAGCCAACTCGCGAGATAAGAGGCGTGCCAAAAAGATGAAAGCTTTTGTATGTGCGGTTATTCGTGAGGATTCCTATAAACCTTCGCTCCAAGATTCGTACGTTTCACAGCATGCTTATATTAATCAAATTTTATATGAAACAGACGGGTTTTGGGAAATCCTCTGGTATGTGCATGCATATACCTTGCGTATTCGAGCGTCTTCGGCATTTGTGAGCAGGACTTGAAACATGTCGTTGATATGTGTGCCTAAAGATCTATCAGATTCGCGTATTGTAATTTACACACTTGTATAATGTTCATATTAATAGTAATCATTCAGAAGTCGCTCCTTTTGAATGGGAGGAATGCCGCATTATTGGTTGAAAAATGCCTCCGAACCATTTCGTTCCCATGGTGACCTCGGCTAATTGGTGTTTCTCGATATGCCAATAGCTATATGATGATGAGATTCGTACAGGTGGATCAGAGAATGAAGTCTAACCGAAACTTCCGGCTATATTCAAGCGAGGAGCAAATCAAGAATCTGGAGGAGGCGCTGATACAGGGAGGTGTCTTACAGCTCTGGCAGAGAGAGAAGAACGCCCACGAGAGGAAGGATTCGATTGATCTACTAACAGACCGACCATGCATCAGACTGTTTGCCTCATATAGGAGTTGCTCGGATGGAGACGTTGGCTGATTTGATCCAGGTGCTTCGTGATTTTTCGAGAATGGAGCCCAGCAAGGAGAACGCGGAGCGGATCTTCGGCTGGATCCCGGTGGATATCAAGTTCTTCACGCCGGCTGGCGATGAAAGCGTCATGATGATATTCTTCGAGAAGGGGCTTGTGATCGAGGCCAGATATTTTCTGAATGATGGCCTGCGAGATCTAGCCGATGATCTAGAGGTGCGCCTCATGCTTCGTGTCGACATCAACTCCAGAGTGGGATACAATGTGTTTTACTCCCGTTACATTCACGGTCAGGGATACATAAGAGTCTCATTGAGAGAGGTTGACAACAAGATGGTCCAGAAGATCCTCGACGAGTATTACACGCCAAGACTGAGAAGCATATACAAGCCCATAATCCTCGAGTTCAAAGGCTTCAGGGACAGAGACTTCTTCGGAGTCGAGGCCGGGAGGGAAGGCGGTTACATCTACTACTCGCCGGTCAGGCCGAAGAGCGGAGAGCTGGGGACAAATATTCTCGATGTCGTAGCGAAGTTATACCACCTCGAAGCCATCATGAAAGATAAAGATATCCAGCACCAGTTGGCCGAGCTCGAGCTGCAGATGAGCTTTCTGCCGAGTGTGATGTGGATCTGATAGCACTGCGATGCGGATCAGATATACACTAGGCACCGCCAAGCATGATATCGTCCGCGAAATCTATCCTGCATGTGAGACCAGCACGCAGAGCTTCGAGAAGGCATTCAACCGTCTTTATCGCTGAGAGATCTGAAAGAGCCGCTCTAGCGCTGAGAACCTCCTGGAGGCTATTGACTATGCTCTTCGTCAGCTCGGTGAGCAACCTCTTCGAGACGCCGTCAGACTGTGCTATGTTCAATGCCTCTAAGTAAGTACTCACGGCCGCATCTGTCCTGGATGTGGCCAGCTCACACCCAGCCATGATCTCAAGAGCTTTTACCTGCAGATCCCTGTAGCCAAGCTGTCTGGCCTGCCGCTCGAGGAGGAGGGACGTCTCCTCTGCACGCGCATAGTCCTTCTGGTTGAAGAACAGAGTTGCAAGAAGGGCGTAGACGGAGAGAAGATCGTACATAGAGCCGATCGAGTTGAAGAGCTCCAAGGATCTCTGGAGATGCTCCTCGGCCTCCTCGTAGTCGCCCCTATTCAGGGCCGCGGCCCCCAAGCTGCGAAGTGCAGCTCCTTCATCTCTTTTGAGGCCGAGCTTCCTAGCCAGCGCCAGAGCCTTTTGGTAGTAACTCATCGCCTCCGCTGGCGCGTCAGATGCATAAAAATCGCCCCATTCTATGTAGAGTCTTATCCTCATGGGATCGTATCCGATCTTGAGGATATGCGTCTCGGCCTCTGAGAGGTAGAATCGCGCCTCCATCATCTCGCCTTTGTTGATCTTCACCCGAGCCATTGCGAGATAGGCCTCGCATAGGTCTGGAACCGCACCTATGCTCTCGAAAGCAGTCATCGCTGAAAGAATATCCTCTTCAGGATCGGCACCTCTGAGCTCCTTTAGGAGCCCGAGATTCAACCGGGACATGTTCGCGCATGGTGCTGCTTTTAAGGCATTGAACTCCTCAATGCTTCTCGATAGAAGGTTCTCTGCGATAGACCACTCCCCTCTATCCCTGTAGACGAGGGCCATGTTGAACATGGTCTCTGCCGCGCCGTATCTGTCTCCGGAGCGTTCTAAGAGCTCCAGGCTCTTCTGGTAGTGATCGAGGGCCTCCTCCCATCTGAAGGTATCGGCATAGGCATTGGCTATAATCCCATGCATCTCAGCAATGGCCTCGACATCACCGGATTCCTCAAGCTCAGCGAGCTTTTTGAGGTATCCGGCTATATCCACCGCTGCCTCACCGCGACATGACCTGATCATATCGATGTTAGCCTGGAACTCGGCTGCATCCTCGACCCCACCATCGCGCATCGCGTACTCAACGGCCATCCTGAAATGATCTATAGCCAATGACCATTCGCCTCTTCTGTAATAAAGGAGCCCGAGGTTATTCAGCACCATCGAGGATGCCCTGGCGTCCTCAAGCCCTTCGAATATCTCAAGGCTTTTGTGATAGAACTCTATCGCCCTCTCCCACTCTCCTCTCCTGTAGTGTATGCTGGCGATATTGCTCATCGCGGCCCCGAGGCTCTGCATATCCCCGACCCTCTGGAAATGTTCCATGGCCGTGGTATATGAGATCAGGGCCCGATCCCAGTCCCCTCTTCTGTAAAGCACGTTTCCTATATTGTTCGTGGTGACTGCTGTGCTGTAGGCATCGCCGAGCCTCTCGAATATCTCCAGGCTCTCGTTGTAGTGCTCGAGGGCATCATCCCACATCCCCTGCTCGGAGAGGAGATTGCCGATCGTGCTGAGCAGAGCTGCTGCCCCGAGGGAATCACCGCTGCTCCTGAATCTCTCGAGCGCCTTTTTGTACTCATCTAATGCCTCTCGCCAGAGCCCGATCCTCTCGTATACAATAGCAAGGCTGCTCAGCGCTCTCAATCTTCCGGGGGTATCCTGTTTGAGATCCACACATCTCTTGAAGAACTCGAGAGCATCGTTCCAGCGGCCTTGTTCTGCTGCTATGCTTCCAAGGCCCATCAGAGCGTTTGCCGCGCCCTGATCATCACCTAGCCTCTGGAAGATCTCAAGACTGGTCTTGTAGTACTTTTCAGCGCTATCTCTATCCCCCAGGCGATAGTAAAGACCTGCCAGGTTCCACGTTATCTTCGCAGAGCTGGAATCACTAGAATCGAGATCCAAGCTCATCTTGTAGTTCCTGACGGCCTGCAGAAAATCTCCCTTCTCCTCATACACGTTGCCGAGGTTGTTCATCACCGCTGCCATCCCTCTGCGATCGCCTATGGCCTCGAAAGTCTCCAGGGCGGCCTGGTAATGGAATACGGCGTCATCCCAGCGCCCTTCAACCTCGTACAGGGTCGCGAGATTGATATGAGTATTAGCAGCGCCATGCACATCCCCGAGGATCTCCTTCATCTCAAGGCATCTAAGGTAATGGCTTTCGGCAGCGTCTCTCTCGCCGAGGTGCTGATAGACTAGCCCCATGTTGTTAAGGGTCTTCGATGCGCTCAGCCTGTCCCCAACCCTCTCTTGGAGTTTCAGGGCATCCTGATACACATCCAGCGCCCTCTCTAGCTCGCCCATCATCTGGTATATGCTCGCGATGTTTGAGGTGGATGCCGCGACACCTCTCATATCACCGATTTCGCGCAGAATCTCAGCGCTTCTCTGGAAGTTCTCTATAGCCTTATCCCATTCGCAGATGTCTGCGAGCAGAAGGCCGAGACTGGTGAGCGATGCGGCCGTACCAGATTTATCGCCGAGCTCTTCGCACAGCTCAAGAGATCTGACGTAACATTCGTGCGCCTTCTCGTAATCGTTCAACTTGTAATATGCATGGCCCAGCTCTCGGAGCGCCCTTGTCAGATCGGATGACGGCTCGGATAGTAAGAGCTCCACAGCCTCCCTGTAGCAATCGATGGAGCTCTTCCACTCCTCCATCCTGCTGTACAGCCTTGCTAGGCTCAAGAGAGCAGTTGAAAGACCATCGCGCTCTGAAAGCGCACGGAAGCCCTCTACAGCTTTAATATAGGATTCCTCTGAGAGCGAGAATCTCCCCTCACTGAGATGGAGATCGCCAAGATGCAACGCAGTTCTTGATGAGCCATGGAGATCCTGTGAGTGCTCATACCTCCTAAGGGCCATATCAAAAAGATCCTTCGCTCTATCTGTATCCCCTTTCAGCTGAGATATAAAACCGAGCATCTCTAAAACTCTACATACGAATGGGATCTCGCCGAGTCGCTCGAACTCCTCTAGGCAGATTGTGTACAGCTCCTCTGCTGTGGATCTATCCCCCATCTTCTCTCTGATCTCTGCCTCCTCAAGAAGGGCCTGTGCTGTGGAATATCGATCACCGGAGGATTTGAACTCATTCTGAGCTTCAGAAATGCATTTCAGAGCCTCCTCCCACCTCCTGGACTCTTTGTATAGCCTGGCCAGTTTCATGAGAACAGTCGCATGCTGCTGATCGCGCTGGTCTATATGGGATAGAGCATCTTTATAAAGAGCGATGGCGCGATCCAGATCTTCAACATCCTCATACACTTTCGCGAGCCTGGAGAGAGCTTTAAACATCTCCGCTTCTGAGGCGAGCTCCGATGCTCTGGAGAGGTGACCAGCCGCCCGCTCCAGTGATGCGAGTCTGTGGGATATAATGCCCAGAGAAAGCCAAAGGTTGAAGTCTTTGGAGCTGGCGTTTGCCTCAGCGATTACATCTAAGTGATATAACGCCTCATCCCTCTCAGAGGAGAGAACCGCCTTTGCCAAGGATGATATCTGCCCGTCAGACCCCTGCGCTATCCGCTCGATGATCTTTTTATCTTTAACTATACCATCCAAGAAGTCTGCGATGGTACATAAGGCTGAAGCCTCATCTACCACTTTATACCTCCTTCCCACGTAAAATTGTAAATCTGCACAAGATGGCCACTCTCATTTTGCGGACATCCCCACAATATCCGCTCATATATTCTACGTAGTAAATCTTCTCCTTTATAAAATCTACGTTTTTGAGATAAACACTGCCTTTGGCGACCTTTGAGGGATATTATTGCTCAAAAATCTGATGATGATATTCGTGATGTTCGCCGAGGCTGAGAGTCTCAGATATGTGTAGATATTTGAGGCTTCATGTGAACCTCATCTCCAAGATTTATACATATTGCTGAGAATTCCTAAAAATGTTTTTTAATATGCTCGCTTGTTGCAGAATACCTGCATTTATAAAATTTTATAGAAGAAGACTGTTTTTAATAACTCATTCAGCTGCGGTGATATCGCTGAGGGAGCTGTTCGAATAAGTGAGAAGTATCAAGAGAAAAAGCAATCCGCTCGCAGCATATCCGAGTTATGCATCTTGGCATCTCAGATACTGGGAATTGCTCCACTTCTACTTACATGGGTCGCGTACTCGCTCTACTGAAAATCTTCACTAGAATCGAATGCAAGGGATTTATTTCCTGCCAAAGAACTATCAGTTCACCGGTTAGCGCTATTCAGTAATCTGAGTACGCCACCCTTACATGAAGTCGGAGATCTCCCATCCGCTCATGTGAGTTAAAAATTTATCCCAGTGAGATAGGCTTTATCACATGGGCAGAATACCTGAGAAGTGTGAGAACTGGAAGGTCGCACGTTGCCCCTTGTTCAGATGGTGGTGTAAGCTCGTCTGCGGCGGTCTTACTGGAGGGAGGCTCTGCTCTCCCTGGTGCCGCCTGGCTGAGAGATTTGGATTGTGGACCCTGCTTTTTACGCTAGTGGCTCCCGTTGTTATTATAATATTCTTAATATTCTACGTGTGAACTAGGCCGCACGGTTTCAGAGGGACTGTTGGGGCCTGATATGGCGACCTCCTCTCCGGCCTTAAGGCCGTAGTCTTTGCTACCCCATTTCTAGCCTGAAATAGCACAGCATGCTGGTTTTGCTAGCGAACCGGCTGGTCGAGAATCGGTATCGACCGCAGGAGTAAATTAAAAACCATGATACTGAGAGAGAACATTCACGACCAGCACCGCCCCATGGAAATGGTTATGGTTGGGAGGCATTTTCGTATCAATTTGATCTGGTGACGAATAATGATCGAAGAAAGGGTATGCATAAAGGTCGATGGGTCGCGCCATTTTACAGCCAGAGATGCGGTTGCGGATGAGAGAGAGTTCGAGTTATACCTCAACGGAAAATTTTTTAAGAGAGTCTCGTTAAGCCCCAACCAGATAAAGGAGTTTGTCACAGGACACATCCTCTCGGAATTGGTGATAAGAGATCCCAGCGAGATCGTCTCTCTCATCATCGATGATACAAGGGTTTCAGTTCTCACCAGAGATTCATCGATCAACAAGGTAGATGCAGAAGATATATCTCGAAGTTTTTCGATAGCAAAAGAATCGATATTCCGTTCGATGAGCTATCTCCTAGACTCAGATCTCCATAGAGCGACGGGAGGCATCCATTCTGCGGGTATCTTCAAGGAGGACGGTCCGATGTGGTTGGCCGAGGATATCGGCAGGCATAACGCAATTGACAAAGCAATCGGTGGCTGCGTTCTGAATGGCATCGATCTCCGCAGCACCTTCGCGGCGGTGACAAGCCGGATTTCCTCCGGTCTTGCTCTGAAATGCTCGCGAGTGGGTATTCCAATTCTCGCATCCAGAGGCGCGCCGACCACCTTGGCAGTGGATATTGCGAATGAAAATGGGATCACGCTTATCGGTTTCGTGCGTGGGGATAGAATGAATGTTTATACATATCCCGAGAGGATAGCTGAACTGCGCGACAGCAGATGATGGTCAAGCCAGGTTGAAATGCACTGCTGGATCTTCGAACATGTGGAAGTCGATATCAAGGTCGTGACGCCACTATCCATCTGCACAATAGCAAAAGTACGCGATTCTGGCTGGGCGAGATGGAATTCATTTGAGATGGATCGTAAGAGCGATGCCGTCTGAGGCTAAGCAAAAGTGATCCTCAGAGGAAGTCACAAACTGAGACTCCATTCCTTAGCGCCTTTTGTAAGTCCTGCAGCTATCTATAAACCTCCTCAGAGGGAACGAGGCGAAGTGCGCGTGCAGATACCCACCAATCGCATTGTGTTCGAGCAGCCCATCCATTCCATCGATTATGCCCCTCCCGCGCCTCAGTTTATATGCGAGTTTCGCGTCGCGGTCGCAGTCGATCTTGGAGTAATGGAACTCATGCCCTCTTATCACGCTCCCCGCAGAGACCACAGGATTGTCCCTGATGACCTCGGCCTCCACATAACCGAGGGCTTGAAGGCGTTTGGTCATGAGTGTTGAGGCCGGCAGGACACCCGTCATCCTGTAGCTCTTGTCCTCAACCACGAGCTCCTCTCCGAGATACATGAGACCGCCACATTCGCCATAAATTGGCATTCCATCAGACGCTGCATCTCTGATTCTATCCCTAGCCCTGCCGGACTCGAGCGAGGATGCGTGAAGCTCAGGGTAGCCGCCTCCTAGATAAAGGCCATCTGCATCAGGCAGATCCTCTCGGATGGGACTGAATGGAACTATCTCCGCACCTATATCTCGTAACCGATCGATGTTGTCCTGATAGTAGAAGCAGAAGGCCTCATCCAACGCCAAGGCAATACGCAAATCGCTCCTCGGCGGGTTCGGTTTTTCGCAGCCGATCGCGGCATCAGGCACCTTGGAGCAGACCTCAAGCAAATCATCCAGTAAGACGTTATCCTCCACGAGATCTGCGAGCGCATTTACATCATGGTCTATCTCGAATCCCATCGCTAGGCCCAGATGCCTGCTCGGAAGTGATATGCTCTTCCTTCTAGGTATGACTCCAAAGATCCTGGCGTCTATCGATTCCTCAAGCGAGATGCGATGGCGCTCGCTGCCGACCTGGTTTAATATGACGCCCTCGATCCTGACGTTTGGATCGAAGGATCTGAAGCCTTGGATCAAAGCAGCCGCGGATCTCGACATGCCATGGACGTTTATCACAAGTATTACCGAAATGCCGAGCGTTTTGGCTACATGCGCTGTGCTCGCCTCCTCGCTTCCACCAATTCCGTCGTAAAGGCCCATCACACCCTCTACCAGAGCCACATCGGCCCCGCGAATCGCGCTGTAAAAAGATCTCCTCACGCCCTCGACCCCCATCATGAAGGTGTCGAGATTGCGCGAGTGCCTGCCGCATATCGCGGTATGATGCGTCGGATCTATAAAATCAGGCCCCACCTTGAAGGGCTGAACCTTAAAGCCTCTTCTGCGCAGAGCTGCCATGAGGCCTAGCGTGACCGTGGTCTTTCCTACCCCACTATGGGTTCCTGCCACTATGAACGCGGGGATCATGCTCTCCGGAGGATTTTGTCGATCATCCTAAAGGTTTTCTGCGATAAGAGTCGAGGAGCCACACTTGTTTATCCAGCTCGATGGACCTTTTCTCTCGCGCCCACTCGACTCGGTTGTTGATATCCGTGGAACCTATAGCTACAACTACAGATTCATGACTAGAGGAAATCCCTTCGGGAAGATCGGAGATTCATTGCAGGTGAACATGCGCATGCTCATCTTTATGGGCATGTATATGTTTGTGAACTATGCGGCCGTGACGGTGCATGTGCTCGTGCATGAGATTGGTCTGCAGAAGCAGATCCACATCGCTGAGGACATCATCGACATTGCTATCCACCACGATCCTGTGGTTCTCTCCTATCACAACAGCCCTTTGACTGATATTAGCTACGATGTCCAGGTCATGTGTGGCGGTGATGATCGTTTTTCCGCAGCTGGCAAGCTCATTCAGCAGCTCAATCAACCACAGCTGGCTTCTAGGGTCCAGACCTGCGGTCGGCTCATCGAGAAGCAGAACGTCCGGATTTGTCGCGAGCACTGATGCTATACAGACCTTCTTCTTCTCCCCACCGCTGAGCGTGTGCGGCGCTCGGTCTCTGAGTTTGGTTATGCCCAGCATATCCATCAGCTCCTCCACCCTCTCCTTTACCTCATCAGCACTCATATCAAGCTGCATAGGACCAAAGGCTATCTCATCGAAGACCGTGGAGGAGAAGAGCTGGACATCCGGATTCTGGAAGACGAAGCCCACCTTGCTCCGGAAGAACCGCTTGAAATCGTTATCTTTGAGCGTATCGAAGATCTCCTCTGTCACGAGATTGCCAAAGGCATAATAGCTACCAGATGTCGGGTAGATGAGACAGTCGATTATCGCGAGAAGCGTCGACTTTCCCGAACCGTTAGCTCCAAGGAGGGCGACCTGCTCACCCTGTCTTATCTTGAGACATATATCCTCTAGTGCCCTGACCCTCCCGTTATAGAGGTATGAAACATTTTGCAGATCGAAGATCGCATCCATTTCTGAACCCTTTGTCTCATGCACTCACAATGCTATACATAAGCAACATGGCGCTTGATATGATTGTGATTGAGAGAGCGGCGTAATCGCGCCCCCGCAACCTGAAGTCGTATGCGAGCTTGACGTCACCGCTGAAGCCCCTGGATACCATCGCCATATGGACCTTCTCGCTCATGTCCAGCGACTTTATAAGCATGTACCCTATTCTGCCACCGACCCATCTCTGATCAGCCATGAGCCCCCTGCTTCGCATGGTTCTGCTCTTCTTCGCGATATAGAGATCCCTGATCGTCTCCATGAACAAGAAGATATACCTGTTGGCCATCTCAAGGGTCAAGACGTATACCTTCGGCACACCGATGGAGCGGAGCGATTTGAATAGGACCTTCTGCGGTGTGGTTAGAAATAGAAGAACAACAGCTGACACGCATGAAGCGACCCTGAGGGTGAAGAGAAATGCCGCTCTGGTGCCCTGTGATGTTATGTAGATGCTCTCAGGCAGTCCGAAGGGCCCTAAATGCGCATTCGGTCCAAGCTGGAGGAGCGGCAGGAGCATATCTCCAGGAAGGAATATGTTCAGGGTCATGGGTACGGCTATGACTCCGGTGAAGATGGGTATAAAAAGCCACACCCTTTTTATGAAGAAAATTATGCTTATCGAGCTTAAATATGCGAGTATCAGCGTTAAAAGATAGAATATTGCTATAATTTCTAAACTTTTTGTCATACTTATTGCGAATATCAATAAAAGTATCGATATCAGCTTGGCCCTTGGGTCCAGGCTCTGGAGAAGACCCCTCCTGGAGGCGATCTCCTCTGTGATCATGGCCTCCTGGAAGAAGGAGATTATGCCATCTACGGTCTTTCTCACGAAATTTTTCTTCGCCTGTGGCGGCGGGCTGAACTCCTCATGCACGAGATCGACAGTTCTCATCCAAACCGGTATCATAATACAACCTGTATGATTATTTGATGAATATGTACTACTATTTCCCAGTTTCTCTCCATCGGTCTGAAGATACACAATCAAGACTGTGAATTTTCACCCTTGCCTTTAATCGCTGTTTTCTCTTACATCGATCCGGTTAGCCGTTATCGCCACAGCCCCCGCCGCTCAGTCCCAGCATGCTCAAAGCAGCGTTATAGAGAACAGCAGGGCGCAGACTCCGGTCTTCAGGCCGGATAGGAAGCCACCGGAGCTTAACGAATTGGTATAAAAATGCGCACAATCCATGCGAAGTCCTCTGCCATGCTGTATCTCGCCAGCAAAAGTATTTGCATACTTCGGATAGTCGCCTAAGCTGAGTTGATCTGCAAGAAGCATCGCTTAAGTAACACAGAGACAGTTGCGTGTTTGGCCTTTGAACACCGGCTTGAAAAGAATGGAGGTGTCAGGATAAGCGCCGAGGCCAGAAATTTGGACATTTACCGTATGCCTGAGAAAAGCTTAATCCTTATTCGGACAGGTCCAAAAGAATTCGGATTAACCTTATATCTCCTTTTGACTTCTCTGCGATAGATGAAGCTACCAGGCACTGCAACCCAGCCGGAGAACATACAGATAGCCCTCGGCAAACTTGAAATCAAAGAGAATATGCTGTTTCTCGATATCGGCTCCGGATCCGGCGCGGTCTCGCTTGCCGCATCGCGTTATACGGACAGGATCTACGGTGTAGACATACGCCCTGAGGCTGTAGAGGCGTCGAGAGCCCTGGTTCCAAAGGGTGTTTTCGTCTGTGGAGATGCAAAGGATGTCATACCCCAACTGCCGGAGATCGATAGATGTTTCATCGGCGGAACGAGAGGCATAGATCAATTCATTCCGGTTCTGAGTGAGAATGCCGCAAATGACTTCAGGTTCGTAATCGATATCGCGAGAGTCGGCATGGCTGCAAGGGCTATAAAGCTCGTCGAGGAGTACTTTGTTCTTGAGGAGGTCCTGCAGATAAACATCTTCAGAGGATACAGGCTAGCTGGAGATATCGCATTTAAGCCTGTCAATCCGATATTCATGATAGTAGGGAGAGGAATCTGAATGCTCATGGGTGTTAGCCTAGGTCCAGGGGATCCGGGATTGCTGACCTTGCGCGCTGTGGAGGTGCTCAGGAAAAGCGAGAAGGTCTTCGTTCCCGGAGAGCTGGCTTCCGAGCTCGCGAGACCTTACTGCAAGCCCGAGATCCTGGATTTCCCGATGACCGAGAACCTCGAGATGCTCGAGCAGATATGGATGAAAAATGCTGAGATAGTTGCAGGATACGCGAGCAGATGCCTCACATCTTTCGCATGCTTGGGCGATGTGAACACATTCTCAACCTTCTCACACCTCAGGAGGATTCTCAGAAAGACGCATCCAGAGGTTGAAATAGATACAGTCCCGGGGGTCGGCGTCATTCCTGCCGCTGCAGCGCGCTTCGGCATAGGCTTCGAGCGGTCTTTTCTGGTCTCAGACGGCTCGGAGCCAGATGCCATCCTCAGACTAAAGGCAACGAGACCAGCAGCGATCGCTGCGGAGTTGGCCGGACAGGGATACGAAGAGTTCATACTGGGAAGCAAGCTCTATTCCCCTGAAGAGATTATAGTTAGAGATAAGATGCCTGAAAGAAGCAGCTACTTCAGCGTGCTTTACGCGAGAAAGCCGCTTAAGCGATGAAATGAATTATGAGAGATATCGATGTTTGAAGAAGATAAAAGATGGCCGCCTCGAAAGGTGTACTTTGTTGGTGCCGGCCCGGGAGATCCCGAGCTCGTAACTCTTAAGGGCTATAAGCTTTTGAAGGAGGCGGATCTCGTAATCTATACCGGCTCGCTTGTCAATCCAGATCTCCTGAAGGGTCTCAAGGCGGAGCTTGTCGATAGCAACGGTCTGTCTTTAGAAGACATAACCGAGAAGATATTGAGTTGCGTCGCCTCTGGAAAGAGGGTTGTCAGACTTCACAGCGGTGATCCCTCTTTGTATGGCGCCATACTCGAGCAGATGCGTCCCTTGGAGGAGAATGGCATCGAGGTGGAGGTTGTTCCTGGCGTCTCGTCCTTATTCGCGGCTGCAGCAGCCCTTAAAACGCAGCTGACTCTCAAGGGAGTCTCCGAGTCGCTCATAGTCACAAGACCGGCTGGAACCACGCTCGAGAGGGATGAGATACATGAGCTCTCATCACATGGAGCTACAATGGCGATATTTCTTGGAGCAGAGCGGATCCGGGAGATAGTCTCCTCTCTAATGCTTCCGAGAACAACGCCTGTTGCGGTGGTTTACCGCGCGTCCTGGCCCGACCAGGAGATCATAACCGGAACTCTCGAGGATATAGCTGAGAAGGTCGAGAGGGCGGGCATAAAAAAAAGCGCGTTGATATTGATAGGCAACGTGGTGAAAAGAGAGGGGTTCAGGAGGTCCCATCTATACAGAAGTCGGTAGCTGTTCTGGTCTTCCCCCGCGATCGCGAGAAGGGGGAGATGATCTCCCGATGCCTGGGACCCAACTATAAAGCAGAGGTTCGAACATACGAGAAGGGCATAATGAATGATCTCTTTGAGAGATACGAGATGATCGTGGCTGTGATGGCGATCGGGATATTGGTTAGGCTGCTATGCCCTCTGCTCCGAGACAAATGGACCGACAGAGCGGTGGTGGCCGTGGACTCCTCTCTGAGATCTGTGATCCCTCTTATAGGCGGGCATCACGGTGCAAACGATCTCGCGATCCATCTCTCGAAACGGCTTGGAGCATATCCGGCTGTTACAACAGCCACAGATTCAGCTGGCAGACTGAGCGTGGAGAAGGTTGCCTCAGCTCTGCGCGCAGAGATCATAAACAAAGAGTCAACCAAATGTATCAACGTATCCTTCCTCAACCAAGATGTGCCGATACTGAGGCTGAAAGGTCCGGAGATAGTGATAGTAGACGATGATGTTGCCGTTCTGAGATCCGGAAAGGGAATTGTAGTTGGTATTGGTGCTAGAAGAGGAACTAAAAGCGAGGAGATCGTCAGCGCGATAAGGTCAGCTATCGGCGAAGCCGGAAGGAGCGTCTCCGAGATAAAGGTGATTGCGACATCCAGAATCAAGATCGGAGATGAGGAGATAGCCAGAGCTGCGGAGATGCTCGGTGCATCTGTAGTCTATCTCACCGATGAGGCGCTTAATTCCCAACGGCCTGAGAGCCCCTCTAGAGCCATGATGCTCGGCCTCTCAGGGGTTGCCGAGCCAGCGGTCCTGGCTCTTGCAGAGCGAATTATTCTCCCGAAAAAGATCTACGGGAGGGTGACCGTTGCCCTCGGAGAGTAAGCTCAGCGTCATCGGCATCGGTCCTGGCGATCAGAGATGCATGACCCTTCGCGCCAGAAGAGCGATAGAGCAGGCCGATTTTGTCGTGGGATATCGCACCTACCTCGATCTCATACCAGACCTGCTGAAGGGCAAGTCCATCTTCCCTGGAAGGATGGGTGGGGAGATAGAACGCGTTAAGCTAGCTGCAGAGCTAGTTGAAGATGGCTCGGTTGCGCTGATAAGCAGCGGAGATCCGAACGTGTATGGCATGGCAGGCATTGCTCTTGATTTTGCGTTGTCGTATCTAGAGCCATCGAGAATAGAGGTCATTCCGGGGATTACAGCATTTGCGGCCGCTGCATGCAAGGCAGGGGTGGTATTCAAGGACTCCCTGGCGATAATAAGTCTGAGCGATCTCCTCACGCCATGGAATGAGATAGAGCAGAGGATCAAGACCGCGGCTCATCTCGGTATCCCCATCGCAATATACAATCCCAGAAGCTCAAAGAGAGACTGGCAGCTAGCTAGAGCGCTTGAGATCCTCAGCGAGATGGGGCGAGGTGAGGAGCAGGTTCTCATCGCGAGAAACGTCACGCGCAGTGGAGAATCCCTTCGGAGAAGCAGTGTTGAAGGGCTGCTTGAAAGCGCAGATGGTATAGACATGTTCACCATCATTCTCGTGGGGGGCATATACGGCTCAACCGGCGATGGTGTTAAAATAGCAGGTCTCGGGCCGGGGAGTGTCGAGGACCTGAGCCATGAGGTCTTGGATGAGGTTCGCTCCGCCACGCTCCTTCTCGGCTCGGAGCGGCACCTGGGCCAGATAAAAGATATCTGTAAGGGCAGATTTTACTTTGGAAGCGGTGGTTTTGAGGAGAGGCTCGGAGAGAGGGCGAAAATGGCACTGGATGAGATGCAAAGGGGTGGGAGGCCACTGATCACGGTTGGTGGAGATCCGAGCGTATTCAGCGCTTCCAGGCGCTATCTGGAGATGGCTAGCATAAAAATGCTGCCGGGCGTGAGCGCTTTCTCCGCAGTGGCTGCAAAAGCTGGAGCTCCAATCGCGAACGATTTCGTCCTGCTATCGGGCAGATCAAGATATCTAGATCCCCTCGTGGACGCGGGTTTCTCAGTCATAATCTATAATGCAAGTTCTGAATTCGTGAAGGACACGGCGGAGATGATCCCCGGGTCGAGAGCATGTGCCGTTGGCAGAGATGTGACACGCAAGGACGAGATGATCCTGGTTCGAATGGCATCAGAGATGAGAGATCTGAAGCTCGATGGCTCTCGATACACGATGATCATCGCTGGGCCGGCCACCGCAATCAGAGATGGAAGGATGGTATCCAGAAGGGGCTACGAGAAGAAGTACTGCATATGAGATGGTAATATGAAGAAATACTCAGATATTGGCGCCAGGACTCCCGAGGCATTTGAGATATCGAAGGCGAGCAGAGAGCTGATCGCTAGGATAATCGGCGATGATACCCTTGAGGATAAGATAAAGCAGAGATGCGTCATGGCGACAGGAGATCCGAGTATTGCGGAGAGCCTGAGGTTCGTGAGGGATCCGATCAAGGCCGGATTCAAGGCCCTCGATGCCGCTGCGGACATATTTGTTGATATCCACATGGTCGAGGCCGGCGTAGTCAAGAAGGGTCATAGCTCGCGAATAAGAACGCTGATCGATATGGGCCAAGATCTCGCTGCCGAGCTCGGCATCACGAGGGCATCCGCTGGGGTAATGGCTGCGAGGGATGAGCTGGATGGGTCGGTTGTCGTAATCGGCAATGCTCCGACCGCGCTCCTGGCATTATGCGAGATCGTGGAGCGCGGAGAGGCTGTGCCCGCTTTGGTGATAGGCATGCCCGTCGGTTTTGTCAAGGCTGCTGAGAGCAAGGAGCGGCTGCGCTCTCTGGAGATCCCATCGATATCAAATGTTGGAACGAGAGGTGGCACCCCTCTGGCAGTAGCCGCGATGAATGAGATCATCAACATGTACCACATGGGAATCAGGGTGTAAGAAGCTAGTCTGGCTGGAGATTTACTTGCTAGTCGATCCCGTTACCGGATTCAGGATACCCGATGATTGGATTCGCAGATCCTCAGTAGCTGACGTTGAGGATAAAATAAAGAGCGGACTCTGGGTTATTCTCTCAGATGGTCGAGTTCTGCGGAGAGGTTTGACAACAGGAACCACGGCCGCAGCCGCCTGCAAGGGCGCTGTACTGTCCTTGCAGCGTGAGGTCCGGGATGTAGATGTCTGGACGCCAACTGGGATAGTAGTTAGAGTAAAGGTTGAAGCAGCCGACGGAATCTGTGTCGCCGAGAAGGATGCTGGAGATCATGAGATGGATGTCACGGATGGGGTGAAGATAGTCGCAAGAGCGCGTCAATCTGACGGCCTGAGAATCATCGCTGGAGAGGGGATAGGGAGGATAAGAAGGAGAGGTCTCTCCTCCGATCCCGGAAAAGCTGCGATAAGCAGATCTGCATACATGCAGATAATGAGAGCCATCGGGGAAGGGGTATCAGAATTAGGGCTAGCTGGAGCTGAGGTACACCTCTCTGTGCCAGAGGGGGAGAAGGTAGCCCTGCAAACGCTTAATCCCAGTGTTGGTGTGGAGGGGGGCATATCCATCCTCGGATCTACCGGTTTTGTGGAGCCGTGGAACGAGCACCTGGGCGAGAGTGTAGCCTCATCCCTGAAAACATCGGATCGGGTCGTGGCTACAACTGGCAGAACAGGTCTAAGGTTCAGCAGGATGCTGTTTCCGGATCATACAGCTCTCCTAATAGGATCAAGGCTAGATCTGCTCAAGATCAGGAATGGGAAGACCGTGCTCTGCGGTCTCCCGGGGCTCATCCTAAGATGGGCGATGCCTGATATGCTCGATGGAACTGGCTATGCTACGGTATCTGAGATGATAGAGCATGAGCCGGAGCACGATGCGATCGAGAGGGCGATGGTGCGGCTCAAGCAGATGCTTCCCGGGACGAGGATCGTTCTGATAAGAAGGGATGGAAGCATATACAGGGATACAGGTGAGGAGGTATGAAGATCGTGGGCGTTGGTGCCGGACCTGGTATGATAACACTGGAGGCCATCGATGCGATAAGGTCCGCGAAGCTCATATACGGATCCGAACGGGCTATAAAGCTGGCATCAGCTCACATTCCTCCAGAATGTGATGTTCGGGTGATAGAGGACTACAGGTCGCTTAGAAGCCTGCCGGATGATGCTGTGGTCCTCTCCACCGGCGATCCCATGCTCAGCGGCCTGGGCTATCTTGGGGGGCACGTGATTCCGGGGATATCAAGCATGCAGGTTGCATGCGCGCGTCTGGGTCTGAGCCTTCTCGATGTTGTGCCGATAACGTTTCACGGCCGCAAGATGAATCCTGATGCAGTGGCCTTCGAGCTTAAAAATGGAAAGTGCGTCTTCTTGCTCGCAGACGGATCCACGGATCTGGTCGGGCTCTGCAGATACCTGGAGTCGCTGGGGCTAAAGAGAGATGTCGCGGTGCTGAGCGATCTCGGCTATCCTGAGGAGAGAATAGATATCGGCACGACAGAAGCACCGCCTGAAGCCAGCGGAATGTTCAGTGTCGTAATAGGAGACCTTGCTCGAATAAGGTCGGAGCCCCCTAAATGAGTGAGGTATGTCGGGATAAGCGATGTATGTTTGGAGGGCATTCTGCAGAATTTCTGTTAAAGAGACGCGATGCGAAATCCGCGATAAACTCACAGCAAGTCAGGTGCTGTTCGAACAATAGAATGGCTATCTCTTGGAGATATCGGTGGATCTTGGGCGCTCTATCATCCGCGTGTTAGCGACGTTGTGATAATGTTCAGAAATCCAATAGCATGGGACCGATTCATACGAATAAAGATTTTGATGATGATCGATATCCAGCGACCGCATCGCCTCAAATTATTCAACACAGCATACGAATCAAAACTTTGATGAGAATCTATCAACTGTGTTAACTCGAATTGCTCAACACAGCAGGAGAGAGCTGCATCTTTATAGTATAAGCGTTCAATAACATCGCGATGCTACGTGACCTCCTGGTAGTCATATTGCTTTTCATCTCGCTGTCATCTGCTCAGGAGTTCATGCTGTTTGCAGATGATTACTACAAGGCGATAGGTTCTCCGCAGATACAGGTCTCAGCAGTAAATCCCTTCATCGAAGCCGGAGGGGTTGAGGTCCTCGAGATCATCGTGTCAAATGAAGGAAAGATAGATGCGCTGATCCCGACCGGGCTTTCGGGAGGTGGCGATATAAAGAGAGAGATGCTTGAGGAGATGAAGGCTGCGGATGCTTTGAATGTGGCTGTGGAGTTGGACTCTGCTGGGTCTTTGAGGCCGCTCATCAACAGGGCCAGCATGCCCATTCTGCCAGCTGGCTCCTCCGTCTCTTTTGAGTTTCCAGTGGTTGCGGACTTCAACTCTTCCGCCAGCAGCGAGCTTGATGTGCATGTGACATATGAGCATCAGATAGATGCGAAGATCTCAGGGGGGCGCGCCGTTCAGCTCTATGTGCCGGGAGATGCAAGCAAGCGCATCTCTGTAGAGGTCCGGAGAGGCGATCGGCTCAGAGTGCTTCATGTAGACGGAAAGCTTAAAACAAATTCCAATAGCAGTATCGATCTTCTAATTAAAAACCGGTCGCCTCTGACCCTGAAGAACTGCACGGCTCGCCTGATTGCGGCCTATCCTCTTCGTGCTGTACAGTCGCCTCAGCCGCTTGGGGATATAATGCCTGGAGAGCTATTCTTGATCAAGCTTCGAGCCGAGGCAGAGGAGAAACCGACTCTCGATAAATACATGCTCTCCTGCATCATAGATCACGACGGTGGCAGTGAACATCTGACGTTCCCTGTTGAGATCTCCCGCGGACTGCCTCTCATTCCATTGGTTGTAGCTTCAACACTCTTGGCTCTGACTCTGCTCTCGCTTCGAAGATTCAGGCGCTCCTCGGGGCTCAGGCGGAGAACAGGAATAGGCGCCATCATAAGGCGGCTCAGATAGATGCGAATAGCTGAAAGTCTGATCGGATGTGACCGTCATGTCCGGAATTGAGGAGGCGATAAAGAGATTGGAGGAGATGGCAAACCGCCATATCTGCGCAGCTCGAAGGAGCGAACTGCTCGAGATAATCGCTCTTCTGAAAGGCGAACTCGATCCCGAGGGAAGAGGAAGAAATGATAGTTTGAACAAGAAATAGCAAGTGTTTCTACTGATGATTGCAAGCTCTTCCGCTGCGAGTCTAACATGTTGCCATCGCGCTTTAACCAGTGTAGAGCATTCATTCTGCTGTGTCGAATAGCTTTTGAATTGGTACGAAAATGCCTCTGAACCATGAACCATGCGACCTTGAGGTATGAGCGTTTTCTCCAAATACACCTCATGCCCGTATCTCCCTCAAGCGCCTGATGATGACCTCTGCCAGGAATATCAGCAGAGCGGAGAGCAACAGCTGCCAACCCAAGCCGATCCTCTCCTGGACAAGACGTTCGGTGGCCCGTCTGGCCTCTTCAACGAGATGGCTTCTGGCCTCCTCCTCTGTGAAGATCTTTCCACCAGCGGATTCGATCATGCTTTTGAGCGCCGGATTGAATCCGAACTCCCTGTACTCGAGCGGATAATTCACAGCGATGCCATAATCATCTATGTAGTACAGACCCATGGACTCCGGCACAATGGTCGCTTTGTATCTTCTGGGAGCGATCAGCTCGATGTTGGCACTCCCCTCTATCTTGGGCGGCGTATCGCTGGATATGTAGATCTCCAGAGGGCTTCCGAGCCAAGCATCATCAGCCTCAATGCGCTTGCTCTCTGGTCTTGGGTCTCCCACTGCCCAGTTGACCATCGAGGAGACGAGCATCGAGTTCTCCTCCGAATACAGAGACTGAGCCCAGGCATTCCCGTTATCGGTGCTGAGCGATACGCTCCGGCCCAGACCGTATCGGATAGCTGTGACTATGGGCTTGCCATCGCTCAGGGCCACAAGCCTCTGGGCGCCTGGCTTCGGTGTGACGTCGTTGAAGCCGTTTATCGTTGCATTGATCTCGATCTCATTTGTTATGTAGTGATTAGCATCCGTTATGATCAATGTATAACCGGATATGTTCTCCCTGCGCTCCTCTACCTCCACGCCCTCCGGCGTTCTTACGGTTAGGGAGCTCGGATAGACCGCGGGATAGAATTTTGCGCCTGTTAACGCTGCCATCTCTGGGAATCTTCCCGAGGAGCCTGCGTAGCTCTGAACCTGAATGAGGGTAACGGTTGCGTTCATCCTGCTAAGCAGATCCACAGAGTTGAGGAATACCTGATCCCCCTTAACCCTGTCCGGCTCTATCTTGCCATCTGAGATAACAACAACGTCAGCTTCAGCTCTGCTCTCGTTGATCAGCCTCCAGGCGAGGCGGAGGCCCTCGTCCAGATTCGTCTCGTCCTTGCCTATAGGCGTCTGCAGGCTCTTTATGCTCTCCTCTATTACATTTCTGTTCCTGATGGGGACCGGATATGTCACTACATACGGCTTTGTGCCGAAGACCACGATCCCGACCTTTGCATCCCTCAGCTCGGGTGAGCGAAGAAGCTCTATAGCTATGGACTTCTCATAATCAAGGTACGTTGTGCTTTCGCCTATCCTCATCGGCATCATGGTGCTCCCGGAGATGTCCAAAACGAGAATCAAGACCTTTCCGCCCTCGAATATGCTCGGAGATGAGACGACCGGAAGGGCCTTCTCGAACGTCGTGTTGTAATAACTCCCGAGCTCGTACGAATTCGGCCCGCCCACTACCAGAAGGCCCCCGCCGTTTTTCACATACTCTTCGAGCCTGTCCAGATCTGAGCTGTATTTTGTGTCATCGAGAACCACTGCCTTGTAGCCGCTGAGAGATTGTGGCAGTTCCTCAATTATACTCAGCTCGAATAGATCTTCGAGGACCTGTGCAAGAGGAGATGTCTTAGTGCCTACAAGCAGAACATTTGGTTTCGGCACGACATAGACCGCTTTGACGAAACGGTTATTTGCATCAAAATGATCCTCGGTCGGCCGGATCTCCGCTCTTATGAGATGTGTTCCTGTGCTGTGGAATTTGTGCGAGATCCTGAGTGAATCGTTTATGCTCTCTATCGATCCCCTGAAGATCTCGGTATCATCTGCGTAAACGACAACATCCCCCATGATGTTTCCGCATTTTCTGATAAGTATCTTGAATGGATAGTCTCCATCAAGCACGGCGATATTGCTTCCAGATACCTCAACTCCGGCCTCCTCGGTTATGGGTTTAAGATCAAGAGCGAATACGGAGACGTTCGAGCTCCTCGCCAACTGCAGGGCATCTTTGAGTGAGCGGCCTGAGTTGCTGTAGCCGTCTGTGGCCAAGAGAATCGCATCTGCCTGTGGCATGTACTGTATTATTCTATCGCCCAAGGGTGTAGTCTCGCCTGAGAAATATCTGAGCTGCGAGTCGTGGATCCTTGCGCTGAGCTGCTCCGCGATAGCTCTATCGAATATCTCCATCGAGGCGGTTTGATCTGAGAGTATCAGTATTCTGGGCCTGCTCACATCCTTTGTGTGTATGGTTACTGTGTATGGATTTGCAAGCGCTATCAAGATCATGCATATTATCAGAGCTCTGGTAAGTACGAGGAGTTTCCTCCTGGCATATCTCAAGTAGACGAGCCCACCTCCAAGAACGAGCGGGATTAACCAGAGCAGCTCCGGCCTCTGCACATAGATCTCGGTCAAAGCTCCCGCCTCCATCTTATTACGGCCAGCTCCGCGATGAGGAGGATAAGGGCGGGGAGTATAAACCAGCTCGAAAGATCTTTCTCCATCAGTATTTCCACGCTGCCATCTCTCCTAAAGCTCCCCGGATCGAAAGTGTTTCCACTGCGCAAATCGGATTCCATGGGATCGTAGAGGTTCGCCGCGATTTTTCTTCCATCGAAGGAGTATATGCCGGCTTTGTCCAGAAGCAGGGACTGTGTTGTAATGGAACCAAGCGGCGTATCAATCGTCGCAATTCGATTGAGCGGTATCACCTCGCCGGTTCTCCTGTTGGATTCATCGATCGAGGGCACGCCTGTAAGCCATCTCACCATCTCGTACCAGAAGACCGGATATTCCGGTCTGATATAAAAATCAGTGCCGAAATCCAAAGAATTATAAATAACAGTGCCCTTGCCGAGGCGCCAGTAGGAGAGAACTGGTACTCCGTTGACCTCCACCATCGTCGTGGATCCGCGCCTGGGCGTGGCCTCTATGTAGGATCTGACACCGATCTCCTCAAAGTGCACATCCTCTGCGAAAAGCGGATTTCTGGCCCACAGCATGCCTGTTCTGTTCACAACCCCCAGGATCCTGACCGGGAGGTACTCGGGGCTGGGAGATCCTTCCGATGGTATATAGACTATACTGCCACCGGAGTCTACATAGCGATTGAGATTGCCATCGGCTGAGCTGTTTTTTATGACGACCAGGTCGTAATTTGAGGGATCGCCCTCTATACCAACGTCACCGATAGCTTTCAGCGCTGCCAAAGCAGGACCGCTTTCTCCAATGTATAGTATCCGGGTTCTCTCCCGTTGGGGTGAGTAGATATATGCGGTATTATCCGATGAGATGCCGTCTTTTATATCCAGAGATACCTTGCAAATGCCAGGTGGCAGGTTCACCGATATATAGTAATCAGAATCTTCCTCGATGATCGCCCTCTGCTCGGATCTGCCAGCGGGAGTTATGACTGCTATTGTCACATCCCTTCCAGCTCCATAGTTGTGAATCCTGCACGTGTAATTGACCCCTTCATAGGTCTCGGTAAGCCAGCCGCCCACTATGCCAACATTATCCACCTCACCGCCGGTATCAGCGAAGACTATGCTTGCACCCTGCCTCACCAGAGAATCCCTCGTCGCTCCTGGATCATCGCCTATCCAGCTTATGAAATCGGATAATACGAGAATATCGCCGCCCTCCGGCCCCGTGAGGGTATATGCAAGGTGCATGGCGCTCGAGAGATCCGCAGGAACGTCGCGCGTTGAGAGCTTCTCCAGAACAGATCTCGCCTCATCAACGCTTCCCTCTCGCAGGGCTACGATGGGTATGCTCGCCGCCAGAACCACGCTGACCCTGTCATATCTCAGGAGCTCAGACGATGCGATCTTCAAAGCGTTATCGAAAGAGATCTCCATGCTCGCCGATACATCTAAAACCACCACAAGATGCGATCCCGGATTTCCGCTCTCGGTTGTGTACGGCCCTGCTGCTGCAAGTGAGAGCAGGATCAGAATGAAGAGCTGTAGCCAGAAGAGCGGATCCTCGATCATCCTGCTCAGAGCGGCGGACCTCTTCGCCTTTCCGACCTCTAAAAACATTATGCTGGAGAAGAGCAGCTCACGTGGCTTTGGTTTTATCAGATAGACAATCACAAGTGGTATTATGCTCAGAAGGCCGATGAGCGCTTGAGGATTCTTAAATGGCATCTCTTGTTCTGATGCATATATCTGAGAAAAAGTTTCCCCGTGGAGGTCCTCGTAATTACATTAACCGAAGACCGAGGGATGTTGATATGTACCAAGATTCATCCCCGGCCTTCGTATGCACGGGCAAAAAGGCCATCATAGCTCCAGTATCTCGCCAGTGAATAGCGGTTTGCATCTCTCACCCAGCGCGTTCTGCAGCCTTGATATCGCATGAGCACCTGTGCAATGGCCCGGCCTCACGATCTCGGGATCGAGCGCGAGGAGTTCTTCAACGGTCTTGTTTATCCTCGCCTCATCCGAGTCTATCAGATGGAAACCCCCAATAACCGCGTAGATCTTATCGGAGCACGTGAGCCTCTTGGCCTGTTGGATTATATTTATGATCCCGCTATGCGCGCAGCCGGATATCACGACGAGACCGCGATCGTCGAGTTTGATCACCAGAGACTGGTCGTCCACAATCGTATCAGGCTGATAGATGCCATCCCGTATGGTCCAGAATCCCTCGACATGCTCGAATGCCGTTTTTCTCTCGACCTCCCCCGTCGTGATAACTCCTTGAGCTAGGGTCATTGAGTTCTCGGACAGAAGCATCACAGCATGCTCTTCGAGCTGAGAACGTGAGAAAGGCAAACCTATATTCTTTAAGAACGGTCTCGCTTTGAGCTTTGGCGCGAATATCTCCGGATGCGCGATAACAGGCACTCGCCGCTTCATTCTTCTGAGCAGATCCATGAGACCACCGGTATGATCGTAATGCCCGTGGCTCAGAAATATCAGATCGATATCATTCAGATCTATACCCAGCATCTCAAGGTTGTGTAGCGTCACCTCTCCTGATGCACCCGTATCCATGAGCAGTCTCATGCTCTCAGAGCCGATGGTTGTCTCCAACAAGAGACAAAATCCATGCTGTGCTAAAAGCCCTCCATGAGACGCCATGTTATCTACTACGATCTTCAACCGCAATTTTCGAGCCGTTGAGTTGAATGTAGCCATACTTTTTCCCTCCATTCACGAGAACGTGCGGCTAAGAGTTAACGCCGGCGAGGCATGCCTTTTTCCTACTGGTCTCGGATTCTTTGAGATAGGTCCGATTTTTCGGACCTGTCCAGATAAGCGCGGGGGCCAGAAATCTGGTCCTTTGCCGCTTCTGCATGTCAGAAACACTTAATCCTTATTCGGACACGTCCGATTTTTCTGTAGAAACCTTCCTGGCCTAACTGCCAACCCATGTGATTGAAAATGGCCAAGAGGCATTTTCGTAGCCAACGTGAATCTCATCTAAGATCGTTGTCTGGAGCGCCAAAATCTATGCAACCGTTGATTTATGATAGTTTTTTTGGCAAAGTGCGGGGGACGGGAGTCGAACCCGCGAACCCCTTCGGGACAGGGTCCTAAGCCCTGCGCCTTTGACCTCTTGGCAACCCCCGCATTTCTTTAGAGCTCTCTTCCTCCAATCATCCATTCCAGGACGGCTTTTGAGGTATGAAGCCTGTTCTCAGCCTCTTCGAATACGACGCTCTTTGGGCCATCCATCACCTCGTCTGTGATCTCCTGGCCGCGATGCGCTGGAAGGCAGTGCATCACAATGGCATCTTCTCCAGCTAGCTCCAGCAGCATCTGGTTTATTTGATATTTACCGAAGATTCTGAGACGCTCGGCCTCCTCAGCCTCATACCCCATGGAGACCCATGTATCTGTCACGAGTATATCAGCCCCGCGAGCCGCTTCCTCCGGCTCCACCACAAGCTGTGGCACGCCGCCGAGTTCTCTGGCTCTTTCTAATATTTGGCCCTTTGGCTCATAACCTCGGGGCGATGCTACCGTTATCTTCATACGCATCATCGCCGAGGCGAGTATCAAGGAGTTGCATACGTTATTCCCATCGCCGATCCAGGCGATGCGCAGCCCCTCCAGATGGCCGAAATGCTCTCTTATCGTCATCAGGTCAGCCAGTATCTGGAGAGGATGCTCCATATCCGAGAGCGCATTTATGACCGGCACGCTGGAATGTGCGGCCAATTCCTCCACGGTTTTGTGGGAGAAGACTCGGGCCGTTATACCCTGAACGTATCTTGAGAGAACCCTCGCGGTATCAGCAATCGTCTCGCCCCTGCCGAGCTGCAGCTCTCCAGCGCTCAGGTACAGAGGGTGACCACCGAGCTCAGCAGCCGCAACCTCCAAAGAAACACGCGTGCGCGTTGAAGGCTTCTCGAATATCATCGCTATGCTCTTACCAGCTAAAGGCATCCTCTCTCCAAGAGCGCATCCACCTCTACCAGCACGATGTGCCTTGTGATCCTCGGCTCTATCCAGCAGCTCCACGATCTCCGTTGGTGTGAGATCCGTTATCGATATCAGAGATTTATGGCTCATGTGACTATCTCCCTAAGAAGATCCTCGATATCAGGAACGTTCTCCTTCGAAACCGTTATCCTTGCGACCACGTTCTTGAAGTTCGGGATCTTTGTCTCATCTGTCTCAGCGGGAATTATGCGATTGGACCACGGACTGTTCGGCATGAATGCCAGCCCCGGATGCGGATCCTCAGAGAGCTTGGCCATAACAACAACCTTTCCGTTATCACTCTCAACAAGGACGTTTGATCCATCTCTGATACCCTCCCTCTCGGCATCGCTCTTATCGAGTAGAATCAAAGCGCTCATCCTCTTGTAGTCCTCTCCGAACCTGTTGATCTCAGCGACCTCGCTCTGGAAGATATCCCTAACAGTAACGACTGTGACCGTTAGCATTCAGATCTCCTCCAGGAGCATCGAGAGGACATCTGCATCTGACGGAAGATCAGATTCGATGATCTTCTCGAATTCTATCTTTAAACCATCCATCCTGAGCGCGCTTCCGCTGGCCTCTATACCTGAGATTGCGGTTGGTACCACGACTTTCGATAGCTCTGTTGTGGGCGTTCTGTGCGGATCCAGCGTTACAATTGGGACATTCGCGAGCTTCTTTGCCACGCCTACTGGCAGGGAGGCTATCGGATCAGAGCCTACGATGAGAGCGAGATCGCACCTCCTCGAGGCCTCTATCACGCTGTGCATGGGACCGTGCTCGACGCCATCTGCAAAAGATACCCTGTTAATAAATCCAGTCTCATCGAAGAGAAGTTGATTAAAGCCGCGCATGTTGTAATGCCCCACCATCGGGATCACCCTATAAGTCGTGGTCTCATTCAGTCTCTCGACCAGTGTTTTAAATAGATTCATACGCCCTTTCAGCGAGTATGCGAGACCGAGGCCTGTGAATATGACCCCGAACTCCGCCTTCTTGAGGATGGTTATCATTGAGATCAACGCCTTCTTGTCTCTCACCTTGGGAATCTTTCCATCAAGAACGGCGAGCATTGCGTTTATTAGCTCTTCATCTCCTTGTGGCGCGATTTGAATGAAGTTCTCGCTAAGTATCTTAGCGGTGGGAGACTTTCTAACATCTATAAGAAAAGCAGTCCTGTCCTCCTCATGCCCCCTCTGAAGCTTCTCGCCTCGAGGAAAGTACGAAAAGCGTGACATATGCCTGGGGTGGCTGCTCGAGGGATCTGAGCCCCAGAATATCAGAGTGTCGCCATAGTTTCTCACATCATCGAGGGTGCAGCTCGGGAGCTCTCCTCTGAGCAGCATTTCCATGATCTCGCCCTGGCAGATGGAAGATGTGTCATCGATGACCGCCTTGGTCTTCCTCGCGAGCTCGATTCCCAGGCGCTGCGCCTCGAGTGTGGAGCAGGACCAGCCGAAGAGGAGCGGTCTCTTTGCGCCTCTTAACAGCTCCGCAGCTTTAGAGATGGCATCATCGACCCCAACCTCTCTGCCATCCACCTTCGCAACAGATCTCTCTGTGAGGATGGATCTATACCTGCCGAAGCCCTTCCTGCATAAATTCTTCGTCTTTACAATCCTTCCGCCGTCTATAGCGATCTCGATATCATCGCACAGAAGAGAGCAACCGGTGCATACGGCCATTCTGATCACCTACACGAATTCTATAGCCTTGCTCGGACAGGTCGCAGTGCATAAATTGCATAATATCCTGTTTGGACCGAAACGCCTGCACTCCTTAGGATTTAGGCACTTCACTACTCCATCCTCGACTATCAAAATGACCTTCTCGCTCTTCGGTCCGAGACCTATCGCAGATCCTTTCGGGTCATTGGCCACATTTACAGGGCAGGCCACCACGCAGTTTCCACAGCCGTAACACTTATCCTCGTGAATTATAAGGCCGGTCTCAGTCGCCTCTGCTATAGGCGCCATCACCTCTCTGAGCTTTTTCAGCTTCGCCTCATACTTCGGCTCAAGAAGCGGGGTGCAATCCTCTATCTTCTTCTCCTTGGCAAGAAGGGCAACAGCGAAAGCCATGCAAGTTGGCAGGCCACACTTCTTGCAATTCAATTTTGGTGTGAGTTGGTATATCTCCATAGCATTGACCATAAACTTCACCTGCCCTGACTCTGCTCTTGCTCGCCATCTGTAATTAATTTATCCGAGCTCTTTCGTATGATTCAAACCTCGTGTTACGCCTAGAAGCAGCTGGTCAAAAATCGTGGCTACCACATCAGCGGACCTGTCCGGATAAGCGTTGAGGCCAAAAATTTGGACCTTTACCGCTTCTCAATGTCAGAAACGCTTAATCCTTATTCGGACTGGTCCTCATCAGCGACCGTTAGTGTTATATTAAGATGCTTGTTAGTAACATCTGTGATTGGCCATGTCATGGACTAAGAGCAAGAAGTACACCGAGAAAGAGAGGATGAAGATAGAGAAGGGCTCAGGGTTCGAGAAGTTTTGGACATTGATCTGCAACTGGCTCTGGAGGGCGATCTCCTGGTGAACCACTCTTTTTGAGATTGTCGTGCCCAAAGGTCACAGCCTTCCATTATACCGTGATCTCCACTGCATGGAGAGATCTTTCTGCGCTTCGATCGCCGCAGATTTCGTCGATGCCTCTCGACATAGTCGGGCGTCGAAATATAGGAAGAGGTACGCTAAGCACAAACCGGTGCCTGAGCTCTTTCTACCACCTATATCAGGCGTATGGTCTCCAGGTTCATGGGAGCAGTCGTCGGGATCCGGTACTTCTTGTATATCGAGCTCGCGAGATCGAGACAGTTGCCCTCATCGCCGTGGTTCGTGATTATTCTGCTCGGTTTCGGATATATCCTTCTCACGTATTCCATGAGCTGATTCCTGTCGGAGTGGCCAGAGAACCCATCTACTGTGACAACCTCCATGTTCATCTTGACCGTCTGGGTTTTGCCCTCAACAGTAAGCGGTATCTCCTTCCATCCCTTCTGGATCCTTCGCCCAAGCGTGCCCTCGGCCTGATATCCCACTATCACGAGCATGTTCTTCTCGTCAGGCCCCAGACCTTTGAGATATTCCATTATCGGACCGCCATTGAGCATGCCGCTGGTAGCTAAGATCACGGCGGGATCGCCATTTATGATCTCATCCCTCTTCTTCGAGTTCTCGACCTGAACAAAACAATCCGCAAGGAACGGATTAACCCCCTTGTGGAATATCATATCGCGCAACTCGTTGTTGAGATATTCAGGATAGCTGGTGTGTATCGCGGTGGCCTCGTAGATCATCCCATCTAGATATACCGGAAACTCCTCGATGAGCCCCTTTCTTATCGCCTCCTCAAGAACTACCATAACCTCCTGACTTCTGCCCACAGCAAATGCGGGAATCACAACCTTTCCGCCTCTCTTTATAGTATCCCTGACAACCTTGAGCAGATGATTCTCAGCATCTTTCCTCGAGGGCTGAATGCTGTTAGATCCACCGTATGTGGCCTCTATCACAAGCGTCTCCAGCCTCGGGAAGCTGTTTACTGCAGGGTCGAATAGGCGGGTCCTTTCGTACTTGAAGTCTCCCGTGAAGGCGATATTGTAAAGACCGTCACCGATGTGGAAATGTGCTATCGCAGAACCCAGGATGTGCCCCGCATTATGCATTGTTAGTTTGGTGTCGGGGGCTATATCGGTAACATCCCCATAGTTCAAGGTAATAGTATGTTTGAGGGCCTCCCTTATCATAGCCGATTCATAAGGAACTCTCTTCCCTTCACGCCCGGCGACCTCGAGATAGTCGAGCTGGAGCAGAACGTAGAGGTCCCTTGTCGGCGGCGTGCAGTAGATAGGCCCGTCATAGCCATACTTGTAGAGCATCGGGATGAGACCTGAGTGGTCCAGGTGCGCATGTGTTAACACAACCGCATCTATCTGGCTCAACGGGTATGCCTCTGGAACATAGAGGTAAGGCGTGGCGCTGTCATCCGAGCCCACGTTTATCCCGCAATCGATCATTATCTTTGACTCGGGAGTGGAGAGGATCATGCAGCTCCTACCAACCTCTCTGCATCCGCCAAGCGTCGTTATCCTGATCCACTGATCCTTAGATGCTATATCTCTGTGTATCTTTTTGCCGATGGATTTCAGTATGCTCTTTCGTTCTGTCTGAACGGATCTGAGGTAATCCTTTATGTTCGCTATAGTCGATGAACGTACAGGCGGTGTTCTCACCACCTTCGGTGTCCAGCCGATGAGTTTTGTGATCTCGCGCAATGTGGCACCATGTCTGCCAATGACTAAACCGGGCTTCTCCGCTTCTATTACAACCTCCCCTGTCTCGCCATCGAAGTAGTAGTTAGTTAAAACCGCCTCCGCAGGTACTACCTCCTGTATCTTCTTTATGGCCTCCTCAGGATCCATCAGCACCTTCAGATCCGGCCTGACCACCACCCTCTTACGGAGATCCTTGGCAAGCGATCTTATTATCTCTCCATCATCAGCAAGCCGTCTGGGGTCATCTGTGTATATGACAAGCTCAGGCCCCTCAAACTCAAGACCTGTGACGTTTATGTCTGCAGGCAGCTTGCTCTGAATCCTGCGCCTGAGCTCTAAGAGAACTTCCTCAACCGACAAAAGAACACACCCAAAAATAGTTCAGAGAGATCTCACGATCTCCTCCACCTGCGAACTTGGAACTTCTTCGTATCGATCTTTTGTTATCTTCACAAGAGCTATGCCGTTGCCCGAGGCCGAGTCGCGCTTCATAGCAGTATGAACAGCCCGGACGCATAAGATCGATCCTTCCTGTGTGCTCATACCAGGCTTGTATAGGGCCTCTAGAACACCATATGCTATGGGCGAGCCAGAACCAGTGGAGACCATATCGTGCTCCTCTATCTGCCCGCCAAGAGCATCGAGGGAGAATATCCTCGGCCCTGTCTTATCAACGCCACCGACCACGAGCTGCACTAAGAACGGAAAGTATCGGCGCGCAGCGAGGATGTTAGAGAGGAGGGAAGTTATGGCCTTAATGGTCAAGGGCTCACCCCTCTGCATCCTGTAGAGCCTCGCCTCAGCCTGTATCATCCTGACGAGAGACTGCGCATCACCAACAACCCCTGCGGTGGTAAGCCCTACGAGGTCGTCGATCTGGTAGATCTTCTTAGCTGTCCTGCTTGCTATGAAGCTGCCGATAGTAGCACGGCTCTCTGATGCGAGAACCACACCACCATCACAGACTACGCCAACCGTTGTTGTACCTTTGAACGCCTCGACCATCTAGATACCTCGTACTAAAACTAGAAAATGACAACTTCCCTTCTCTGCTACTCTATATATAGCTTTCTCATAGCGTCCGGACGCGTCCGGATAAGGATTAAGTGTTTCTGACATGCAGAAGCGGTAGGTGGCGTACTCAGATTACTGAATAGCGCTAACCGGTGAACTGATAGCTCTTTGGCAGGAAATAAATCCCTTGCATTCGATTCTAGTGAAGATTTTCAGTAGAGCGAGTACACGACCAAGCGGTAAGGGTCCAAAGATCCGCCTCAGCGCTTATCCGGACGGGTCCCGTACGGCTGTATCCTTTAAAAAAGCTGGGATTAGCCCTGTCTTCCTGACTCGATGCCTACAAGATCGAGCCTATGAGGAATGAGATCAGTGCTAGCATCATACCGGCCTTTATGCATCTCTGAGATCCGGAGGCATCATGCCGGAGCATCTTGTTTATCGACAGAACAAATGCAAGATTCGCAATGGTGATTGTAAGAAGATACTCGCGGCCGAGCGGCACCAGATAGCTCAATATCATCGCCGCAACCAAAGACAGAGATGCGAGAATGAACGATGCTCTCTCTCCTACGAATGCGGGAAGTGTTCTAGCGCCCTTCGCCAGATCTCCAGCTAGATCCTCCACATCCTTGACTATCTCTCTGCTCAATGTCGCAAGTGCTGATAGGATGGAGAGAAATGCCGTTATGGCTGATGGTGTTGCGGCCAGTCCGCCGAAGAGGAATGTGGTGCCTGTCAGATATGAGACTGCGATGTTCCCGAGAAGCGGCAATCCTTTGAGGCGTGCAGCATATAATATCAGAACCAACGAGTTCGCAGCTGCCAGAGCGAGGCATTGCTGGTTTATCAGGCCAGCTATAACACAACCCGCAATGAAGAGCGTGAGTGACCATATCAAAGCATCTCTGGGTCTTATCCTGCCGCTCGGTATCGGCCTATCCGGGCGATTGATGGCGTCTATCTCCCTGTCGAAGTAGTCGTTTACCACGTTGCCCCCACCGGTTACGAGAAATACCGCGGCGAATATCAATAACGAGAGCTGAGGGGAGATCGTTCCAGAGGAGATCATGCCTATGAGGGCTGCAACTCCGGCCATGAAGCAATTAGCAGGCCGCATGATCTCTAAGAGAATCAAATCGAGCTCCTCCGCCTTTTCTGCTCGCCAGAATTATTCAGTAGGAAAAGAACATAAAGCTCAGCTAAGTACCTATCGAGCGAGGACGTCAAGAAGCATCGCCTTATGAGATACGTTCTCCTGCCTCGAAATGTTATCTTGCTCCTCTTTACTAGCCCCTGTCTCTCGAGCCTGCAGACGATACGAGAGCACCTGCTACTGCTTATCCCTAGCAGCCTTGAGAGCTCAGACTGAATCATGCCATCAAAACCTATCAAGGCCAGCGCCCTCTCAGCAAGTCGATTATCAATCCCCGCTCTCGATATACCCAATCCACAATCCCTCACACGTGAGTGCAGATCTAGCAGATTTTCTGTATATATATTTTTTACTATTAGTTGATGTTTTATGGGATTTTAATAGCAATTTATGATAGAGTGAAAAAGTTTTGTGCGTATTTTCGTCGGACATGCCCGAATAAGGATCGAGTGTTTCTGAGATGCAGAAGCGGTAAAGGTCCAAATTTCTTGCCTCGTGCTTATCCGGAGAGGTCGGTCTTTTATCCACAAATAGTTGAGAATTCCTGTAAACCTCATTTTTAAGGTGCTCGCGTGTTGCAGCATACTTGTATTAACAACATTTTATATCAAAAAGGTGGGTTTTTAGGAATCCCCGGTTTTGGCATAGCTTGCGGGCACGCTTCATTCGATAAAGTCGCGATATTCGCTGCCCCCGCACCTGCTGTGTTGAATAATTCGAGGCAATGTAGTCGTCAGACATCGATTTTTATCCTAAGCTCCCCCGTTTTTAGGCATATAACGCCGAAGCATAGCGATTAGCAGTGAGCAATAGGCACTGCCATATGAAGAAGAAACGATATTATGTGCTTCATTTTTCTCTCTCCTTTGCCTAATGGTTGGGGAGCTTAGGTTTTATCAAATTTCAGATCCGTGTGAATCGGCCCCATTCTATTGGATTTTGAACATCATTCAACACAGCACCCGCACCCAATTCTTCATAAAGGTGCCCTGATCTTTATATTTGAAGCCATCTAAAATATCGTAGATCACGGCAAGAGCTTAACCCGTATCTTTCCGAAATCCTCCTTCAGCTCTATCGAGAAACCCATTCCTCTCAGTATCTCCTCGACCTCGGTTCTGACGAACTTCTTGCTCAGGTCGGATGAGAGTATGAGCGTGTATTCATTATCGGAGCTCTTGCTGAGCTTGAATAAATTACATGCCTCCAGTCTTTTCAGTATAACATCCGCATTGTAAAGCCTATACCTGAACTGCTCCGCATGTGCTTTGCATACATCCTTGTGCTTCTCCCAGAACTTCTCAGCATCCGGATGGGTCTCAATGAAGCTCAGGAATAGAAGCCAGTGGTCTATATCGAGTATTACATGCTCGCCGGCTGAAAGCATTTCAGCATGCGTGTAAAGCTTTCTGTCCTCGATGAAATCGAATATTTTCCTGTGCTGGTTGTAAAACTTCAGCGATTCCCTCATCAGCTCGCTTTGAGATACCCCAAGCTCATCCCTCAGCTTCTTAAATAGCCTCGAGGTTTCCTCATCCATAGATATCGTGACGCGCTCAGGTGCTTTCATATCAACCTCTCCCGCATTCTGGGCAGAGCTCGTTCCTAGCGACATGTATCTCATCCATCTGAGAGCATCGACCGTCCCAAATGAGGAGTCTGTTTATGAGCAATCCATCCGAACCTACGAGAAGCTTGATAGCTTCTGTCGCTTGTATCGAACCTATCACCCCGCATGTCGCGCCGATTACCGGCGGCGTCTCCTTCGGTGGAGCTTTGGGAAATATGCATCTGAGACATGGAGACCTGCCGGGGATTATGGTTGTGGCCTGCCCATCGAAACCTGATACCGCACCGTGTAGAAGCGGCAGATCATACTCTAATGCGGCGTAATTCAATATATATCTCACCTCAAAGTTGTCCATGGCATCGATTATGAGATCCACGCCAGCTACGAGATCATCTATTGTGTTCCTGCTTATACAAACATCTAATCCCTCCACCTCGATCGATGGGTTCAAGGATTTGAGGGCATCCTCTGCTGAGATCGCCTTTCGGAGACCAGGTGTGCGATGAAGTATCTGCCGGTTCAGGTTGCTGAGCTCCACATGATCGCAGTCGACTATTCTTATGAATCCCACGCCTGCGGCCGCCAGATACGATGAGGAGGCAGAGCCCAGGCCACCTGCGCCGGCGATCAGAACTCTGGATCTGCTGAGAATCTCCTGTCCCCTAACCCCCAGAAGGGGTATCTGTCTTGCATATCTGGAATTCTCCCAATCCCGTGGCAACGTCACCCTCCCTAAGCGAACAGAGCTAGATACGCATTAAAAAGTCATTCGTATAAGCATATTATGAAGAATTGGGTGAGGGGGCAGCGAATACCCGCGACTTTATTGAATGAAGCATGCCCTCCAGCTGTGCCAAAACTGAGGATTCCTAAAAACCCACCTTTTGATATAAAATGTTGTTAATACAAGTATGCTGCAACACGCGAGCACCTTAAAAATGAGGTTTACAGGAATTCTCAACTATTTGTGGATAAAAGACCGACCTCTCCGGATAAGCGGCGAGGCAAGAAATTTGCGCTTTAACGCTTCTGCATCTCAGAAACACTCGATCCTTATTTGTACAGGCCCCTAACTGCTTTGGATAGGTATATCAGTTAGAAGAGGTTCTATGCCAGCTGAGCCAGTGGTTCCTAATAGGACCTCTGCCAACTAAGCGTGGGAATGCCATGATCACAATCAAGGATGTGGAGCATATAAGCTGGCTTGCCAGCATCAAGATCTCAGAGGAGGAACGGGAGGAACTTGTCGCCCAGTTCAACACGATTCTGGAGTACTTCCAGCAGCTGGATGAGGTGAATACAGATGGCGTTGAGCCCACATACAGAGTTGTGGACCTCGCGAACGTCTTCAGGGAGGATATTCCAAGAGACTCGCTCTCCCAGGAGGATGCGTTGAGAAACGCTCCGAGAAAGGAAGAGGGATACTTCAAGAGCCCAAGGATAGTGTGAGCATGCTATTACGTTTGAAGGAGGAGTTGCTTTCAGGATCCGCCGAGGAGTATCTTCACAAGCTCTTCGAGCGGATAGAGAGGAGCAGGCTGAATGCATTTACTGCAGTCGTCAAGGAGAGAGCTCTAGAGAGCGCAAGAAGCTTCGATGCACGGCCGTGGGAGGGTATGCTTGCTGGCATACCGATCGCAATCAAGGACAACATCTGCACAAAGGGAATAGAGACGACTTGTAGCTCGCGAATTCTGCGCGGCTACATACCTCCTTACGATGCTCATGTTATAGAGCGGCTCAAGGCAGAGGGCGCAATCATCATGGGAAAGACGAACATGGACGAATTCGCGATGGGCACATCTACAGAGACCAGCTGCTTCGGGGCCACAAGAAATCCCTGGGATCTCGAGAGGGTTCCGGGTGGCTCGAGCGGCGGATCTGCTGCCGCGGTCGCCGCTGGAGAGGCGCCATGCGCGCTCGGATCAGATACAGGCGGATCTGTCAGATGTCCCGCATCCTTCTGCGGCATTGTGGGATTGAAACCCACCTACGGGCTCGTCTCACGCTACGGGCTCATCGCATATGCCAACTCCCTCGAGCAGATAGGCCCTCTCACCAAGGATGTGGAGGACACGGCTCTTCTGCTCGATGTGATCGCAGGCCATGATCCGAGAGACTCGACGTCTGTTGCATCTGAAAAAGGCTATCTGGATAGCATTGATGGAGATGTAAAAGGAATACGCATAGGCGTGCCAGAAGAGTACTTCGGGGAGGGCGTAGATCCAGGTGTTGAGAAATCCGTTTGGGATGCGATATCTGTACTCGAGGGGCTTGGCGCCAGCTGGACGAAGATCAGTCTGCCGCACACGAAGTATGCGCTTCCTGCTTATTACATAATCGCGATGTCTGAGGCATCATCGAATCTCGCCAGGTTTGATGGGCTCAGATACGGCTTGCGTGTCGGCGAAGACAAGGACTGGCATACAACCTTCTCAGAGATAAGAGCAGCGGGCTTTGGAAGCGAGACGAAGCGCCGGATTCTGCTGGGAACCTATGCGCTATCTGCAGGATATTACGGCAGGTACTATCTGAGGGCGCTGAAGGTCAGAACCCTGATCAAGATGGATTTCGAGAGGGCCCTGAAAGAGATCGATATCATAGCATCTCCCACGATGCCGTTCCCAGCATTCAGAATCGGGGAGAGGATAAAAGATCCGCTCTCGCTTTATATGTCAGATGTCTTCACAGTGCCAATCAACCTCGCCGGAATCCCGGCGATATCCGTGCCATGTGGATTTATCGGTAACCTTCCTGTTGGGCTGCAGCTCATGGCAAGGCCTTTCGGCGAGAAGCTGCTTCTCAGAGTTGCTAACGCATATGAAAAAGCCACACCCCATCACCTTAGATCGCCGGAGGTGGTCTGATGGAAGATGTCATAATCGGGCTTGAGATACACGTCCAGCTTAACAAGCTCAAGTCCAAGATGTTCTGCAGCTGCTCTACCGACTATCACGATGCTTTACCAAACACTCATACCTGTCCCGTCTGTCTAGGTCTCCCCGGGTCGCTTCCCGTCTTGAACAGAAGGGCGGTTGAGTTCGGGATAAAGGTCGCCCTCGCGCTCAACTGCCAGATCGCAGAGGAGACGATGTTCTACAGGAAGAACTACTACTACCCAGATCTGCCAAAAGGGTTTCAGATAAGCCAGTACGATTATCCCCTGGCCACTGGAGGATATATTATAATAAAAGGCGACGACGGCCAGGAGCGCAAGATAAGGATAACAAGGGTGCACATGGAGGAGGATCCGGGCAGGTTGGTGCACATCGGCACGATAGACAAGGCAAAGTACACGCTGGTCGATTACAACCGTTGTGGCATGCCGCTCCTCGAGGTCGTCACGGAGCCGGATCTGAGATCGCCGAAGGAGGCAAGGCAGTTTCTCGACAGGCTGAGAACTATTTTGGAGTACCTGGATGTATTCGATGGGAATCTCGAGGGCTCTCTGAGGGTCGACTCCAATATATCGCTCGCAGGAGGGGAGAGGGCGGAGGTGAAGAACATCTCGAGCCACAAGGGCGTGGAGAAGGCCCTCTCTTACGAGATAACAAGACAGAAGAATCTGAGGCGCAGAGGCATAAAAGTAGTGCAGGAGACGAGGCATTACGATGAGCTCAGAGGCATCACTGTATCCATAAGAACAAAGGAAGAGGCACATGATTACAGGTACTTCCCCGAGATGGATCTCGTCCCGCTGAGAATTGCAGAATGGGTGCCGCTGATCAGGGCACAGCTGCCGGAGCTTCCAGATGCCAAGAGGGAGAGGTTCAGGGCGGAGTACGGCATAAGCGATGATCATGCGAAGTCTTTGACGGCTGAGATAAAGGTCGCGGACTTCTACGAATGGGTGGCGGCCAGATCGGATCCGAAGCTCGCTGCTGTATGGATAGCCGACGTACTCAAAGGAGAGCTGAACTACAGAAACCTGACGATTGACAGCTTCCGCAAGGAGCATATTCTGGAGATAATAAAAATGCTCTCTGAGAAGGAGATAACAGATGAGATAGCCGTCAATCTTATAAGAACGATCCTCGACAAAGGCGGCTCTCCCAGAGAGATCGTCGATGGCATGGGACTGAAGAGAATCGAGGACGAGGCGGTGATCATCGCTGTCAGGGAGGCGGTTGCCGAATGCCAGGAGGCTGTCAGGGACTACAGAAATGGAAATCAGAGAGCCATCAACTACATAGTCGGCCAGGTCATGAAGAAGACGAAAGGCAGGGCGGATCCAGCGATCGCACACAGGCTTGTTAAGGAGGAGATAGAGCGGGAGTCGGGTTCGGCGTAAAGTGGCTACCGTCGATCTTCCGCTCTCAAATCACTTTGAGCCTCTATGCGTGTCGGGCTCAAAGCACAGTTAGTACAAATAGCGGTGGTTGGGATAAGGCATCATAATCACAAGCGCGGTCATGCCCTAAAGCGACTGGGATAAACAGATTAAATCTCGCCGTCTGGCACGCTCTCCAATTCAGAGGTGTCTAATTGATTTCTATCGAGTAAGATCGATTAGAGATGATATGCGAGGATTCCTATAAACCTCCTTTTTAAGATGCTCACGTGTTGCAGCATACTTGTATTAACAACATTTTATATCAAAAAGGTGGGTTTTTAGGAATCCTCCTGCATTACTTCCGGACCGCAGGGTTCATTACAGGTCTGTATATCAATAACAAAGTAACATGAACTCAAGTCGATTGATATATGCTCTTGCTTTTCTCTGTTTGGCGATCGCTCTAGTTCAGAACGCATCAGCGGAGCCCATCAGCAGGGAGCTGGGGCCGTATAAGATATCTTTTGATCTCAACACCACGAGTCCCTACAATGTGGTTGTGGAGGAGCCGGTTAGAAGCTTGATCGATGGGAGAAGCTACATCGCATACGGGCTTGGGATAAGAGGAGAGGATTGCTCGATATGGATTTACCTGACAGATTTCGGCGATTTTGTGGAGGTGCCGAGCGATAAAGATAGGAGGCTTGTGAGCGATTTCCTCGCGGAGCAGAACTGCAGTCTCATAAATGTCACCGAGACGATTATCGATGGAATGCAGGGGGCTCTTGGCGGCGGCATTCTCCCCTCCGGCCGGATAATATTCTGCGCGAGCTACGCGCCAGAGTACGCCTTCCTCGGGGGAAAGCATAAGGTCATGACGAACTGCAGACTCTTCTCGACATTCCCGCCACAAGAGACCGTGAACCTGCTGGAAAGCATACATGTCGAAAGAAAGGCTTGAGTTCGGATGTGGCTCGAATAAGCAAGGTGAATGTATCTGCTACGAATACGCCTCCGGACCGTTCCATCCCCATGGGCGAGCTGTTGGCACGGAGGTTTTCCAGACCTCCCCACGCGGGGGATTCGGGCTCGCGGCCACGCTCGCCATCTTTGCAAAAACCTCAATCGCTTTAACATTATATTACATAAATTTTAATAAAATGTTTGAAAATTGGACCATTTGTGTGAAAAGTGAGTTTTACGATCGGTTCCGACTTTCAGCTTATTCGTATAAGTCTTCTTTAAGCCTGATGCATTCTGCATCGGAAGGTCTTGAAACAATCTAATTAAATTTTAATTATGTTTCTGATCTAAAGAACATAATTTAGACGGTATCATAAATCACAAGTGTCTATTAATAATATGATATTGTCCTTGGATATGGTGAGTCTCTATGAGAATTAGAGTAGTTAGCTCCAAGAGCGAGATCGCACAGCTCAATCCTAATGAAAGAATGGTGCACCTAGCCTTTAGGGCATCGAATGTCGATTTCCTGAATCTTATGCAGAAGTGCCCCAGGCTCAGGGTGATCCAGGTACCGCCTTCATACAAGAAGACTATGTCCAATGCAATCCAGGTATTCCTTGAGATGCAGGGAATAGAGCTGCTGGAAGGGGACGTCTGGGGTCACAGGAAGGATCTCGACGAGTACTTCACAGTGAGCGAGAGCACGATCGACGAGATAAGGTCAATGGTGAACAGGGGAATGACTTTCGAGCAGATTGCAGAGGAGCTGCAGAAGAAAGCACGAATGGGTTTAGATCTCATAAAGTATATCGCAAAGACGAAGGCAACGGCGTGACTCCAGGAGCGTCACTCCTGGACTCATGTTAAATGGCTGTTTTGCATATCTTTTGTTTTGTTCGCTTTACGTGCTGATGCATTCAGAATTCGCACACAGAATCAGCTAATCCAAATCTGCTGATCTGGCGCCCTTTCAGCGGAAGATTCTGAGGATTACTATAAACCTCTTTTTAAGATTCTCACGTGTTGCAGCATACTTGTATTAACAACATTTTATATCAAAAATGTGCTTTAGGAACCCTCTCTGCCTTATCGAATAAATTGGGATCTTCATAGCATAGAACCGATTCGCAGAAATTATCGACAGCTGTCGACCCTAAGCTCCCCCGTTTTTAGGCATATAACGCCGAAGCATAGCTATTAGCAGCGGGCAATAGGCACTTTGCCATATGAAGAAGAAATGATATTATGTGCTTCATTGTTCTCTCTCCTTCGCCTAATGGTTGGGGAGCTTAGATAGACACAACGTCTCGACTTATTCAACACGGCGCCATATTCTATAAACAGCCTCTGACAATCAATAGCATCCGCTTATAGCAACGGGTCATGACTAAAACGTATCCATGCCTCGCTATCTCCCCCGTCTAATTCAACATCTTCTCACACAGCATTCTGCCCTGCTGTGTTGAATAATTCGAGGCGATGTGGCCACTAGCTATCGATTCTTATCAAAATTGAATTCGTATGAATCAGCCCTCTGCTATTGGATTTCTGAACATTATTCAACACAGCATTCTGCCCATAAAATTAATAAATCATGTTTCCTTGATAGATATTAGTAATATCTAGCACGCGTATAATAATATATAGTAATAAAATGTTGAACTCCAAAAATAGATATAAAATTATGTGATATCAGGTGAATCAAATTGTCAATATATCCTCCAGATTGGATGAAAAAATGCGAACCTGTGTTCAAAGTGGATTTAAAGTGGCTCTCAAATTACACAATCTCTTTTCTGATTATCCTTATCCTCAACTTCGTGCTACCTAGAATGATGCCAGGAGATCCGCTGCGTGCCATATACGGGGATGAGGCCCTGCTAGCCATGACTCCTGAGATGGAGACGGAGATAATAAGGAGGTTCTCCCTGGACAGGCCATGGCATGAGCAGTTCGTCGCATATGTCCAGGGGCTCCTCAGATTTGATCTCGGCTATTCATACTATTACAAAGATAACGTCTCAGATGTGCTTATGGGATTTCTTCCATGGACACTGCTTCTGACAGGGCTCGCGCTCACGATCTCAGCCGCGCTGGGTTTGATCTTGGGCATAGAATCCGGCTACAGGCATGGAACGAGGCTCGACAGATGCCTTCTCTCGGGCCTAATGTTTCTTGGAGGCATGCCGGACTTCTTTGTGGGGATCCTCTTACTCCTATCCTTCGGCGTAGCTCTGGGCGTTTCTCCGCTGGGAGGCGCCATGACGCCTTATGCCGGTCATACAGGACTGAGCCTGATTTTGGATGTGGCAAATCACCTTCTTCTTCCGCTTCTCTCTTTGGTTCTAGTTCAGGTGGCTTCCTTCTATCTCCTGACAAGAAACGCTATGCTATCCACGCTAAAGGCGAGGTTCATCATGACCGCTAAGGCAAAGGGCTGTACGGATATAGCGATAAGATACAGGCATGCAGGCAGGAACTCCCTCCTGCCGGTAACAACTGCTATAGGTATGCGTATCCCTAATATGATAACGGGAGCGCTCTTCATCGAGATCGTATTCTCTTATCCAGGTGTGGGAACGCTGCTGAACACGGCGCTTAGCGCTCGAGATTACCCGCTAATACAGGGTGTGCTGCTTATTGTTACTCTGACGGTTCTAACCGCAAACATGATAGTGGATATGCTGTACGTCCGGCTCGATCCGAGGGTGAGATATGCACGTTGATCTATGGCAGGAGCTGAGATCCAGCTTTTCCGGAACGGCAGGGGTTGTGATAGTACTGATCATAACAACTCTGGCGATAACAGCGCCTCTTGTAGCTCCAAACTACAGAGAGCACGGGCCGATATTCAGCAGGCCATCAGCTGATCATCTGCTTGGCACAGATGATCTAGGCCAGGATATCGCGGCCAAGTTGATCCACGGCGCGAGGACATCCCTATCAGTCGCTTTGGGTGTTGCCTTGCTATCAATGTTGATCAGCGTGCTGATCGGAGGAAGCGCTGCCTTGGTCGGCGGCGGCTATGATAGAATATGGATGAGGTTTGTCGATGCTGTGATCTCATTGCCGTCCGTTATCATCATGATATTGGTAGCTGCATACCTCCGTCCGAATTTGGCTATGCTGATAGTAATGATCTCTCTCTTCAGCTGGCCGAGTGGTGCAAGGATAATCAGATCCCAAACCCTCTCCCTGAAGGAGAGGCTGCACGTCGTAGCAGCTCGGACTTTTGGAGCATCTCGCGCCTATATTTTGGTTAGACATATCGTCCCAGATCTCGGACCGCTGATTGTGGCGGTAATGATACAGGACGCGAGGCGTGCCATTCTGATGGAGGCCGGACTGGCATTTCTAGGCATCTCCGATCCGATGGTTGTGAGCTGGGGCAGGATGATGAAGCAAGCCATGAGCTTCACATATCTCGAGGTCTGGAAGTGGTGGCTTCTTCCCACAGGTCTGATGCTATCAATAACCATTGTGGGGTTTAGTCTGTTGGCAGCGTCTCTGGAGAGAGCCATGGACCCGAGGTTGCGGGAGGAGATCTGATGCTGGAGATCGATGGCTTGTGTGCGAGATATGACGACCGTGAAGTCCTGCGGAAGATAAATCTGCAGCTGGAGCTTGGAGACTCTCTGGCCATCGTCGGCGAGTCCGGCGCAGGCAAGACGACGCTGGGGCTGGCCATCATGAGGCTTGGAGGCGCAAGACTCGAAGGCGACATAAGGTTCTTCGGAAAGAGCCTCTTGAAGCTCTCGGATGACGAGCTCAGATCTCTGCGCGGAAACAGGATGGCGATGGTGTTTCAGAATGTCGAGGATGCGCTCGATCCGGTTTACACAGCCGAGGAGCAGGTTCGCGAGGCTATCGCTGCTCACAACAGGTGGAGCAAGGACCGAATAAGAGAGAGGGCACGCGCACTTCTCAAGGCTGTCGGGCTCGATGAATCGCGCTTCGGACTTCATCCGCATCAGCTCAGCGGCGGAGAGCGTCAGAGGGTGCTTATCGCCATAGCACTTGCCAACGATCCCGAACTGCTGATTTTGGATGAGCCCACTGCATCTCTGGATGCTCTGACTAAGGCCGATATCGTGGAGCTGCTCAGATCCGCGATGTCCGACAGGATATCTATAGTGATCACTCATGACATATCACTTGCTTCGAGTCTATGTGAGAGAATGGCGGTCCTTTATTCCGGTATGATCTTGGAGCTCGGCAGGACTGCGGATCTGATCAAAAACCCGAGACATCCATACACTAGAGGGCTTTTGAGATCCTATCCGAGCATGAACACCACCAAAGATCTTCAGGGAATTCCCGGAAAGACCGTGCCCCTCATCAACGGCTGTCCTTTTCATACTCGCTGCACACAGAAGATAGAGATCTGCAGCACTGAGACGCCTCGCCTCATGGAAATCAACGGCCGGCTGCTCGCCTGCCACAGAGGCGGCATAATTCCTCTCTTGCAGCTGGTTGATGTCTGCAAATCCTTCAACGGTTTCGCCGCGGTATCGAATGTGAGCTTGACCCTCTACGAGGGTGAGACCCTGGCGCTGGTAGGCGAGAGCGGCTCCGGAAAGACGACGCTCGCTAAGATCATTATGGGTCTCATCGAGCCGGACTCTGGCGAGATCCTGCTCGAAAAGGAGAGGATGAGATGGGATGCTGGATTTTACAGGCGCGTGCAGATGATATTTCAGAATCCCAAGGAGTCCATAAGCCATAGGTTGAACGTGCTTCAAGCTGTGAGAGAGCCTCTCGATGTCCAGAGGATAGGAGATGAGGAATATCGGATGAAGGCTGCAAAGGAGGCGCTTGAGAACGCGGAGCTCTCCACAGATCCCGAATTCTTGAGCAGGTATCCGCATCAGCTGAGCGGTGGTGAGGCGCAGCGTGTGGCCATAGCAAGAGCTCTTGTGATGCGACCGAAACTTCTCATCGCCGATGAGCCCACATCAGCGCTGGATCCGAGCGTCCAGGCGAAGATCCTCAGACTGCTTATGGATTTGCAGGAGAGGATGGGCCTATCGATTCTTTTTATAACCCATGATATCGCCTTGGCCAGAAAGGTAAGCGATAGAATCGCGGTAATGCTCAAAGGAGGGATCGTTGAGGAAGGACCATCAGGCGAGATTCTGAGTCGTCCTTCGCACCCATACACTGCATCGCTTCTGGACTGTGCATCTATGAGCAGCAGATCCGCTGCTGAGATAAAGCTATGATTACAGATCAGGAAAACCCATCATTTTACGATATTATGAGATCCAAAGCTGAAAGAGCCGGCGTTACTTACAGCATATTCCCAGTCGGGCCGTGTGGTATAGCCTGTGAAGATACCGGACAACCTGATCGATGACGCCTTCGAACGCTCTCGACTTCGTCGAAGCGTGTTTAGGGCTCCGGCTGCAGAGCGCTGAAGCCCTTTGGAGAGCATTCGCACTGCCGCATTGAGGTTTGCAACAGAGCGAGATCACAATGCGGCTGTCAACTTGCTCGGAGGGGACGCTACTGCGACTCAAAAGGCAATAGAGGCCTTTCATAGCGGCTGTCACCATATGCCGGGGATATGAGTTTTGCAGGATGGACAACGCCCATCGACGATGCTGTTGCGTGTAATGCGGTAAGCAAAGCGTTCTATAAGGAGCTCTCCGCAGCTGTGACAGTGGGTGTCCTCGCCCTCTCCCGGTACATTCCCAGCATATATGTAACGAATACCTGCTTCCCTCCCGATGCCCATCGCCCTTCGAATGATGGCCGGGCTTGTGGGTGGAGCATCCCTCAGCATGTACGTTGGATGGAATGCAGAGACGTGCCATGGGATATCAGGGTTAACACCTGCGAGAAATTCCGCTATATCTCTCAGCTGCTCGTTCGAGTCGTTGTAGCCTGGGATCACCAGAGTCGTCACCTCTGTCCACACGCCCAGCTTTGGGAACAGCTCGATATTCCTCTTAACCGGCTCCAGGGTCGCATTGCATACCTTTCTGTAAAACTGATCGTCGCCCTTCAGGTCTATGTTTATCGCGTCTAGATATGGGGCTATGGCCCGCGCAGCCTCCTCGCTCATATATCCGTTGCTCACGAAGTTGTTCTTAAGGCCGAACTCTTTTGCCTCGATAGCGGTATCGAGGGCGAACTCGAAGAAGATCGTCGGCTCTGTGTATGTATAAGATATAGATTGAACACCAGCGTCCAGAGCCTCCGCAACTATATCTTCTGGTGTGCGCTCTCTCCCGATGATTCTCCCTTTGTCGATAGGCATCTGAGAGATATCCGCGTTCTGACAGTGCCTGCATCTGAAATTGCAGCCGACTGTTGCTATCGAGTAGCTGCTGCTGCCAGGATGGAAGTGGAATAGCGGTTTCTTCTCTATGGGATCAACATGCTCGGCAACGATCTTTCCGTAGATGAGAGAGTAAAGAGTGCCGTCGATATTCTCCCTTACGCCACAGATGCCCCTCCGGCCGGGATGTATTCTGCAAGTGTGATTGCAGAGACGGCATCTGACATCGTTGTTATCCAACCTCTCGTAGAACATAGCCTCTTTTATATCATCCATACGAACACCTCTTGGTAGCAATCAAAAGGATCGCATAACTCCCTGAAGGGGCAGCGATCAACAAAACAATTGAATGTAATACGACACAATCTGAACGAGCTCATAGTATTAGTTGTAGATCTATTAAATTATATACCCTGCTGAGAGTTAGTTCGGATCATGTCCAAATCGAGCTAATGTTCTTGCCTGATGGGGGAAGATAACCACCAAGATCCCCAACAACCAGCGCGAGATCCAGGATGCTCTTCAGACCTGTGTTTAAATTATGGGTATGTCAGGTTCAAGACTTTACAGTGTTAATCAATACTCGGTCGCATACTCGCTCTACTGAAAAATTGCCACTCGAATCGAATTCAGAGGACATATTTTTCAGCTAAACAGCCATTACGTCACACGTTAGCGACATCCAGTAATCTGGGCACGCGACCCAATACTCGGAACTCTTCGATAATCTGCTCAAGAATTCTGGCCAAAGCCTGTGATACCTATGGCAAATTAATTCTTATCCGGAGACACCTCCACAGCTCTACGCTACACGATGCATTGCATCACTGGCAGCAGCGCCTCAGCTGGACCAGATTATCGATCTCACGATTGTAGCATTCGATGCATATCTTTCGCGGGCCCAGCACTCTGTGCACGACCTTGAGAACGGCCTGCCCCTCAGCACCGCAGATCTCACACCTCATCCTATCCCGGATAGGTCCTGCGCTATTTATCCTTATGCTTTATGAAGAATCGGGTGCAGATGCTGTGTTGAATAATGTTCAGAAATCCGATGGCATGGGGCCGATTCATACGAATCAATTTTGATGGGAATCGATAGATAGCGACCACATCGCCTCGAATTATTCAACACAGCAGATGCAGGAAGCGAATCCCGCGGGCTGCTTGAGCAAGGGGCTTGCCTGCATCCAGGTCAGACATTACTGATATCTTGAAGTCTCGATCGCAGCGCCTAGTCTTCCCCATATGTCTCCCTCCATGCGCTGGCATCGCTTAACTTTTTGTCCACTCGGATGGTTCACACCAGAAGATTGAATATGATCGATTAACAACCAATGCAGACATCTTCAGATCGGCGAGGATGCCACGTAGAATGGGGTGGCACGGGTGGCCTTTACTTTTATACGCTCACCCATCCTCGAATTGCCTTCAACTACAACTCCCGTGTAGTTTTCGGTCCTCGACTTAAGTGTACCATCATAACCGCGCTCCGTGACTAAAACCTCGATATCGCGACCGATGAATCTCATATTACGATTCAGCGCTATCTCCATCCAGAGCTTTGTTATCCTGCGTGAGCGCTCCTTCTTTATCCTATCTGGCATATCATACATCTTGGATGCTGGAGTGTGCGGTCTTCTTGAGTACCTGGTGACATTCACCTTATCCGGCTGCACTCGTCTGATGAGATCCTCAGTCATGCCATGATCCTCAGCAGTTTCACCTGGAAATCCAACTATCACGTCTGTGGTAAGGGATATCTCCGGTATCTTTGATCTGAATCGCTCTACTATCTCAAAAAACATATCCGCTGTGTACCCCCTTCCCATCATCTCCAGGATTCTATCCGAGCCGGATTGCACTGGAAGGTGCAGAAATTTGTATATCTTGTCGTTCTCAAAAGAATTGATCAGGTCGTCTAAGATGTTTAGAGCTGAATCTGGTTTCATCATCCCGACTCTTATCATGAACCTTCCAGGAATAGATGCGAGTCGGTCGAGGAGATCTGGTAGGGTCACACCAATATCGTATCCATAAGCTCCAGCATCCTGAGAGGCGAGCTGGATCTCGACAGCACCGCTCTCGAGGAGAAGGTGGACCTCATCCTCTATCTCGCTGGGGCTTTTGCTTATAAGCCCGCCTCTCGCCCTTTTAACTATACAGTAAGTACACGCGCCAAGACAGCCCTCGGAGATGTTGACAATGCCACACAGGCTGGCCGGCAGGCAGGATCTGAGCGCATTTTGCTTAACGCGGCACTCCGCTGATCCGAGAGCCCGTACTACTCTGTTTATATTCTCGCGGTTCAGAACACCAACCGTCTCCACACCACTCAGCAATTCCGGAATCGCTGCTGGAAGACAGCCAGCTACTATCAATCTCCTCCCGCTCAGCTCGTGTATCCTCTTGAGCATCTTCCTCTCGGTGCGCTCGGTCACGACGCAGGTATTGAGAAGAACAACATCCGCTTGATGGAGATCGCTCTCAAGATGGCCATGTGCCTCTAGAGTGCTCTTGAGCTCCAGTGAATCTCCTTGGTTAGCTGTGCAGCCGTACGTCTCTATGTGGAACCTCATCCCTCAACCTCAAAGAGTCTCCTCTGAAGTCGAACCCTCTGAAGCCATCTCAACCTTCTCCCTTCGGACCTGATATATGCCCACTATAACGCCCATTATCGCCGGCGCCAGGAAGAAGCCACCGATGCCTGCGACGATCGCACCGCCGAGGAACGAGAGGATCACTAGTAGCGGATGTATGGAGGATCGGGTCGCCACCAGATAGGGCCTTATGATCAGCTCTGACGGTAGATAGATGAGAGCGGATGCGACCGCGAAGAACATGAGCGCCTCGGCAGGCCCCATGACTATGTATCTGTAGATCGCGATCGGGACTATCACGGCCCATGCTGTGAGCACCGGTACCAGACCGGCGAGGAAGACTAAGCTCGCCATTGCAAAGGGTCTCGGGACATGGAATGCGTAAAAAACTATTGCTGATATGACGCCACCAACGATTGCTGTGTACATGCTCCCGAGAAATATGCCGCTTAGGATACTGTCGATTCTATCGAAGTATGCCCTGTAGGTGTCGAGCCTCTCCTCCGGTACCAGCATGAACCAGGACTCGACGAACCTTTCACCATCGCATAGGAGGAAGTAGCAGACGGGTATCGCCAATATGAGATTTATGGAGAGCAATGCCAGCTTCCTGCCATAATCGATCAGCGGCACTTTTGCTATCAGGCTTCCCAGGAAGCCGAGTATGTTCTGGAGGCTTCCTGTGATAAGCGCGTAGATCTCCTCTGGGATCTCGAGATTTGAGATAAAGCTGCTCATCTCCCTCGCTATATTCCCCTGATTCTGGGCTAGCCACATCAGCTGATTGGCTATCTCGATCACGCCCAGAATCAAAACCAGTGAGATCGGCACGATAATCCAGATAGCTGCAATAGCAGAGCCGAGCCGCCTTCTCGCTCCAAACATATCACGTATCGGCCTTCCAAGATAAGCGAAGACTGTGCCGAGTATGATGCCATCCAGGAGAGGAAACAGAAAATAGGCTATGGCGATCAGGGACACAACCAATACAATTACTATCCATTCGCGCCTGAAATATCCGTTCAATATCTCCCTGCTTTACCCAACGATTCAAAACGTAAATATCTTTCTTAATTTGGGTCCGGCAGGATCGATCCCATGCAATCTAGTTTTCCTCTCCTTGCCTAATGGTTGGGGAGCTTAGGATAGACATCTGCTACACCGCTGAACAACGATACAGACGGTAATTCGCTCTATCCCTATCCAGACTTTTCCGGGAGCGTAGCTCTCCTCCTGTAATAACGTTCTGCTGCGATTCTCTCAGCTTTCCTGAGATCCTCGATGGTATTAATGTTGAAGAAGCTCAGAAGCTCGGGATCCATCTCCCTGAAAGCAATTGCATCCACGAGATTTATGTTCAGCTCTGATAGCGGGGATGATATCCTCCGGTACCCACGAAGGATGGCATTTCTGCAGGCATCTCCAAGCCTTTTGGCATCATATACTGCATGAAGCCGCTCGAGAAGGCCATTCAATGAAGGAACCGCTCCATCATATCCCTCTGCTAGCAGGAAGAGCCTATCGAGTATCTCAGCATCTATAAAAGGCATATCACAGCCGGTTGCAAATGCGTAATGCCCGCGCGCTGCGCGCATTCCTGCGTAAAGACCGGCAAGAGGACCTATACCTTTAATTGCATCTACAACCACCCTGCATCCAGGAACAGCGCATCTTAAACGCTCCGCCTGGTTGTCATCTCTGGCGACGACCACGACCTCATCTGCGACATCTGCGACTCTATGAGATACTATCGCTACCAGGGGTATGCCACAGAGCATCACAAAAGCCTTCTCAGCACCAATTCTTCTTCCCTCGCCTCCAGCCAGCACGACAGCCGTCCTCATACCCTCCAGCCCATTCTCTCGCAATCCCTCAAGAATGTTTGCATGAGGTGTGCTGCAGGATCGCCGTGCTTTGTGCTTACGCGCAGCATCGTGTATTCCTTGCTCATCGTGGCGGATTCAGCGCCGACCTTCTTCATGACATCCATCACAGACTGGGCATCGATCCTGCTCAGCCTCTGCAGAGCTCTTCCAGCCGCATCTCTGGTATACCTATTTCCGAGGATCACAAGAGAGGTACCGCCCTTTCCGGAGATGGTCGCATTCCCATCGACGACATCCACAATAAGGTATGCACCAGAGGTGACATAGACCCTCCTCCTCTTGCTGCTCGATGCCGATACCTCCGTTACCTCTCCCACCAGCACATCTCCATCCTGCCAGACCTTCTCCCTGTTGTCCGAGACGTATATAGTGGCGGAGAGCTCTCTTGCCCTCTTAAGCAGCTCCTCATCGTTATGTATGCCGCCGGAGTATAGCTCATCCTCTAAAGCTCTGCAGTCTCCGGAGAACGCTATGCTTCTCCTGTCTCCCGCGATTACCGCATCTCTGCCCGAGAAGGCGATTACCAGACTCATGATCTCGCTCCTCCGAGAGAGAGCTCTGCCGCGGTTACAGTCTGGCTCATGAGCATGGCCACGGTCAACGGGCCTACGCCCCCTGGCACTGGTGTGATGCCTGCGACCTTATCTTTGACCGCATCAAAATCGACATCTCCAACGGTTTTGCCATCTACTTTATTGATCCCCACATCGAAGACGTAAGCACCATCTCGGACCATATCTGCTCGTATCAGCTTTGGAACGCCCGCTGCAACCACCAGGATCTCAGCATTTCTTGTATGAGCCGCGAGGTCTTTTGTGTAGACGTGACAGACCTGCACAGTCGCATTCCTGTTGAGAAGCATAGCTGCAAGGGGCTTTCCAACGACGTTGCTGTGCCCCACAACCACAGCCTCCGCGCCTTCGAGACCGATCCCCAGCCGCTCGAGCGCGTATATTATACCCTTCGGAGTGCAGGGAACCAGCCGCTCTGTGCCGAGAAGCAAAGCCCCCATGTTCTCCGGATGGAAACCATCCACATCTTTATGTGGTGCTATGCTCATCATGGCCCTTCTCGCATCCAGATGCCCTGGGAGCGGAAGCTGAAGGAGTATCGCATGGATATCCTCTCTCCTGTTGAGCTCCTCAATCTTTTGCAGCAGTATGCGCTCATCCACATCTCCTGGCAGCTCGATGTTCTCTGAGCTTATGCCTACACGCGCGCATGCGGCATGTTTGATCCTGAGGTACATCTGCGATGCCGGATTCTCGCCCACCAGTATGGTCGCAAGAGATGGCTTGATTCCAAGCTTCTCGATTCTCGCTCTCGTCTCCCTCTCGATATCTGAGGCGAGAGCCTTTCCATCTATTAGCAAGGGACCACCTCATCCGAGCTCAGGGTATAGGGGGAATCTATCGCATAGCTCCTTGACCCTCGCACGCACTTCTCTTATTGTGGCTGGATTCTTTATGTCCCTTAGCACCATTGTTATGAGGTCCGCTATCTCAACCATCTCATTCTCCTTCATGCCCCTCGTGGTAACTGCTGGCGTGCCAATCCTTATACCGCTTGTGACAAAAGGTGTTCTCGGGTCGAAAGGTATCATATTCTTGTTTAGAGCTATTCCGGCTGACTCCAAAGCCTCGTCGGCTTCCTTTCCCGTTATTCCCTCCTTAAGGAGCTTGACGAGCATCAGATGGTTATCAGTGCCGCCGGAGACCAGCTCGAAGCCGTTCTCGATGAGTCTGGTTGCGAGAGCAGCCGCGTTTCTCACGATCTGCTCCTGATAAGATTTGAATTCAGGTGTCATGGCCTCTTTGAAGGCGACGGCCTTCGCAGCTATGGTATGCATCAGCGGGCCGCCTTGAATTCCAGGGAAGACCGCCCTGTCGATGGCCTGTGCGAACTCCTCTTTGCACATTATCACGCCTCCCCTCGGCCCGCGAAGCGTCTTGTGCGTGGTGGTCGTGACAATATCCGCGTACGGAATAGGGCTTGGATGAACGCCGGCGGCCACTAAACCAGCTATATGAGCTATATCCGCCATCAGGAAAGCGCCCACATCATCGGCAATCTCCCTCAACGCCTTGAAGTCTATGATGCGAGGATATGCAGATGCGCCGCACACTATCATCTTAGGCATACATTCCTTAGCGATATCGAGGACCTCATTGTAGTCTAGCATCTCCGTCTTCTTGCTTACACCATATGGTACTACGCGATAGAGCTTGCCTGAGAAATTGACAGGAGATCCGTGAGAAAGGTGACCACCATGATCCAGATTCATGCCCATGATGGTGTCCCCGGGCTTGAGCAGAGCAAAGTATGCAGCCATATTGGCCTGGGAGCCACTGTGAGGTTGGACATTCACATGCTCTGCACCGAAAAGCTCCTTGCATCTATCCCTTGCCAGGTTCTCAGCCTCATCCATGAATGTGCAGCCGCGATAGTACCTCCTTCCCGGATATCCTTCAGCGTACTTGTTTGTCATCACGCAGCCCTGTGCCTCCATAACCGCGGGGCTTGTGAAATTCTCCGCCGCAACGAGGACCAGCGTGTCCCTCTGGCGCTCCAGCTCTTTGCGTATTATTGCTGATATCTCGGGGTCGATATGATCTAAGAGGCTCAATCGAATCACCATTATGGTTTTGATGGCAAATATGTTATGCAGATATAAGTCTATCTAATTATCCACGGGACCTGTCCGGATAAGCGCTAGGCCCGAGAGCATGTCAGAAACACTTAATCCTTATTCGCACAGGTCCACCTTCTGGATTGTAGAGATGGAGAAGCGGGGATAGCAAAGACTCCTCTCTTCAGGCCGGATAGGATGTCACGCAAAATGGCTCTTATGAACCAGCATGAGAGCAAGTCTTCCAAGACATTCATCTCTTATTCTAAGAAGGCCATCCATACGAGAGAATATCGGGGGTGGCGAGACATCGAGCGTCCGATTGTTTTTCAGTCGCTTTATCCTCATCGGAGGAGTCCTATCTACATTAAAAAGAAGCTGGTCTCAGGCCAGCACTTTTACCAGATATGCGACTATCAAGGAGAATACACCGAACCCAAGAATGGCCAACAACGGAAGATATGCCATCCTGCCTGAATCCTCTCCCACGGGTGGAATGTTCTTCTGCTCAAAACCTCGCATATACTCAGCCACAATCTCACCTCCTGGAATACAAAAGCAGCATCATCTGTATTCAATCTTTTCCTAATACTACCAGGGTTCTTTTTTTGCCCCGATCATATAGCCTATCACATTTGTTAAACGATGAAGAACTGGTGTTATCAAGAGAACCACTATTATCACGGGGGATGTGAACCGATCGTTAAACCACGCAGGTGCCAGCAGAAAAGTCAGAGCCCATGCGCCCATAACGAAGTCGAGCTGATCCACGAGAAAGAAGGAAGCTCCGCGCTCCATGCCGAGTCTCCTCTTGATGAAGCTGGCGGTGAGATCTCCAAGCATCGAGCCGGCCGAGAGTCCTAATAGGACGAGAAAGAGCTCCCGGCCCTCCCCAAACCCTGGAAGCCCAACAAGATCTGAGATGCTGTTCTGAATAAGACCTATGAGCATTCCACTAACAATCCCTGCGATAGTGCCGCGGATCGTCTTTCCGTTCCCGAATATTCTTCTACCGTCGGGGAGGCTCTTCCCCAGATCGAGCGGCGTGCCGCCCCCAAAAAGAGCCGCGAAGTTATTGGGGAGATATGCCGGCAGCATCAGCCAGATGGAATGTATAAGTATATCCATAGCCTTATTCAACCAGCAGCAACCGCTATATCAAGCTATCTGAATACGAGAGGGACCTTGCCGGATGAGGAAAAAGCAGCTGATATAATCAGAGGCCGTAAAGCTCACCCCTCCGTTATTGAGATCCTATTCGGACAGGTCCTGAGAGAGGAACATCTCCGAAAAGAGGCGCTGTGTTGAATAAGTCGAGACGTTGCTGGGGATAGATTCTCAGCGAGGTTCGTATTTCTGCGAGTTGCTCCTGGATATCGAAAAACACTCATGACCAACAGCTCGCCTATGGAATGAAAATAGGCCTGCTGGGGATCATCTTTTCATACCAAACCTTCATGACATAAAGGCCGGCTGTCGGGATGAAACTGGTTCGCGGGCATCTTCACAAAGGTTGCTGGACACAGCAAAAAGAGGTTGAGATAGAGAACCCACTGCCCACAGCTTTTGGCACAAGTGGCAACTTATTTTCTTGGCCGGCGGGGCGGCTTCGTTTCTGTGATTTCAGTCAGAGACTATTTTATGGTACTCAAGCTGCTCCTTTGGAATCGGCTCTTTCGTCTCATCTGGATATCCGAATGCGATTATCGACTCGACCCTGAGATCATCAGGAAGACCCAGCACCTCTCTCACATACTCCTCAGAGGTCTTGCCGGCACTGTGCATCCTCCTTCTTATCTGAATCCAGCAGGATCCAAGCCCGATGCTGAGGGCCGCGAGCTGCATAATTATAGAGGCGATGGAGCAGTCCTCTATCCACACATCGGATTCGCCCTCCTTGGCGCATACGACAACCCCCAGACGTGCGTTCTTGAGAAAAGATGATCCGCTCTCCTTCGCCCGCGAGAGGGCCTCCAGCTTCATAGGATCTCTTACGAAGAAGAACCTCCAGGGGTTGATGCCTCTCGATGTCGGCGATCTAAGTGCAGCTTCTTTTAAGAGCTCTATCTTCTCAGGCTCGATATCTCTATCCTTGTACTTCCGTATGCTCCTTCTCATTCTAAGCAACTCTATCATAGCAGATCCCCATCTCTCTGAAGTACTTACAAGCTGAAAATGGTTTTGAACGCTAGCCATTGAATATCTCACACAAAAATCAGGTCGTGTATATTAATTGAAAACGCGCATGTGGATCATGCAGGATTCATGAGTTGCGCAGAGAAGGGTGATTTCCCGATACCATTCAAGCGTTTAAGTCCGACCTGGTCCTCTCTGCCCATGGACCCTGGCCGGATAAGCTCTGAGGCCGGAAATTTGGGTCGTGTACTCGCTCTACTGAAAATCTTCACTAGAATCGAATGCAAGGGATTTATTTCCTGCCAAAGAGCTATCAGTTCACCGGTTAGCGCTATTCAGTAATCTGAGTACGCCACCTACCGCTTCTGCATGTCAGAAACACTTGAAACACTTAATCCTTATCCGGACACGTCCCCGCCCATATCCATCAGTTTAATATACTGCTTTGTTATTGGTAGATAGTCCACCTGTTGGAGATGGGTATTTTGGCACGAGCTTGGAAGTTCGGTAACGATATCGATACCGATGTGATAATACCTGGGCGATATCTTGTTATAAACGACCCGGATGAGCTGGCCAAGCACCTCTTTGAGGGGATCCGGCCTGAGTTCGCAGGAAATGTTCGACCAGGAGATGTCATCGTCGCTGGGACCAACTTCGGCTGCGGTTCCTCGCGAGAGCATGCGCCTCTTGCCATCAAAGCCGCTGGAATAGAGGCTGTCGTCGCAAAGTCATTCGCGAGGATATTCTTCAGGAACTCCATAAATATCGGCCTGCCTCTGCTTATCTGTGCAGATGTCGATAGAATCGACGATGGAGACTCTGTCCTGGTGGATATCAGCAATGGAACCGTTAAGAACATCTCCAAAGGCGAATCGTATCCGACAACACCTTTGCCGCAATTCCTGCAGGAGATCGTGAGATCGGGCGGCCTTCTTAATTACACAAAGAAACAGGTGGTAGGCGTATGAGGTACCAGATACCAGTCATACCAGGCGATGGCATAGGGCCTGAGATAATAGCTGAGGGCAAGAAGGTCCTAGAAGCGGCTGCAGATAAGCACGGCTTCGGGATAGAGTGGATAGAGTTCCCGCTCGGGGCAGACCACTATCTAAAAACAGGAGAGCTCGTGAGCGAAGATACCCTGAAAGAGCTCGGTCGATACAGAGCGATATATCTGGGAGCGATAGGCGATCCCCGGGTGAAGCCGGGAGTTCTCGAGAAGGGGATACTCCTCGCAATGAGGTTCTATTTCGATCAGTACATCAATCTGAGGCCCGTGAAGCTCCTTGAAGGCGTATGGACGCCGCTGAAGGAGAAAGGGCCAAAGGACATAGACTTCGTCGTGGTCAGAGAGAACACGGAGGACTTCTACATAGGCCAGGGGGGAAGGGCCAGAAGCGGAAGAAGCCACATAGATCTCGAGGTTAGAAGAGCCCTTTACAGCGTGAAGTTCGGCCTTGATATAGATTCGGACAGCGATGAGATAGCCTATCAGATAGGCATGGTCTCGAGGGAGGGGTGCACGAGGGTGATCAAGTACGCGTTCGATCTCGCACTCCAGCGCAAGAAGCACGTCTCGAGCGTCGATAAGGCGAATGTGCTAAGCGATATCTACGGATTCTGGCGTGAGGTCTTCGAGGAGGTCAAAAAGGACTATCCGGATGTCACCACCGATTTCAACTTCGTAGATGCCATAACGATGTGGTTTGTCAAAAACCCGGAGTGGTTCGATGTGGTTGTGGCGCCGAACATGTTTGGAGACATAATCACGGACCTCGGGGCCATGATACAGGGCGGTCTCGGGCTTGCCCCAGGAGCAAATCTGAATCCCGAGGGCACCAGTATGTTCGAGCCCATACATGGGAGCGCGCCAAAGTACAGGGGCCTGAACAAGATAAACCCGATCGCAACTATCTGGGCTGGCGCAATGCTGCTCGAACATCTGGGGGAGAAAGAGGCAGGCAGAGATGTCGTGAGAGCGATAGAGCAAAATCTGCGGGAGGGTAGGATCAGAACCTACGATCTCGGCGGCAGCTCTAAAACCTCTGAGGTTGGAGATGAGATCGCCCGGCTTGTGAGGAGCATCTAAAAAGGGAAAAAGCTTTATGCTTGTTCTTTTCAATACCAGGTTAGTGCAGCTCAACGTTCGCGGTTCGTGGGCTCGTATGCTCATGGGGGCTCGTAGCTCAGTTAGGCAGAGCGCCTGGCTTTTAAATTTTATGAAGATACCAGGTGGCCGAGGGTTCAAATCCCCCCGAGCCCGTATGTAGCTAGTTTTCTCTGGAGGAGATCGAATGAAACGGTTTGCCGTACAGGATCATGAGCTCGTACCGGAACATATCCTCCTCACGCCGGAGGAGGCGCAGCAGGTCCTGAGGCAGTACGGTGTGGAGGCGCGCCATCTACCGAAGATCCACGTGACGGATCCTGTGGCGAAGGAGATAGGCGCTAAGGTAGGGGATATAATAAAGATAAAGCGAAAGAGTCCCACTGCAAAGGAGTCGATATTCTACAGGCTCGTTATCGATTGAAGAGGGTGATTTAAGATTTGTTGGACAGAAGCGTTCTTTACAGGGCCTATTTTACAAAGGACAAGCTCGTGCACCACCACATAAACTCATTCAATGAATTCATAGACAGAGGGTTGCAGAAGGTCATAGACGAGGTTAGGATAATAGAGACAAACATAGAGAACACCACCTACGTAAAGCTCGGCAAGATAAGAGTGGAGAGGCCCGTCGTAATGGAAGCCGATGGGTCTGTTGAGAAGCTATATCCCAACGATGCCAGGCTTAGGAACCTGACTTATGCATCGCCCATAAAGCTCGAGATGACGATCGTGGAGAAGGGCGAGGAGAAGGAGCCGGTCGAGGCCATGATAGGTATGCTTCCCATCATGGTCATGTCAAAGGTCTGCAACCTCTACGGGATGAGCGAGGATGAGATGATAACCTACGGCGAGGATCCGCTGGACCCCGGAGGGTACTTCATAGTAAACGGATCCGAGAGGGTCATCATGACTCTGGAGGATCTCGCGCCGAACAAGATCCTCGTCGAATACAACCAGAGATACGACGAGTTCATAGAGGTGGCAAAGGTCTTCAGCCAGCGGCAGGGGTACAGGTCTCTAGTAATAGTAGAGCGCGGCAAGAGATCGATACTGGAGGTCTCATTCCCATCAGTTGCTGGCAGAATAAACTTCGTAACCCTTGTCAGGGCGCTCGGCCTTGAGACCGATATGGAGATAGTAAAGGCGGTCTCGGACAATCCTGAGATAATGAAGTTCATGCTCGAAAATCTGGAGGAAGCCGAGGTCTCGACAACTGAGGAGGCGCTTGAGAAGATAGGCCATCGTGTGGCGGCAGGCCAGGCGAAGGAGTATCAGAAGAAGCGCGCGGCATATGTACTCGACAGATATCTGCTGCCGCACATAGGGGTTGAGGAGAAGGACAGGTACGCAAAGGCCCTCTTCTTATCAAGGATGGCCGAGGCATGCTTCGAGCTCGCGCTCGGAAAACGCGGCGAGGACGACAAGGATCATTACGCAAACAAGCGTCTGAAGCTCTCCGGAGACCTGATGGAGGATCTCTTCAGAGTCGCCTTCAATAGGCTTACCAGAGACATAAAGTATCAGCTCGAGCGCGCGAGCATGAGGAACCGCGAGCTGAATGTGATAACAACAGTCAGAGCAGATGTTTTAACGGAGAGAATGATACATCCACTTGCCACCGGAAACTGGGTCGGGGGAAGGACGGGCGTATCACAGCTTCTTGATAGAACGGATTACATGGCGACCCTGAGCCATCTGAGGAGGGTTATCTCCCCGCTCTCAAGATCTCAGCCACACTTCGAGGCGAGAGATCTTCACGCGACGCAGTGGGGGAGGATATGCCCGAGCGAGACGCCTGAGGGCCCGAACTGCGGGCTGGTGAAAAACTTCGCTCAGGCAGTCGAGCTTTCAAAAGGCGTTGAGGACTACGAGGTGGTCAAGGCCATGCTCATCAATCTCGGTGTCAGACCGGTAGGTGATTATGGTGGTTGATGCTAGGGTTTTCATAAATGGAGAGATAGTAGGCCACCATCCAGAGCCTGAGAAACTCGTGGCTGAAATAAGACGGCTGAGGCGATCTGGCGTTATAAGCAATCAGATCAATGTAGCATATTATGATAGAACGAACGAGATCGTGATAAACACCGACTCTGGCAGGGCGAGAAGGCCTCTTATTGTAGTAGAGAACGGAAAGCCGCTCGTCACCGAGGATGATCTGAAGCGGCTTGAGAGCGGCGAGGCGTCTTTTGAGGATCTTGTGAGTGAGGGAAAGATAGAGTATCTAGATGCTGAAGAGGAGGAGAACGCATATATCGCGATCTGGGAGAAGGATCTGACTCCAGAGCATACGCATCTTGAGGTCGATCCGTCGCTGATCTTGGGCATCTGTACCGCTCTCATCCCCTACCCGGAGCACAATGCGAGCCCGAGGAACACAATGGGCGCGGGCATGATCAAGCAGTGTCTGGGCTTGTCGATGGCGAACATCAGGCTGAGGCCGGATACGAGAGGGCACTACCTACATTATCCGCAGCAGCCGATAGTTAGCACGAGGACCGCGAAGGCAATTGGCTTTGATAAAAGGCCAGCCGGCCAGAACTTCGTCGTGGCGGTTCTCGCCTATGAGGGCTACAACATAGAGGATGCCCTTGTCATGAACAAGAGCGCTGTCGAGAGGGGCTTGGCGAGATCGCACTTCTTCAGGGTATCCGAGGCAGAGGAGAGGAAGTACCCTGGCGGGCAAGAGGATAAGTTCGAGATACCCGATCTCGAGGTGAGAGGCGCGAGAGGATCTGAGACGTATGGCCAGCTGGATGTCGATGGCCTCGTCAATCCAAACGCCGATGTGGGGCCAAATGATGTGCTCATAGGCAAGACCAGCCCGCCGAGATTCCTGGAGGAGCCTACAGAGTTCGGAATAAGCCCGCAGCAGAGGCGTGAGACCTCTGTCACGATGAGATCGAACGAGAGGGGCGTTGTCGATATGGTGATTCTCACCGAGTCCCAGAACGGAAACCGTCTCGCAAAGGTTAAGACGAGAGATCAGAGGATTCCTGAGCTGGGTGATAAATTCGCATCCCGTCATGGTCAGAAGGGCGTGATAGGCCTTCTCCTTCCGCAGGAGGATATGCCCTTCACCGAGAGCGGAATGGTCCCGGATCTCCTGCTCAACCCACATGCGATCCCATCGAGAATGACAGTTGGGCATGTTCTGGAGATGATAGGCGGGAAGGTGGGATCACTCGAGGGCAGATTCATCGACGCCACCGCCTTCCTGGGGGAGCGAGAGGAGGATCTGCGCAGCGCCCTGCAAAGACTCGGATTCGCTCATACCGGCAAGGAGGTGCTCTACGATGGGGTAACAGGCGAGAGAATCCAGGCAGATATATTCATGGGCGTCATCCTCTATCAGAAGCTCTACCACATGGTCACAGGGAAGATGCATGCACGCTCTCGCGGTCCCGTTCAGGTGCTCACGAGACAGCCCACTGAGGGAAGAGCGAGAGAGGGCGGCCTCAGGTTCGGTGAGATGGAGCGCGATGTGCTCATAGCACATGGTGCGGCCCTAGCCCTCAAGGAGAGGCTTGTTGAGGAGTCCGATAAGGTCACGGAGCTTGTGTGCAGCAAATGCGGTGTGATAGCGATACACGACAGGAGGAGAAACGTAGATCTATGCCCGGTATGCGGAGCGGACTCCGATATATATCCTGTGGAGATGAGCTACGCGTTCAAGCTCCTCCTCGATGAGATCAAGTCCCTGGGTGTGGCACCACGCCTCATTCTGGAGGATGCGGTTTAGGTGATGCAATGAGCGTTCCTAAGAGAATTGGCAAGATAAGATTCGGCCTGATATCTCCGCAGGAATTCAGGAAGATGAGTGTCGTCAAGATCATAACAGCCGATACCTACGACGACGATGGATTCCCCATAGAGATGGGCCTGATGGATCCGCGCCTGGGGGTAATAGATCCAGGTCTGAGGTGCCGCACCTGTGGTGGAAGGCCGGGAGAATGCCCAGGCCACTTCGGGCACATAGATCTTGTGGCGCCTGTGATACATGTAGGCTTCGCGAAGCTCATAAGGAAGGTGCTGAGAGCGATATGCAGGGAATGCTCAAAGCTCATGCTTTCCGATGCGGAGAAGAAGGAGTTTCTGCGGCAGATAAGGACGCTGGAGGAGCTCGGGCAGCCCACAGAGGATGTCGTCAACAAGGTCTTCTCAGAGGCCAGGAAACACAAGGTATGCCCGTACTGCGGCGCGCCACAGAAGGAGATCAAGTTCGAGAGGCCGCTCTCTTACATAGAGGACGGCCACAAGCTCACGCCCTCTGATATAAGGGACCGGTTCGAGAAGATCTCTGACGAGGATATAATGGTCATGGGCATGAATCCAGAGACAGCGAGGCCCGAGTGGACGATACTCACAGTGCTGCCAGTGCCTCCTGTGACCATGCGACCCTCAATAACACTTGAGAGCGGCCAGAGGAGCGAGGACGACCTGACGCACAAGCTTGTGGATATCATAAGAATAAACCAGCGCTTCCAGGAGAACCGCGAGGCCGGCGCCCCCCAGCTCATCATCGAGGATCTCTGGGAGCTCTTGCAGTATCATGTCACGACATTTCTCGACAACACGGTCTCAGGGGTTCCGCCGGCAAGGCATAGAAGCGGCAGACCTCTTAAAACGCTCTCACAGAGGCTCAAGGGCAAGGAGGGCAGGTTCAGGGGATCTCTCTCGGGAAAACGTGTCAACTTCAGCGCGCGCACTGTGATATCACCAGATCCGAATCTCTCGATCAACGAGGTCGGCGTTCCATTAGAGGTCGCAAAGGAGCTGACCGTTCCCATCATGGTCAACCCCAGAAACATCGAGATGGTGAGGAAGTACGTGATGAGAGGGCCCGATAACCATCCAGGAGTCAATTATGTCACGCGTGCGGATGGCAGAAGGGTCAAGGTCACAGAGCGAAACTGCCAGGAGGTCGCTCAACAGCTCGAGGTCGGCTGGAAGGTGGACAGGCAGCTCGCCGATGGGGATATAGTGCTCTTCAACAGGCAGCCCTCCCTCCACAGGATGTCGATAATGGCGCACAGGGTCAAGGTGATGCCCTACAAGACATTCAGGCTGAATCCAGCGGTCTGCCCACCGTACAACGCGGATTTCGATGGCGACGAGATGAACCTGCACGTACCGCAGACCGAGGAGGCGAGGGCAGAAGCGGAGATACTGATGCGTGTCCAGGAGAACATCCTCTCGCCGAGATTCGGCGGCCCGATTATAGGAGGAATACACGATTACGTCACGGGGAGCTTCCTTCTGACCCACAAGGAGCGCAGGCTCAATAAAGAGATGCTCATGGAGGTCCTAAAGAAGCTCGAGGTAGATGAGATCCCGGAGCCGGCGGGCTATGACGATAACGGCGAGGCCTACTGGACCGGTAAGCAGATCTTCAGCCTGATACTGCCGAAGGGTCTCAACCTCAAATTCAAGGCCGACTTCTGCAGCAACTGTCCTGTATGCAAGGAAGAGGAATGCGAGAACGATGCGTACGTAGTCATTCGCGACGGCAAGCTTCTGAAGGGGACCATAGATGCAGAGGCGGTTGGCGCCTTCAAGGGCAAGGTCATAGATCGTATAATCAAAGAGTACGATTCGGGGGTTGCAAGCCAGTTCCTGGACCGCATGACCCTCTTGGCTCTTCGGGGTATAATGATAGCGGGTTTCAGTTTTGGAATCAGCGACGAGGATATACCGCGAGAGGCTGCGGAGCAGATCAAGGACGTTACACGGACCGCTAAAGATAATGTGCAGAAGCTGATAGAGGCATACAAAGCAGGCGAGCTCGAGCCGTTGCCCGGCCGCACGCTCGAGGAGACCCTGGAGATGCGCATAATGCAGACTCTGGGCAAAGCCCGAGACTCCGCGGGACAGATCGCCGGGCGGTATCTAGGCCTGGACAACAGCGGTGTCGTTATGGCAGTCTCGGGCGCGCGCGGCTCGATGTTGAACCTGACACAGATGGCCGCATGCGTCGGCCAGCAATCGGTAAGAGGCGAGAGGATTAAGCGCGGCTATACAGACAGAACACTCCCCCACTTCAAGCGTGGAGACCTAGGTGCAGAGGCGCACGGCTTTGTCGAGTCCAGCTACAAGAAGGGTCTGTCGCCCACTGAGTTCTTCTTCCACGCTATAGGTGGGAGAGAGGGTCTGGTGGACACCGCCATAAGGACCTCTCAGAGCGGCTACCTGCAGCGGAGACTTGTCAATGCCCTCCAGGATCTGGAGGTGAACTACGACGGCACTGTGAGAGAGACACGCGGTATGATCGTCCAGTTCGAATACGGCGAAGACGGCGTCGATCCCTCGAGGAGAGATTATGCGAGCCCCGAGAATGTGCATCGTATTATCAGAAAGGTTCTCGCAGGTGAGAAGGCATGAAGCTCTCTGATGCTTGGCTCAAAAGGATAGAAGAGCTTGCCCTTCCGCTCAGCATAAAGGAGGCGCTTGTAAAAGGCCTTGAGGAGGCTGAGAGGGTTACAGACGAGCAGTTCGAGCAGATAATCAAAGAGGTCGTCGAGGATTATGAGCACGCGAAAGTCGAGCCATGCGAGGCCGTGGGAGTTGTCGCCGCGCAGTCGATCGGAGAGCCTGGCACACAGATGACCATGCGGACGTTCCACTACGCAGGGGTCGCGGAGATCAACGTCACTCTAGGCCTTCCCAGGCTGATCGAGATATTGGATGCTCGCAAGGTGCCATCCACGCCCACGATGACGATAAGACTGCTGCCCGAATATGCATCAGATCGCGACATGGCCAGAGAGGTGGCGTGGGCCATAGAGGGCATCTCTATACTGCACTTGGGCTCTATAGCCACGGATCTCGCAGAGATGAATGTGGTGATAGAGCTCAATGAGGACGCGATGGCGCAGCGGAAGATCACTGCCGAAGAGGTGGCCGAGAAGCTGAGAGAGGCAACGGGTTTGCCAGTGGATCAGAAAGGAAACACCATCATAACGGCCCCTGAGGAGCCCTCTTACAGAGAGCTGTTACAGCTGGTCGAACGCATAAAGAGGATCACCCTCAAGGGCATCGAGGGTATAAAGCGCGTGGTTATAAGAAAGGAGGGGGATGAGTATGTCCTCTACACAGAGGGCTCATCCCTGAAGGAGGTCCTGGAGTTCGAGGGCGTCGATCCCACCAGGACCAAGACGAACAATATCAATGAGATATGCGAGGTCCTCGGAATCGAGGCCGCTCGCAATGCTATAATCAATGAGGCAACTGAGACTCTCCGCGAGCAGGGTCTCCAGGTCGATGTCAGGCATATCATGCTGGTAGCAGATATCATGACCTGTGATGGAGATGTCAAGCAGATCGGCAGGCATGGCGTTTCGGGCGAGAAGGCCAGCGTTCTGGCACGGGCTGCCTTTGAGGTCACCGTTAATCACATACTGGATGCCGCGGTTCGCGGCGATGTGGATGATCTCAAAGGAGTTACCGAGAACGTCATAGTCGGCCAGCCGATCCAGCTCGGAACAGGAGATGTCCAGCTAGTTGCAAAAAGGATTGATGAGGTAGTTCGATGATAAATATCGACAGAGCGCTCAGGAGTTCTATCAGGACCGGTAAAGTCGTGCTTGGCTCCAACAAGTCCCTGGAGCATGGCCTCAAGGGAGATGCCAAGCTAATAATATACGCCTCAGACTGCCCAGAGACTATGCGGGAAAAGATACGGCGCCTTGAGGTTCCGGTATATGCATATCAGAGCTCTGGAAAGGATCTGGGCGCGGCATGTGGAAAACCATTCCCGGTAGCGGCACTGGCTATAATAGAGCCCGGCGACTCAGAGATAATGGCGCTCCTCCGGGAGATCCGGGGTGTTGCGAATGAGTGAGTTCAAGCTCACTACAGAGGGGATCAGATACATAGCGCTCTTTGAGAGCCTTACTGGCGGAATGGCGCGGGACTGCATCGTCGACGAGGAGAACGACAGAATCATATTCGTCATACAGAAGGGCGATATGGGCGCTGCGATCGGGAGAAAGGGCAGCAATATAAATCGCGTGAAGAAATCCATCGGCAAGCAGATAGAGATCGTCGAGTACAGCGATGATGTGAAGGAGTTTCTCGCGAACCTCTTCCAGCCCGCTGATGTCAAGAACATCATGGTTGTCGATAAGAATAACAAGCGATTGGCTTATGTAGAGGTAGCTAACAAGGACAAGGGTATTGCCATAGGGCGTGATGGCCGCAATATACTTAAAGCCAAAATGCTGGCACAAAGGCATCATGGCGTAGACGATATAATCATCCAGTAAGCGGCACAACGCCTGAAGTTGCATTCACGATCAACGGTGATTGAATGGGAATGGGAATCAATGCGGCCAGAAAGATAAAAGATGACTGGAAGAAGCTGAGGTGGAGCGACCCGCATTACTGCAGGCGCGCTCTGGGGCTAAAGGTCAAAGCAGACCCGCTTGGTGGGGCCCCTAGGGCGAGGGGAATAGTCCTGGAGAAGGTCGGCGTTGAGGCGAAGCAGCCGAACTCAGCTATACGCAAGTGCGTGAGAATACAGCTGATAAAGAACGGAAGGCAGGTTACAGCGTTCTGTCCTGGTGATGGCGCCATCGGGTTCATAGATGAACATGATGAGGTTATTGTCGAAAGGATCGGCGGAAGAATGGGCCGATCGATGGGCGACATCCCGGGTGTGAGGTTCAAAGTGGTTGCGGTGAACAACGTCTCACTCGAGGAGATGGTATCGGGCCGCAAGGAGAAACCGGTAAGGTGATCTTGTGAAGGTATTTGGCAAATGGGATGCCTCTGAGGTGGAGTTCCCGGATCCAAGCGTGAAGAACTATATAAACCTGCAGCCAAGGTTGGTGCTGCACTCAGGCGGCAGGCATGCCAAGCAGCAGTTCAAGAAGTCGGAGCTCCACATAGTCGAGCGCTTGATCAACAAGATGATGAGGAAGGAGAAGAATACAGGGCAGAAGCAGACAGCATATCGCATAGTGGAGGAGGCATTCGATATAATCCACAGCAAGACGAAGGAGAATCCGCTGTCTGTTCTAGTCAAAGCGATCGCAAATGCAGGGCCACGCGAAGAGGTTGTCAGGCTCAAATACGGAGGCATCACCGTCCCCAAGGCTGTGGATACCGCGCCTCAGAGGCGTGTTGATACCGCGCTCATGCTCATAGCGAAGGGCGCATGGCAGGCATCGTTCAAGAGCAAACGCTCTATACAGAGCTGTCTGGCAGACGAGATCATAGCAGCTGCAAATTACGATGTCAAGAGCTTCGCCGTGAGCAGAAAGGACAGCGTAGAGCGCGTGGCAAAGGCCGCCAGGTAGATCTGGCCGCCTTAGCTTTTCTTAGCTTTTTGCAGCTTCCCAGGAGTAGGAGTAGCTTTGGCTGTAGTGAGATGGGTTGTACCCTAAGCTCCCCAACCATTAGGCAAAGGAGAGAGAAAAATGAAGCACATAATATCGTTTCTTCTTCATATGGCAAAGTGCCTATTGCTCACTGCTAATCGCTATGCTTCGGCGTTATATGCCTAAAAACTGGGGAGCTTAGGTTGTACTTCCTCTGATGCTGCGCACCTTGTTCATCTCATGGGGGTCATTCCCATCAACTTCGTGAATGCTGGAGGATGTGCTCCACCTCTTTCAGAATCAGGTCTATGCCTAGAGATGCGGCCGCAGGAGATCCGGGAAGCGCGAATACAGGCACGCCTCTGATTATTCCGGCTGTTGCTCTTGTCAGCATCGCCCTCGTGCCGACATCTTCCAGACTCTTCAGCCTGAATATCTCCCCGAATCCGGGTATGCGCTTATCGACAAGCGGCTCTATCGCCTCTATCGTCAGGTCGCTCGGTGCCAGGCCTGTGCCACCGCAGAATATAACTACATCGCTATTTTTCTCAATGCTATCGAAAAGCGCCGCTCGCACCGGCTCGATCCCGTCTGGAATCAGCCTGTATCTGAAATCGTAGCCTGACGCATTTATCCTCTCAATTATCACCCTGCCTGAGACGTCTTCAGCATCCTCAGGCATCGATACCGAGCCGTAGCGATTGAAGCGGGAGGTGCTTACAGTTATAGAAGCTATGATCATCGAATTCGAGCTCATTCTAAAAATATAAATATGTTTCGATAGAGATCGCGATACATCTGTATGAAGTAGCGCTTCCAACCTGCTGTGTTGTATAATTCAAGGCAGTACGGTCGCGGGATATCGATTCTTGTCAAATTTTTGATTCGTGTGAGTTGGTCCTATGCTATTGGATTTCTGAACATTATTCAACACAGCATTCCAACAAATCTCTGTGAACTACCCTACCCTAAAGGGCAGAGCTTCCCACTTCATCGTTAAAGCTTGAATGCCGCTAACGCCCCTACGGGGATGAAATTAGGCATGATGGCGATCCTATTTTCATACCTCAAGGTTATTCGACATGGCGTCTGAGAGCAGACCCTCCACGAACCTGCGCCCATCTTCTGTCGTGAACAGGGGCAGATCCCAGTCATCGATAAGCCGAGACCTGGATCTGTATACCATCACACCCCTCCGCTCCCAGGCAGGGGTCTTGGCCAGATTTATACCCCTCTGGAATAGCATCTCATGTATATCGCTCTCCTTCATATTACGAAGGGCTTCCATCGCCTCTGAGTGGCTCTTTCCCTCCCCAACCAGAGCATAGAATCCGTACGAGAAGACGTGATTCCGCCAGGCCTCGCCTTGAGACTCCTGAAGATAGTGGAGTATCTCATCTCTGCATACCGGCACAACCCTTGCATCCATCGAGACCACCTTGCCCAAGGATAGTGAGAGGGATGATGAGAGATATGACGCTGTAACAGAATCCAGCTTCTCGACCCTGCCCTTGAAGGGCTCGTTCAGAAATAGAAGGCTCACCTCATCGGAGAAGGAATAGGCGAAAATTGGGGATAGCCCCGAGCTCTCCATAAAAACCCTGGTCGCGGCCACTATCCCGCGCGCGAAACCGATATCATACGGCTTATCAAAATCACGCAAGATCTTGCTGAATCCGCGGCCATCCACGCGAACAAAAAATGGGGCCCTCACGCGAAGCTCCGAGAATATCGCATCATTCCTGTAGCTTCTTCGAGTCATATGGTCAAGTAGAGCCTGCAGCATTATCTTTTTTGGCTGCGACCATCTTTCTCGTGTGTTTCATTATGACTATATCCCCTACAGCAGTGATCCATCTGAAAGGCACTATGATCCCCTTGCCACGGAGATCGAAGAGCTCTCTGTTCAAGGATCCAACCGCAAGGCCGCTAACGGTGCCGTTTTCAGCATCCAAAACAGCATCCTCTACCCGTCCTACAAACACGCCGCGCTCGGTGTAAACCTCCAGCCCCATTATCGATGAGATCTCCGCATCCATCTAGATCGTTGTTATTATTAGATCCTGCATAATATAAAGATTATGATCTTGTGTAGGGCCTGTCCGGATAAGTATTAAGCGTTTCTGGCATGCAGAAGCGGTAGAGGTCCAAACTGGCCTCAGCGCTTATCCGGACTGGTCCTTGTGCTGACCTGTACGAATAAAAGTTTTCAATCTTGCGAAGAGATCATCAGATCCGCAATCTCAATCAGGTGTTTTAGAGATGCATCTGCTTTGGCCCTTCTCTCCGCGATCCTTGAAGATGCGGATCCGATCCTCTCTCTTCGTTCCATTAACATCCTTCCGACTTCAGGAGGCGCGGGGCCGCCGGTCCCTTGACGCATTGCCACATTCGCCCTCGGGTCTAGGGCCATATCGAGATCTCTCGCTGTGAACCCCATAGCGCTTGGTTTTAAATTCGCAACTTCAAGGGAGATCGCGTCGAGATCATCGAGGCTCGGTTTCGTAGAGAGGCGCGCGATCCTTCCGACGATCTGATGAGCGGTCCTGAAGGGAATGCCTGTGAGCCTAACAAGAGAGTCAGCGAGCTCTGTTGCCGTAGAGAAACCAGCGCTTGAAGAACGCTCCAGCCTCTCAAGATCGAATTTGAGGGTGGCTATGCAGCCCTTCATAACCCGAAGGGTGGCGATCGCGGAGCTCACAGCGCGCCAGAGGTGTGGCGTCACCTCCTGCAGATCTCTGTTGTAGCTCATCGGGAGCGCCTTGCATATGCTCATCGCTCCCACAAGAGATCCAAGAACAGTCCCGCTCTTGGCCCTGACAAGCTCCGACGTGTCTGGATTCTTCTTCTGCGGCATTATCGAGCTGGTCGATGCGAAGAGGTCGTCTACCTCCACATATCCGAATTCGGAGGTCGACCAGAGTATGATCTCCTCAGCGATCCTGCTGAGGTTTATCATCATTATCGAGAGATCCGAGATCACCTCAAGTACGAAATCCCTCGTGGATACAGCATCCATGCTGTTCTCCACAAGACCATCGAACCCCAGGAGTTCGCATGTCCTGTGCCTGTCGATATCAAAGCCGGTGGATGCAAATGCTGCTGCGCCCAACGGGCTCAGGTTTACCCGACCATATGCATCCTCCAGCCTCTCGAGATCCCTCACTAGCGCATCCGCATGGGCTAAGAGATGATGGCCGAGCGTTGTTGGTTGAGCATGCTGCAGATGGGTGTAACCCGGAATTATACACTCCTTGGTCTCGTCAGCTCTTTTTATCAATACATCTATCAGCTGCAGAAGCTCATCCATTATGCTTAGCATATGGCCTCTGAGAGCGAGACGGATGCATGTTGCAACCTCATCATTTCTCGATCGCGCGGTATGCATCCTTCCGCCAGACGGCCCCACACGCTCTATGACATAGGCCTCTATCGCCTCGTGTATATCCTCACCCTCCCCGAGTTCATCGAGATTCCCGGCGAGGAGGTCCTTCAGTGCTTTAAGTATCTCCGCGCATTCATCCCTTGAGATCAGACCCCTCTCATAGAGCATGATGAGGTGAGCCATATCCACGAGTACGTCTGCCTCTGCTATCCAGATATCATCTCTTCTTGAGGATATGAAAGAAAGAACATCCTCGGAGATATCTCCCAGTCTGGATCCTCTCAACAGCATATCATGTCGTGTACTTCGCGTTGATGTTCACATACTCATGGGTGAGATCGCAGCCGAAGCTCCTCGCGCTTGCTGATCCAGCTCCGAGATCCAAGAGAATTGTGATCTCATCGCCGGCCATCACCCTCTTAGCATCGTCGAGAACGCCCTCGACGATTCTGCCCCGATCTACAAGCACAACAGATCCCCTCTGCGAGCTCATGGTGAGCGTTATTCTGGCTGGATCGAAATCCGCACCAGAGCGCCCCGCTGCGCATACGATTCTACCCCAGTTGGGATCCTCGCCATAGATGGCTGTCTTTACCAGATTGCTTCTCGCTATCGTCTTCGCGGCTCTTCTAGCATCAATCTCAGAAGCTGCACCTGTGACCACGACCTCGATAGCCTTTGTGGCGCCCTCACCATCCCTGGCTATCATCTTGGCGAGCTTCACGCAGACGTATTTGAGAGCCTCTCTGAATGAATCAGGATCGCATTCTTTGGAGCGTGTGCTCGTAAGCAAGACCGCATCATTCGTGCTCGTATCCCCATCCACAGTGAGCATGTTGAAGCTCTCGTCCACGGCTTCCTTGAGAAAGGGATACAGATCAGAGCTAACCTTGGCATCGGTGTAGATAAAAGCCAGCATCGTTGCCATATCAGGCTCGATCATTCCGGCCCCCTTGCATATCCCTCCTATAACGAAGCCGTCATGCTCCACCGCGATCTCCTTTATCTTTGTGTCTGTTGTCATAACAGCCAGTGCTGCTTCTCTGCTCGCATCCGGGCTCGAGCGAAGCGCTGGCGCTATCTCCTGGGCCATAGAAGATATGAGATCCATATCGAGGTATCGACCTATGACACCAGTGGATGCGACTCCGATCCTCTCAGGGCTGCAGTTTATTATCTTCGCCATTATTCCGGCCATTGCTGCAGCATCTGCGATACCCCTCTCGCCGGTGTAAGCATTTGCGGAGCCGCTGTTCGCGATTATACCCTCGATCAGACCGCCGGATCTACGGAGATTGTTTATTGTGACCTCTATGGGCGCTGCTCTGACTCTGTTCTGCGTGTAAACTCCGGCGGCGATACCGGAGCATGCTATCATCGCGACTCCGTACCTTCCCCGCTTAATGCCACATGCTCTGACGCCCGGCACCGCGCATATGCCACCCTCTATCTCCCTCATGAAGCCTCCATCGAGCCGAGACCATTTATGATATCGCCACGCGTGACGATTCCCACAAGCCGCCCGCCCTCAACAACTGGAAGGCGATTAATCTTATGCTGGGTCATTATCGCCGCCGCCTCTTCGATCGATGTTTCAGGGCTTACGGCGATCGGTTTCTTGCTCATCACATCCGCCACTCGCATCTTTGTTATGGCCTCTAGCGAGCGTTTCATCCTCTCCCATCTGATTATATCCCTAAGAGGTACCTCGAATATCTCAAAGGGGCTTGGGAGCCAGAGCTCTCCGCGCTCGTCTTTTGTGGAGAGAAGGCGCAGGAGATCGGACTCTGATACAACGCCGACGAGCTCATCGCCATCGAGAACGGGCATGCCGCTGATCCTGTTCTCCCGAAGAAGCCGCGCCGCTTCGCTTATCGGATCGCTCGCCTGGCAGGTGATTGGATTTCTGTTCATGATCTCTTTAATCAACATCAGGGTGCACCGCCCGGGAACCAGAGGCCCTCAGTCTCCTCGATGCCCATCATCAGGTTCATGTTCTGTATCGCCTGGCCTGAAGCTCCCTTTACTAGATTATCTATCGCGGATATAACAACTATGCGATCGCTCTCCTTTTCGATCTCAAACCCTATGTCGCAGAAGTTCGAGCAGCGCACGTTGCCCAGCATCGGAACCCCATCTACAAACCTCACGAATCTGGCCTTCTTGTAGAAATTCCTGTACAGCGCCTCCACAAACGCCTTGTCTTGGACCTTATCAACATACGAATCCTTCACGAAGACGTGCGCGGTGGTCAGAATACCGCGAACAGCGGGTATAACATGCGGTGTGAAGCTGATTCTGATATCATTCTGAAGCCTCGAAAGCTCCTGCTTTATCTCAGGTACGTGTCTATGATTGGTTATCCTGTAGCACCTGATGTTCTCGGCGAGATTTGGATAATGGCTGGTCTCCGTAGGCTCGGCGCCAGCGCCAGATATCCCCGACTTGGAGTCGAAGACGACGCGATCTACCATGCCGGCATTTGCCAGCGGCGCGACCGCAAGTGTGGCTCCGGTGGGATAGCAGCCGGGATTCCCAACAAGCGATGCGCTTGCAACCTCTGGGTGAAGCTCTGGCAGGCCGAAAACCGCATCTCTGGGAGCTCTATGCTTTATTCCGTACGTCTTCTCGAATACATCCACTGGAAGCCTGTAGTCTGCGCTCAGATCTATCACCTTGGCGCCGTTATCTAGCAACGCCGGCACCCAGTCCATCGCTGTTCCATGGGGTACCGCTGTGAATACCACATCACATCTCTGAGCGATCTCCGCCGGGGATGGCGCCTCGAACCTCAAATCGCAAAGTCCCCTGAGGTGCTGATGAACCGATACAACAGACTTCCCTGCAAGCTTCCTCGAAGTCACGCAGACGACGTTTGCGGATGGATGTACAGCAAGAAGGCGGAGCAGCTCGCCGCCTGTATAACCAGAACCACCTACAATTCCGATATCTATCATGTTGCGAGAAGACCTCACTGCTTATATAAATCTACGGCGCTACGCGCCGTGCTGGATACGTCGAGATGTTTATAGGGATCGATTCTTATCGAGTTAAGATTTGCGTGAACTTGCTCGGACGTGTCCGAATGAGGATAAAGCGTTTCTGAGATGCAGATACGAAGGTCCGACTTTCCGGCCTCAGCGCTTATCCGGCCAGGTCCATTTGCTCCAGGATATCAAAAACCTCGTGGCTCAAGGTCGCCCAGCGGAAGGGAATTGATCAGAGGACAGTGGTATGAAAATCGGATCCCTCTCAGGCCTCTTTTCATCCTCATGGATGGACGTGGCCGTGGAGGTCTTCGTACCGATTCAAAAGTCGCTCAACGTGGTAGCCTACGCCATTCGTGCCAAGGCATAGTTAAACTCTGAGGCTACAGCTTCTTGGACAATTCCATGCTTATTTGTGCCAGGGCCTTGCCGATATCCTCTATGCGCTCTCTGTTCTCGAGATCCGAGAGCCAGCGATCCGGTATCCAGCTTGTACCGTACCGCGCTCCAACGAGGGCTCCAGCTATCGACGCGACGGAATCTGTATCTCCGCCGGCATTTGCAGCTTCTATTAGCGCATCCTCTGGATCGAGAGCGACAAAGCAATAGAATGCAGAAGGAACGGCCTCGTAAACAGATGGAGAGGTGCCCAGCGTCTCCAGAGCATCCGTTGGCTCGGTGGATATCAGCATCTCGACCTCGCTTAGCTTTCTTCCCAGATCCGGAGAGGTTCTTGATGCGATATCTCTTGATATCTTGAGCACCTTCATGGGAGAGAGTCCCAGAAGGGATAGGGCTACCCCAACCGCAACAGCGACAGCTCCTGCTCTGGAGGCGCAGCTCTTATGTGTGATTATGCTCTGCAGCTCGGCGTATCTCGCTAACAGGCTGAGATCCCAGTGGTATACAAGTCCGAGAGGGGCAACCCTCATAGCAGCTCCGCATGTCTCTATCTCGACACCTGAATCCTGCCAGTGCATTCCAGCGAGCATATTCTCTATCGCGGATCTCGTGGTCAGCCCCACGCCTCTGTCCAGCCTCTCGTCCAGTATCCAGGCCGAGCCCCATCTCATGAGCCTCTCAGCAAATACATCTGCAGAGAATCCGCGCGCCTCGATGATCGACTCCGCCAGGATCAGAGACTCCTCCGTATCATCAGTGTACTGACCGGCTCTGAGCCCCTGATGGAAGTGGTGCTCAGGCGCAGGAAGCATATCGACAACCCTGCCGAAGTTGCGCTCTATCTCCAGACGCGTTAGCCCCTCAAGAGGCATTCCAAGTGCATCGCCTATCGCGATTCCCAATAGAGAACCGACGAACTTATCGAAGAGATTCATGGATATACCACATATTCACATTTTGTATTTTGTGCGCCTTATCCAAGATCCGCATTCCAGCTGGAGGTGCAGATTGAGCGTATACATTGCACAAATGCTCTTATCGATCCGAGAAAGCCGTCTGCCATCATCACCTCTGCAGTTCAGCCTCATGCTTCGCCCTCTCGATCAGACTTCTGAGCATGCTCTTAGTCCTCTCAGCATTCTCGCAGTGTGATGCTATCTTCGGGCTGCATACACTCAGTATATCCATCACCCTGTCTGCAAGTCTGTACTGGCCGGAATCCTCAAGCCGCTCGAGGAGCTTTGCGAGCAAGCTGCCGAACATCCTGCATTCCTCTATATCGCAGAGCGCGGCCTCATGTTTGTTATATAAAGCTTCGAGCTCCTCTATGAGATCCAGCCAGAACTCTTTATCATCCATGCTCTTATCCCGAAGCGAATCATGCACACTGCTTCAATACAGCAACTTTTAAGTTTGCAATTGTAAATATAAAAATCTATCCATCTCCTGGTGGAACCCTCAGAGAGATCGGGAAGAGAAGCTCTGTGACATCTGGTGATCTCTGCTGCTCCTCCTATTCTGCGATCGTGAATGATTCCACCTTTTGAATATCCCGAAACCGCATCTGCTCTTGGTCATCACCTTGCCCTTGTCAAGGTGAGCGCACCATGCGGAATAAGAACCGTTCTTGCATCTCTGCCATGCTCTTTCCAGGCCAGCTCAAGCGCTTCCTCAAGAGTACGGGCAGGAGTGAAGAAACACATCTCAGCTACATCTCTCGGCAAAGATGAGACTAGAATGAGATCATTTCTCAGTGCGATCTCAGAGATATATGCCGCCTTGTGCCCCCCGAACTCATATATTCTCGAGAAGCGCTCGACGCATTCCTGTGGTGTTGAACTTTCCCTAGCCCACCTCTCGAATATTTTATCCCCGAGACCCTCGGCGCATTCCGCGACTAGTATGATCGTACCGCCTGGTGCTGCAGCCCCCTTCGCGTTCTCGAGGGCCTTCACCGCCTGATAGAGATTTATGTCCTTTGGCCTGCCACCAGCACATGTTATCACTATCTCAGCAGGCTTGACCTCCCGCAGGTACATCCTGTCGACTATACTTGCGCCGGCGCGATGTGCCTTTATGTAATCACCTGCCACAGCGGAGACTATCTCCTTTTTGCTGTTCAGCACCACATTGAGTATGAAGTCGAGACCAGCTATTCGAGCCGCTTCCTCCATGTCCACCCTCACAGGGCTATCGAGGAATCCGGCTCTTGCGTTTGGGGACCGCATCATCATGTGGTTATGATGTATCGCTCGCTCTGATGATACCCCGGGCAAGACCGATTTCGCTCCACCGCTGTATCCCGCGTAATAATGATATTCGATATTTCCGGTGCCTATTATGATATCAGCCGACTCAACGAGATCGAAGATCTCAACCGGTGTCCCGCGAGCGGTCTCGCCGAGATGTATGCATCTAGAAACGTCATGCTGGAAATGGGGCAGCTTTATGCAATCCCTCAATAGATAAAGAACCTCATCCTCGTTCATCCTTCGGTGTGTTCCAAGCGCAAACACAACTCTGATATCCTTCACGCCGCCCCGCCTCAGCCTTCTCACAAGAGGAGGGAGCATTTTGTGGCTTGGCGCTGGCCTCGTGATATCACTTACAAGCACCGCGGCGCTCCTCCCTGAGAGGTCTTCGATGCCAATTCCGATCGGCGAATCCAGGGACCTATCGACCTCGCCAGCCGGAGCGGCTGGTAGCTCGTTTGGCTGGAGCACCTCCCAGCCCTCCTCCACCTCAATCCTAACAGATGATTTTCCATATCCAAGCAGCATGTCAGTAGCACCCGGCAGAGATAGCTCCAACGAGGAGCTAATATGTGAACCATTTAGCTGAGATCTCTATGAGTTAAGGTTTTTGGATGGTATGTGGGGACCTGTCCGGCTAAGCGCTGAGGCCAGAGATTTGAACCTTCGCTTCTGCATGTCAGAAACACTTGATCCTTATCCGGACAGGTCCCTCCTTCTCATTGGGAGAAGAAACTTGTAAGCAGATTTCATGAATACATCTATATTTTTGTCGTACATAGATTTCTGGGTTGTGTACTCGCTCTACTGAAAATCATCACTAGAATCGAATGCAATGGATTTATTTCCTGCCAAAGAGCTATCAGTTCACCGGTTAGCGCTATTCGGTAATCTGAGTACGCCATCGATTTCTGGACACTGACAGGGAAAGACTTCGCTTTCATCTCCAGCCTGAAGACGGCGTCCTTCTCGCTTCGACCTCTCTGCTCCTGCAATGCAGTGTTGAATAATTCGAGGTGATGTGGCCGATAGATATCGATTCTTATCAAGATTTAGATTTGTGTGAATTGACACCCTGCTATTGGATTTATGAACATTATTCAACACATAATCCTGCGAGATAAATTAAAATAGTATTAGCAGATAAACACTAACATAATACTGGCGTGAAGTGGCACTAAGTCGCTGATATCCTAGCTAAAGGGGGAGACTACTCGTGTGGTTCAGCGATCTCTGCCATAAATAATCCAGTTGGTAGCTAACGTATCGTGATTTTGTTCCTGTGCTAGGTATCCACAGATATGCGGGAAGAGATTCACGCTAGGTGTTTGGCTATTACATAGGGGGTAAGATTGATGGCGGCAACTCTAGAGGAATACAAAAGGCTTTTTAGAGAGGCGACTGTGGCGGATCAGGTGAAACTGTTCCAGCTACATATAGCGATATATTTAGTGGTTAATGCGATATGGATCGCCTTGAACGCAATGGGCACCGTAAAAACCATGCCCGGCTGGGCGATGTACTACCCCATCGTGGGCTGGGGTTTACTCGTGGTGGTACATTATTGGTTCTACGTACGTGGAGCAGAACACCTCTGCACCCTGAGGGAGAAGGAGATAGAGTCCAAGTTGAGATGATCGGTATCCAAATGCCCTGCCTTATCCGGCGGGCATGTATTAATTTTTGCAGGACCTGTCCGAAAAGGATCTAAATACGGAGATGTGAGCTTTACGGCCTCTGATTATATCAGCTGCTTTTTCCTCATCCGTACACATCCGCTATACAGATGCTGTGTTGAAGAATTCGAATCGATGTAGTCTCCAGACGTCTATTTTTACCAAAATTTTTATTCGTATGGATTGGCCCTCTGCTATTGGATTTCTGAACATCGATCAACACAGCGGACCTGTTCCGGATAAGCGTTGAGGCCAGAAATTTTGACATTTCTCCTCTTATGCACGTCAGAAACACCTAATCCTTATTCGGACGGTCCAACACAGCATACAGATGCAAACTTTTATATTTCATACACTCGCTCTCATAGTTTGTGATATGGCCATCGGATCTGTCCGAGTAACCGAGTGAGGTCGGGGAGATGCCATAGGTATTCGATTATCACAGAGGCTTTGTTCTTATTCGGACATATCCCAGCCATATATTAGCAGCCTGATGGATGTTATAACAGTGGAGGCATGCCATATGAGCAAAAACCTCGCCGCCTGGGACGTGCATGAGGAAGATTTTCCAGCTACCGGAAGCATGGACGATAAGCTCAAGTTCCTTATTAGATATGCGGTTCTGGCGCCATCTGGTCCTAACACGCAGCCATGGAAATTCTCAATTCGGGATAACGGTATTTCCGTCATGCTGGACATGACCAGGACACTTCCAGCGGTAGATCCGACGCACAGAACAGCTTACATCAGCATAGGCTGTGTTATAACAAACCTACTGATAGCGGCTGAGCACTTCAATCTCGGCTACAGAGTCAAATGTTTCCCAGTCGGCACGGAGGCGGAGCGGATAGCTTATATCACCTTTGCGGATGGGCTCGATCGCAAGAGGTTTCCGGATCTATTCTACCAGATAACGGAAAGACATACCAACAGGAGCAGATTCGAGGATCGGGAGATCGAGCCTGAGAAGTTGCAGAGTATGACGGAGCTCGTTGAGCAGGACGGGTTTAAGCTCAGCATAATGACAGACGCAGACGGCAAGAACAAGATGGCTGATTTGCTGGCTAGATCACACAAAATCCAGATCGGAAATAGCTCGTTCAGAAAGGAGTTGGCATCTTGGATAAGGTCAAACAAATCTGATGCCTATGACGGACTCCCAGGCTATGCGTTTGGATATTCGGATTTCGAATCATACTTTGGAAGGTTCATATTCGGAACTTTCGACACATCCTTTTCGAGGGCCAGAAAGGAGGCCGCGCTAATGAGAGAGGCACCTGCGGTTGGCGTTCTCTCATCGGATAGTGAGGATAAACCAACCTGGGTTGAGCTTGGGGTTACCTTCGAGAAGCTCTTCCTCCTGGCAACGGCGATGGACGTCCGATTCGATCTATTCAGCCAGCCTATAGCGATAGATGAGCTCCGAAAAGAGATGGCAGCGTATCTCAACGTAAGATATCCACAGCTCCTGATACGAATGGGCTATGCCCCTCCAACAAGGCATACGCCAAGACGTCCCGTCGAGATGGTACTTGTGCCGTGATCAGCTTGGAGGACTGAAACCAGCTCTTTGGGGGTGCCATCATACCCCCGATTTTTCGGACCTCTCGAACGAGCAGATCAAAAAAATAGCCAGAAGGCTCGTCTCTTCAGCTGATTATGGGGTAGACATCGCCTCCAAAGGACGTGTCCGAATAAGGATTAAGTGTTTCTGACGTGCAGAAGAGGTAAAGGTCCGAATTTCTGGCCTCAGCGCCTCTCCGGACAGGTTCCCTCCAAAGGCCAAGATTTATATTACAACATGTTTTGGAAGTCTTGGTTTGCCGATTACCTACGGGATCGTGGTAGAGATCCAAAGAAGAAGTGGAGCGTGGTCGGGATTCAGGAGCTGTCTTTTGAGGATGCTCTGAATGAGCTTGAGAGGATCGTGATGGAGCTTGAGTCCAGCAAGCTCTCTTTGGATGAGAGCCTAAAGCTATTCGAGCGCGGCATCCAGCTTGTAAGGATATGCAATTCGAGAATAGAAAAAGCTGAGCGGCAGATCGAATCTCTCACAGGCATGGTACCTGAGGATCTCTTTGAAGAATAGATGTCGCGCCGGTGTCAACCACCAGCCAATCAACTGCTATAACCTCAGAGCCTCGATTTATTCAGCACAGCAGATGGAAGTAAATTGAAATAATTTGGACGCGATCTCTCTTTGGTGGTGGCATGAAGATAGTTGGCATCAATTCCAGTCCGCGGGGGGAGCGGAGTCAGACTCTGAGACTTTTGAGGGCTGCTCTGGATGGAGCGAGATCGGCTGGCGCGGAGGTTGAGCTTATTGATATCTGCAAGCTTGATATAAAATACTGCAATGCATGCGGGGTCTGCTATGCGAAGGGAGAGTGCACCCACAAGGACGATTTCGGTATGGTTTACAGAAAGCTGCTCGAGTCGGACGGTTTTGTAATAGGATCTCCGAATTACTTCAGGAGCGTGACCGCACAGCTCAAGACGCTGATAGATAGAATGTCAGATGCAATCCACTGCCAGCTTCTTCTTGGTAAATACGGCTGCGCTGTGGCTACTGCAGGTGGTCAGGCGTACGATGAGGTCTTGGATTATCTCAGCAGGATCATAGTGGGATTCGGCGCCTACTATGTCGGTGGCGCGGGTGGTGCGCCAGCCATACCGAACTCGATGGATACCGCTGAGAAAGAGGCATTCAAGCTCGGCAAAGATCTGGTAAGCGCGATCTCTGAGAATAAGCGATATCCAGAGCAGGACAAGATACACGATGAGATGAAGACCAGGTTCAGGGCGCTCGTGAGCATGAACAAAGATGTCTGGATCCATGAGTACGAGCACTGGAAGGGCAAGGGATGGCTTTAACTCTAGGAGGAAGAGGGCTGCGCGAGAATTCGCCGGTTTCGGCTGGTGATTAAAACGGAGGCCCCACATTCAGAGTATCCTTTTGCTGCAAATCCCAAAATGGGAGCTGAGGCGATGGAATGGGCCCGTGGAGAGATATCTACATCACAGATCAGGTTTTGTCTATGAAGTAGAAGCAGTAACATTCTGTGGCGTTTCGCCTGCTGATAGAGAATAGTGCCTCAAACTCGGATCTTCCAAGCCTGAGAAGGGTCACGAAACATCGCAGTCAAGAATGATCGCCTGAGTGGTATGAGCGCGCGGCTTCTCATCCATGAGAGATCCACACGAAAGTGAAATATTCGACGAGACGAAAAGGTGCGAGCATGCGCAGGGGCAGATGTGAGTTGGCGGAGATGGGGGCTTTTGCGAATGCCATGATCGATCTCGATGGCAGTGGCTCTGCATCAGCTGCAACCGGCTCGGGCTTCATGAACCACATGATACATTCCATGGCAAAGCTCGGCTCTCTGGATATCGAAACGTCAGCGAGTGGAAGCGAGCTCTATCGATTCTCGCTCCTTGGAAGCGTTATCGGCGCTTCGTTGGATCAGGCGCTCGGCGAGAGGATCGGCATAAGAAGATACGGCTTCGCAGCGATACCCATGGACGAGGCTCTAGCGGAGGTGGCAATAGATCTCGGTGGGAGGGCATATCTCATCATGAAGGGCTCTTTCTGCGGCGAAGCAATAGCTGATATGCCTATTTACTGCATGAAGGAGATGCTGAGACGCATGTCAGATTCGGGAAGGCTGACACTTCACGTGAGATTTGAGGGCGAGAACGACCATCACATGGCGGAGAGCATATTCAAGGCGATAGGTCTCGCGATCCGCGACGCTGTTCAGCCAGGATCTCCAGGCGTTCCCAGCACAAAGGGGGTCATATGAGGGTTTGGCCCCTTGAACCCTTATGATCTTCTCTGAATGAAGCTATAGCCCTCGCGCAGCTCTTGAGTAGATCCATCGCCAGGCGCTGCGAAGGCCATGAGCCGAGACCGCAATCCGGCCCTGCGTATCTTACGAGATCTCCGAACTTTCCGACGGCGCGTTCGAGTCTTTTTTTGATAACATCCTGAGATTCCATCTTCAGGATCTCAGCCTCGAGCCTCTCTGGATTCTCCCAGAGGTTTATGCCGAGTCTGTCGTTGAGCTTTGCGACCATCGATAGTATGTCGGTCCTCGCGATACCAGCTCTGATGCATGTCTCATTCTCGATCAGAACCCTGCGATCGATGAGATCCAGATAGTCGGGGTGGGATGCAGATTCCACGCCTATAACGTTTATTCCCGGTACCTGGGAGCATAGCTCCGCATAAATCGGGGAGTGCAGATGTAGCTGGACATCCCTGCCGGCGCATCTTCCGCTAGCGATATCGAGCGCTTCGACGATGTCATTCTGCGAGAATGCGATGCTGGAGCTCATCCCCAGGCTCGGCTCGTCTATAGATATCACAGCCACCTCGATGCCGAGATCCTTCGCCTTCTCTATGGAGTTCTCTATGAATCGCGAGACGCTCTCTGCTATGTTGAAGAGCAGATCTCTGTATTCTGTGGGACCGAATTCCGATATGTAAAGCTCCAGAGGGCCCGTAACACATACACGGATGCGTCTGTTTAGAGAACGCAGCGCTTCCAGTTCGATGATCTCAGCTGCATCTCTGCGAACCAGATAAGGGCCGTCGCTTGTTTCAGGCGATCTGATGAGATCCATGAACATGCCTATCATATCCCTCAGCTGGGGATATGTCGGCAGATCGAGCCCCGTCGAGATCTTCAGCTCCATTATCTCTCTCACAAGAGCCAGATATTCATCTCTGCTCATTCCCTCTCGGCGAGCAGCTGGAAAGCTTCCGATGTCGTCGAAGGTTATCATCGATCCATCATCCTCAAGTACGCTTTGAGGGATTCGTATGTGCCGTCGATGCGTTCGATACGCTCCGGCTTGGCATCCAGATCAGCCATCGCTTTGGGCAAGGAGGGCTCGATCCCGAGGAGTCTGATTATCTCCTCCGGGAACTTCGCCGGGTCCGCGGTCTCGAGAGAGACCGATGGCTCCCAGCGTTCAACCGTCTCCAGGTAACGCATAAGGCCGGCCCAGCCGACCGCACCATGGGGCTCCAGAAGCACCTTGTAACGCTCGTAGACCTCCTTGATCGTTTTTCTGGTCTCATCATCGCTCACAGAGACCGCGAACATATCCCTGCGCATATCCTCGATATCGGGCTCTAGTCTCACCTCGCCCTTCTCGTCCAGCCAGCCACCGTAGAGGGCGAAGACCCTAGCGAGGTTGCTTGGATGACCCACGTTCATAGCATTGGATATGCAATTTCTGCTCGGTCGGATGGGTTTATAGACGCCTGTTCTCATGAATACAGGGAATTCATCGTTCTCGTTCGTCGCAACTACAAAGCGCCTGACAGGCAACCCCATCCTCATCGCGATGAGACCTCCCATCAGGTTGCCGAAGTTGCCGCTGGGCACCGCTACGACTATCTCCTCTCCATCTGAGATCCTGGAATAGGCGTAGAAGTAATATACCGACTGTGGAAGCAGCCGTCCTACATTTATTGAGTTGGCAGAGGAGAGATCGAGCTCTCTGAGCTCAGGATCTGCGAAGGCCCTTTTAACAAGAGCCTGACACTCATCGAATTTGCCGTCTACGGCTAAAGCATGCACATTTCCGCCGAGCGTTGTCATCTGCTTTCTCTGCCGTTTTGTCACCTCTCGCTCCGGGTATAGAACCACCACCCTGACGTTGCCCAGGCCGTAAAAGGCGTGTGCCACAGCGCTTCCGGTATCGCCGGATGTTGCGGTTAATATTATTATGTTCCTTCCCTCTCTCTCCAGGAAGTATTGTACCAGCCTGCCCATCAGCCTGGCAGCGAAATCCTTGAAGGAGCAGGTGGGCCCACGGTCGAGACGCATTATATGAGCTCGATCAAATACCCTCTCTATGGGTATATCGAAGTTGTATGCACTCTCGAGTATCGATATCAGATCGTCTTTTGGAATGAGATTCCCAATGTAAGGGCTTATCACCCTGTATGCTATCTCCGGATATCGCATTCCTCTGAATTTCGATATCTCTTCATCCTCTATCCTAGGAAAATACTCAGGCATGTACAGGCCCATATCCGGTGCCTGGCCTGTGAGCAGAGCTTGCTTGAAATCGACCCTTTCCGGCGAGCCGTTTGTGCTGAAGAACATGAGGTTGGACATGCAGCATCTAGCTTATACAGCATCTATTAAAACCTCTTCCAGGGAGCGGGTATTGCATATGAGTTGATCACAGCAGTTCAATTGCTTCTGACATCAAACTCACCATCTTGGCGCGGGTTGACTGTCTGGTTTTTCCATTGCAACCACACGCAAGAGGAAGAGAAGCCATCGGTACGAAAATGCATTCCCAGCCATTTCCAGAGGAGAGCTATTGATCATCGGTGTTTTTCGTGCCAACGTGCTATGTTGAATAATGTTCAGAAATCCAATAACATAGGGCTGATTCATACGAATTCAATTTTGATAAGAATCGATAGCTAGTGACCATATTGCCTCGAATTATTCAACACAGCATGCCAACGGAATTATTCAAAAGAGCACCAGATCAACAGCTCTCTAGGACGTGTCCGGATAAGCGCTGAGGCCAGCTTGTTACGCTTCTGCATGTCAGAAACACTTAATCCTTTATACGGACAGGTCCGATGTCTCTACGCGTGCATAAAAATTAGCCCATCCCAAAAATCATCTTTTTGGCACGCCTCGGGTGCATCCCTGATTTGTTGTTAATCGAAAAGATTTCGCATTGCGTCTTGATTCGCATACCGATCCACAGCGAATTCGGCACGCTGTCCCATAACACATGCATAATTTTCGATTCGAGCACACGACCGTATCAACGTATGATGTATTTCCTCCGCTTGTGAGTCAGCATGCCAGCTCATCCATCCTCGATCTGAGGTACTCTTGCATCTCTATCAGGGCCGCTTTTAATGTTCTCTTGTTATCATACTCATCGAGTATCCGCTGTAGCTCCTCTCTCGGGCATCCGGAGAGCTGCTGTATCTTCTCTATAATATTCGGCACAGCTCTCGTTATATTGTCCACTATGGATATGCTGGCCATCATCGACGTCCTCGAGAGGGGGTTCAGATCTATTGCTATGACGGTCTTCCCCATCTTCCTAAGCGCCTCGCATCTGTCCCCATCCTCGAGGGGGATGAGAACGACATCCGCATCGTATATACCATTTCTAGTAGCGAGCGCACGGCTGTGTTCAAGGCCCGGTATCCTCGCATCCGGCTTCTCGCCCAGCACATTCTTAGCACCGTGAGATCTGAGAAGATCCGCGATCCTCTTCACCCGATCCTCGCTTCTGTGGAAGAGGTTCACCTCGAGTGGGACGTCCAAGAGCGTTGCTAGCTCCACCATCTCGGCAGCTGCTAAAGCGGCGACATTTCCATTGACGCTTATCGCAGGCCTTTCAGCCAGAAGCAGAGCTGCAGATGCCGCAACGGTGGCGTTCTCCGCAGCTAGTGTAGTCCTCTCCCCAAGTATGTAATCAAACGTCTCGCCTCTGCCCTGTGCGATCAGCCCTTGAATGCTTGTTATTCCCTCTCTGACGCCGGACGCGATCTTCTCGCGCGCCATGAGTGATGCATATCTCGGATGAGATTTTGGTATATCAGTCAAGTAGGGGCCCCCTCTGAACGAGCTCCGCCTCAATCACATCGCCGAAGTGGCGTAAAGCCTCGCGAGATTCGGGACCGCCGATGGCGAAGACCGAATCACCGAGCATGATCATGCTCGCCATTCCTCCCGCTGCTTCAACAGCTTCTATCGCATCCAATGCCCAGGAGCTTGCCAGCTCCGTCTCGTATGTAAATCTCCTAGATATACGCATGAACTCCTCCAGCGTAGGTCTGCGGAGCATTTCCCTGAGAGCTCTCTCGCCAGATGCGTTTATTCTTTTCATAACGCTTTCATCGCGCAGAATCTCCTTCGTCGAGATCGAACCCCTGACAACTGCATATACCTTTAAAGGCGGGACTGGTATCCTGTCGACGATTCCCCTGCCTGGAGCACCATGTGCTAGGCGGATCACGAGGCCGCCTGTGTTCTGCGCTATGACATCGCCCAGACCGGTTCTGTTCAGAACCTCCGCATTATGCGCAACTGCACCGATGCTGTTTGCTGTGAGCCCCAGATCGAAGAGATGGTTCAGGGCATAAGCACAGCTCAGCGCTCCAGCTCCGCTTGCTCCGAAGCCAGCGCCCATGACCATATCCAGCTCGGTTTCAACCCTCACAGGCGATGGCGCAAGTCTTTCCACGACATATCTGCTCACGGGCGCCTCGGAGAGAGCGCCGTTGATGAATATCTCGCTTCTCTCGGCCATGCTAACCGTTGTCCGGGCAAAAAGGCTGAGGGTGAATCCGCATCCCACAGATCCCGAATCCTCAGGCCTCGCCTCGCGCCTCGCAGCGAAGAAGCCCGTTATGTGGCCCGGGACTGAAGCTCTTGCGCTTTTCATTTGAGGATCCTCACAAGCTCATCGATGACTCTTCTCGCGATGACATTCTTCCTGCCAGCAACTTCAACATAATCTCCGTCCCTTCGCAGTATCAGGACCCTGTTCTCATCGGTGCCCATCCCGCCGGCACCGACATCGTTTGCTACAACGAGATCGAGCTTAGATGCATCCATCGACTCGCGAGCGCTTCTGATCAGATCTTCATCTTTAACGAAGGTCTCCGCCTTGAACCCGACTATCTTGAGCTCTGGATATCTAGACCGGACAGCTCTGAGTATCTTTGGAGCCGGCTTTAGCCGCAGGATCAGCTCCCCGCTGGATTTTATCTTTCTCGGTTCCTTATCAACGGTGAAGTCGCCGACTGCGGCCGCACCGATTAATGCATCGTAGCCGTTCGAGAGCTCGTTCATCACAGCATCGAGCATATCCTGTGCGCTCTCCGCGTAGATCTCTCTAAATGGTAAGCCCATCTTTGCCCTGTGGATTATCGTAACATCCGCGCCCCTTCTGTATGCCTCTTTCGCTATCTCAAGACCTGTCTTGCCAGATGCGCGGTTTGTTATTATCCTGATGGGATCTATGCTCTCAGCCGTTGATCCGCTTGTTATAAGAACGCGTTTCGATCGGAGATCGTTCGGCCCCAAAATGCGTTCGATCTCGGAGATTATCAGAGAGCTGTTAGCTATCTTCGCCTTCGACTCCTCCATCTTGGGATCTATGCAAACTACGCCCATAGATCTGAGCTTTTTGAGGTTCTCCACCACGGAAGGGTGGTTGTACATGGCCTGGTGCATCGCTGGCACCACAACGACAGGCTTTCCGCTTCCTATCGCTGTTGTGGCGAAGGTCGTTACAGGAGTGTCATCTATTCCGTTTGCTATCTTTCCTATAGTGTTAGCAGTCGCTGGGGCTATGAGGAGCAGATCCGCACATCCCTCCAAGCCACAGAGCTCCACATGCTCCACCCGGCCGGTTATCTCCGTGATGACCGGACTGCCGCTGGCATATTCCAGAGCATACGGATGGAGTATCATTCGAGCTGCGTTAGACATAACGCATCGAACTCTCGCCCCACGCCTGATCAGGTCGCGTATCAAATCTACAGCTCTCACGGCTGCGATGCTGCCGGTGACTCCCATGACTATCGTTTTTCCGGCTAGGTTGTTGCTGATCGTTCCAGAGATGCTCAGTTCCATCAGAGCGTACTTCGATTCGATCGAGAAAAAGTTAACCCATCGATTTCTGAGATCTAGTTTCTCAGGCGGAGCTCTCGCATTGGAGCACAAACCTTATGTAAGATTTCGAACGAGGGCTCTCTCCAGGCCGGGGTGGCCTAGCTGGTTAGGGCGCCAGACTCATAGGGTATGCCAGAGGCGCCTGGGTCATCTGGAAGTCGCGGGCTCGAATCCCGCCCCCGGCACTCCATCTTTTCCGATCGATTTAGCCGGATGATCTGATAGCCGTTATATTAATCCCGACAGAGAAAAGAAAGCCATACGTGGATATTTCAAATAATCTCTTGCTTTGTAGCCTTGGAATGCAAATCGACGACATTTGAAGAGGCTTCGCTGGAGATGGATTCTTTATTTGCGCCGGATATAAACTCGGTAAGACGCCGCTGAGAGATTATACAGGCCTCTCCAGGAATCTCTATGGGGTATACGCCTGTGAGACAGCCCGTGCAGAAGTGATCTTTTGGAAGACCTATGGCTCGGATGAGACCGTCGAGGCTTATGTATCCGAGAGAGTCTGCATCTATGACGCTCTCGACGCCTGCCACCGTCTTGTGTGCCGCTATGAGCTCGTCTCTGCTCGCCATATCGATCCCAAGATAGCATGGCGCTATTATCGGCGGGCTTCCGATCCTGACATGAACCTCTCTCGCGCCTGCCTCTCTGACCATTCTCACGATCCTGCGGCTGGTAGTGCCTCTGACTATGCTGTCATCAACCAGGACCACCCTCCGGCCTTCGATGTTAGGTCTGATAACATTCATCTTGAGACGCACCGCGGCCTCTCTCATCGATTGGTCCGGCATGATGAATGTTCTGCCGACATAGCGGTTCTTCATCAGGCATTCCCTGTATCTTATGCCGGAGCGTTGGTGGTAGCCGACAGCCATGGTGATCCCCGAATCGGGGATTGGAGCTACGATATCCGCATCGACTGGATGCTCATCCGCCAGGATGCTTCCTATGTTCACCCTGATGTCATATATGAGCCTCCCCTCCATGATGCTATCAGGCCTTGCAAAATATATGTACTCAAAGATGCAGTGCGCCGGCCTGTGGCAGTTGGTGATCTTTACGCAATCGATGCAGCCCCTCTTGAGAACGATCATCTCCCCGGGCGCGACATCTCGTATCAGCCTTCCGTTGAGCGTGTCTATGGCCACGCTCTCCGATGCGATGATGTAGCCACCATCAAGCGCTCCTATACAGAGGGGCTTTATTCCGAGAGGATCTCTCAGCCCTATGACAGTATCATCCCAGAGGACAACAAGAGAGTAAGAGCCTACGAGCTTTCTAATTACAGCTCTTATCGCATCGGCCAGATCGTATCGCTGCAGCTCTTTTACAAGAAGATGAGCTATGACCTCTGTATCAGAGGTCGAGTAAAAGATATCCCCCGAGCTCTCGAGCTCCGCTCTGAGCCCTGCGGAGTTCACTAGATTGCCATTGTGAGCGATTGCAATGGCGCCACCCTTGTATTTTACGAGAATCGGCTGGCTGTTCTCTATGCAGTGCGCTCCGGTTGTTGGATAGCGGACATGGCCTATCCCCACGTGCCCTCGAAGAAGTGATATCTGCGAATCACCGAATACCTCAGATACCAGCCCCATCCCGCGGTGCGTGCGCATGACCTTGCCGTCATGCACAGATATGCCTGCAGCCTCCTGGCCGCGATGCTGTAATGCATGCAGGGCGTAGTAGATCCTCCTCGCAACACTCTGTCGCTCGTCCTCCAGGGAGATCCCAACGACCCCGCATGCATCTCGCATATATCAATATCCTGCCTTTCGCATCCACTTATAGCTTCTGAGCTTCTTGGACCGACCGAAACCACATGCAACACAGACCTTTCTGTTGAAGTTGTAAGAGAGCTTCCCGCATCTCCTGCATCTCACATGTGTCTTTTTGTGACTTTTGCCCATCGAGGGCGTGCCTTTGCTCATTTAACCCACCTCATGGTGATATGTAGACCACGTTATCTCCGCGAACTATTACAGCCCCAATCTTGCGTGCTGTGCCCTCCGCGATCTCTTCTGTGTTCTCCAGAACCAGATTCATGTGTATATCGTAGCCCTGGAGCTCACCACGAAAGGCCCTTCCATCCTTGAGCTTTACTATTACCGGCGAATTTAGCGATTCGTTCAAAATATCAAGCGGCCTCTGCGCCATCAACTCCTCTCCACGCTGATATTACAGCAAAACGCATATCTGGAAGTGACTCTCTCGTTGCATATTTAAATTTGTCGGGAAAAGATGGAGGCCATGAAGATCAAATCCAGGCACCATCTGAAGGGAAGCGAGGCCAAAAAAATACTAAACGCTATGCTAGATCTGGTCGAAGATCCGGAGAAGCTCAGAACAGCTTCGATGGAGCTCGCAGAGACCGATGAGGAATTGGATCTGATAATCGTAAACGGAAGACCTCTTTTAATGGTTGTCGATGGAAGACCCTTCTTCACAGTTCTGGGAGCGATTGAACTTGCCCCCAAGAGGAGCATAGTGGTGGTGGATGCGGGAGCTGTACCCTTCATAGCAAATGGAGCCGATGTCATGGGCCCGGGGATAGTCTACGCCGACCCGGATATCATGGCCGGAGATCTCGTCGTGATCCTTGAAGAAAGACACAGGAAGCCGCTAGCTGTGGGAAGGGCTCTCAGATCCGGACAGGAGATGAAGGGAGAGGGAAAGGCTGTGAAGTCCATCCATCACGTTGGCGACAGGCTTTGGAAGAGCTTCCGATGATCTCTCGATACCAGAGGAAAGTGATCTCCACAACATATCGAGCGCTCTCTGGAAACCTTGACCCACCGCCAGGGAACGGTCCTAGACATCTTCGTGCCGAACATTCAATGACACGAGATCACATCTCATGGTTAGGAGGCATTTTCGTATCAAGAAATAGGATAACAATACGATAGCTCCAATGGTTTAGTCTACTTGTGGCACGCATCTTTTATCGCCATGCGAACTTCAAAAAGATATAACAAGATCATAAAATCGAGATCTTAACTTTGTTACGAAAAGAGATTTATATCGCAAATCAAGCTATCTCTTCAAAGTTGGTAATACTAAATTTGAGGCATGGGGCGATTATATTGAAGATGCATGCGATAGATCCAGATAACGTATCTCTCGATGGCATGATAGAACGCGGAAGGGAGTTTCACGGTCATCTCGGGCCGTTTCTCGTGCTCGGCATAAGGATGGGCCTCGCGGCTCTCAAGGAGCTGGATTCAAAAGGGCATAAGGATATCAGAGCAGTGGTCAGGTCCGGAAGCAATCCACCGATCTCCTGCCTTGCAGATGGCATTCAGATATCCACGGGCTGCACCCTCGGAAAGGGAAACATAACCGTGCTCCCTGATGGCATTCCGGAGGCGACGTTTTCATCTAACAGCAGGAACGCCAGCTTCAGGGTAAAGGACTCCATCGTCGCTAGGATATCCAAACTCTCACCTGACTCCCTGGAGGAGTTCTCCTGGGAGCTCTCCAAGATGCCGCTCGAGTCTATAATCGAGAAGCTATGAGGCGAAAGATGCCTGTGATATATCTCAAGAACGTGTACACATTCTACGACGGGGAGCGGAACTCAACCCTCAAGGACATATCCATCTCTGTAGATGAGGGTGAGATGGTATGTGTGATGGGGCCTAATGGCGCCGGCAAGACTACGCTTCTCGAGACCATCAATGGTATACTACCAGCAGACGGCAGGGTTGAGGTCTTCGGCAAAAACGTCCGAAAGGAGGGGCCAGCGGTCAGAAGGGAGATCGGCTACATGCTGCAGGCGAAGGTCTTCCCCGAAAGCACACCATATCTGGTCAGAGATGTGATACTAATGGGGAGGTTCGGCAAGCTCGGGCTATTTCGCCGTCCTACTAGAGATGACTGGGAGAAGGCGCGCGAAGCTGCCAGGTTCATGGAGGTCGAAAACCTCTGGGAGCGACCCATCGGCAAGCTTTCTGGAGGCCAGACACAGCGGGTCCTTTTAGCCAGGCTGCTCGCGAAGGAGCCGAGGATTCTCCTTCTGGATGAACCGTACTCGAATCTTGATTACAGAGCTGTCGAGGAGGTATCCGGCAAGATCTGCAAGCTTCATGTCAAGAACAATCTGACCACAATCATGGTCATCCACGACATAGATCACATCCCTGATATATGCGACAGGATACTGCTCCTGAATGGCGGGCGTCTGATCGGGTTTGCTCCTCCAGATGAGATGCTGTCCTCGAGAGTGTTCAGGAATGCATTTGCTGAGGCATAGCGCATGATGCTGCCGCCGAGCATTATAATCAACACGATAATCGGGGCATCGCTCGCAGCTGTTGTCTGCTCCATGATAGGCGTTTTCGTGGTTAGGATGAACCTCTCATCGATAGGCTTCTGCATGTCCCATGCCGCCTTTGCAGGCGCCGCCCTCGGGCTGGTCGTCTCGAGAGATCCGTTCACCCTCGCTCTAGGCATGGCGATACTGGTCGCATTCGTTCTGGGGCCGATCGCTGAGAAGGCCAGGCTTCAGGCTGACGTCATACTCGGGACGATGTTCTCGCTGACGATGGCCCTGGCATTGCTATTTCTGAGCATCGTCCCCGGCTCTGTGGTGAGCAGCACAGCGCTCTCCATACTCTGGGGGAGCGTTCTTGGTATAACAAATACAGACCTGATCAGGCTTTTCATCCTGCTGGTTATTCTCATCAGCGTGATGGCTCTTTTCTACAAGGAGTTCTTCGCGATAATGCTCGATAGAAAGCTCGCTGAGGAGTCCGGAATAAACACAAGGCCTTTTTACTACGCGATACTCTTTCTATGCGGTGTTACGGTCTCGGTATCTCTAAAGCTCATCGGCGGTCTTCTGATATTCGCGCTGATGGTGAATCCTGTATCTGCTGCATACCAGTTCTCCCATGATATGAGATGGATAATCCTGATATCCCCCTTGATAGGGCTGGCATCAAGCCTTGTTGGAATAACGATATCGCTGAATTTCGATATACCCGTCGGGAGCTCGATCGCGATAATGAGCGTGTTGATATTTCTCATATCTGTGGCAATCTCTCCAAAGAGGAGGAGAGGATAAGTAACAGAAGCGGTCTCCGCGATGGTGATTTAATGGCAAATGCAGACAGATTTCTTGAGGCAATTGGTGGAGATGCGGGCGATCTTTTTAAGGCGCTTGCAGCTAGTATACTCTCTGCAGGAGCACTGTCAGCACGAGAGAAAGCCCTGATCGCGCTTGCATGCTCTGTGGCGATAAGATGTGAGGATTGCACCACAAGACACATGGCTCAAGCCAAGAAGCTCGGCGTGAGAAGAGAAGAGATGCTGGAAGCGGCTGCAATTGCATCCCTCATACGCATGGGCTCGGGCTTAAACACAGCTTCGATTCTGTTGGATGAAGATTTATGAAGAATTGCATTCCCCTGCTGTGTTGAATAATTCGAGGCAGTACTGTCGCAGAATATCGATCCCCATTAAATTTTTGATTCGTGTGATTTGGCCCTCTGCTATTGGATCTCCGAACATTATTCAACACAGCACAGTCCCCTGCTGTGTCGAAGAATCCGAGGCGATGCGGTCGCCAGATATCGACTCATGTCGAAATTTTATCCATATGTTGGCGCTCTGCTACTGGATTTCCGAACATTATTCGACACAGCAGATTCCGCGACTCATGATAGGTATATCTTCACCGTATACACACCGCCCTCCAGTCTTCTCTCTGTATGTAGATTCAATCGCTCGAACATCCTCAGGACAGCCTGGTTTTCGACGAGGACCTCTGCAGTCAGGTAGAACAGCCCCTGCTTTCTTGCCAGATAGACGAGGTATGAGAGGATCTCCATGCCCACACCCTTTCGCTGGTAGTCATCCCTTACAACAATGGCCACCTCTGCAGTATGCGATCCCTCGTCGATGCTGTACTGTCCTAGCCCGATAACCTCCTCCCTCTCCCCCTCTATAACCGCCAGGATGACCATCTCCCTGGTGTAATCGATCACAGCGAATTCCTGGAGATCCCTGTGAGTCATGGTCTTTCTAGCCGATGCGAACCTCTGATACATAGTCTCATCTGATAGAGAGTAGAAGAAATCCTTCAGGAGTGGCTCATCTGTTATCCTGACCGGTCTTAACAGGAGGTTTATGCCGGTCTTTGTCGTCCTGTAAACCTCCAGATGCTCCGGGTACTCCCCCTTCTCGCCTGGGATGAACTTCTGATCCGCATATATCAGGGAGAGTCTCTTTGCCTCCTCGAGAAGCCAAGGCCGGAACTTGGGATGCGCAAGGGCTATGAGATCCATGGCCCTCTCCCTGACATTCTTGCCGTGCAGGTATGCTATACCATACTCGGTGACAACATAATGAAGATCGCCTCTGGTCAGCGTGACACCTGCTCCCTCCCTGAGCATCGGAACGATTCTTGATATACGCCCGTTCTCAGCTGTGGATGGAAGCGCTAGAATCGCTTTCCCGCCCGGGGAGAGAACGGCACCGCGCATGAAGTCTGCCTGCCCTCCTATGCCACTGTGGAAGAAAGTCCCGAGGGATTCGGCGGTCGCCTGGCCGGTGAGATCAACCTCCATCGCGCTGTTGATGGAGACCATGTTTCTGTTCTTAGCTATAATTAAAGGGTTATTTGTATAATCAATAGTCTTGAACTCAATAGCAGGGTTATCATGTATGTACTCGTATGACTTTCTCGTCCCCATGCAGAACGACGCAACGGTCTTGTATCGATCGATGCTCTTCATCGAATTGTCTATGGCTCCCTCCTTCATGAGCTCTATGAAGCCGTCTGTGAGAAGCGCTGTATGAACACCGAGATGCTTCTTGTGCTTGAGGTTCGCAAGCACCGCGTTGGGTATCATTCCATAGCCGGCCTCTATCGTGGAGCCGTCCTCGACCAATCTCGCGACATATCTTCCGATCTGCTGCGCAAGCTCGGTCGGCACGCTCTCAACATATTCCAGAAGCGGCTCATCGTATGGTATGGCGAAGCTCACATCGTCCATGTGTATGAAACCATCCCCCTGGACACGGGGCATGTTCGAGTTGATCTGCGCTATCACAACCGAGGCCTTTTCGACAGCCGCCTTAACTATATCGACGCTTATGCCCAGATTGAGATACCCATGTCTATCTGGTGGAGTTGTTTGTATGAGCGCGACATCTATGGGTATACGACCTCTGTATATGAGATCTGGTATAGCCGAGAAGAAGATTGGTGTGTAATCTGCGAGCTCTTTGTTTACGGCATCTCTTGTGCTTCTTCCGATGAAGAACGTGTTGAGCCTGAAGTTCTCTTTGAACTTTATGTCCGTGTAGGGAGCGGCCCCCAGGGTCCAGACGTGAAGTATCTCGGTGTCGAAGAACGCTTTGGGATGCTCCTTTACGTAATCGGCAAGCGCCTGGACCAAAAACTGTGGCTCCCCACACCCCGTGCCTATGAAAATCCTGTCGCCCGCGTGGATGTTGCTGAACGCCCTTTCGAGTGATACAAACTTATCAGGCCACAGCTTTTTCATATCCCCATAACCCTCAAGATCAGATTCAACCATATGGCTCACCTCCCAACATCCGTGAGCGACCTTTCATTTTACCTTTTGAAACAGTGCTCTTATTCGGACATGTCCAAACAATCGAGGGCAAGATACTAATAATTGATCCAATCTCATCTCTTTGAGGGCCCGTGGTCTAGGTGGTTATGACATCGCCTTCACACGGCGGGGATCACGCGTTCGAATCGCGTCGGGCCCACTGCTCAAACGCCATTAAATGATTTCTCCATGTGCATCTCAAACGAGATCGATGCGATGAAGACGGACAGCTCTATTGAAGGTGCTTATCTGGAGCCTCTCGATCTGCACATTCTCATTGTTAGATCGGGATGTCTGATAAAACGCATATGCCTCCGCAGAAAACCCACTCTTTATCCAGCATCACATCTCGCGAAGCTCATAATCGATCATATCATGGGAGGGCCGCGTCCGGCTCTGAATCTCGATACGAGTGGATTTACGGATTTCCAGAGAGCTGTTTACAAAGCGGTTCTTGAGATTCCGCGTGGAGCGACCGCAACATACGGAGAGATCGCGGGGATTGTTGGAAGAAGAGGTGCTGCAAGGGCTGTGGGAATGGCTCTGAAGAAGAACCCATTTCCCATCATGATTCCCTGCCACCGTGTCGTGTCCGCAAATGGCATCGGGGGCTATAGCCAGGGGGTTGATATAAAGCGGCAGCTGCTTGCGATAGAGCTGAAGTGTCCGCCGGAGGCATATTGCTTGTGCCGTCCACCCACACCTCAAAATTCATCAAAAGTATATTAAAAGTAAAGAGATCACCTTGTGATGGTTGAATTCGAGAGGAAGCGATTATGACCGAATCGTTCTCCAAAAAATTCATGCCTTTCGTGGGAATGTTGCTGGTTCTCATGATCGCGCTTTCCGTCGTCGCTGGAGGAGATGAATTGAACGAGAGTAACGCGTCGAGAGCGGTTTTCGAGGATCCGGAGTTCAACTTCCAGTTCATCCGCACCATCGGATATACAGCAACCGGCGGGGCGGATATAAATGAATGTCTGGACACCGGCGTCCGCATAAAAGACGGAGACATCGAGAGCTGGTACAGCGAATGGAACAAAACCGCCTCGCGGCTGGAGAGAACAGGCGAGGAGTTTCTCGCCAATGGCCATAAGATCAGCGCAAGGGAGGCATTCTTCAGGGCCTCCGGATACTACAGAAATGCCGGATTCTTCCTGGATATCGACCCCGACGATCCGCGCAGCTTCCAGACCTGGAAGAGGAGCAGGGACTGTTTTATGAAGGCTGCAGATCTCTCAGAGGGGTTGATAAAACCTGTCCGCATACCATTTGAGAACACGTCCCTCCCGGCCTATCTCTGCCTCGTGGACTCGAGCGGCGCCAAAAGGCCGCTGCTGATCGTTCATACCGGCTTTGACGGCACAGGAGAGGAGCTCTACTTCGAGGTCGGAAGGGCCGCGATAGACAGGGGATATAACGTCCTGATATTCGAGGGGCCGGGCCAGGGTGAGATGATACGAGCTCAGAAGATGCCATTCAGGCACAACTGGGAGACTGTCGTCACTCCGGTGGTCGATTTTGCCATGAACCTGAGCGAGGTTGATACGGAGAGGATAGCGCTAATGGGCATAAGCTTCGGCGGCTATCTGGCTCCGCGTGCTGCGGCCTTCGAACATCGGATTGCTGCCTGTATCGCAAATGGCGGACTCTACGACTTCAATGCAATCATGCGGCAAAGAGCCCCGCCGGAGATCGATGAGATTCTCAGCGACGAGAACGCATCCAGGGAGTTTGACATGTATATTCGGGAGTTCATGAATCAGAGCCGGACAGCAGGCGCAAAACTGGGGCATGGGATGCTCGTCTTCGGGGCTGATACGCCGAGCGAATACTACAGGATGGTCGAACCATACAACTTGCGGGAGGTCGCACCTCTTATCAAATGTCCAACCCTCGTCGTCGATTCGGATGCCGACACGATGCTCGCTGGCCAGGCGAAGCCGCTTTACGATGCGCTCACATGCCCGAAGGAGTTCCTCTTATTCACAACAGAGGAGGGGGCTGGGTTGCACTGCCAGATGGGAGCCGTGATGATATCAAACGAGAGGATATTCAACTGGCTTGACGAGGTAATGCATAGGAATTGAGAGGTAGATCCTCTTGATATTAATCAGGAGCATCAGGCATGCATCCACGCATGCTAGCAGCGCGCGATCATGCCACCACGCATAGATCGTGCACATCCTCCTTTTTATCTCTGTTAGGGGTTGCAGAGACCTCTGATTCCCACCGGATGGCTCACCTCCGCCACAATCCCGCTGCGACGAGCAGGAGCACAAAGAGCACGAGCGCTATGCCGAAGAGAGGGGCTCCAGAGACAGAGGGCAGCTGTCTATCAGCTGTGACGTTCTCCATAAGATAGCCCTGCACGCTCTCGGCCTGAAGCTCGGATGGCCTCTCAAGCTCCATGCCTGCGCCCGAGGATGCTGTCGTGTTCGCCGATGGGGTATAAGCGGGCTTGTGGCGTGACGAGCTCGATCTCGTCTCAGTCGCTTTCGCCTTAACCGGCATGATGCCGCTCATGTACTCATCCAGAAGAAGATTGCCGCAGGTGTGATGGCAGCATGCAATCCCGTAGTCATTCACCAATTCCCTATACTGGTCGACCAGTTTTTCAGCAACCTCCTTCTCCGGATGCCATCTCTCCTTCCTGGCTGTCTCCAAAAGCCGGGCATCTATCGCCTGTAGTGCCCATGGATTGCTCGCCCGGAAGAACTCATTCAGACCTAAATTATATTTGTCCTCCACATAGATATCGTGGACCTGCTTCCAGGTGTTCTCGCTCACGAGATCCGGCACCGTCGCCTCCCAACCCCAGAGGTACTCCACGAACTTGTCCATCTCGCGCGCGCCCGAGTATCCCTCCTCCATCATGCCCTCGATCCATTTCGGATTGTAATACCTGGTCCTCAGCTCCTTCGAGAAGAACTCATTGAGAGTATGAACCCTCTCCTTTCTCGGATCCCTGGCATCTGTCACGTACAGCTCAGGGGTCGTGCCTGTTATCGTGCGGGCTGCAAGTGCTATACCGCCCAGATACTGGAATACATCATCGTTGTCTATGAATCCGTAGAGGTTGGAGTTCGTGTGGTGTACAGCTGCCTCGACCTCGGCTAGATTCGCGCTGAAGACCTCGACCTGCTGCTCCGCCGATAGAGATCTTCCGGAATCGAACCTCCCGCCCCATATGCCGTCGCCGTAGATGTACGACATTCTGGATATGAAGAGGTGGCCAAGCTCTGAGTCGTTCTCCCATCTGTCGCTCGCTGATATCGGCGCGTCCATATTCGGTCCGTATGTTCCGGCAGCTTCCAGGAATATCCTCGCTCTCGAGAGGTACTCGGCCTCTTCAGCCGTGAAGTTTCCGCTCTCAAGCAAGCGCTCTCTTATCGAATCCGAGTTCTCCTTGATGTAATTGGGATATGAAGTATCGCTATCATTGGAGGCTAGCCTTATCGCTTTATCTATGAGCGAGAGCTTCTCAGGGAAGAGATCTCTGTAGAGGCCTGATGGCACCACAACAACATCTATCCTCGGCCTTTTGAGCTCAGACAGGGGAACGAGCTCGACATCGCTAACCCCGCCATAGGCATCGTACACGGGCCTCGCGCCTATGAGATGGAGTATCTCAGAGTCCACGACTCCGTGATCCGTCATGGCCCACGCCCAGAGCACAATCGCCACCTTTCTTGGGTATGTGCCGTTGTGCTTCTTTCTGTATTCCTCCAGGAGATCTTCCGCGAGCTTCTTCCCGACCTCCCAGGCAGCGGATGTCGGCACCCTTCTTGGATCTACAGACCTGAAGTTCCTACCTGTGGGAAGGACCTCCGGATCTCTTATGGGATCATCGGCTGGTGATGGCGGTATGTAGCTGGCGTTGAGAGCTTTTGTCGTGTTGGTCACCTCATTCACGCACATCCTCAAACCATCCGCATAGAGTATTGAGAGGTTGAGCAGCTCCGTGATATTGCAGTCTACCCCTCCAAGTATCCTCTCCTGAGCCTCTCTAGGGGGTGTCGCATTGATCAGTACCTCATGAAGAAGAGATGCCGAGATTCCCTCGACCATTTCATCACCGATGGCTGTATTCGAGGATCTGGTATCATTTTCCTCGATCCGTTCTGAGATAGCGCGCCTGTATTCATCGCCCAGCATGGAATTGACCATGGCGACAAGCGATTCGTTCTCGTATGGTATGCCGAATGTATGCAGACCGTACGGCATGAAGGCGAGCTTGAGCTCACCCAGATACACCTCAAGATCTGAGAGGTAGCTCTCAAATGCAGTCGCATTCTCTATAGAGCTCAAGTTCTGGCCGAGATCCTCATCGAGGTGCATCTCCTCACATATCTTCAGGATATCTTTTCTGTACTCCTCCTTCACGCTCTCGTTGAGCACATTTCTGTAGTCTCTTATGCGATCTGCCAGTGTGGAGAGATTCCCGTAGAGGCCTGCAGCCACGATCGGCGGGGTCAGGTGCGTTATCATAACCGCGCTGCCGCGCCTCTTCGCCTGCGTTCCCTCCGCGATGTTATCCACGATATAGGGATAGACCACAGGGATATCCTGTATCAGGAGTGACGGCCAGTCATCATATCCTACAACCCCCTCTCTCCCGGGAAGCCACTCCTGCGTGCCATGCTTCCCGAGGTGGATTATAGCATCTGCATGGAAGCCATGCTTCAGCCAGAGATAGAACGCGATGTACTGATGATGCGGCGGAAGATCTGTGGAGTGGTAGAGAAGCGTGTTGTTCTCCAACCACCCCCTGCTAGGCTGCGGAAGCAGGATCAGATTGCCGAAGGAGATCTTGGGTATAACTATGTAAGAGCCGCTGGAGTTGCTGAATACCATGATCCTGCCTGGCGGCGGGCCCCAGTGCTCGATGACCTCTCTCCGTCTGTATTCAGGAAGATCCTCGAACCAGCGCTGGTACTCCTCCGCGGGTATGAGTGTCGCATTGCCCCTTGCGACCATCGCCTCGAGCTCGCCGGGCGCCCATGTGCCTATGTTCGTCCCTTGATGCGCCAGCAGATCCACCAGCACCCTCTCATCTGGCACATCTCCCTCGACCCTGTAGCCCAGATCCTTCATAGAGCTCAAGATATTCCTCAAGCTCCTGGGCACGTTCAAGTAGCATCCCTCGATGTTGTCCTTGCCGCCGCCGTGGTTGTAGTAGATAAGAGCGATCCTCTTCTCCGAGTTCTGCTTCTTCAGACGCACCTGCGCTATCGCTCTGTCAGCGATCCTCTCCACCTCTTGAGTTATGGCGGAGTAGATCGTATCGTTCTTTCCAGCGATCGCTATTGGATCGAAGACGCCATCCATCTCGGGGAGGGTGACCTGAAAGTAGATCTCCATCGGGCTGATGCTCGAGTTCGGCCACTCCTGGGGAGATTGATAGTAAAGACGCATGCCACGCAGCACCGGCACATCCAGATGCTCCAATATGGCCACACCTCTATCAGGATCGCCGTAGTTCAGGCGGAACGGCTTTGTGAGAACGGCCGCATCTATCAAGCTCGTGTTATTTAAAACAAAGAATCTCTCGAGGGATGACGCATTCGAGAAACCTATGCATATGACATTTGCTCCTTTTGATTCGAGGGATCTAACGAGATCGCTCCTGTCCGGCTGCCCCGTATCCCCGTAGTAGCTGATCACGCCTATGGTCGGCGCGCTGCTGTTGAACTTATACCACTCAAGATACGATGTGATGTTGTAAAAGAGGTCCGGCGAGTCGGGATGGAAGATGTACTCCTTCGGAGCCTGAAGCGGTTCCTCGGTCTTCAAATCCATACCGAAAAAGTTCGCGGCCAAATATTTTATGAGACGGCGCATGTTCTCCACGCCGCCGTACTCCCAGTATCTCTCAATATCCGGATGGGAGCTCAGATTCACGTTTCCCAGATGCTGGTAGCCGGGAGAGCTGAGGACTATCACGATCGCCCCTCTTCGCTTCGCATCCTCCACGAGAGGCTCAAGCCTTGATGCGGTATCGCCGCCGATCATCTCGAGGAGGATGAGATCGTATAGAGAGAGGTTCGTATCAGGAGTCACGGCATCCGGCGAGAGAAGCGTTATGTTCAGAGGGGATTGATTGATCGCAAGCCTGAGTGAGGGCTGCTGTCCGACCGTGGCGAAAAGAACGTTTGGCCTCTCCATCCCGACCTCGATCTCCACCCGGTCGCACTCCTCAGGCCTCGCGTTTCGCGGGCCGTAGTAGAAGAGAACGCGATCCCCGCTCTTCAAGACCGCGGACTCAGGGGAGACAAGAGGCACGGACTCCTCCGGGTAGTTTATCCAGTACCTCCAGGAGTTGTTTCTGTCCGCAGCGAGACCAGCGATCGATTCTACGGTAAGACCGTAGAGATCGAGAAGCGAGTCGTTCACCTCGAAATCGATGCCATTCGATAGCGCGAACCTCGCCAGCGCACCGAGAGCCGTCCTCTGATCTATGGAATAATTCCTTCCGCTCGTCGCTGTTATGTTCAGTCTCGCGCTCTCGAGCATTACAAAACCTTTCAGAGAGATGTTCTCGCTGGCATTGTTGTTTTGAGGCTGGCCGAAGGCGTAGAGCCTCCCATCATCTGCTCCGATGAAGACAATGCCGTCTGATGCGGCTGGAGATGACATTATGTATTCGTTTATCGGATAGCTCCAGAGTATGGAGCCGTTGAGCGCATCTAAGGCATAGACTGCGCCCGCGTCTGTATTGGTTCCGACGTACACCTTCCCGTCGAGGACGAGAGGCGATGATTTCACAGGCCCGTTCACTTCGGTACGCCAGATAAGAGCGCCATCTGATGCGTTGAAGCAGCTCACGTGCCCCCTTGGCCGGTCATCCGAGCCTGTATAGAGGCGACCAAATGCTAGAGCGGGTGTTGAGATGGTGCCGTTGATGCTACCCGTCCATACGAGCTCACCTGTGGTGGCATTAATAGCCTGTATGGATCTCTCCGTTGCGATGAAGACGAGACCTTTCGAGATAGCGGGGCTCGATGTGATCTTCTCATCCAATGCCTTTTTCCAGACCAGCTCACCTGAGGAGAGGTTCACGCAGTAGAGCGCAAGACCTCCGCCCGGGAAATAGAGCATTTGATCAGCTGCTGCTGGAGATGCATAGGGTGAGACCGCGCCGGTGGAGATGTTCCAGAGCTCTTCGCCATCAAGACTTAAAGCGTGAAGAGTCCCATCGGAGAAGCTCATTATGTATATCGTATCGTTCTCGATAAGAGGAGATGATGCAACCCCCCAGTACCCCGGCTCCCTCTCGATCGTCTTGTTCCAGAGGGTCGCTCCGCTTTTGAGATCTACGCAGTAAACATCGCCTGTCAGCGATCCGATGATTATCCTATCATCAGCCACGGCAGGGCTCGAGGCGCTCCCCTTCCCTCCGATGGGATTCAGCCACAGAACCTTTCCGCTCTTCTTGTCGAGGCATGCGAGCCCGAGATCCCCCTTGAATGTCATATCCGGCCAGTTGGCGACGAAGATCTCGTCTCCGTAGACCGCTGCGGACCCGCCTATGTAGCCATGACCCGTGAGGCTGGTGCTCCATAGGAGCTCTAAGCCTGCTCCAGAACCGCTGATGTTGCCGGTTCTCTGATTATCGCCATGAAACGTCAGGAAATCCGCATCCGCAAGCGATGCCACCAGTATCATAATAACCAGCAAACGGCCAGAATGAGAGGCAGCAGATCCAATTCTGGAGCGTGTCATAGCGAATTCCCCTCTTGAAGGATAAAGGATGGCGATTTGAGAGCGGGTGCAGATGTGAGCCGATCAGACGGAGATTCTTGCATGCTGCCAAATCCCGGAGCCACAGCAGCCGTCAGACATCCAGCGGTACGCATAAAAGAAAAACGCGGAATGCAGATCTCATCCCTGTGAGTAAGATAACCAGATCTCGCAGCGATCACGGCCATGTTAAACACCTAAACTCTATCTGATTTTGATCCGTTTCATTTGAGTAAGTTCATTTGATTTTACTTAAAATTTTTGGTCTAATATGCGAACTGCGAGAATATTAGAGAAATGCGCGAGGAAATGCACGATGCAAGAATCTGTGAGCTGTGAGTTTTCGATCTCCTGGCCGGATGGCATTCAACCGTATTGATGCTCGGGAGCTGAGGAGATCGGTCGTGTACTCGCTCTACTGAAAATCTTCACTAGAATCGAATGCAATGGATTTATTTCCTGCCAAAGAGCTATCAGTTCACCGGTTAGCGCTATTCAGTAATCTGAGTACGCCACCAGGAGATCCTGCGCGCGAATTCGTGACTCGCTGCTACCTCAATGCCTCAGAAAGACCAAGACCAGCAGCATTGCAATGCCAAGTATTAAAATTGCTTGTAATGCGGCAAAAATTATCTCTCTTATATGAAATTTCATATCTGGAGAACATGGCTCTGAGATCGGCCTGGAAGCCAAATCGGCTTTTCCAAGCGATTTGTAACTGTAAGCCTCACACGTCAAATACGAGAAGGCCAGAGCTGAACGCCTACGCCATACAGACAGCAAAAGCTCAGCTACTCTACCAACCAGTCCAGCCAAACGCATTCTGCCTCCTTATGGTCTACACAGCGCGCTACTCTCGCAACGAGCAAGCATTCAGGCCCACCGAGCGAGAATAACAGTTGTCTGTTGAAACTTATTTGTAGATAAAACCATACTAATCACAGTTAAGTATCACAATTAAGAAGTTGACTGCCCCTATAAACTCCTCGAAGTTTGTTAAATAATAAGCGATTATTAGCAATAGCTTAAATAATCGCTATCCATAGAACCATTTAACTTTCGTACCTCATCGAGAAATGTGTGGTTATATTCATATAAAAATTATATTGTGTGGTTTGTTTCGCTACCATTAAAGTTCATCCAACATAACATCTGAATTACTTAACAGAACAGCTGAATATGGCATCTACCTTGGAACCAGCATATTTTTCATCGATCTTGTACGGGTTCTCACTCGCGCAGCATGGCAGGAAATCCTCTCTCGGCCCGAGATCTTCTGGATACGTGTAGTTAAGTTGACTGAGAATAGATTTACTCATCTTGAAGTTCCCAAGATATGCCTCATCGATAACGGCATCATCTGAGACGAAGGTGAAGCCTGAATAGATATCCGATGTCGATGTGATCCTGAATGCCATCCCCCTCTTCTCGAAAATCGCCTGCAAGGATCTCGCTGGTGTTACATCCGCGAAGACATACGCCTGTGGCGCCAGTATTCCAACATTTATAACGGTCTTCAACAGGTTGGTTGCATGATAGTTTGTGGCTATCGTCTTATCGTCGTTTATGTAGCTATTTTTTGTGTAGATGCCTTTGCCTTTATAAAGAATGCTCTGCCGGCTGTATAAACTCGTGGGAATGCTCTCGTTGATTTTAACGGTGTATCGATACTGATCTCTTACGGGGATGTAACGGCTCTCGTTTATCACTTCCTCATTTATCTCTATCCAGTTGACCTCACTTGAAAGGCTGAGCAGATCGCTCAGGACCAGCCGTCCATCGCCGCCATGTGAAGCCTCCTGCAGACCGATCTTGGCGAATCCATCAACAGCCACGCGCCTCGAGAAATTTCCGTTTCCTGTGACCCTTGTCTCTGTATCAAAAGTCAGGGGAACTGTGCTCTGGCACCGGCTCCAGCTGGATGACATCGTCGAGTTGTTCACCGTGACCTCTATGCAATATCCCACCTTAGCCTCACAAAAAGAGAACTCGATGATGCAAAGCAGTGCAACAACAGCCAGAGCTATATCCCATATCTTCAAATAAATATGGCTCCTTACATCCGGTTACAGCTACCCTATCGTGTACGACATATATAGATTTTTCGAGACTCCGGCTCTCAGGAGCACATCGAGTATTTGATTGATCTCGGCATCACCGAACAAGCCTTCCACTGGCCCAATAGTTTCGTCTACTACCAGAGGATAGATATGCCTCTGTAACCTCTGTGGCGGGAGCTCTGAAGAGGTGCCAAGTATGTTCACATCGATCTGGAAATTGCCGGCTGAGGTTGATGCTGCGACTTGTGATATGCCCCTACCGCCTGCCGCGCCGCTTGCCGCGGCGGCCCATGAATAATATGCCTGTCTCAGGCCTTCATCTCTATACCAATCTATTGTCAGATCGAGATTTGTGTACTTGCCGTTGTGCCACATCTCAACGGTATGAGATACTGTATTGCTCTGAGTGGTTGTATCCAGTGGCCCGTAGCCTGCCCCGCCATGGAAAACCGCTGCCGGAGTGGCGGCTATTGAAGACCTGTATATCTCGTTTGTGAACTCGGCATGCTCCTCGGTCCTGGAGTTTCTGCTGTAGCTAGAGGCGACCAGCCTTCCAGTGGCGATTTCGTGATCGAAAGAGACGAGGTTGGATGTTCCCGCTGCTGCGGCCATCGATCCCTTTAATCCGCGTCCCGATGATTCGACCGAGGATCCGAAGGCACCCTCGACAGAACGTCCGTTGATTATCCTCCGGATAGCACTCACCCCATTTGATTCGGTGGCGAAATCTGCGGATTCGTAAACGATGGCCGGTGATATGGAGATGTCATTTTTATAAGAATCGATGCCCTTCAGCGTCAGAGACTCGGATATCTCACCCACATTTGAATATAGCTCCCTGTTTATTTTGACATCCGCGTAGACAACGGATGTGGTCGCCAGGATCAGAAAGAGAACGGCAACTGCTGATCTCATCCTCCACCCCCGAGGAGCCTGCTGTAGTCCGCGGACACCTTCTGCGACTCAACCCAGCTGCAAGTTACACCGTTTCTGGAGATCGAATCTCCGAGTTCGTACTCGGCGCCATGCATCAGATTGCTCCCGCCGAGGAATATATCCATGTTTTTGCTGAGCTTGCTCTCGCCAAAGGCCACCAGGAACTTGTTTATGATATCCGCTGGAGAGTCTTTGGAGGAGATCTCAAGATTGAATATCTTCTCCAACTCGGGGTTGTTGATAATCAGAGATGATTGGATATCAGCGATGGTATCAAACCCTTTAGAGAAGTCGTAATATGATCCTTCGAAGAGGTATAGATCATAACCATTGGATGACTGTGATGGTAATGAGATATACTGCTTTGAGCTCTTTGTATACTTATGCACTATACCATCATCGTCTTTTACAACAAGATTCTCAGATGTCTGAAGATCCGCGGATTGGATATTTGTGCCCGCTATCCAGTGCTCAACAGATTTGGATAGAAGCTGTGACGTATCCGATTCTACCGTATTTATATCGACTTTAATCCCACTATCAACCGTGGTAGGATTGCCAGCCACAACTTTTGCAGTGTTCGTGTTGCTGTCCTGCCACTCGGCAGCCATAGAAGTGTATAGAATTGCGATGATTAGAGCGAGGCAGAAGATCGGCTTTCGCAGTGACATTATCCATTCATCTCCTCTGGTTCCTCAAACGTTATTCCTACGTTATAGCCCGCCAAGCTCCCGTCCTTGAACATGCCAAATTCACAGTCATAGCAATTGTTTATTGCGAATGCGATGTTCCTCTGCGACAACATGACGAAAGGATTGTAGTACCGGATACGCGGAGATACAGTTGCCTTGTTGGACTGATACAACCAGTTCCCACTTCCTATTATCAAACCGATATTACTCTGAACATACTGTATCTGTGGGGTACCTACAGCTTTCGATCCGCTTGTTGCGGTATTTGACAGAACGGCTATATTCGTCTCCGCAGTTGTAGTAGTCGCTGCGGTATTCAAATCGAACTCGGCATTTGCAGCCCCTGCAGCATTCGATTGGACCCCTATGTTATTGCTGCCTATGATCAGCAAGAGATTGCTCTGGATCTGTTGCTTCTTTTTGTCGTTGTCCTCATCTACCGTGAAAAGCGCATTATTACTGTGACTAACAACATTTTCGCTGCCGAATATGTATGCATTGTTGGCCTGGATCTGTGATGAATCTGATACGTATGACCTGGCTGTATTGCTCTGAGCGACTAAGTTGTTGTCACCCTGAATAGCAGTAAAAGAACTCTGAAACTGACTTGTGCCAGTGATTATGCCAGTACTTACGCTCGACCACCCCGGTGATTCAGACCCAACCACATGCGTATGGGTTATGGTGTTAAGTCCATTGCATGTACCCAGCAGGCATACTGCTGATATGCAAAGAACCAGGATGATCATGAGATACTTCACCGCGACCGCCCCTCCCCATTTCAGTTTTTATTCCAAGACATTTGAAAAAATTCTGAAAATATTTTGAAAAGGAGGGGGTTTACCTCCTTAACTCGCTCTTCAGGGATCCTCTACACAGTCAGGACACTTTGGCTCGACAACTGTTGGCTTGGATATCTCCAAGACAGGCCAGCTGACCTTCGTTGTTCCGGCGTAGGTTGTGTCAACGACACAGTCCTTACATGTATTGACCGCGAACGCGATGTTCTTCTGTGTCTGTGTTATAGACGGATTGCCATTTGTTATTGTAGCCTCAGCTGTATTCGACTGCGAGAGAGAGTTCATCTTTCCAAGAAGCACTCCAATGTTGCTCTGATCCTGTTTAACTGCCGGATCCCTTGTTGTCGTGGAACTGCCACCACTGTAGCCAGAATTCCAGGGATCGCTTGCACTATTGGTCTGCCAAGCTTGATTGGATTCGCCGATTACAAGAATTGTGTTCTTCTGAAGCTGCTCAAGAACGGCCTGTGGAGCGCAATCACTAACCGCGGTATTGGACTGCAGCACATAGTTATCCTTGCCGACGACCATGGCAATGTTGCTCTGTGACTGGGTAACTTTCTTGAACTCGCTATTAGCCACAATAGAAGCATCGTTGGACTGCACGACTGTGTTACCAGCGCCCATAACCATCGCACAATTGGTCTGGGTCTGATCGACATCCTGATTTGCTTTGGCTGAGGCACTTGCATCATTGGACTGCTGAATAATATTCCATTCGCATGTCGTTGGTGGCGGACAATATGAGCCAAACGCAGCTCCTACCGATACCAATGCCAGCATCACTGCCAGCACAGCTAGAATTCCTTTCATTTTTTATTGCCTCCTTATGGGACTGAACTCTTCCCTGTGATTCAATCCCAATACCTTCTACAACACTTTTAGTAGATAAAAGGTCACGAACAGAAAGTCATTAAAAAAGATACTTACACAAGTTAAGTAGCATCTTTAATTACTACATCTAAGAAACTTTGATACGTAACTGTCGTCATATAAAGCTCTGCAGCAATCGATTTTGATGCGAAAAACCGCGCGAGCCCACAATCAAACCTCAACGTAACCTCCTGTTATCCTCGCGGGTGTGCGCACGAGGCCGCTTGCCGGCGAGTATATTCGACCGCCGCGGTTGTACCAGTCCTGGTACATGTACAGCTTCGCGTCGTATCCAAGAGATGTCAGCGCGAACCACACCACACTCGCCTTGATGCCTGTGGTGGTGTATACGACAACTGGCCTCTCTCTGTCGACGCCGCTGAAGAGTCTCATCAGCTCGGATTTGCTTTTGAGCCGATCTCCATTCGCGACCTCCTCGTAAGGTATGTTAACAGAGCCGGGAATCGTCCCAGCCAGAAAATCGCTGTAAGGTCGCGCGTCGATCAGCTGTGCCTGCCCGCTGCTCACGTAGCTGAAGTTCGCGAGCAGCTCGGGCCTCGGACGCAGAACGTAGACCGCGCTTTCCCTGACCGCGGGCTCGTCCTGAGTGGGCCTTCCTGCCCCCTTCCAGGCGTCGAGACCGCCATCTAAAAGCCTCACTCTATCGTGGCCGGCATATCTCATCAGCCAGTAAACGAATGTCGAGGTTGATGGGCCTCCACCGCACGGCATGCATTCGCCATAAAGAACAACTGAGTCATCGCGCGGTATTCCAGCGTCCCCGAGAATCTCCGCGACGACCTGAAGAGGCTTTAAAGTGTTGTTCTCCTCCAGAAAAGCCGTGTAGGGAATATGGATAGCGCCGTGAATGTACTCCTCAGGCTCGCTCCCCACATCCACCATCACATCGGATGCCCTGAGATCTGAAACATTCACGAGCATCTCATCCGAGATCCTCCCCTCATTCGCGAAGCCCATGATATCGCGGAGGATGTCCTGGATAACCCCTCCCGAATCGTGCGCGACCGCGCAGGGAGATTGCAAGAGAAGTCCCGTGCTGAGGATCACACAAAAATAGATAATGCCGTACGCGGTATCGCATGTGGCATCTGGATGATTATCATCTGCAAGATACATGTAACTCATCTTCGTGAACGCTCTATTAGATTAAGACCATTCCGTATCCGAGAGGTATCAGCCAGGATCTGCAGACTCGGAGAATCTGCGCCTTAGCCAAGGCTTATCGCGACCTCGTCGGTTCAGCGAAAGTAACCCGGTGTAGCTCTGATGGTGCTCCAAACGACACAAATAGTTATCGGTTTGTTGTTCTGCATGCGGACCTCTCCGGATAAGCGCCGAGGCCGGAAATTCGGACCTATACCGCTTCTGCATGTCAGAAACGTTTAATCCTTATTCGGACACGTCCCTTCATGTTAAAAAAAGAATTCACATGAGTAAGACGCTCTCCTCCAGCGCCTTCTCCCTCGCCTCCTGGGAGGCGTTGAAGTAGTTCATTGCATCTTGGCCGTAAACGATGTACTTGGTCTCAATGAACTTCGCCAGATTCCACAGGTACAAGCGGAAGTTCTCCACTGCGCTGAATGTGTAGTTGTGGTAGTTTCTGTACATATCGGGCGGCTCCACCATGGCGATATTCGCCGCGGTCCTGCCAGCCATCACGTAAGTAGCCATAAACGACTGGATTGCCTCCGCATCCGATATGTTGTTATTAACATATTCCTCCAAGATCCGCGAGGAGTAGTTAAGATCATTGCTGTAATCAAACCATGCAGCGGTTATTATTCTGTCGTAATCCACCTCTTGCTGTGCGAGAACAGTCGAGCTCAAAGCAGATATAAGCAAAGAGACTGCCACGACATGAATCATTCGCATTTTAAGTTCACCTCATCTTCATATCAGTTATCGATCAACCACATCGCGAACCGCGGACCAACCGGCCGAGATCGAACACATGCGAGCACCTCTGAACGCCAATCGCGATACGTCTCGCGCTGTGGTTTCAAACCGACCAACCCATTATCCCCATTGGTGTCTGGTTATTTTATTTACTTATGTTATTACATGAGGTAATTTTGATTAATAAAGATTGTTGTGATTTCCTGCTGCCCGATCTTATCTGGCTGTTCCTCACGAAGGCCGTATTTTAGTATCTTAACAATCTTAAGTAACTAGGTTACGTGAATCTTATTATTTGATGCATGTAAGATTAGAAACAGCAGATGTCCGTGAGATTGATAATCGTAGTGCTGTTAGCTCTGGCGATATCCACGTTAGCGTATGCTGTAGATGAGAGCACGGCCGCCAGCTCGACGGCGCATCTTATGCGTCTCACGGAGAGGGCGGAACAGAGCGATGGTATATTATATGCAGCCGCCCCAATCAACTGGGACGATTTTCTCTCAAAAACGTCGGTAAAGGAGACGGATGAAGAAGAGCTCAAGGAATTCATATCATTCGACTCATCAAATCTGAAACAGCTTCTCTCCGATCGCGCCGATACATCCAGGAGAAAACGGCAGGTATCCGAATACGAGCGCACGCTGGCGATGATTAGCACCATCCATACAAAAGCTGATGAGAGCGATGCCAGACCGAGGTCGTACGCAGGTACTTTCGAGGGGACGAGAGACAATCTGAGATCCCTATACGAAAACAGCGCGTCGGGCACGAATTCTCAGGCGTTCGATTCTGCGAGCGCCAACAGCTATATAAATTATCTTTATCAGATAACCGGCACTAAAGCCACACCAAAAAATGCCACCCAGCCGATGCCCGCTACTTATCCTGCCGTGAGGTATTCGAGCTCCGATGACTCAGCCATATACAACCGTTTTGCCTCGGAGTCGTATCAGTACAAAAAGGATGTTGTTAACCCGGAGATCTCCACGCAAACACCTCGGGGTTCAAGCTTTAACGGATCTAATGAGAATGAGCGTGCATCTTATTTGCAATCTCTTTCGAATATCGCCAAATTAAACTCGCTGGCATCCGATCAGAAGGCCTCTGAATTTAACGAGATGTATCCAGAGATAGGGTCCAATCTGAATCTCCTGCTGACCGGAAAGGAGGATAACACATACTCCAAAGCGAACATGAGTTCCTCCCTCTCCGCCGAGTACAGATATCTTTATTCGGATCAGAGCTCAAAGAAGCATAGATCGGATAAAATAGCCGTTGTCATAGGTGTCAACAGCTATTCTGGCAGAACAAACCTGCGTGCCTGTGTGAACGATGCCAAAGCCATGGCAGAGCTCCTGCGGGAGCTCGGATACGTGGTGGTGGAACTCACCGACGAGAGTCCGATCAAGCCCACCAAAGAGAACATCCTGAATGTGGGCATCCCGATAATTAAAAACTCACAAAACAAGGAGCGCATCGTCTTCTACTTCTCAGGCCACGGAGAGGTAGACGATGATGGCACATTCTATATGGTGCCGCAGAACTCCAATCGCGACCCCAAGTCGTACATCAGCGAGTATGAGCTCAAGAGGTATCTGAACGACGTCAAAAACCTGGCCATCATCATCGATGCATGTTACAGCGGCGGGATGAAGGATTTAGTTTCTGAAGGTCAGATACTGATAACATCATCTAAGAACGAGGAGCCGAGCAATGAGCTGTGGACCGGCTCCATGAGCGTATTTACATACAACCTCGTAAATGCGATCCGGGCCGAACTGGCGAGGAGGCATGAGCTCACCCTGCAAGAGTGCTTTTACAAGGCTAAAGAGGGCACAATCAAGTGGTCTGGTAAGCGGTTCTTAAAGCAGAACCCCATCATCGTGGACAAAACCGGTGGCGACTTCAGGCTCCTCTAAGCCGATATCAAACTGTGATTCATCAGGGCGTGAGAATATCGAACGCTGGCTAAAGCCTGTCTTCTTGGCAAAGCTCTCATTCCGCGGATATCCACCATCAACACAGTAAGACTTAATAGAGACACAAACAAATTCATTATTGCATCTCGCAGGCCAGATGCATGGTGATCGAGATGGAGATAAAAGAGGGATCCCTCGTCAGGTACAACGGTAGCGGCACCGTGGGGGTTGTCAAGCTCATAAAGGAGGAGGACGGGGAGACCTGGGCATTGCTGGATTCCACAGATCTTTACTACCTCACATCCCATCTTGAGCCCATAGAGAAGGTCCCCGAGCGGAAGGAGCTCGGCGGCATCTCTCTTGAGGAGCTCGAGGAGAGGATGAAGGAAGAGAAGGAGATGATGACCCGGGCCAGGCTCCATGATGAGAACCTCGAGTGCGGTGGATGACAAGCTGGCGATAATAGGCGTCGTTGTTCACGGACCAGAGGTAGTGGATACTGGGTATGCTCTCAGAGCGCTCGACTGGCTTGCATCTTATGGTGAGGTGCATGCGGTACTCGGCGGTACGATGGGGCGCGTGGCGGTTATCGACGCCGGCCTGGAAGAAAGGATAGATATCAGCAGACGCAGGACGCCCAGCCAGTCCCTCCGGGATCTCCAAAATACAAAGCTCACAGTTTTGCTGAATTACGCGAAGAGCAGAGAGACGGGCCTGGCCTTCGGCGCGCAGGTTGTCGCGCGAGCCCGGCCCAAGAACACGGTTCTTCAGGCGGACTACGGCGGGCGTTTCGTAACAACCCTCGCAAATCCTTCCGAGTTCGGCGAACACCTGAAATCCGAATTCTCAGATCGTTTCGGTCTCGAGATAATCGAATCAAGATCGCTGGAGAAGAGGGACAGACTGAGACTCGATGGGGATATGATAATACGCAAGATCAGCGGCGTGCTTCCGGGGGAGAAGGTCTCTGTAAACGGCACCGTGATCGGCACGGCCACAGATGGAGATGTCGAGATCGTGGCGCGAGCGGGAAGGATCATAGGTGCAAGGGGTCTTGAGATTAAGAATCACGGCCTAGAGAAGATACCATCTGTTGATCTGAGAACCGCAATCGTCAGAAGCGGTGATATAAGACGAACTGCCGGCATCTTGCCCCCCAGGGTCTCCTCGCGAATCGCGTTCGCGGAAGCTGATGATAACAAAGGGTTCGCAATCATCGATCACGCCGCGGAGGAGGCCTTCGAGCGTGCAGCAGACGCGCCGTTTGTCGTCACCGTAGGCGACGATACAACCGCGATCGCCGGTGGCATTCTGGCCAGGCTCGGAATACCGATAGTGGGGATAGTCGATGGAGATCCGGATTGCATCTGCAGAGATCATGCCGTGCCCGGCGGAAGCATAATAGTGAGGGTGGAGTCTGGCCACGATGATATCATAGGAAGGGCTCTGGCGGCTCGAGCTGAGACGCGCAGACCGTCCTGCCCCGATGATGTTCTTGAGCTGATAAAAGAGGTCGCGGGCGATCGCGTGTTATCTGTGAGCCGTTTTGATCGCGCACTCAAAATCGATAATGCTTCTGGGCCGTGAGATCCTCGCCTGAACGCAGGAGGCTCTATTCTGCTGGCCGGTAGAAGCAGCCTCTGCCTGTCGAGCTCAGAAATCTCTTCAGCTCTTTTACACTCGCCTCTGGATTCCGCTCGAGGTACGCCGCGACCTCTGGTATGTGGACCAGAACACAGTCTATGCATGACCAGAACCTCTTGCCCCTCTTGGTCCTGACGAACCTGCCGAGGGATCCGTCCTTGCAGGGATATAGGGGGCAGAAGCAGTGCGTGCAGTCCTGCCCCTCGAAATGGTGGCACGGATAGTATCTGCAGTTCTCCTTGCCCGTATTCGTGAGCGCCAATCTCAGCGCTTCCTTTATTGCGCATGGGTCATCGGTCACAAGGCCATCCGCGCCTAGCTTTAGGAGCCATGCAGCCCTCTCGATGGTGTTCACGGCCCATGGATACACCTTGACACCCTTCTGATGTGCGACTTTGAACAGATTGGGATTGACCCTCTTCGGGAATATGGCAGTAGCGCGCGCATCCAGAGCGAGATCTATCGGATTTACGGGAAGGGATGAGATGATCACACCCGTCGATATATCCTTAGCCTTCTTCTCCGCGAGCAGTTCGTTGAGCTCGAGTATGCTTCTGTGGTAGAAAGAGGTCACAATCGCCTTTGTGCCCAGTAGTTCATCGAGAACCAGCTCCTCTATGCCCTCCTCCTTCATCTCAACGACTGCTATCATGTTGAGGGATTTAGTGAGCATGATGGCCTCTCCAAGCGTGGGTACAGGTTCCCCACCAGCATCCAAGCTCTTGAGCTCTCTCAGGCTCAGATCCTCGATCCTGCCGCTACCGTTGGTTGTTCTGTCCACGGTCTCGTCGTGCATCAGAACGAGAACTCCGTCCGAGGAGAGACGAACATCCATCTCAACCATATCAGCTCCGCACGAATATGCCTTCTCAATCCCCTGCAGCGTGTTCTCAGGCGCAAGGGCTGGAGCCCCACGATGCCCTATCACCGATGCCATCACTCTTATTGTGAGGAAGAGTGGTATATTCCACTTTTGGAGGCTGACGAGAGTAAGGAAAAGTGCGTGTAGACAGATGCTCCTATTCGGTATGAAAATGCCTCCAAACAATATGACCTCTGGTCATGAAGGTTTCTCGAAGTTTCTCGATAGTAGCAAAATCATGGCACAAGAACGACCAAATGTCACATGGTTCATGGTTTGGAGGCGTTTTCGTATCGAACGTACGGTATACACCCCTTAAAAGTGGGGAGCCTTCTGCCCGCTTCCAATTTAGCGACCGCTCCAGATAGCTGGAGACTATCATGACAGAACCTGTCCGGATAAGCGCTGAGGTCAGAAAATTTGACATTTACCGCTTCTGCATGTCAGAAACACTTAATCCTTATTTGGACATGTTCTCATGATATGAAGTAAAGATTATATACGTTATGCGAGACGTATAATTTTAATATGTCGCAAAACACGATTTCAGATCTGCGATTGAAGATCCTTTGCGCGCTGGCAGATCCTGTTCGCCTTGAGATCGTTAAGTACCTTTCAGCCGGTGAGAGGTGCGTTTGTGAGATACTGCCTGAATTTAAGAGGTCTCAATCATCAATCTCCAAACATCTCAATATCCTCTATCAGGCCGGCATACTCGATAGAAAATTCGAGGGAAAAAGGACCATCTATAGCATAAAAGATCCTCAAGTGCTGGAGATAATCAAGGCAGTGGACGCACTGGCGTTGAAACAGATATCGCAGTTCGTCGAGGCCAAAAAGAAGTTCGAGGAAGAGATCATAGGAGGTCCTCATGTCTGAGTACCTCTCAATGGCTGATTCGGAGGCTGATTTCAGCATACCATTCCATCATAACACCGGATTTTCAGCACTCGCCGAAGAATCGAGCAGATTTCTATCGCTACAGTTCGTCCGGGTGCGAGGGGCTCGCTAGAATCATGTTCTTCGTCAGCTTCTACTTGGCCTATCGGCTTAGAGTGAACTACGAGAACACCGCTGCGCTATCATTTACAGCGGCCAGCAACAACTTCGAGCTGGCAATAGCCGTTGCGGTAGCGGTGTTCGGCATAGCATCTCAGGAGGCGTTTGCCGCTGTGATAGGCCCTCTGATCGAGGTACCGGTGCTGATATCCCTGGTGAATGTCGCCCTAAAGCTGAGAGATAGGTACTATCCTGGTGCGCCTCGCAAAGTGTTTTGTGATACCTAAACCGCAGGTGATGAGTTCATGGCCGGATCGCATAATGTAAAGCTCGTGAGCAATGCCATTGCCAATGCCACGAGAAGAAAGATAATGGCCAAGCTTGGAGAGGGCGGCAGTAAAAAAGAAGAGATAGCCTCTATCGTTGGTGCATCGATGCTGGATTACCATCTTCAGCTGCTGCAGCAAGCGGGGTTGGTCGATATTAAAGATGAGATGGTCTCTCTGACCGAATTCGGCAGGAGCTTGATGGAGTCCAAGGCCGAGAAAGCTGCGGAAACGAAGATGGATCTGGCAGGAGCAAAACCCATAGAGATCACGGAGATAAGGCAGCTTTTGCCATGCATTGCCGACCCTTCCAAGTTCAGGATAATCGCCCGAATGGAACCACCGCTTGGAGGATATCTCAAGCTTCTAGAGCCACTCTTCCGGCGAGCGAGATACTCTGAGAGGATCGGGGCCTTGATCATCCGGAGGGATAACATCCTGATAACCGTATATTCAACGGGCAATGTTACGATGACCATGATAAAAAGCGAGGAGGAAGCCAGAGAGATCCTACAAGATCTGAAGAGCAAGATCGATGAGGCTATCATCAAAGGCGTGACTCCGGTACCCCGTGAGAAGGTCGCTCTTGATCATAACGAGATCTATAAGTATCTGCCGCAGACCGATTGCGGAGAGTGCGGTGAGCAGAGCTGTTACACATTTGCCATCAAGATTATAGCTGGCGAAACAGAGATCGATAGATGTACGCCTTTGAAGGATCCCAAGTACGCTATCAACCTCGAACATCTGAGGGCTCTGCTGGAGTATCTGTAGGATGGGCACCATTACCATCATTCTTACAGACGGCCCCTACATCTCCGAGCACGCGGAGATCGCCTACAAGATGGCCAGAGCTGCTTTGAATGCGCATAAGGTGAATATCTTTCTTTACCTAGATGCGGTGCATATACCCAAGAGCGGCCAGAATCCCACTTCCTTTATCAATATCGGAAGGCTTTTTGAGGAGCTGGCATCAGCTGGAGCGGTTGTCAGGGCTTGCTCGAGATGCGCCCAAGCCAGGGGCTATAAGGCAGAAGATGGCCTATGCAAAGAGTACCTGCCAGGTATAAGGATCACCAGCCTGTACGATCTTGCGAAGATGATAAAGGAGAGCGACAAAGTAATCGCTTTATCTCGATGACCTCGATCTTTTACCTCTTGGACCACCCGCCATATGGGAGCGAGTATGCTTACGGGATACTTAACGCGGCCGCGGCGACGGTGAGCGCGAGAATGAACGTCACGCTCGGCCTCTACGCAGACGGGGTATATCTAGCCCTAGCGGGCCAGAACAGCAGCGCTCTCGGGGCGCCTAACCTCTCGGATATGATCTATGCATACCCGGAGATGAGAATCCTGGCTCACGAGCCTTCATTGGCCGAGCGAGGGCTTCTCGGCCAGAGCTTGATCGAGATGATAGAGCTGGTCGATGAGGAGAGATTCATAGAGGCGATTTTGGAATCAGATGCAATTATAGCACTGTGAGGAGGAAGCGGATTCATGGATAAATCAGCCTCCCCTGCTAAAAGATCCAGCGCGGATATCTTCCTTCTGACCAAACCGCCGTCCAGCGAGCGTGCCAAGTTGTGTATGCTGCTTATTATGCGATCAGATGATGCCATTCTTTATTTAGCTGGAGATGGAGTTTATAACCTGCTCGGAGATTCCCTTGCTGCATTGCCAAAAGAAAGGATACTAGCCTGCAGAGAGGACGTGGAAGCGAGGGGAATTCAAGCTGGAGATAGAGCAATGATAGTGGATGACTTTTATGAGCGTTTAGTTAATAATATTATGCATAGTGAAAAGTTATACACATTGTGACCTTCACCCCCAGCAAGCTGTGGGGTATCCACCTTCACAGATCCGGTTACATCTCGACAGGCTCTACACCTCAGTCCGAGGGCGTGTTCATTCAGCGTTACGATCTCGATCGAGTCTTAATCGACAGTGTGGATATTCATGGACTCGATCCTTCAACGTTTTTGGCATAGCTGGCGGGCTCGCTTCATTATATCCCAACCGCAGCGAGCTGAGGTATTCTAAAAACCCATTTTGCATAGCACTTATGCAGAGTAATGCAAATGATCATCATTCAGAGCCATCTCCGCTATCATCCTGCCCACATCTATGCCAAGCGCGGAGTATATCCCCTTGCCGGATGGTGTTCCGTTGACCTCGATCACTTTGAGCCCGTTCTCGGACTCGAGCATATCCACACCACTGTAGAAAGCGCCAACCGACCTGCTCGCCTTTACCGCAATTCCATGTATCTCATCTGTGAGCTCGCATCGCATAGCCCTGCCGCCTCTGGCCAGATTGCTTATCCACTCCCCGCTCGGCGCCACCCTGTATATCGCCCCGACGACCTCATCTCCAACCACGAAGGCTCTTATGTCCCTGTGCTCAGGAGATTCTACAAACTCCTGCAGGTATAGAACACCTCTCTTCAGAAGAAGATCTCTGACCAGATCCTCATCGCCCGGTTTTATGAGAACTATATCCCTTCCCTTGTAGCCGAAAAGCGGTTTGGAGACCGCACGCCCCATGCTCTCCACCGCCCGGATAGCCTCTTCATAGCTGGAGGTCACAACTGTTCTAGGCGTGGGAACTCCTGCGCGCCTGAGCGCCATCGAGGTGGCGAACTTGTTTGCAGCTCTGACTATGGCATCCGGGGGGTTGATTATCTTCTTCCCCAGATCCTGAAGGGCTCTGAGACTCTCGAACCTGAATGCCACATCCTGCGGCGATCCGCGGCCCATATCTCTTATTATCAGGGTGTCAAATGCAAGGAGATCCGCGCCGCCCCTACGAAAGCTTAGACGAGTTCCAATCTCGACAGATAGCTCTGATATCTCCAGCATCGCCGGATCTACACCAAACTCCCGCAAGCCCCTGGCTATGGCCCTCGCAGTCCAGTCGTCTGGATTCGAGACAACAACGCCTATCTTTGGTCCCATCGGATTCACCCTGGCTGTGTTCAGCTTCCCTACAGGTCGCTAGATATCATTCCAGATAGACTGCTCGCCGGGCTCACAATATATTCGGTTCTGTTCAGCGTGACGCCCCTCCTCGCTGGGGTATATCCGGATGTGTCCGAGCTCACCCTCCTCGCGACGAATGTACCTGATGCCGCGGAGCCGTTGTTGTCCATCTGGATGTACTCTCCGTTGATCGCGTCTCCGCTAACCATGCCGCTCATGTAAATCGATATCAGAACGCCCCCATCAAGAAGCGCCAACGCCATATCCGTTCGATCTTTTGAGACCCTGCCGGCGATCACGCCGTTTCTGTTATTCGATTTGCAGCTTCCTGTGATACGCTGACCTGCCTGATCGATGGCCGCGGTGATCACAACCCCCTCGAGGTTCATGCTCCATATGCCTTTTACGCTTACAGGCTGTGCATCGAGGGGCACAACGCTCTCCGAATACTCAATGGTCATGTCCTTTCCGGCTGACTGAAATGATAGAATGAAGCAGATGAGAGCCAAGAGCAGATGAGATCTCATACCATCACCTCACAACTCATATTGTGATACGACCTCCTCCGGGGCATCAGCCAGCATCCTGAGCGCTTTCGCCTCCATGAAGTGCAATCTACCAGGAATGACGATGGTATGAAGCGGTGGCCCGAAATCATGTTTCATAAGATCCAACATCCTATCCGCTTTGACCTGCATGTCCGCACTTCCAGCTCTTGCGATTCCAACCGCGAGATGTGATGGGAATTCCGCATCGTTCTTGCAATCAGCGATCTCCAGGAGCAGATCTATCGCCTCGTTTACGGACATGTATCTATCGTTCTGGATATCCAGATAGAGAAGCGTGTGGAGACCTCTCACCAGGTTATCCTTTATCACATCATATGGCGCGGTGGAGATCAGACGTTTCCCGCGAGAGAGATGTGGGAAGGGCACTGTTGCAGATCGCCCGAATTTATAGTTCTGGAGCCCTGTGATACCGGAGACCGCTGATGCGATGTTCGAAGAATGTATGACTCTGGTAGCTATGCCCATCTCCATGGCTCTAAGCCTCAGATCGAGATGTGTCGTGGATATCATGGGATCCCCTCCCACCAGGAAGGCGATGTTCTTATCCCTAGCCTCCTCGAGCCATGAGGGGTCCTCTTCCACATCAGATCTGCAGAGAACCTTAACACTACGGCCATACAGACTCTCAAGCCTCTCAATGCTCGTCCCCACCAACCTCGATGTGTAAAACTCCGCGTACACCAGATCCGCTTCTCTCACTATCTCCAGGCCCTTCAGGGAGATGTCGCGCTCATCGTACAGCCCAAGACCCACAAAGAAGAGCATAGGTGCTACTATACAGCATGATGTTTAAATATTCTGTATTCAACCCCACTGGTGAGGAAGCGTAACGAATTTTTCTGTGAATCGAGCTCTCAGCTCCTGGTATCTAAGCGCCTCGAGATATCATGCGCGGAGAGCTCTCGATCTACACACCTACTGCTGCTGGACCCGTCAGGATAGCGATACAGATCGAATGATTGTTGGATTGCTAAGCCGAGCGAGGAATATATTTATCAATCGCCAGCCCAACCCAGAGCAATATGGCTTTGGACGAGGTTAAGATCACGAGGGCGATAGTCGAGAGCTATCTCGAGACCTTTCTCAAATGCACTGATGTCGACGTGGCCCTAGTCGGGGCTGGTCCTGCAAATCTCGTCGCGGCGAAGAGGCTTGCCGAGGCGGATGTGAAGGTTGTCCTCTTCGAGAAGCGTCTTTCTGTGGGCGGCGGCCTCTGGGGCGGCGGCATGATGTTCCCGAGGATTGTGGTGCAGAAGGATGCCTGCAGGATTCTGGACGAGTACAACATCTGGTACAGAGAGTTCGAAGAGGGGTATTACATAGCGGATTCGATTGAGGTTGTCGCAAAGCTCACGTCAGGTGCGATAGATGCTGGAGCTGAGCTGATAAATCTCGTCTCCGTAGAGGACGTGATGATACGCGAGGGCGATAGGATCGTGGGGCTCGTTATAAACTGGACTGCAGCAGAGATGGCGGGGATCCATGTGGATCCGCTGGCAATTAGGGCGAAGATAGTGATAGACGGCACAGGGCATGACGCAGCCATCTGCAGGGTTGTGCAGAAGAAGATCCCGGGCGCCATAGTGGGCGAGACAGGAGTTATGGGGGAGAAGCCGATGTGGGCCGAGCTCGGGGAGAAGATCGTAATAGATGCCACCAAGGAGGTCTATCCCGGTCTGATCGTCACAGGCATGGCGGCAGCAACAGTCGCTGCAGGTCCCAGAATGGGCCCCATATTCGGCGGGATGCTCCTCTCCGGAGAGAAGGCCGCACTCGTAGCTCTCGAAAAACTCGCTCAGTCGGTGGAGTGATTGAGGGGCTCAAAGGATATCGCGAAGTTCATACTCTCAAATTACACTGGAAGGATCGCAGAGATAGGGATAGGCCACAATCTGGAGGTTGCAATGCATCTTCCGGATGTGATAGCCATTGATATCATTCCCATCGAGGCTGAAGGTGTAAGTGTCATCGTCGACGACATCTTCGATCCGAGAGAGGAGATATACCATGGCGTGTCTCTGATCTATGCGATCCGCCCACCTCTTGAGATGCAGGTCGCGATGGCCGATCTCGCGCGAAGGGTGGGCGCCGATATTCTCATACGACCTATGGATGACGAGATCGCGGATCTCCAGGGCTTTAAGAGAGAGCTGATCTGCATCGGAGAGGCAAGCTTCTATCTCTATAGACGAAAGCCTTGAGGTTCTCGGTTCGAATGCTTGACATTACCAGCAGGATGGCAGATCGAGATCTCTACATATCGATTTGATGAGCGATTTAGAGTTTGGCGCACAAAACTCGCAAGAATGCGCTTTTGGGCGAGATAATGGATACAGCCTGTGTTATCCCTCGATCATATAGCCCTTCTTCTCGAGCCTTCGATTTGCACGCACCCCATAAATCGCTAATATCCAAAGATGGTATGTATCGTATATCGTAGTACGAGTCTATGAACGCAGATAGTAACATCCTTTTTGCCCACATCTCATCTCGCATGCTCCGTTTTCAAAAGATCTTCCAGCATGCATGTGGGATCCTCCTCGAAGAGATCTCCTCTGTAATAGTATGCCTTCTGCCTGCAGCCGCCGCAGAGCTCCAAGTGTTCGCATCTGCTGCATCTTCCCTTGAGATATCTTCTGGAATTCCGGATGAGCAGGAGCTCCTGAGAGGGATTATCGATCCAGATATCCCTGAAAGATCTCTCTCTTACGTTGCCCACGACGATCTGCGGCATGAATTGACATGGATGAACATCGCCAGCTGGCGAGATATTCGCTACCTTCGAGCCAGCGCTGCACCCACCAGCGTTTATCAGCAGCCTCTTCACATGTTCCATTCTTTCCGGGTCGCCCCTGAGCATCTCCACTATAAAAGCGCCGTCTATCGGTGAGTCTGTGGTGAGAATTTCTATCTCCTTCTCGCGGAGTTCCACCGCAGCCTCCATTAGCAGCCTTATCACATATCTCCTCTGCTCGGCTGTGACATCCCTCTCCGCTATTCCCTTACCTCGACCGGTAGGAACAAGATGGTATAAGCAGAATCTCGGGATCTTCAGATCCAATGCGAGATTCAAAAGCGCCGGTATGTCGTGCCAGTTATCTCGGGTAAGTGTAACTCGCAAGCCGGTCTTAAGCCCCGCATCTCTCGCATTGATCAGACCCTGGATGGCCTTTGCATGCGCGCCCCGAATGCCCCTGAAGCTGTCGTTTATCTCAGGAGATGAGGAATCGAGGCTCACACCAACATATCTTATGCCGGATTCTTTGAGCAAAGCCGCTATCTCCGGCGTGATCATGGTCCCGTTTGTCGATATCGCACACCTAAGGCCGACCTCTCTTGCATGAAATGCGTACGCCCAGAAGTTGCGGCTCATGAGGGGCTCCCCGCCCGTGAATATCAGCATCGGAGATGGGAGGCTTGCGAGCTCATCGATCAGCCTTACGCCCTCTTCCAGGGAGAGCTCGTCTGATAGATCGCTGTTATTAGCGTCTATATAGCAGTGAGCGCACCTGAGATTGCATCTTCGCGTCAGATTCCATATCACAACAGGCCGGCTCTCGCCCGAGAACCTCACTAGATCCGGAGGCAGACTCTCGCATGGCTGGTCGTTAGCCCTGATCGCGCTCCAGACGGTCGCTCTGTCTGCCAAAGCTTTCGAGAATATTATCACTATCTCACCTCTATCTCCCTTCTCGCGGCCTCGAGCATCCCCTCGAAGGTGTACCTATCCGGGATCACATCTACTCTTATTTCCATCTCTCTCAAAACCGATGCCGTCGGCGGACCGATAGCAATGACAAGTCCAGAAGAGAGAGCTTTTCTCAGATGTTCCTCCAGGCCGAGATCCTTCGACCTCTCGATGAGAAACCTGGCCGTCGAGCCGCTAGTGAACGCGAATACATCTATCATCTCAGCATTTCTTATTAAATCGTCCAGCCTCCCGTCCCCAGAGCCCACGACCTCATAGATTGGTATATCCTCCGCCTCAACCCCAGAACTCCTCAAGCCCTCTAAAAGCTCCGGTGATCCCTGAGCACTTCTCAGAAGCAGAACCCTTTTGAAGGCGCGGAGGGGATCGAGAAGACCTCTGGAGCTGTACACGGAGGGTATTAAATCAACGCGCAAGCCCCTATCAGCTAATGCCTTCGCGGTCCGCGGCCCTATGGCTGCGACTCGTTTCCTCTTAATGATATCCAGAAGATCCTCATTCCTGGAGAATATCTCAACGCCGTTGGAGCTCGTGAAGACTATGCAATCGGCGCGCTCGATTCGATCCTTGATATCTCGAGGAAGATCAAGAGCTCGCAGACCTATCGCTGGAGCCGGCACAGGTGAGAAGCCGAAGACCTCCGCGAGCCTCACAGATTCTTCCAGCTGCCCTTCAGCCCTGAATATCGCGATTCTCTTCTTACCCAAAGATCTTTCGAGCTCTACAACCTCTCCGATGACGAGAACTGCTGGCGATCTTATCTTCGCTTCTTCCGCTTTTTCCGCTATATCTCCAAGTGTGCCCCTGATACACCTCTGCTCAGGCCAGCTGCCGCGCTCCACCACAGCAGCAGGCGTTAGCGGGCTCAGGCCGCCATCGATCAGGAGACGTGTGTTCTCTTTAAGCCTGCTTACGCCCATGAGAACAACCAAGGTCCCGCCAAGCCTTGCGAGCGCGCCCCAGTCGAGCGGCCTCTCCTTATCAGCCTCCTCATGACCCGTGACGATTGTGAGGGCTGTAGATACTCCGCGATGTGTAACTGGTATGCCGGCGAGCGCCGGAGCCGCTATGGCTGATGTCACACCTGGCACGACCTCAAAGGGTATCCTCGCTGCCCTGAGCGCCAGAGCCTCTTCTCCGCCCCGGCCGAAGAGATACGGATCGCCCCCCTTAAGCCGGACAACAACCTTTCCCTCGAGCGCTTTTTTGATAAGGAGCTCATTGATCTCCTCCTGAGAGAGTTTATGCCTGCCGGGCGCCTTGCCAACATCGATGAGCTCTGCCCTCAACCCGCTCAGTATCTCTTTATTCAGTAGCCGATCGTACAGGACGACATCGGCTTCCTTCAATAACCTCTGGCCCTTCAGCGTGATCAGCTCCGGGTCGCCGGGCCCAGCGCCGACAAGATAGACCCTTCCAACCTCACCTGCCAACCTCTATCGCCTCCCTCACCAGTTCCCCTCCGCCCATGGCGAGAAGCCTCCTTCCAAGAGCTGCAGCCCTCTCCAGATCCCCCGGAGGTAGGTGCTCCTCCAGCCTGACCGCTCTCCCTCCATCCACTGACAGTATCTCCGCTCTTACACGAATCTCGTCTCCCAGGTGCTGAGCGTGAACGGCCATTGGAACCAGACAGCCACCACCGACGACCTCCATGATTCTGCGCTCGATCATCGTCTCCTCCCTCGATTGCTTATGATCTATGAGACTCGCGAGCTCGTCCCCTCTACTTCCGGCGATGGACACGACGACAATAGTGCCCTGGTTCGGAGATGGAACGAATATCTCGGGATCGAGGACGCGGTAATGAAGATTGTAACCCATCCTCTGGACTCCGGCCTCGGCTATGATTATTCCATCGTACTCGCCAGCATCGAGCTTCCTGAGCCTCGTCTGGAGATTCCCTCTCAGGCTTCTAACAACCAGGTCAGGCCTAGCTCTTCTCAGCTGTGCTGCTCGTCTCAGACTAGAGGTGCCTATGATCGATCCGCTCTCGAGCTTATCCAGATCCGAGCCGTCTTTTGTGACAAGTATATCGTAGGGGGAGTCCCGTTTAAGGACGGCTGCTATTCTGAGCTTATCCGGACGCTTGCTTGGAAGATCCTTCATGCTGTGAACCGCCAGGTCTATCTCCCCTCTGAGCATCCTCTCATCGATCTCTCTGACGAATAGGCCCTGACCTGAGATCTTGTGCAAAGGCCTGTCCAGGAACATATCCCCGCTTGTCTTGATTATCCTGATCTCGGTCTCTATCCCGTAGCCTCTCAAAAGCTGAGACGCCGTCTCGGTCTGTCGCAGCGCCAGCGGGCTGCCGCGGGTTCCTATTATCAGGGTTTTAGGTATAACTTGAACGCCTCCAGGGTCGTATCAACGATCTCCTTATCATGCGATGCGGATAGGAAGTCGGTCTCGTACTGGCTGGGGGTGAGGAATATGCCTGCTTCGAGCATCCTCCAGAAGAATCTCAGGTAGCCCTCTTTATCGCACCTCAGCGCCTCCTGATAGTTTCTCGGCAGCGGTCCGAAGAAGATCTTGAACATAGATGCTATGCCTGTAACGCTGTAACCGAGCCTCATGTCCTCGACGATATCAGATAGTCCACGTCTGAGATACGAGCCCATCTCGTTTATCTTATCCAGAACATTCTCCAAGACATCCAAGGTCGCGAGGCCCGCTGCCATTGCCACCGGCGATCCATTGAATGTGCCTGCCTGGTATATCCCGCCCTGTGGTGCGACGTTCTCCATGATCTCTCTCCTGCCACCCACGACGCCTATCGGAAATCCGCCGCCGATGATCTTCCCAAGGGTCGTTATGTCAGCGCTCACGCCGTAGTAACTCTGAGCGCCGCCGAGCGCGAGCCTGAAGCCCGTTATGACCTCGTCGAATATGAGAAGAACTCCGGCTTCCTCTGTGAGCGCTCTCACGCCCCTCAGATATCCATCTAATGGTAATATGGGCCCTATGTTTCCCAGCACAGGCTCCATTATCACCGCCGCTACCTTCTCATTCTTGAGTGCTGCCTCCATCGCGGCTAGATCATTGTAGGGAACAAGTATCGTGTTCTTTGCGACATCTGCAGGCACTCCTTTGGAGTCGGGCACGCCAAATGTGGTCGCACCGGAGCCGGCCTTCACAAGAACGGCATCATGCGCCCCGTGAAATCCGCCCTCGATCTTGATTATCTTCTCCCGGCCTGTGAATCCCCTCGCTATTCTTATGGCGGCCATGGTCGCCTCCGAGCCCGTGCTGACGAACCTGACCATGTATATGGAGGGGTAATGAGCTATAATGCGCTCCGCCAGCTCCACCTCGAGAGGCGTGGGGGTGCCATAAAGCCAGCCGTTCTCGAGCTGCGCTACAACCCTTCTCATGACCTCTGGATTTCTATGGCCCAGAATCATGGGCCCATAAGCCAAGCAGTAATCGATGAATCTGTTTCCATCAAGATCCCAGAGGTAGGGGCCCTCAGCCCTTTTCACGTAAAACGGGTATGGCCGTATGGCCCTGACGGGGCTGCTAACACCACCCGGCATCAACGTCTTCGCGCGTTCGTAGAGCTTTATGGAGGTGTCGAGATTCATGCTCTCAGAGACCCCCTGAGCCCTAATCAATCTTGCGACCTGCGATCCGCCAGCCAGCCTCTGCAGCCATTCTCGCGATATCCTTGAGAGGTATGCCAAGCTCCTCGGCGATGAGCTTGCAGACATCATGCTCGGGCTTGACGCTTATAACCTCCTCGCCGATAAGGCCGATCTTAACTGGTATGGATCTCCCCATAACCTCTACAATCTCCTCTCTGCGATCGGCTATGAGACGATGCAATAGCGGGAATATTCTAACACCGAGGCTGCCGGTCTCCCTCATGATTATAGATGATATCCTGTGAGCATCGTCCTCTTTAGCTATAACCGATACTATGTTCCCGCTTCTCCCCTTCTTCATAACAGCGGGCGCCACGGTGACATCGAGAGCCCCTTCGCTCATCAGCTTTTCTATAAGACTTCCAATTATCTCGCCCGTCACATCATCGATGTTCGTCTCGATCTGAACCACTCGATCGTGATGCATTCTCTCCGGCATTGTTCCTATTATCACTCTGAGAATGTTCGGCATGCCTATATCCCTGGAGCCTGCGCCGTATCCGATCTCATCCGCGATGATCTGCGGGTACCGATCCAAGAACTTCTCCGCGAAGGCAGCGAGTATCGCTGCGCCTGTTGGCGTGAGAAGCTCGTATTCCACGGGCCCACCACGCCATGGAATTCTGTGCATGCGCAGTATCTCAAGCGTTCCTGGTGCTGGAACTGGAAGAAGACCGTGAGCTGTATCAGTTAGGCCTCCCCCAACCGAGGGCACAAGTGATAGTACACGATCGACATTCAAAGACTCCAGAGCAGCTGAGGACCCAGCGATGTCCGCCAAGGCGTCCAGAGAGCCCATCTCATGAAATCTCACGCCATCCTTCTGAACACCATGGACCTTTGACTCGGCCGATGCCATGACGTCCAGTATTCTAAATGCCATCTCCCTCGCACTCTCTGATAGTGTAGAGCCTCGCAGGATATCCTTAGCCTCATCTAGAGAACGGAATTCACCCTCAGATATTATCTCAGCTCTCAGAGCTCTGATATGATCGAATCTCCGCTCCTTCAGCTCTAAAGCACATCCAACCGATTCCACGGCAGACCTCACATATTCGAGATCCGCGCCCAGATCTATGAGCGCTGCTATTATCATATCACCAGATGCGCCGCAGTACGGATCGAACAGCAGGATTCTCATACCACAATCCTTCAAACTTCTGTATCCAGATCAGATATTAATTCACAAAAGTTATGCTGATATTTATGTTCTACTGCACGCCTTCGAGGCTTGGCAGATTGGGATTCAAGCGCCTTAGAGAATTCATCTCAGGCCCGAAGAGAGGAGTTTGCGACCCTGTATAACCCCTGAATCTGCATCTCTTGTTTTAATGCTCCAGTTTGGGTTTGCATAGCGCGAGCAGGTAAAACAAACCCGCTGAATCTACATATCTTCTTTTACTGCAGTCTTGCCCTTCAATATGATTATCATCCTCCGCAGAACCTGCATCCATTCGCCACGGCCTCCGGCTCTCCGAGATACAGAACCTGCTCCCTCGAGCCGTATCTGTAGACAGTTATACCTTTGCAGCCGAGCTCATAGGCCAGCTGATAGACCTTAAGAACATCACTCACAGATGCTTTCGCTGGAAGATTCACGGTCTTGGAGACGGCATTGTCCGTATGCTTCTGGAATGCTGCCTGCATCCTGACATGCTGCTCTGGTTTTATGTCAAGGGCTGTGAGGAATAGCTCCTTCAGATCATCAGGTATCCCGGCGATCTCCTGTATCGAGCCCCGTCGTGCGACCTCTGCCCTCAGAGTTGGAGTCAGTATGCCGCGTTCGCTCGCCATCTTCTCGAAGAGAGGAGAGGTCTCTATCAGCCTCGCGCCCTCCAGAACATTCCGCACGAAAGAGACCGCGAAGAGCGGCTCTATGCCGGAGGACGTGCCAGCGATTATGCTGATGCTGCCTGTGGGCGCGATTGTCGTCACAGTTGCGTTTCTCATCGCATCCCATTCACGCAAAGAGGATTCTTCGAAGAGCGGGAACGAGCCGCGTTCTCCTCCAAGACGGCACGACTCCTCGCGGGCGACTCTTGTTATGAACCCCATAACCTCCTCCGCGATCCGGAGAGCCTCCTCCGAGGCATAAGATACCCCCAGCTGGATGAGCATCTCGGCAAATCCCATAACGCCCAGGCCTATCTTTCTGCTCCTCAGCGTCGCCTCCTCTATCTGTGGAAGCGGAAATCGATTTGCATCTATCACATCATCCAGAAACCTCACGCCCAGCCTGACGCACTCCTCAAGCTTATCCCAGCACATCTCGCCGCGCTCGACCATCCTGCTGAGATTCACGGATCCTAGGTTGCAGGACTCAAATGGCAGCAGGGGCTGTTCTCCGCAGGGATTCGTGGCCTCTATCAACCCCGGAATCGGATGCAGCGCATTTATCCTGTCTATGAATATCACTCCTGGGTCGCCTCTTCTCCAGGCGTACGTAGCCATCATGACCATCAGATCCCTGGCATTCATCTCACCGCTTACATTCCCAGTTCGCGGATTGATCAGCTCTATCGACCTATCGAGCTTGCAGAGACGCATGAACTCATCGGTTATCGCCACCGAGATGTTGAAGTTCTCCAGGCCGCCATGCTCCTTGCATGCGATGAACTCCGCTATGTCTGGATGGTTCACGATCAGAACTCCCATGTTGGCTCCCCGCCTCCTGCCCCCCTGCTTTATGACCTCGGTCGCAGCATCGAATATTCGCATGAACGAGACCGGGCCGCTTGCAACCCCGCCGGTGCTCCTCACAACATCTCCCTTCGGACGAAGGCGCGAGAAGCTGAAGCCTGTGCCTCCGCCGCTCTGGTGTATAAGAGCCATGTGCTTAAGAGCATCGAATATACCGGTGATGGAATCCTCTACAGGAACGACAAAGCAAGCGGAGAGCTGGCCGAGGGGAAGTCCGGCGTTCATGAGCGTCGGCGAGTTGGGAAGGAAGTTGAGAGAGGTCATCATGGATAGAAAAGATATCTTCGTCTTTTCTACATCCCCACCGTAGCGTTTCTCCACCGCAGATACGGTGGCCGCGACCCGCTCGAACATCTCCCTTGGAGTCTCGATAATGTTGCCAGACTCATCCCTTCTCAGGTACCTCTTTTTGAGAACCTCAACCGCGTTCACGCTGAGCTTCAGATCATCTGCAACGCCCAGGTAATGCTTCGCCTCCCTTATCTCAGACCGGCGCTGCCTGTAGAGTATGTAAGCCTTGGCGACCTGGGCATAGCCGGCATCTATCAAGACCTCCTCCACGATGTCCTGGACGTCCTCAACGGAGGGAATGCCATCTTTGAAACGATCATCGACTACTGCAACCACCCTCTCCGCGAGCTCCACAGGCGATCTCTCATCCACAATACCCAGCGCATCGAACGCCTTGGATATCGCCCTCGCTATTCGCGATGGATCGAAATCGACTATCCGCCCATCTCTTTTTTTAATCCGATCGACCAACTCGCTCCCTCCGGCAGGGATGTAAACAATATATATCCCCTTCAGCTCATTTAGAGTTAACCAGAGCTTGGGGGTCTTCGCAATAAAGCTTGCAGTCTCAGGAAAGGGCGGTGTTGGCAAGACCACTCTTGCCGGCACACTTGCCAGGCTATTTGCCCGTGATGGCTACAGAGTCTTGGCGATAGATGCCGATCCGGATATGAATTTGGGCTCTGCTCTTGGCATAAAGAACAACCCGAGACCCATCACAGAGTACAAGGAGCTGATCGAGGAGAGGGCTGGCATGCCCATGGGCATGTACCGTTTGAATCCGAAGGTCGACGACGTCATAGAGAGATGCGGTTGTACCGGGCCGGATGGTGTGAGGTTCGCAGTGATGGGTACACTCGAGACGGGCGGAAGCGGTTGTATGTGCCCGGCTAGCGCATTTTTGAAAGCCCTCTTGAGGCATGTGATATCGAGAGAGAAGGATGTTGTGATACTAGATATGGAGGCTGGCATAGAGCATCTCGGCAGGGGCACGGCCAGAGGCGTAGATGCGATGATAGTTGTCGTCGAGCCTGGCCTGAGATCTGTGGAGACCGTGGAGAGAATCAAGAGGCTTGGGGAGAATATCGGTATAACAAATCTGCTGGCAGTGATAAACAAAACAGACAACCCGGGCATAGTAAAGGAGAAGCTTGAGGAGATGGGAATACCTGTTATCGGAAGCATACCCTTCGACAGAAACCTCATCGAGGCCGATCTTCAGGGGAAGGCGCCCATAGATGTCGGCGGTCCAGCGGTCGAGGCCATAAAGGAGATAAAGGAACGGTTGATCAAGAGGTTTGAAAAGAGACCTGAGGCATGAAATTCAGTAGTCCAAAGCAAATGAGATGAGATCGCGATCTCAAGAGGATTTCTAAAAACCCGCCTTTTTGATATAAAATGTTGTTAATACAAGTATGCTGCAACACGCGAACACCTTAAAAATGAGGTTTATAGGAACCCTCTCAAGTCATATAGGAGAATGCGGTGATTCTTTCTGCCATCAAAGTGCCACCGTATCGGCTCGGTCTGCTTGTTAGGGTTTTCGTGGCGGCAGCTCGTTAAAGGGTATACTTGATCGATGGCTCTCTTAAAAAACGCTGATTTGAGGAATTGGCTTATCGAAAAACGCTCATGTCCTGACAGTCATGGGGGATGAAAATTGTCCTGTGTGATCTTCCTATACCAAACGCTCATGTGCCAAGGTCACCCAGGGGAACGAAAATGGTTAGAATACATTTTAGTACCAAAAATCATGACACCAAGGTCCATCGTGGGAATGAAATTTTTTGTATCAAACTCAGGACCTCCCCGGATAAGCGCTTAGGCCAGAGATTTGGACCTTCACCGCTCCTGCATGTCAGAAACAGTTAATCCTTATTCGGACACGTCCCGAACTCAATCGCCTGATTACCCAAAAGATTAGGAACTCGGGGATCGCGGTCTCGCAGCAGGAGACACCCCCCAGATCTGAAACAAAAACTACTATATCCTGAGTGCGGATTTGATTCCAGGGAGAGATACTGCACAGGCTGGGTGTTTGCATTGGAGCATATAGATCCGAGAAGCGTGGCGATCAAGCTGATCGAGGCGACATCGATGCTTGGAGATCCGAGAGCCGAAGATCCGTTTGTCCCCACGCTATCAGAGGCAGATTACTATAGAATCGCATGTCACATGCTGTTCGTCTGCAAAAGATGTGGCACCTGTTGCACAACAGGGGATCCAATAAAACTGAAGGAATCAGATGTTGATAGGATCGCAAAACATCTGAAGATAACGCCAAGCAGGGCTATGAGAAGGTATGTGGTCCGCCTCAAGTCCCCATCGGGGGAGACTTTTCTCGCGATGAAGCATGTGAGACCATGCAAATTTTATGATGCAGTCGAGAAAAGCTGCAGGATATACGAGGCCAGGCCATGGTCATGCCGCATATTTCCCTTCCTGGGGATATACGGATCTGATGATATTGTAAAGCTACACACCAGCTGCCCAGGATCGGTTGAGGCTGCGAGATCGCTAACATCTGCCCTTAAAGAGCTAGCAGATGATGAGCGCTACAGAAGTATAGAGGATCCACTGACCGTTAAGAGGGCGAGGAAGTGGTTCGATGATGCGATATCGAGGATCTCTCTTGAATGAACGCTCGGCAACGAGTATTTTGGCGATACCCCAACACCTATTCAAGCGATGTGCATAGCTCTCACGGGCCTCCATATACGAAGATGATTGCTATCGGAGATCGGATATTCTGCAGGCCCTGACCCTAGCTGAGATGTATACCTGCTACCCGGGAGCTCAGGCGGCTGAACGGAGATCTATATACACGCCCTCGAGCTTCCCATTCGCATCCACTAGAGCCATTACCGGATACGTGCCTCTCTTTGTGTAGATCTTCACAACCCCTGTGGCAGCAGCTGTATCAGCATCAAGCACGCTTAGCATGCCACTATCCACGACTACATAGCCCAGAAGGCATCTGTCTTTCAGGGCTACGCTTCTAAATGAACTGTATCTTCGATCACGATACTCGGCTGAAAGCCTCCCGAAGGTGTCATAGAAACGATAGCTGAATCCAGAACCAGGTCTTGTCGTGTCTCCATAGAGCCATGGTGCATGCTCGCTTATGAGCCACGGCCCTCTCAGGCCCATATTGAACAGAACCTCAGCAGCCCTCTCGCCAGGCGCGTACTCAACCTGCTGCGCGTTTACTGTAACGGCGAGAAACAGTGCTGCGAAGAGAATACATATGACAAACTTGATCATGGTATCCACTTCTCCGCTATTGTAGTTATCTCTTTTGCATGCGAGCTTTTACCAGTAAAAGAGATCGCTCAGGAACCTAAATTCCCCAACCATTAGGCAAAAAAGATGCACATAATATCGTTTCTCATTCATGCAGCAAGTGCCACTGCTAGTCGCTATGCTTCGGCTTTATACGCCTAAAATTGGAAGCTGAGGTCTGAAACCTTCGATTTGGTCAGATCGCAGAAGATCAGATCTTCTAGACTGGAGATGGGGTGGCATCTCTCCCCTCTATCTCCCCTTCCATTTTAAGATAGCATTCTCTCAGCCTTTCGATCTCTTCGCCGCTCGCCTTCCAGTACCCTCTTTTAAAGGCCTCCATCAGCCATTCCGCGATCTTAACTGCAGCGAATTGATTATTTTCCAGAAGCCTATCTCTTGTTGCATCATCGAAGATGTATCTTTCGGCTATCTCTGACCATATCCAATTCTCCACGGAGTGTGTTGTTGCAGCTGTCCCCAGTATATTCTCGACCCGATCAGCGATCTGCTGGCCTCCATGGAATCTATGAGATAGCATGCCATCTATCCATTTTGGATTGAGAAGTCTCGTCCTTACGCCCATCTCCACCGTCGCTTTTACGTCCTCGGTCTTCACCACCTCTCCAGTTGTATCAGAGATCAGCATCAGAGGATCGCTGCCCTTTAGGTATCGAACTGTGTTCGAGAGACCGCCGAAGAATTCGAAGTAGTGATCGAGATCCACAAACTCCCAGTCGTGGGAGTCCCGGATCTGAGATACCATATCCACTCTGGCTACGTTGCTCTTGTAGAGATCCATTTGTGGCACGGCGTGCATATTCTCAGTGTAAATGTGGCCCATCGAGCTAGCGTATATCTCTGCAAGCTCCTCCTCACTCCGCCAGACAGAATCCTCGATAAGCGGAAGCATTCTCGTCCCGTATTCGCCAGCCTTCGGCCCGAAAATTCTGCCTTTTGCCAGGATACATGCGGTCTCCTCATCAATTCCTTTTCCGAGAAGCTCTGCAGCGTTCTCAAGATAGTTCTTCCTGACGTAATTCATCTCCACCGGCTCGTTAAGCTCAGCTACAATTGCAAATGCTCTGTCAAGAAGATGCACTACATTTGGGAACATATCTCTGAAGAAACCGCAAATATTGACCAAACAGTCCACCCTGGGCCTTCCCAGTTCCTCTAGCGGTATGGGGACAATCTTGACGGCCCACGATCCCGGATCGCGCTCCAGGCGCACGCCTATATACCTCAATATCTGCCCGATCGTCTCCCCGCCGGTCTTTGTGGTCTCGAATCCCCAGAGTATTACGCCCACGCTGTAAGGATACGAGCCGTTCTGCTCAATGTATGCTCTGAGCGTATTCTCAGCGATCTCCTCCCCCCTCTCCATCGCATCGGCGGTCGGTATTTTGTTGGGGTCGAACTGTACGAGATTTCTTCCTGTAGGGAGGACCTCAGGGGATCTGATGATATCCCCGCCGCCAGACGGCTCTATAAATCTGCCATTAAGCCCTCTGATAAAGCTCTCGATCTCTATGCTGTTATCCGAATATCTCTTGAGCACATCAAATCCATAGCTCAGGGCCTTTTTTATCTCTTTCTCGAATGTGTTGTGAAGATTAATGGATCTGAGATAGCTCTCCAGAGAGCCATTCATAGCACTGCGCACGATTCCGGAGCATATCCTATCGATCTCCTTGCGCTCTTCGATGAATGTGTGGTTTGTCAGCGCCGATCTGTAGTCTATGCCTCTCGCCTCTGCTACTATGCTGTTCAGAGATCTCATGCCATCTCTCTCGTATCTGAGCAGCATCTCCATGAAATTCATCAGATCTTCTTCACCATACCTCTCTCCGATAACATGAAGGCCTCTTGGGATAAGCCTCCTTCTCATCTCATAAAGAGTGTCATGTATCTCAGCCACGCTGCCTGCTTTTATATTCACATCTTTGGCTTTCGCGTAGATGCTTTTCTCCAGCCTCTCCGCTCTCTTCGGATCGTGAACCCTGGCCTGGCTGTACTCATCTATTAGATCCTCAAGCTCCACATAGCCCTCGTAGAGATCGGCGTTGGTGTAAGGTGGTGAATTGTAGCTGATGATCGTGGCGTAAAGCCTTCTCTTAGCTATTACCACCTCAGAGGTGTTAACGATATGGTAAAAGTATAGATTTGGCAAATCCCCTATCAGCAGATCTGGATAACAGCTGGAGCTGAGGCCGACCTCCTTGCCCTTCATGAACTCAGCCAGTCCATGAGTTCCTATGTGGACAACGGCATCGGCTTGCCATATCCTCTCCAGCCAGTAGTAGAACGCGATATACTGATGATGAGGGGGCTTGGTCCTATCGTGGGCAACCTCTTTTATATCGGCATCTCTGAGAGGAGGCCTTGCTGGCTGGACACCGATGAAGACGTTCCCGAGATCGAGACCTGGTATCAGAATCTTCTTCCCCGAGACCATGACGTCGCCCGGTGGCTCCCCCCACCACTCCACAACCTCATTCTGCATCTCCACAGGCATCGATCTGAATGCTCTGAGATATGCATCGAGATCCAGCGAGGGGCATCTCCTCAGAGTCGTCTCGGCAGAGAGCCACCTTCCGGTGTTCACAGCGGCCATCTCGTAAAATATGCGATCCAGCTCCCCATCAGGAATCTCTAAGGTATAGCCGGCGTTTTTCATAACTGCAAGCAGCCTTTTGAGACTTGCAAAGACATCGAGGTATGACGCTCGTCCGATGTTCTCCTCGCCAGGGGGATAGTTGTAGATGATAAGGGCGATCCGCTTTCTCCTGTTATCCTTCTCTCTGAGATCGATCCACCTCTTCACTCTCCTTGCGATCTTCGAGACCCTCTCATCGATTGCTGCTACCTCGCGAACCTCCATGCCAGCGATCTGGGAAGATCGGACGCCGCAGCAAGGTATGGGCTCGATGCAGCCGTCCAGCTCGGGCCAGATCACCGCAATGATCGATTCCAGCGGGGAAAGTCCCCTCTCCGAGCGCTCCCATTCATCAACAAGACCCTGATACATGCATACAGGCGCGAATACGGGGACATCTAGCTCTTTGAGAAGGGATCTTGTGAGCGCTGGGTCGCCTCCGAGTGGGCCACCGTTTATGCGGAACCAGGTGAGGTTTATCATGCAATCTATTATCGGCTTTTCCTTTTTGAAAAAGAAGTTCTTGATTGCTCGTAGGTTATGAATGCCATCAGAAAATACAGGTATCAGATTGATATCATCCAGCTTTTCCTGGATGGCATTCAGCACTGGCAAACACTGATCAAAGTGCATGTTTCCATAGAAAAGAACCCCGATGCTGGCCCTTCTCTCCACCAGCGGGATCTCGTCTACGGAATAGAGATACCTCCCTTTGTGGTATATCCCATATTCCGGAAATGGCAATGGCTCACTAGGATCCGGCAGTTCACCATGACCCATATACTCCCTGAGGAGAAGCAAGAGAAGATTCCTGAGGTTATCCGGACCGCCGTATCTCCAATATTTCACAATCTTTATGTAATTGCTTGCATCCCTCATCGGCCCGAAGGGGATAATATTGCCAGCTGTCTCGACGATCCCTTGTATTCCTTTGATCCTCCTCCAGAGATCCTCAGGATTCCGGACCTCGCCTGATTTCAGCCTGCTAGCTATAACGGAACCGCGAAAAGATCCGAGCCTGGTTATGGACATCATTCTGCCTATAGGGCTTACCAGGTTCACCACAGTCTTCTCGCTCCCTTTGAGGGTATCGTAGATGAGATCTTCAGCTCTGCCGCTTCCTCTTACGTCGATAAGAACGGCGTCCGCAGATCTCAGATCATCTACGAACCTACTTGCATCGACCCTCCTGTTGTCAAGCTGTTCCGGATAGTAGATCCTGAGCTCCAAAGGAAGGGAGAATCTCTCCCTGAGCTGAAGTACCGCGGATACGAGAGAGGGGCTGTGAACCGTGGATATGCACGTGATCTTCATATAACCACAGCTATGGTTCTGGGTAGATCAGTGCTCCGCGTTCATTGAGGTTGTAATCTATCCTCTGAAACTCGCTCAGATATCTCTGATGTATCGCCTTGGCATCGACGTCGCTGAATCTCTCAGGATGTAGGATCTTGGCCAGATACGCAAGACCTATGAAATGTCTACATCCGCTGTAGGGAAGATACGTCCAGAACGGAGATGCCATGACGAATACGCGACCGTTCTTTACAGCACTGACGTTCTGCAGCTCTGGCCTGCTCATCACCTCATCTCTTATCGCCTTAAGCTTCTCCAAATCGTTTGCGCTCTTTGCATCATAATCCTCATCATAAACAAGTCGTATTATCACATCGGGATTCGCTGAGATCACGGTCTCCGGTGAGATCTCGCCGCCGGTCTGGCCCGCGCCAGAGAGCAGATACTTCCCCCCTGCCATCTCAACAGGCATCTTATCCAGCATGGGATTATTGGATACCCTGTAGGGTCCGTATTCGACGTACACAAGAGGCCTCTCGTCATCACCGATGCCTTTCGTTCTACCGATTATCGATCCGAGAACACCTTCGTAGAACTCGCGGAATCTAGCAGATTCGTTCTCCTTCTCGAGAAGCCTGCCGAGCTTATCGATCTCCTGAGAATAAGAATCGGGACGGCTGCATGCCAAGCTTAATATTGTAATTCCTGTGCCGTTGAGCCTGTCCAATACAGTCTGCAGGTAGTTCTGGCCTGTAGGCCCTGGTCCAGGATGTGTTATCAGAAGATCGGGTTTTATCTCTATGATTCGTTCAAGATCTGGCTCGTAGAAATGTCCTATGGTTGGAAGACCATGATACTCCCTGAATAAGGAATATTTCTCTATATCTGCGGGTACGGCAACCACCATCTCAGGTGGCACGTCGATGGATCTCAGCGTCTCTAGATGGTGAGATACTGTGCACGCGATTGATTTCACCGGTTTGTATACGGTCACATTTCTGCCAGCTGAATCTGTAATGCTTATCGGGTATTTATCGTGGATATGCTTTATCTCAGCCATCTCCTCTGAGGAGATATCCCCTCTTGCATATGCCTCTTCAGCGCTCTTCAGTTCATCATCAGACACTATCTGATCGCCGTTCAGATCGCCTGGAACCGCATCATATGCCGCCGCACATAAACATATCAACAAGATCGAAAGCATCGCAGCGATGTGTTTTCGCAATCCCATTCATATCACCATTTAAGTTATTATTGTCATATTAGTAGCATATAATCAAATTTTCGGTTAAATTTTGCTATATAAAGTTATCTTACTAGCATTTTATTCATAATAATTATTATTTAATTAGATATTGTGTAGATCTGTGTAATTGAAAGCGCAGCATGCGAGATAAGAGGCATGTCGAAAAGATGGACGCGTCCGAGAAGGGTAAATTGTTGATTGATGCACACATAGACCGTTTCATGGTTTTACGGTTGAATGCCGGCCTGAACTTCCATGCGCTATGTTGAATAAGTCGAGACCATTAGGTCTAAAGCAATCCTTTCTTATCGAAGTTCGGATTTGTGTGAATCAACCCTATGCTATAGAAAAACCTTCATGGCCTAACGGCCAACAATATGGATGAAAATAGGCCTGATGACGATCCTATTTTCGAACCCCTCTGGCTAGGCGGTGGCGTACTCAGATTACTGAATAGCGCTAACCGGTGAACTGATGGCTCTTTGGCAGGAAATAAATCCCTTGCATTCGATTATAGTGAAGATTTTCAGTAGAGCGAGTACACGACCGGCTAGGCTCTGAGGCCAGAAATTTGGATCTTTACCGCTTCTGCATTTCAGAAACGCTTAATCCTCATTCTGACACGTACCGCAGAGTTTGACTAAGGCTTATATAGGTGGAATCAGAACTTTTTGGGGTCCGAGTTAATGATTATACAAGTCCAGTGGTGCGTGTTATGGGCAAGAGAAAGAAGATCGCAGAGCGCGTGATAGCTCTGATGGATAAGCCCGAGATGATCAGAAACATCGGGATAGTCGCGCATATTGATCATGGAAAGACCACACTCTCAGACAACCTCTTGGCTGGCGCTGGGATGATCTCCATGGAGCTTGCAGGGAAGCAGCTCTTCATGGACTTCGACCCGCTAGAGCAGGCAAGAGGCATAACAATAGATGCTGCAAACGTCTCCATGGTCCACGAGTATGAGGGGAAGGAGTACCTCATCAACATGATAGATACACCAGGGCACGTCGATTTTGGTGGAGATGTCACAAGAGCGATGCGTGCTGTGGATGGCGCTGTCGTAGTCGTCGATGCTGTGGAGGGGGCGATGCCCCAGACCGAGACGGTATTGAGACAGGCGCTTCGCGAGGGAGTGCGTCCAGTCCTTTTCGTGAACAAGGTAGACAGGATGATCAATGAGCTAAAGGTCGAGAAGAAGGAGATGGCCGTCCGCCTCGGGAAGGTCATAGATAACATAAACAAGCTCATCAGAAGCATGGACGAGGAGCACTACAAGGCAGGCTGGCGGCTTGATGCATCAAACGGCAGCGTTGCGTTCGGCTCAGCTCTGTACAACTGGGCCATAAGCGTTCCTCAGATGAAGAAGACCGGCATAGGATTCGATCAGGTTTACGAGTACTGCAGAGCCGACAAGATGAAGGAGCTCTCGCAGAAATGCCCGCTCTACGTCGCGGTCAACGACATGATAATCCGCTTCCTGCCGAGCCCTCTCGAGGCCCAGAAGAACAGGATCAGGGTTATCTGGAAGGGCGACTGGGACAGCCCCGTCGGCAAAGCGATGGCGACATGCGATCCCAACGGCCCGGTCGCATTCATGGTCACCAAGATCAAGGTCGATCCGCATGCTGGGGAGGTCGCAACAGGACGTCTCTTCTCCGGTACGCTGGTCCGAGGCATGGAGCTCTACATCTCAGGGGTGCCTCATACAAACAGGATACAGCAGACAGGGATCATGATGGGCGCCGAGCGCATCGAGGTTGAGAGGATCCCGGCAGGAAACATCGCTGCTGTGACCGGCCTGAGGGATGCAATCGTTGGATCGACTGTATCGAGCGATCCTAACATGACTCCATTCGAGATCATCAAGCACGTCTCCGAGCCCGTCATGACTGTCGCGGTCGAGGCTAAGAACATGCGCGACCTCCCCAAGCTGATAGAGGTTCTGCGCCAGACGGCAAAAGAGGATCCAACGCTCCAGATCACCATCAATGAGGAGACCGGAGAGCACCTCATGGCAGGAATGGGTGAACTACACCTAGAGATCGTGGCTACTAGAATTCAACGCGATAAGGGAGTTGAGATCAAGACCTCCCCGCCAATTGTCGTCTACAGAGAGTCGGTTACAGGAAAGGCAGGACCTGTCGAAGGGAAGTCTCCAAACCACCATAACAGGTTCTACATCGAAATAGAGCCTCTCGAGCCTGGCGTTATAGAGGTCCTGAAGGAAGGAAAGATCAACATGAAGATGGAGGAGGTGGAGCGCAGGAAGATCCTTATAGATGCGGGCATGGACAAAGAAGAGGCCAGGAACATGGTCAACTACATAGGAACCAATATGTTCCTGAACATGACAAAAGGCGTGCAGTATCTGAAGGAGACGATGGAGCTCATACTCGAGGGCTTCGAGGAGGCGATAACCGCGGGCCCGATATGCAGAGAGCCCGTCCAGGGAATCAAAGCCAAGCTCGTAGATGTGAAGCTTCATGAGGATGCGGTCCACAGAGGCCCCGCCCAGGTTATACCAGCGGTAAGACAGGCGGTTCAGGCTGGAATTCTCATGGCGAACCCGACACTGCTGGAGCCGATGCAGAACGTCTTTATACAGGTGCCTCAAGAACAGATGGGCGGTGCGATGTCCGAGATCCAGGGCCGACGGGGAGTGATCCTGAGCATGGAGACCCAGGGGGATATGATCACAATCAAGTGCAAGATGCCCGTGGCAGAGATGTTCGGCTTCGCAGGGGCTATAAGGTCTGCTACAGAGGGCAGGGCATTATGGTCAACAGAGTTCGCAGGCTTCGAGCCGATACCAGCTAACCTCATGCTGGAGACGGTTCGCCAGATCAGGACCCGAAAGGGTCTGAAGCCTGAAATGCCAACTCCAAGTGACTATCTCAAGGCTTGAATCGCTGGAAAAGATTTAAAGGCAGAAAGAAAATACGGATGAAACCACTAGAAAGGAGATGATCAAAATGGCAGAGGCCAAGCCTCACCTTAATCTAGCATTCATCGGACACGTTGACCACGGCAAGTCAACGCTCGTCGGAAGGATGATGTACGAGATGGGTGCGATCGATGAGCACACCATTGAGGAGTATAGAAAGGAAGCGGCTGCGAAGGGCAAGGCAACCTTCGAGTTCGCGTGGGTCATGGACAGTCTGAAGGAGGAGCGCGAGAGGGGCGTTACAATCGATATCGCACACCAGCGCTTTGATACAGATAAGTACTACTTTACAGTCGTCGACTGCCCGGGCCACAGGGATTTCGTCAAGAACATGATCACAGGCGCGAGCCAGGCAGATGCCGCGGTGCTCGTAGTAGCGGCACCAGATGGTGTCATGGCACAGACGAAGGAGCACGTCTTCCTCGCGAGAACTCTGGGAGTCAACCAGCTTATCGTCGCAATAAACAAGATGGATGCGACAGAGCCACCATACAGCGAGAAGAGGTTCAAGGAGGTCAAGGAAGAGGTAAGCAAGCTCCTGAGGATGGTAGGCTATAAGGTGGATGAGATACCATTCATACCCGTCTCGGCATACAACGGCGATAATGTTGTGAAGCACAGCGATAGTACAAAGTGGTACACAGGCCCAACGATACTTGATGCGCTCAACGCTCTGAAGGAGCCTCAGAAGCCAGTGAACCTCCCGCTCCGCATACCTGTGCAGGACGTATACACGATCTCCGGTGTCGGCACAGTGCCCGTAGGACGTGTTGAGACTGGCGTTCTCAAGAAGGGCGATAAGGTCATCTTCGAGCCGGCTCACGTGACTGGAGAGGTCAAGTCCATAGAGATGCACCACCAGGAGATCCCAGAGGCATATCCAGGGGACAACATCGGATGGAACGTCAGGGGCATCAGCAAGAACGACATCCGAAGAGGGGATGTGTGCGGCCACGTTGAGAAGCCGCCGACTGTGGCCAAGGAGTTCACAGCGCAGATCGTCGTTCTCCAGCATCCGAGTGCGATCTCTGCCGGATACACGCCCGTCTTCCACTGCCACACCGCTCAGGTTGCCTGCACGATAACCGAGATAAAGGCCAAGCTCGATCCCAGGACCGGCTCTGTAAAGGAGCAGAACCCAGCGTTCATAAAGACCGGCGATGCCGCGATCATCTCGGTGAAGCCCACCAAGCCGATGGTCATTGAGAAGGTCAAGGAGATCCCGCAGCTTGGAAGGTTCGCGATCAGGGATATGGGCATGACTATAGCAGCAGGCATGTGCCAGAATGTAACTCCAAGGTAAAACCGGTGTCTAAGCATGCAGAAGGCGAGGATACGGCTCTCTGGGACGAACCCGGCGACACTTGATGAGATATGCAATCAAGTGCGTGGGATCGCCCAGAGAACTGGAGTACATATGGCCGGCCCCATTCCGCTCCCGACGAAGAGGCTGGTGGTTCCGTGCAGAAAGAGTCCGGACGGCGAGGGCTCGGCTACCTGGGACCACTGGGAGATGAGGGTGCACAAGCGTTTGATCGATCTGGATGCGGATGAGAGGGCCCTCAGGCAGCTAATGCGGATCCAAGTTCCCAAGAACGTGAACATTGAGATTGTGCTAGAGAGTTAGCCGGACTCAGAAGCTGGACTCGTAGTATAGTCTGGATAGAACAGAGGCCTCCGGAGCTCTGCGGAGAGAGCCTCAAACCCGGGTTCGAATCCCGGCGGGTCCGCTGCTTTTTTTTGCCGCATATCGATACAGAAGGGAAGGCTATTTTTTAGGGTGCATGGATACTACCAAAGGATGTGTGAGATAGTTCTCGTAGGCAGATCCAATGTGGGGAAGTCCACGCTATTCAGGGCTCTTACCGGCGAGAAAGTCGCCGTCGGAAGGAGACCCGGGATAACGTTATCACCATATTCCGTTAAAATTGGCAGTCTGATATACACAGATATGCCTGGATATGGCTTCATGAAATATCGCAGCTTCAAGGAGCAGGAGCGCGTCAAGGATCTGATAGTCGGATACCTAGAAGAGCATGCTGAGAAGATGGTCACGGCAGTTCAGGTCATAGATGCGGCATCTTTTCTTGAGATAGCGGATAGATGGGAAAGCAGAGGGGAGATACCTGTCGAGATAGAGATGTGGGAATTTCTCTGCGATCTAGATCTAGATCCGATACTCGCAGCCAATAAGATCGACAGGATCGCAAACCTGGAGGACGTCCTGAACTGGATTGCAGAACGTCTAGGCATGGAGCCGCCGTGGAGGCGGTGGGATTACAGGATAGCACCGATATCCGCGAAGCGCGGCGAGATCGAGCCGCTGAGGAATCTCATTAAATCAAGGGTCTCGGCTAGAAAAAAAGGCTGCTGAATGCGAATTACTGGCATAAGGCAGCGTTGAGCTCTCTTATGCGCTCCTCTATCACATCAATGATCATGCTGTTCTCCATGTGCTCCAAGCTTCCCTGACAGAAGGGACATGTAAAATTAGCTTCGCTTGCCTCTTCGAATACAAATCTAGCGCAGCCGTTCACGCATGCATAGAATACATGATCCTTTTCATAGCTCAGCCTTGCACTGAGCTTGTTGATGAGCTTCTTGACCTCGGCCTCGAGAGCGCTATCTAGGCTTTCCGGACAGATCTTCCACAGATACGTAAGCCATCCGCTGTCGGGGTCCCTCTTTCTTCGGTATACTGCAAGCCTGTGCTCATAGAGGAGATATAACGTTCTTCTAACGGTATTGAGGCTTATGCCAGTAACCTCGGCGAGATGCTCATCCGTTACCTCCTCCTCAGGCATAGCCTCCACGATCCTCAGACCATCTTCGCCAACAATCTTTAGCAGATAAGCCCTGTGGATAGGATTCTCCACTGTTACCACTGGACCACCACGTATAACCTATAAATTACAAAACAAACGTTATATTGTCCTCTGATTGCTTATAAAACTTCGCAGACTCTATCTGAATATATCTTATGTCCGAGAACAAAGAGTGAAATGCAGAGTTTAATGAATAGATGTTATATAGGATTTCTATAGACCTCCCTTTTAAGATGCTCGCTTGTTGGAGCATACTTGTATTAATAATAGTTTATATCAAACCTAAGCTCCCCAGTTTTTAGGCATATAACGCCGAAGCATAGCGATTAGCAGTGAGCAATAGGCACTTTGCCATATGAAGAAGAAACGATATTATGTGCTTCATTTTTCTCTCTCCTTTGCCTAATGGGTGGGGAGCTTAGGATCAAAAAGTTGGGTTTTAGGAGACCTCATAGGAATTCTCAGCTATTTGGCAGGAAATAAATCCTTTGCATTCGATTCTAGTGACTATTTTCAGTAGAGCGAGAGTACACGACCTGCTATTGAATTTCTGGATCTGCCCGGATAAGCGCTGAGGCCGGAGATTCGGACCTTTACCGCTTCTGCATGTCATAAACCTTAATCCTTATTCGGACACGTCCGGATTTCCGAACATTATTCAACACGGCAGTATGGAGGTCATGTATTTATCAACACGTATGGGCTGTATCCCGCCTTTGAAAATACGGAGATCTGCCCTGCATTCGTCCTAAAAACCTCCCGATATATTCACCAGCATACAGGATTGTTGACCTTGATACCATATCCATAGATAAGTTCATATTGTGGTATTCCCCTGGGCATACAGGAGGAATATCATGCCCAAGGTGACGGTGGAGATACCCCAGCACATAATAGATGATATCAATAGACATGTAGGCGATGGGAAGAAGTTCGTGAGCTTTTCAGACGCGGTTCGAACAGCTCTACGGAAGATGCTCGACCAGCTCGACGAGATAGACAGAATGAGGGGAAGGCTCGAATGAAGATAGGCCTGTCGATGGAGTTCGATGCTGCCCATCATCTCCCCATGCACAAGGGAAGATGCTCCCAGATACACGGCCACACATACAAAGTGGAGGTGATTTTGCAGGGGTCTGTAGGAGAAGATGGCATGGTCATGGACTTCTACGAGCTGAAGCGGGTGGTCAAAAAAGTGATAGACGAGCTGGATCACAACGATCTGAACGGCATCCTCGAAAATCCAACCGCAGAGATCATCGCATCTCATATACGCAGGAGAGTGAATGAGGAGCTCGATCCCTTTAAAGTCTCGCTTGTAGCGGTCAAGCTCTGGGAAGGTCGGGACAAGTGGGTGATGACGGATGAGTAAAGCAGTCTGCCTCTGCTCAGGAGGGCTGGACTCTACAATTGCGGCAACCATCGCTAGAAGAGAGGGGCTCGATCTCTACCTCTTCCATGTCAGCTATGGTCAGCAGGCCGAGCAGAAAGAGATAGAGGCGGTGAAACGCATCGGAGATGCTTTATCCGCGTCCTCTCTCATGTTCGCCAGGCTAGATCTATTCAAGAACCTCTCGGCTCTGACAACCCAGGGCGCGAGGATTCCGAAGGGAGATGAGGTCTCACTGGATGATTGCACAACGCCCCCAACATGGGTGTACTGTCGTAACGCGGTGCTGTTATCGATGGCATCCGCATATGCAGAGTATCTAGGCGCGGAGGACATCTACGTCGGGTTCAATGCGGAGGAGGCCCAATCATATCCGGACAACAGACCTGAGTTTGTCGAGCGCTTCAACACGCTTCTGGAGAAAGCGGTTGCATCGTTCAGCAGACCTCCACAGGTCGTGGCGCCTCTTCTCAATCTGAGAAAGAGGGAGATCGTGCGCCTCGGCGTCGAGATCGGGGCACCTCTGGACCTCACCTGGTCATGCTACCTAAACGGATCAGCGCACTGTGGCATTTGCGAATCATGCCAGCACCGCAGGCGGGGCTTCTTGGAGGCTGGTCTTCGTGACCCGACAGAGTATATGCGATGAGGGCTTTGTCGGAGAGATATTCACGAGCCTCCAGGGGGAGGGGCCGCTTCTGGGCCGGAGGCAGATCTTCGTGAGAATGACAGGCTGCTCTCTCGGCTGCAGATACTGCGACACGAAGGCATTTCTCAGCCGCACAAAAAGATGCATGGTCGAGCAAACGCCTGGATCTCGCTGCTTTATAGAGCTCGACAATCCTTTGAGATGCTCAGATGTTATGAGATGGGTGAAGATACATGCGACGCCAGAGGTCCACAGCGTCTCGATCACTGGGGGTGAACCTCTGGAGCAGGTTGCTTTCGTCAAAAGACTCGCACAGGAACTGAAAGATCACAAACTCAGAGTTTATTTGGAGACCAACGGATTCTCATGTTACAGCTTTTCTCTTCTTCTCGATCATATCGATCTGGCGGCTATCGACATAAAGCTCCCCAGCCATCATCTATCTCAAAGCGAGAAGATATTGAGCAATGAGCTTTCTTGTATAGCCCTGGCAGCTGAACGAGGCATATATACGATAGCTAAGATGGTGGTGCTTCCCGAGACCACCGCGGCGGAGATCGAAAGCATATGCGCTAAGATCCCAGAGCCGGATGCACTTGTTATACAGCCGGTCTCGGGAGATAGAATCAGCGAGAGCAAATTGCTTTCCTTCCATAAGATCGCAGCCGATTATATCGGACCTGAAAAGGCGATGGTGATACCTCAGATGCATAAGATGCTATGCGTGATGTGATGCTGCCATCCCGGCAGATCGAAGCATGCCACATATCAGACCATCAAGATCGCTGCAGTTGCGATTTCACGAACTAAACGGACCTCTCCGAATAAGGATTAAGGTTTATGACATGCAGAAGCGTAACAAGCTGGCCTCATCGCTTATCCGGACAGGTCCAACTAAACAAAGAGAGAATGAATCGCATCTCATCTCTCTTTATCCCTTTCATGAGAAAGAGGACCAGTAAATATATGCCGATCGAGGAGATCACAGTCCTCAGTATCTCGATTAGTCCTTCCGGTTGCCAAAGAAGTATTGGTAGAGACATAACGAAAGATGCTGAAAAACATTTTAATATAAATGCATAATCGATAGCCACTCGCACAAACTGATTCGCAAAATAAAATATGCATACTAAACTAAAGCCAAAAGTCACGAGGGTCGCGAGAGCTGCGCCCAGTATGCCCACCTGATGCACAAGAATCAGCGTAAGGGAGAGATTTATTACAGCTGCCATAAAGGAGATCTTCATAGATACCGTGGTTTTCTTGACAAGATATATCACGTTAGACATCACAGATGCAACCCCAACGAAAAGCATGCCAACTGCCACAAAGGGTGTGATGAGATAACTATGCTCTGCGATATCCTGTGTGGAGAGCACCGTCAGCATGGACTTCGATAAAAGAGTTAAACCGAAGACCGCTGGTATAGCAAGAGCGAGGAAATATTTTATCGTAAGTCCCAATAGATTCTCAACAGAAGCCATATCGCCTTTATCATAATACCTGTAAAGAGCAACAGGCAGTACGATTCCCAATGGATTTATGAATATGGAGATCAGGCTTCCGAGGAGATATGCGGGGCTGTAGTATCCCACCCATGCGGTGCCTAAGAGAATACCTATCACATATCTATCGCTGGAGTTCACAATCCAGTCGAATACAGAAGCCGGAACGATAGGCAACCCAAAAGATATGTACTCTCTGAGTCTACCGAACTTCGGCACTCCAAAACCAATATGCACAAATAATATTGAAAATAATATTATAAATATTATTAATTTTGACGCTGCCAACCCGAGCACAGCACCGTAGATCCCTAGGCCTGATTTGACGAACAAGTACGCTAGAAGGATGGTGAGATAGACCATGACTATGCTGAGTAGCGCGTATATTTTCATGCGCTGTAAAGCCCGATAGCAATTAAATAATAACGAGTTCAGGGATTCTATAAAGATGATGACAGAAAGCAATCTGACAACTGCGATGTTCTGGCCGAAGAGGTTATCAGCGATCGGCCCGGCAAGATAAAAAACGAGAAGCATCACAGATATTCCGGTCAGCGCAACCACAGAGAGTATCGAGTAAAAGCACTCACGTATATCCTCCCTTCTGCTCGATGCCGACATGTACCTGAGAAGGGATGCAGACAGCCCCAAGAGCGTGATAGATGAGACGAGGCTGATTGTAACATTAACCTGAGCCCAGATACCGTAATCCTCAACAGGCAAGCTCTTCGTGAGAATCGGCAGCAAAAACAAACCGCTTAAGTTCACCAGCACGTTCGCGAGGCCTATCAGCCCTATCCTCTGTACTAGAAGCTTGTATTCGTTCATGCTCGTATGATCCTCTTCTTGCTCACCGGACCTGTCCGGATAAGCGATGAGGCCAGCTTGTTACGCTTCTGCATGTCAGAAAATCTTAATCCTTATTCGGACACGTCCTGCTCACCTCATGGATACATTACAACAGCAGACAGTATCTGCTCCGGTTGTTATGTTTTTCATGGGCAACAGATCGTTATGAAGCAGTCTCGAATATCACTCGCTTTTTTATTCAGACTGCCCCTATCAAGGGGCACTAACCTTTTATCTCTTTCGTATGTTTCTAGAACAGCATGAGGCTAGCTGTGCTTTTCACTGGCGGGAAGGACTCCGTCTTCGCATGCTATAGAGCAATGATGAAGGAGGATGTTCGATGCCTGATAACATTGATCTCCCAAAACCAGGAGAGCTACATGTTCCACACTGAGAACATATATCTGGCGGAGCTGGTGGCGCGTGCCATAGGCATCGATATCCTAAAGTGGCAGACCCCAGGTGAGGAGGAGAAGGAGCTTGAGGATCTCAGAGACGCGATAGTCGAGGCTAAAAGGCTCTACGGCATCGAGGGCATAGTCACAGGAGCTATTGAATCCATATACCAGTCGTCAAGGGTTCAGAGAATATGCAATGAACTCGATCTCTGGTGCTTCAACCCGCTCTGGCAGATAGATCAGCTTGAGTACCTTAAGATGTTAGTCGCAGAAGGATTCAAGATCGTGATCACAGGTGTTTTCGCTTATCCCCTGGATGAAAGCATGGTGGGCGCGGAGATTGATGAGAAGATGATAACAAAGCTCGGCCAGCTACAGAAGAGATACGGAATAAGCCCTTCTGGAGAGGGAGGGGAGATAGAGACACTGGTGCTGGATGGACCGATATTCAGAGAGCATCTTGAGATTCTCGAGGCCGAAAAGATATACAGCGGGAATCGTGGCGAGCTTAAGATAAGATCCGCAAGGCTGGTGGAGAAATGATTCTCGTTGTGGATCTCTGCTATAATGAGGATTCTCTATCAAGTTACGAGTTTGTAGATCCCGTCAAGAAGATCTTGCGTAAAGCCCAAGTTGGATTTGATGTGGTGCATTACAGCCGCTTGGAGGATCCCTTTGATTACGATAAAATAATACTCTGCGGGACCGCTCTAAAGGACCGCCGCTGCCTTGAGGATTTGGATTGGATATCCTGGATCGGAGAATGGAAAGATCCGATGCTTGGGATATCAACAGGCGCTGCAGCCATATGCTCCGCCCTTGGTGGCAGGATTGTACCAAGGGTACACATAGGCATGGAGGAGATAAAGATCACCGTCGATACCCCCCTGCTGGGAGAGAGAAGAAAGTTTGCCGGCTTCCACCTTCACAGCTTCGGAGTCGATCTGCCAGAAGGACTAAAGGAGATCGCCGAGGGCTGCGAGGCGTTCATCTCAAGAGATCATCAGATCTACGGCATTCTCTTCAGCCCGGAGGTGAGAAACGACTGGATAATCGAGAGGTTTGCTAGCGGTGCTGTCTCGAATAATTCAAGGCGCCATCGGTAGTATACAGCAGATGGATCGATCTCACCATCTTAAAAGGGAGGTTTATAGGGATCCTCATGATTCCGTGGCATTTTCGTACAAAAATAATTTGATCTGCATTGTGCCCTGAAAGGGGATGACCATGCTTTCATCCCAAACCCAAAGACGACTTCTCCTCTGTCCACCCGCTCCTGCGAGTTAAAGCTGGGTTTGATGCAAACTCCTCTCCGCCTGGAAGATCGACGTTTGCGACCTGCTATTATCTATCATGCGACGTATCTTGGATTCCAAGAACCCAATCTCACTACTATCTGCTTTGGATTTAAGCAGAGCCAGGTCTCTTCGCAGAGGGCCCACGAGCAGCTGTTTGTCACCAGGACGCCCCTCAGCCAGCTCCAGCAACTCAGAGATCCTCTTGATGCGCTTCTTCGCATTTGCCGCCTCTTCCAATGCATTTCTCAGAATCCGGATGGCCTCCGCGGCCTTTTTTCCAGGCTCTGTGAGCTCGATCTGTTTCATCCGCCCTGAAGTTTTTGTGGAAATCAGGCCTGCTTGCTCGAGCTGCGAGATTATTCGCAGCGTGTGGGCAAAGGTGGAGTCGATCTCCTTCGCAACGAGCGAGACATAGGCAGGATTGAGCTCCAGAATCGCGAGGAGAGCCTGGCAGGGCTTCTCTTTGAGGAGAAGCCTCTCAAGCTCATCCATTTGTAACACCTTGAGATGTCGCATTTATCACCGGTATCAGCATCACCGCCGTCTTCGCCTCCTCCGGCACATCTATCTCGAGCGGCTTGTTGTAATCGAAGAACCTCATGCTCTCCTCGGTATTGACATTTATCTCGAATCTGACACTTGGAGATGTTATGCTCAGAACCTCAGGCGTGATCTTCGCTTCTAAAGTGCCCGTCTTCTTTAGGAGATGGTGATCCACCTTTGAAACCCAAGCAAACCACTCTATGCTGCTGTTTCTCTCGAGCTCGGTGGTGTTGAACATCGCTAGCAGAAGCTGCGGTGGTATTCCCAAGATATTGCTGACCTCCAGAGCGATTATGGCCGCTTGGATTGTGCTGTTATCAGGCGAGATCCTGAGCTTCCAGCAGTCGGTGCCATCCACACTCTCAGAGCCAAGGATCTCTGCCTTGGACCTGTTGATTATGTCCAACTGCAGGAAAAGTCTGTTCTCTCGAAGCAGCTCGTAATCCGGATAGGGCAGGAATAGACGGGTCCAGTTGTTATCGACCCTTTCGTACCTAGTGTTGTTTATTATATAGTAATCTCTGCTAAGGGATGTGCTCAGATTCTCGTACCTCTGCGAGTTCATCGAGCTCTCCTGAGATACCTTGAGCATGCTCTGGGAGCCATCCGTCCCTATAGATATCGCCCCATCCTCTCTCAGGATATAAGAGAGCCTGTCCTCAAGAGAATAGCCTTCTGTCAGATTCAGAAACTCTGCGCTTATCGAATCGTATGTAGTGAATTTATATGAGGTCACATTGCCAGAAGACCTGATCAGATCATCCACCAACGCGGTGGAGTTTGGAATGGCCGACTCAGGCCCACCAGACGGACCGATACAACCTGAAAGAGATACCAACGCAATAGCCAAAATTATTTTATTGAGAGCATCAGTCATGCGTCCACCTTTCTTATTTTAACTATGCCTTAAGTTAACGTATAATGACCAATTGCTTAGATGTTTCGGTATGACCTCAGAGGTGTGAGAATTGCTCAACATCTGAGACGCATGCCTTGCGAATATCATCTCAGATACTTCATGAGGGTTTCTAAAAACCCACCTTTTTGGTATAAAATATCATTAATACAAGTATGCAGCAACAAGCGAGAATCTTAAAAGAGAGGTTTATAGGAATCCTCGCTCCTCTGTTATTATATGAGATAATTTATGCTTATTCGAACGGGCTCCTGACGCGGGCATAACTGGCAGATTCTTAATTCTGATCCTCGGGCTTTGCTATCCGAGCACATTCTCCGCTGGGTTGTGAGGTTCAAATAGTGAAGGAATTCGGCGAAACCGGAATTCATGAAAACGGCCTTCCTGAAGCCTAGAGGCCGGATGCGATGAATTCCAGCAGAGGAGGGCCGCACCACGCTCGATGAATGTATGCTAGCTGCCTTTCGCCCAACAGATCCATCAGCATACGGTCAGATGGGACCGAATCGAGCCTGCGTTGGCACGCTGAAATTCGCGAGATCCTTGAGCCTGTAGTCCTGGAGGAGTATGCTCTTCAGCTTAGCAGGATAGACGCTGAGCGAGATCTCCTTTGTTCTACCGTAACGCCCCTTGCTTATGACCACCGTATGGAGGATGCCAAGCATATCCAGCTCAGCTATGAGATCGGTGATCCTCCTGTGGGTGAGGGAGTCGGTCTCAACAAGCGGACAGAGCTGCTTGTACATACCATAAACAGCACTAGTTGTTATATTCCTGGCGGCTTGCTCCTCGAGGAGAACTATGCTATAGAGAACCAACTTGGACTGGGTGGGCAATGTTTTGACGACCGCCTCAACTCTATCCTGCTCGATCTTATCCCTGGCCGCTCTCACATGCTCCTCGGTGATCATATTGCTTCTGGACCTCTCCGCGATCTCTCCAGCGATTCTGAGGAGGTCAAGAGCACGCCTGGCGTCCCCATGTTCTCGAGCCGCGAACGCCGCGCAGAGCGGTATCACGTCATCCGCGAGGACTCCTGGCATAAAAGCCATCTCGGCTCTCTGTTCCAGTATATCCTGTATCTGTTCCGCGTTGTAGGGGGGGAAGATTATCTCATCCTCTCCAAGCGAGGATTTGACCCTGGGGTCGAGGAACTCGGTGAACTTCAGATCGTTTGAGATGCCGATGAGGCTCACTCTTGTCTGGACCAGATCGGAGTTTATTCTTGATAGATTGTAGAGCACATCATCGCCTTTTCTGACAAGCTTGTCAACCTCATCGAGCATTATGACAACAACGCGCTTCTTCTCGTCCAGAGCATTCCTGAACTCGGAATACACCTGATCGGTCGGCCAGCCGGTCATCGGGATATCCTTATCGAAGTGCCTAGCGAGATGCGCGAGAACTCTGTACTGGGTATCAACCACCTCGCAGTTGAGATAGATAACTGAGCAAGCGGAGCCAGCGCCCGCTTCCTCCAGCTCCTTGCCCACGTACTTCGCGACGGCCGTCTTTCCCGTGCCGGTTTTTCCATAAATGAGAACATTTGAGGGTGTCTCGCCATGAAGAGCTGGAGCCAACACTGACGCCAAATCTTGTATCTGCTCCTCTCTGTGTGGCAGTTCCTTTGGAGTGTATGTCGGGCGCAGAACGTCCCGCGACTTGAATATGCCTCCCTGACCAATAAAGTTCGCAAATAATCCGCTAGAAGTGGTCACGAGAACTCCCTCGAACACAGCCATTTTAGTTATGGATAGTATTAAGAGTTATGGTGAAGCCCCCTTTATTTCCAGTGGAAGAGGGGGACCCCTTTATTTCTAGTGGAGATTGCAATATGAAGAGCACCGTGCTTAAGCTGAGTTCCCATCGCTTAGGTCGAAGGCAGGGCCAATCCCCACTTTTTCAAAGGCAGGATACGGCCCGTACGGGACCCGTCCGGCTAATCGCTGAGGCCAGAAATTCGGACCTTTACCGCTTCCGCATTTCAGAAACACCTAATCCTTATTTGGACATGTCCACAGTGCGTGTCGATATATACGGCAACGTCAATCAGATGTATAGTTATAGAATTTGACAACGTGTGGAATAATTCGAGGCACTACGGCCGCAGGATATCAATTCTTATTAAATTTTTGATTCGTGTGATTTGGTCCCTAAGCTCCCCAACCATTAGGCGAAGGAGAGAGAAAAATGGTCTTGTACTCGTTCTACTGAAAATCGTCACTAGAATCGAATGCAAGGGATTTATTTCCTGCCAGAGAGCTATCAGTCCACAGGTTAGCGCTATTCAGTAATCCGAGTACGCCACCAGAAAAATGAAGCACATAATATCGTTTCTTCTTCATATGACAAAGTGCCTATTGCCCACTGCTAATCGCTATGCTTCGACGTTATATGGCTAAAAACGGGGGAGCTTAGGTTCAGAACATTATTCAACGCAGCAGAATTTGATGTTGTGTGGAATAAGTCAAGGCAATGTAGTCGTTAGACATCGATTCTTATCAAATTTCAGATCCGTGTGAAATGACCCTCGGCTGTTGGATTTCGGAACATTATTCAACGCAGCAGGGTTTGGCCCTGGGACGGCATGGCCTGTGGCTGGGGATGCCTGCGACTTCAGTCGCGTGAGCCATCACGCAAGCGAGATAATTTGATCTTGAGCCTCCCAACCATTCGGCGAAGAAGGGAAAATAACTCATGAAGAGGAGGCTGATGGAAAACCTCCTCGGATGATGCGTTCGATGATTCAAAGCAGCTTGATCGCTCTAATAGCGATCTCTATACATTCGAGTTTTGTCTTTAATCTGGCTGGGTCCTGTTCTTCAGAGATGCTCTGTGATAGTTCATTTAGCTTTATGCAGAGAGATCTCCGCACAGCATTGAAGGGTTCTCCATGTTTAATAGTCTCCTCAGGCGCAGTAGCCTCATCAGCTCGTGCAGCCTCGCTACTGGAGGATGTTTTTTCTTTTAACCGACCTTCAGAGAGTTCTTCAACCTCAGCGGTCTCTTCGGAAGCAACGCCTGTGGAGCAGACAGGACAGAGCACTTTGCCTTTATAGCGAAAGAGCGGCGCTCCGCATTCGTGATGCTCCGCAAGCATGGTACCGCCGATCTCCAACATCCTGCTGATGCGCTTTAACATCTCCTCTTCGTCCATAACATACCTCTGCAGTTTCAAGCTAGGAAGATCCGATCTGATATTTGAGGATTCTCAAACACCGCTGGGACTTCTCCAGATAAGCGCTGGGGCCAGAGATTCGGACCTTTCCAGCTTCCGTATGTCAGAATACTTAATCCTTATTCGGGCACGTCCTACCGCTGTTGCGGATGATGATGCCAGAATAAGAACCGAGAGGGCTAACGTGACGGCTCCAGCGACTGAAGCCGCAGGCATCTACGGATTTATACCGATGCTGTGCCGCCCCACAGCAAGTACGAGGTGTCATATCGTCGCTTTGGTCTATATCCTCCGATAGTACGGGCCGTATCCCACCTTTGAAAAAGTGGGGATCGGCCCTGATCTCATCCTAACGACTACATTGCCTTGACTTATTCCACACAACATCAAATTCTGCTGCGTTGAATAATGTTCTGAACCTAAGCTCCCCCGTTTTTAGGCATATAACGCCGAAGCATAACGATCAGCAGTGGGCAATAGGCACTTTCATTCGTCTTCGGTTAAGAACACTGCTGATAAAATCGGGTTGCAAACCTTATCATAACCTTCGTTCTTTAAATGAGATCTGATCCCATTGGCAGCATTTCCTCTGAGCACTGCCACTACCTAGAGTCTCAAATTGATAAATACTGCCCATCATATATTTACATAATTCCCTTAACCGATGACCGATGTAGGCACTTTACCACACTAAAAAATTAGGTCGTGTACTCGCTCTACTGAAAATCTTCACTAGAATCGAATGCAAGGGATTTATTTCCTGCCAAAGAGCTATCAGTTCACCGGTTAGCG
>FWPV01000305.1_pt1 | contig 164167 bp, 143 predicted proteins | sample 2228371 | NCBI WGS metagenome assembly FWPV01 (sample SAMEA103939776, study PRJEB20133) | metagenome
CTCTGAATGCCGATGCGCCTTGGTGAGGGCGGTACGCCGTGAGTTCGAAAAGATCCCCGATCCCCGCAAAGGCAGGCCGAAGATCTCCTTTGCGGATGCGGCCATGAGCGCTTTTGCCATGTTTTCTTTGAAGGATCCCTCTCTTCTGGCCTTTGAGAAACGCTGGTCGCCTCGGGATCACAACCTGCACGCCCTCTACCACATCGAGAAGGTCCCCTCCGACAGCAGCATGCGCGAGATTCTCGACGAGGCTTCGCCCCAAGCGTTCCGATCCGCCTTCCGCGAGATCTTCTCGCGGCTTCAGCGCGGCAAGGCCCTGGCTCAGATGACCGTACTGGACGGCCACTACATACTGGCCCTGGACGGCACGGGCTATTTTTCGTCGGAAGGTTGTCGCGATGGACGGTTGACAAAGGCGACGGCGGTACGTTATTAGCCAATCGTAAAACACGGCATCATGAAGGTGCCGTTCCTGTGAACACACAAGATCAGTCTGCTGAAGGCGGCCACGAAGGCCGGGGCTCAGAAGGGGCCCGGCACTCGTGGTTTTTCTTTTTGGGAAGACGGCGGTTGGGCAAACCGGGCGAGTGGCGAAGGGAAGGCTTCGAACGCCGGGAGCTGGGGTCTTCCAGCGGAAAGCGAGGACGAAAAGGGGTGGGACTCAAGCGGATCTGCGTTATCGACGGCCAAGGGGGCGGCATCGGGGCGACCCTCATCAAGTACATCAAGGACGCCTACGGGGAATCGCTGGAAGTTTTGGCCTTGGGAACGAATGCCATCGCCACGTCACAGATGATGCGGGCCGGTGCCAACCGGGGAGCCACCGGTGAAAGCGCCATCTGTTGGACTGTCCGTCAGGCCGACTGCGTCATCGGCCCCGTCGCGATCACGTGGGCCAACGCGATGCTCGGTGAAGTGACCCCGCGGGTGGCGGAGGCGGTCATGTCCTGCCCGTCACCCAAGATCCTGTTGCCGCTCACGCAAGAACGGGTCGTGATCGTGGGGGTGGGCAAGGAACCGCTGCCTCACCTGGTGCAAGTCGTTGTTCAGGAGAAGCTCAAGGAGGTTTTGGAAAATGTGTGAAGCCAATGCGTACCTGGTGAAGGAGGGCCGAGAGGAACTTCTGATGGAGTCCGTCGATCTCATCGAACCGGAAGACGAAACGACCTGGCGGTTGGTTGGTATTTTTGGAGACCGGAAGACGGTTCGCGGGCGAATCAAATCCATGAACCTGGTGAACCATAAGATCCTCTTTGAAGAAGATGCCTGAAGGGCCTACCGGGGGGATCCTCGCGTCGCGTGAACATTCGGACGGCTCGGCGGTCGGTTGGCGCTCTGAAAGGGTGACCGGCTCCTACTTGAGGCTGGCGAGGAAGAGGACCTGGCTTTTGGCGATCCTTCTGGTTGTCACGATCGGCACCGCGCTGCTGGCGGTAACCCATGGAACGTATCCACTGGATCTCGCGAGTGTCTGGCGTTCACTCGTGGGAAAACCGGCGGAGGGACCGGCCGGGATTGTCGTCTGGCAGATCCGTATGCCCCGCATCGCGGCGGCGCTGGCCGTGGGCGGGGGTCTGGGACTGGCTGGGCTGAGTCTTCAGGCGCTGCTTCGGAACCCGCTCGGGTCTCCGTCGACTTTGGGCATCAGTCAAGGGGCGGCCTTCGGTGCGACGTGCGCCATCATCCTGTTTGAAGGGCGCGTGCTTTCGGTATCGCTTTTCGCCTTTTGCGGCGCCATGGGCGCCACGCTGATCATCTTGAGCCTGGGGCGTTTGCGAAGGCTTTCGCCAGAGGCGGTCATTCTGGCGGGGGTGGCCCTATCGTCGCTCTTCGGGGCCGGTACGGTTCTTGTCCAGTATCTTTCCGACGAGACGCGGTTGGCCCAGGCGGTGGTGTGGAGCTTTGGCGACGTCGCCCGTTCCGGATGGCGGGAAATAGGCCTCTTGACGCTTGTGACTTGCCTGGCCGCTGTTCACCTCGCGCGACGCCGCTGGGACCTGAACGCGTTGGAGGCGGGTGAGGAGACGGCGAGAGGGCTGGGAGTTCCGGTGGAACGCCTGCGCCTCCAAGGACTGCTCGCGGCGGCGCTGGTTTCGGCTCTCGCGACCGCCTTCCACGGTGTGATCGCCTTCGTGGGTCTCATCGCTCCCCACATGGCCCGGCGGCTGGTGGGCCCGGATCACCGTTTTCTGGTTCCCGCCTCCGGCGTCCTGGGTTCGCTCCTCCTTCTCGCAGCGGACACGTTGGGACGGGCGGTCATGGGCTCAGGCGCCCTTCCGGTGGGTGTCATCACGTCCTTCCTTGGGGCCCCCCTCTTCCTGGGCCTGCTCCTTCGGGGAACACGATGATCCTTTCGGCGGCCGATCTTCATTTCAGTTACGACGACCGGTCCGTGCTGACCGAGGTGGCTCTGACGCTCCGATCCGGGGCGATGCTGGCGGTGATGGGCGTAAACGGAGCAGGAAAATCCAGCCTCCTTCGGTGCCTCAACGGGATTCTGCGGCCTCAGTTGGGTGTGGTGCTTCTGGACGGCCGAAATCTTCTCGCGATGCCTCAGGGCGAAATCGCCCGGTGCGTGGCCCACGTGCCGCAACGGTCTCGGGAAACCCGCCTCACGGTGTTCGAAGCAGTGCTCTTGGGTCGAAAGCCTCACATCCGATGGTCGCCCACGCCCGCAGACTATCGACGGGTTGAAACGGCGATCCGGCAGATGGGCCTGGAGGATCTGGCTCTTCGACCGGTTTCGGAGCTCTCCGGCGGGGAAGCCCAGAAGGTGGTGATCGCGCGGGCGCTGGTGCAGGAGCCCAAGGTGCTTCTTCTGGACGAACCCACGAGCAGCCTGGATCTCAAAAACCAGCTGGAAGTCATGGGGCTTGTCCGATCCGCGGTGAAGGATGGAAACCTTGCCGCGGCGGTCTGCCTCCACGATTTGAATCTCGCGCTGCGGTTTGCCGATAGACTCCTCTTTCTCAAGGACCGCCGGGTGCACGCTTTGGTTCGGGCGGAAGCCGTAACGGCGGAGACGGTCCGGGAAGTCTACGGCGTGGAGGTGCTCTTGGTGCAGGCCGGGGGGCAGCGGGTGGTGGTTCCGATGGGCGATCCCGTTGGATCGAAAGACGGAGAGGGCGCCTTTCACGGGGTTCCACCGGAGGCGCGTGGGAGCGAACGAAGGAGAGGACCGGTTTGGAGCGATTCTTGACCCGACTTATCGGCTGCTTGGGCATGGCCTGGGTTGTGTGTCTCATGACGGAGCCCGGATGGGCCGCGACCGTGGCCGTGCGGGATCAGGCGGGTCGATCGGTGGAAGTGGGCCGCGAGCCGTCTCGGATCGTCTGCCTCGGTCCGGGTTCCCTTCGACTGATCGTTTATCTGGGGGCTGTTGAAAGGGTTTGCGGCGTCGAGTCGTTGGAAAAACGCGATCCTGCGGGCCGTCCGTATCGGTTGGCTCACCCGGAGCTGGCTGCGCTTCCGTCCGTAGGTCCCGGTGGTCCGGCCGCCATCAACAAGAAACCGGACATGGAAAGCCTGCTGCGCGTCCGTCCCGAGGTGATCTTCGTCACGTACATGGAGGCGCCGCTTGCCGACGAGGTGCAGCGGGCCCTTGGGATTCCGGTCGTTGTGCTGAGCTACGGCGAACGGGGAACGTTCGATACCGAAGTCTTTCAGGCGCTTCGGATCGCAGGACGGATCCTGGGCTGCGAGGGCCGCGCTGAGGCCGTCATCGCAGGAATCGAATCGTGGAAGCTGGAGGTCGAACGGAGGGCTCTGATGGGGATGGGCTCGAAACCGGTGCGGGTTTACGTCGGTGGAATCGGCCACCGGGGCGCCCACGGCATCGAGAGCACGGAAAGGGATTATCTTCCGCTGGAATGGGCGAAGGCCCATAATGTGGCCGAAGACATCCCCGCGCGCTTGGGGAGCCACGTCTTTTTGGACAAGGAGATGTTGCTCACCCTGGACCCGGATATGATCTTCATCGACGGCGGCGGCAAGGCGCTCATCCTGGACGACTACGCCAAGCGGCCCAGGGCGTACGAGGCGCTTCGAGCCTTCCGGTCCCGCCGTGTGTACTTGCTGCATCCGTACAACTCTTACAGCACCAACCTGGGGACCGCCCTCACGGACGCCTATGCTATCGGAAAAACGCTCTATCGCGATGCCTTCGCCGGTGTGGATCCGGAAACCAAGGCCGACGAAATCTATTCGTTCCTAGTCGGGAAACCGGTTTACGGACGGATGAAAAAGCTCTACGGTCCACTGGGCGGCGAGGTGATCTCAGACAACTGAGGCCTTCGGATCAAGGGTTTGGAGGAACGAGGAGGAACATCATGGCCGCAAAGGAAGTCATGGAACGGGAAGACTTCAAGGGATGTGTTCGGTTTCACGGGCACGTGTGTCCAGGGCTTTCACTGGGCTATCGAGCGGCGCACGCCGCCATGGACTGGCTCAAGGCAAATCGGGCCGAAGACGAAGAACTCGTCGCCATCGTGGAGACGGACGCCTGTTCCGCGGACGCCGTTCAGGTGCTCACGGGCTGCACCTTTGGGAAGGGTAATTTCTTCTTCAAGGATTACGGCAAGATGGCGCTGACCCTCATCAGCCGCGATTCCGGAAAAGGCGTGAGGGTCAGCCTGAAGCCGGGAGCGTTTGCGCCCGATTCGGAGCACATGGCGCTGCTTCAGAAGCTCAGACGAGGCGAAGCCACTGAGGAGGAAAAGGAGCGGTTCGACGCACTCCATTTCAGGCGGAGCTGTGAACTGCTCGAAGCGCCGCTCGAGGCTCTTTTCAGTGTGCGGGCGGTGGAAACGGAAGTGCCGGAGAAGGCGAGGATCGAGTCTTCAGAGCTTTGTGAACGCTGCGGAGAGCCCACCATGGTCACCAAGCTGGTCTCCGTCGACGGCCGTCGGCTGTGCCGGGGATGCGCCGTCCACTGACACGTGAACCGCTCGGCTTCAGCGGCTCTTACGGGGGCCCGCGAGACACACTCCCTCGGGGGCGCCTCCGATCTGTTTGGATTCCGAGCGCCCGCGCCGGTACCGCCCGACGTCGGTGTGCCGCTAGTTCTCCGGCCGCACGGTCATCACCGGTTTGGGGGAGTGCTTCACCACCTTTTCAGTGACGCTTCCGAAGGGGAAATGCCCTCCCATGCCGTGAGTGGTCATGACCACGATGTCGGGGCTTTCTTCTTCGATGGCCCGAAGAATCTGCTTGGCCGGGTCGCCGGAGAGGATCCGGCGCTTGAAGTAAGGACACCCCTCCAAATCCTCTTTGCAGAGCTTTTCCATGCGTTCTTCGGCCTGCTTCACGATCCAGTCGTGGAAGGCCTTGAGGTGCTTCGTTTCGAATTCGCCGTACCACGGTTCGTGTTCGCTCATATCATCGGCGACGAAGACCAAGACAATCTCGGCGCCGTATTTCTGGGCAAGAGACTTGACGTAGGGTAAGGCGGCGGCCGAGCTGCGGGACAAATCGGTGGGCCATAGGATCTTTCTGGTTTCCATGAGTCTCCTCCCTTTTCGTGATCGTTGGGGCCTCCGGATCGTTCCACATTTTCTAAGCACTACAGTAATCATGGACGCCAGAGGGCGCACAAACGGATTCCAGAAGAGAGAACAGAAAAGGGCCTCCGCCGGAAAAGGAAGAGGCCCTTGCGAATGCAGATCAAAAGGCGGAAACGCTCGGTCGATGACGCCTACCGCCTCAGTGTGACTTCAGCCCAGTTTTTCTTCTTTGACCCCAATGGCCGTCTTGTAAAGGACGGTGAGAATCAGGAAGCCCGTGGCCCAGACGCCCAAGGTGATGAGCAGTTCGGGAACGGTGGGGACATACTCGGTCACCGTTTCGAAGGGGTTGGGGATGAAGCCCGTGACCACGAGTCCCATGCCCTTTTCGATCCAAAGGGAGAAGAAGACGGCGATGCAGGCGATGGTGAGCTTTTTCTCGTTTCTTCGAGTGTTGGGGTTGATGAGGAGGGCGAGGGCCACCACGGCCAGGATGGCGGACAGCCACATGAAAGGCACCAGGGCGCCGTGGCCTTCAAGTCCGATGAACTGGTATTCGAAACCGTGCATGTGTCCCGGGACTTGGCTGTAAAATGCCGTGAAGAGTTCCAGCAGTACAAAGAAGACGCTCACGATCATCGCATAGGTGACGATCTGGGAGAGCTTGTCCAAGGCGGGTTGTCCCGCATCGAACTTGGTGCGCTTTTTCAGGATGAGCGCCAGCAGGATGAGGAGCGCCGGGCCGGAGGCGAAGGCCGATGCGAGAAAGCGGGCGGCCATGATGGCCGTGAGCCAGAAATGCCGCCCGGGAAGGCCGGCGTAGAGAAAGGCCGTGACGGTGTGGATGCTGACGGCCCAAGGGATGGAAATGTAGATGAGCGGCTTCACCCACGCAGGCGGCGCCACTTCCTTGCGTTCCGCGGCCAGGACGGTCCAACCGATCACGATGTTCAAAAACAGGTAGCCGTTAAGGACGATCATGTCCCAAAAGAGGATGGAATTGGGAGTGGGGTGAAGCAGCACGTTGAGCAGCCGCATGGGACGGCCCAGGTCCACCACGATGAACAGCAGGCACATGGAAACGGCCGCCACTGCCAGGAATTCCCCCAGAATGGTGATGCGGCCGAAATCCTTCACATGGTGCAGGTAATAGGGCAGCACCAGCATCACCGCCGACGCCGCCACACCGACCAGGAAGGTGAACTGGGCGATGTAGAACCCCCAGGAGACGTCCCGGCTCATGCCCGTAATCTTCAAACCCTGAGAGAGCTGAAGGAGGAAGCAACCCGCTCCGACCCCGATGACGACGAGAAGGAACAGGATCCAGCTCCAATACCTCTGACTGCCTCTGAGTGCCTTTTCAAGCATAGCGACCCCTCACACGATGTAGTAGATGTTGGGACGGGTACCCAGGTTGACCTTTCTGCGGATGGTGTAGTGTGTGTCCAGAATCTTTCGGATTTCCGACTCCGGATCTTCCACGTCCCCGAAAACCAGCGCCTTGGCCTTGCAGGCTTCCACGCACGCCGGAATCTGGCCCACGGCGAGACGTTCGGCGCAGAAGTTGCACTTCTCGACCACGCCCTTGGTTCGCGTGGGAAACTCCATGTTCTGCTCGGTGAGGTAAGGCCGGGGGTCTCCCCAGTTGAAGCTGCGCGCGCCGAAGGGGCAGCCGGCCATGCAGTAGCGGCAACCGATGCAGCGATGGAAGTCCATCATCACGACCCCGTCCTGCTCGCGCTTGAACGTGGCCTGCGTGGGGCAGACCCGGACGCAGGGCGGGTTGCTGCAATGGTTGCACAGCAGCAGGAACTGGCTTTCCCGTATCTTTTCCGGTGCGTATTCGTTGGCCTGCTCCGGAAAGGCGTGTTCGTACTTGTCAGTCCAGATCCACTTGATTTCGCGCTTGGGGTCGGGGATGCCCGGAACGTTGTGCACCTTGTGGCAGGCCGCGATGCAGTCGGCACACTGGCGCTTCTCCTGTTCCTCCCAACATTTCTTCATGTCGACCACCATGCCCCACTGCTGCGCCTGGAGGGCGTTGGGGTCGGGCTTGAACTTCGGGCCGTCGTTCTGGGCCACGGCTTGCAAAACGGGCAGCGCGCTTAGGCCCAAAACGGAGATGCCGCCTATCTTCAAGAAGCTTCTTCTGCTTTCTTCCATCTCACATATTCTCCTTGGGCTGAATGTGGCAATCCCAGCAATAGGGGGTCACGCCGGCGTAGTTGTGGCACTGGTCGCAGAACTTCACCTTGCTGGAATGACAGGACATGCAATTGTTCTGCAGGCTCATCATGTGCTCGCGGCCGTTGAACCCCACCCACCGTCGGTTGCTGTCGCGGACAACCAGGTCCCGCCATTCGTTCAGGAGTTGCATGTGCGATGTCTTCATGAATTCCCTGGGCTCCACGCAAGCGGTCTCCGTCTTGGGCAATTCCGGCTTGGGGGGCGGAACCGCCTGCCCCATGTTGGACCACAAGGGAAAGGTGAACACGGCCAGAAACAGGATCATGCCGGGAATGATCTTTCCTGCATCATACATCTTCTTCCTCCTCCTCTTCCATGCCAGGAAGCGGCTCATAACGGAGGTCCGTGGTCCGCTTCTTCTCGCCCTTCATGATGAGGGCGTTGCCCACCAGTTCGTGTATGCCGGTGACGTCGACTCCGGGCACCCAGTAGTTCATGAGAGGCGGCAGCACGGCGCGGTCGATGGCGCAGATGTTGGCAAGCATGTTGACGCCGAACTTGTCATGGACGTACTTGACGGCATTCGCCCGGGGCAGCCCGCCGCGCATGCGCATTTCCAGGTACTCGTCGGTGTTGAGTCCCGAACCCGAACCGCAGCAGAAGGTCCGTTCCCGGATGGTGTTTTCCGGCATCTCGTGGAAGTGGTTGCACACGTTTCGCAAAACGTAGCGCGGCTCTTCGAAGAAGCCCATGCCGCGCGCCGGGTTGCAGGAATCGTGGAAGGTCACGATCTTGTTGTCGTTGCGGCTGGGGTCCAGATTCAGCTTGCCGTGCCGGATCAGGTCCGCCGTGAATTCCACGATGTGGGTCATCTTGGTGGACCGCGCGTTTTCAAAAACGGTTCCGGTGATGGGCGACTTGGGCACTTCCAGAAAATCAGCCGGACCGTTCATGGTATCCATGTACTGGTTGATGACGCGCCACATGTGGCCGCATTCGCCGCCCAGGATCCACTTGACGCCCAAGCGCTTGGCTTCGGCGTACATCTTGGCGTTCAGACGCTTCATCATTTCGTGGGAGGTGAACAGGCCGAAGTTGCCGCCTTCCGACGCATAGGTGCTCCACGTGTAGTCCAAGCCGATTTCGTGGAAGAGCATCATGTAGCCCATGAGGGTATAGGTGCCCGGGTCCGCGAAGACGTCACCCGAAGGCGTGATGAAAAGGACTTCGGCGCCCTTGCGATTGAACGTTGGTTCCACCCGCACGCCGGTCACTTCCTCGATTTCGTCCACGAAAAACTCGATCATGTCACGAAAGGCGTGAGGCTGGATGCCCAGGTGGTTGCCCATCTTGAAGCAGTTGGCCACCGGGCCGGCGATCCAGTCGATCTGACAGCCGATTTCGTTCAGGAGTTCGCGGCCCATCATGGTGATTTCGGCCGTGTCGATGCCGTAGGGACAGAAAACCGAGCAACGCCGGCATTCCGTGCACTGGAAATAGTAGTAGAACCATTCCTTGATGACGTCTTCGGTAAGTTCGCGTGCACCGGCGTACTTCCTGAGCATTTTTCCGAACGCGGAAAAATCGTTTCGGTAAACGGAACGCATCAGTTCGGCTCGAAGCACCGGCATGTTTTTGGGATCGCCCGATCCGATGAAATAGTGGCACTTGTCGGCGCAGGCCCCGCACCGCACGCAGATGTCCATGAAGAGCTTGAAGGATCGAAACCGGTCCAGGCGGAGCTTCATGCCGTCCAATACGGTCTGCTTCCAGTCCTCCGGGAGCTTCCAGTCGTCGTCCGCAGGGTTCCATTCCCGGGGATTGGGCATGCCCACCGCCTGGATGTTGTGCGGTTTGGCCCCATAGCAGAAGGTGCCCGGCCGAAACTCCACCGGGGTTTCGGTCCATGGCCTTTCGGGCGGCCGATGTTCTATCTGAGCGAGTTCGTTGGGCTTGGGGACTTTGGCCATGATCACTCCTTCTTCTCCACTGGCAAACCAGCTTCAATCATCTTTTCCCTGAATTCTTCCTCATACTCTTCGTATGTATGAACCTTGACAGGGTAATTCCATGGATTGACGTGACGCTGGATGCGGCTGTTGTTGGGCAGATTCCGCGTGGGGCTCAGGAACACGCCGGCCATGTGCACCAGCTTGCTGAAGGGAAAATAGGCGAAGAGCACGCTCACCAAGAACACGTGAATGTAGAAGATGCTTCCGAGCCCCTCGGGAACCGTGGGATGGAACGTGGCCAGTCCCAGGGTGAGTTCCTTGGCGGCCACCACGTCCACCTTGATGAAATACCGCATGAGAATTCCCGTGAGGCCGATACCGAAAATGAGAAAGAGCGGGAAATAGTCGCCGGGCAGGCTGATGTAATTCATCTGCGGGACGGTCACGCGGCGCAGGAAAAGGTAGGTCAAGGCCGCCAGCAACATGACGCCGGAAATGAAAAGCCGCGGGACGCCGACTTCGAGGAAACCGTCCACGTTTTCAATCAGATGGATAAACCCAGGGATGGGCTCGGTGAAAAAACGCAGGTGCCGGATGAACACTACAAGAAACGCGTAATGAAATACGATGGCTCCCAGCCACAGCCACTTGGCCGAGGCGTAATCGATCTTAGGTCCCTGGCGGAGCTCCAGCCTGGTGTTCCGAAACAGCGACCGGAAAAGCAACACCTCCAAGACCATGCGCATCACCGTCTGGCCCTTGGTCACGGGGTTTTCGAGGACATCGTGTTTGATCCAGGGAAGCGACTTCTGCTGCCCACAGGTGGTGGTGATGCGAAACGGTACGGGGGAGCGCGCCCAATAGACGACCCGGTAGATCACCCCTATGAAAAAGACGGCGACGGCCGCGTAAGGCACCAACACCCCAAAGAAATAGTGCAGATTCGCCACCCCCGCCCCCAGCAGAGCGACCAGCACCAGCACGCCCACGGCTACCAATGAGAAAACAATGGCGTTCAATGGGTTCATGAGCAACACCCTCGCTTCGTTGATTGGAGTTTATGAATCCTCTTGGGGTTCCCTTTGCTTCAAATGGGTTTCCCATATAAAATCGGCCCTTTGCAGGAGCCTGGCCGTCCTGTTCTTGATTTCATCCACCCGCAGTTCGTAGAGTTTTTCCCGACACTCCATGTAGATATTGAAGGAAATCAAGGCCAGCCGATCGATCCTTCCCTCCAGCCGCTGAAAGGCTTCCGGAAACATGTCGATGCTCTCGCTCAATGCTTCCCGGATCACCTCTTTCAAAAGAAAGATGAAAACGAGGGCCTCGGACGGTTTGAAATCCTGCACCGCCCGCACGCGGATCACCCGGTCCAAGAAAGGACTGACCTTGGCCGGGTCGATCTCTTCGAAGAGGGCATCGTAGATCCCTTCGATGCCCTCCAGGATGGAACTGCCCACGGGGTTGGCGAAAGGATCCGTTTCCTTCTTCAGGAATCGCGCGGTTTCCGGCGGATAGGTGTCCACAATGGCTTGAAACCACTTCTTGAGGATTTGCGAACGGTTGGCGCTGAGCTGGTCTTCGAATGCCATAAAGGTCGGCCGCCTGCTTTCCGGCTGGGGTCCACTGGGCTCACCGCCGTGAACACGGCTTTCACGGGATCGGTCCCGTCACGGCGAATGGCTCCGGGGCGCGTAGCGCATGGCCCGGACATTTTGTGAACAATGTCACTATAGTCGGGCTCCATCGGGCTGTCAAGCCGAAGCGGCGGGAAGAGCCACCGGCTCCAATCTGCGGTCGTGCCCGGGCCTTTCGGGGCGCAACGGCCGCCCGCGGGGTCGAAATAAACGCGGCGATTATAGGAACGAAGCCGCTTTCCGGTCAAGACTTTTCCGCTCGTTATATCCGGGCCGCAGCCGAAGCGACACGGCAGCGCCGGGCTCGCCGCTTCAGCGGACAGGTGAATTCGTGAAACATTCCTCACTGCCGCCGGCCGATGGAACAATCCCGTTGACGCCGACAGCCCCGCGGCTCTATGATGACCACCTGGTCACTTTGAGGCTTTCCGTGATTCGAGAAGGTTGGATCATGCCCGTAAGCGACACGTTCATCAAGCTGGAACCCGGTAAGCAGCAGAAGATCCTCGATGCGGCCGTGGAGGAATTCGCCCGTCACGGCTTCCGCCAGGCGAGCGTCAATCGGGTGGTCCAGGCCGTCGGCATCGCCAAGGGCTCCCTTTTTCAGTATTTCGGCAACAAGGAAGGCCTCTTCCAGTTTGTCTTCCGCCACGCCGTGGAACTGGTCCGCGGGCGGCTTCGCCGCGTGAAGGAAGAAACCCGCGACGCGGACTTTTTTGAACGCATCCGCCAGAGCCTCCTGGCCGGCGTCCGGTTCATCGACGAGCACCCCCACGTCTATCAGATCTACCTGAAGATGATTTTCCAGGAAGGGTTTCCTTTGCGAGCCGAATTTCTGCAGCAGGTGCGGCTCTTTTCGGCGGAATACCTGAGGCCTCATCTGGAACGCGGCATCCGGGACGGGGAGCTTCGCGACGATCTGGATGTGGACCTGGCTCTCTTTTTTCTCGACGCGTTGATGGACCGTTTCCTCCAGGCGTATGCCGTCTCCTTCCTGGATGCCGGCGTGGGGCTGCACCGGGCCGACCAGCGACAGGTCATGCGGTTCATCGATGAATTCATGCTGCTGCTGCGGCACGGACTGGGCAGGGCAACCGGGGTGGTGGTTTCCACGTCCCGCAGACCGGCGGTACGGGAAACGCACGCCGCCGAATCGGCCGGCGGGATGTGAACGGTCCGCTCCCGGGTTGACCTGTAAACCATGGCTGGGGAGGATGACGGGCATCATGTTGGACAGGCATTTCTACGGCGCCATGGGGCTCGAAGGCGTCTACGACAAGGTGATTTCGGGCCGGCGGCTCGATCTCGAAGACGGAAAGAGGCTGTTCGATTGTCCGAATCCGCTGGCGGCGGGGGCTTTGGCCCACGAGGTTCGCAGCCGCCTTCACGGCGAGCAGGCCTATTACGTGTTGAACCAACATATCAATTATTCCAACATCTGCGTGAACCGCTGCCGGTTCTGCGCCTTCGGCCGGGACGCGGGCGATCCCCTGGCTTTCGAACTGAGCCTGGACGCCATCCTCGCCAAGGTGCGCGATCGCCTGGAGGATCCCATCACGGAAGTTCACATCGTCGGCGGGTGCCACCCGGATCTGCGGCTCGACCATTTCGAGCGGATGCTCCGGGAGATTCGAAAGCTGCGCCCCCGGATCCGCATCAAGGCGTTCACGGCGGTGGAAATCGCTCATTTTGCGGAAAGAGAAGGTCTTTCCACCCGGGAGGTCCTAGCTCGGCTGAAGGATGCCGGCCTGGAAATGCTCCCCGGAGGCGGTGCGGAAGTCTTCAGCGGTCGGATCCGGGAGCTGCTTTGTCCCAAGAAGCTGAGCGGCGACGGATGGCTCCGCGTCGTGCGCGAGGCCCATGAACTGGGCATCAAGACCAACGCCACCATGCTTTTCGGGCACCGGGAAACCGTCGAAGAACGCCTGGAACATCTGGACGCGCTCCGGCGGCTTCAAGATGAAACCGGCGGGTTCGTCTGCTTCATTCCGCTTCCTTTCCAGCCGAACAACACGGAAATCGCCGGTGCCCAGCCGACCACCGGCGTGGACGAACTGAAGACCATCGCGGTGAGCCGGCTCATGCTGGACAACATCCCCCACATCAAGGCCTACTGGGTCATGCTCACGGTGAAAATCGCCCAGGTGGCCCTTTATTTCGGAGCTGACGACCTGGACGGAACCGTGATCGAGGAACGCATCGGCCACATGGCGGGAGCGGAATCGGACCAGGCGCTGACCCGCGCCGAGCTGGAACGGTTGATCCGGGAAGCGGGCTTTCGGCCGGTGGAACGCGACTCTTTCTTCCAACCCGTTTCGAAGGCGGGGATGCCGGAGGGGCTTGAGGCTCTCTCCGGAGCCTCGCACGCGGGGGAGTGCTGAACCATGCCGCATCGGCGACTCCTGGAAAAGGCCGAAGCCGGCGCGCGGCTCAGCTTCGACGAGGCCCGTGAGCTGTACCTGAAAGCCGACTGGCACCGGCTGGGGTATGCGGCGCACCTGGCACGGCTCCTGAAACATCCTGAGCCGGTGGTGACTTACGTGGTGGACCGAAACATCAACTATTCCAATGTGTGCAGCTGCGGGTGCCGGTTCTGCGCCTTCTATCGTCCTGTGGGGCACCCGGAAGCCTACGTGCTCACGCGGGACCAGCTGGCTGAAAAAATCGAGGAAACCCTGGCGCTGGGCGGCACCCAGATCCTGATGCAGGGCGGCCATCACCCGGAGCTGCCTCTGAGCTTCTACGAGGAGATGCTGGCCTTCATCAAAGCGCGCTATCCGATCCATGTGCATGCGTTTTCGCCACCGGAAATCCATTATTTCAGCCGCTTGGAAGGGATCGACGTGAAGGCGGTCGTTTCCAGGCTCCGTGCGGCCGGGCTGGATTCCATTCCGGGGGGCGGCGCGGAAATCCTGGTGGACGCGGTGAGGCGGAGGGTTTCGCCCAACAAGTGCACCGCCGGGGAATGGCTCGAAGTGATGGAAGAAGCGCATCGGCAGGGGCTTCGGACCACGGCCACCATGATGTTCGGGCACGAGGAAGGGATCGAGGACCGGGTGGCGCATCTGTTTGCGCTGCGGGAGTTGCAGGACCGGACGGGAGGATTCACGGCCTTCATCCCTTGGGCCTTCCAGCCGAAAAACACCGCCATCTCGGGAGAACCCGAAACGGCCGTGTCGTATCTGCGGCTTCTCGCCTTGAGCCGCCTGGTGCTCGACAACTTCGACAACATACAGGCATCCTGGGTCACCATGGGGCCGAAAGTGGCCCAGTTGGCGCTTTTTTTCGGCGCCAACGACTTCGGATCCACCATGATTGAAGAAAACGTCGTGGCGGCGACCGGGGTTCATTTTCGGCTCTCCCGCGAGGAAATCCACCGTATCGTCCGGGCCGCGGGATTCGAGCCCAGGCAGCGCACCATGGCTTACCAATGGTTGTGAAGGACGATGAGGTGCGTAAGCCGGCGGCGGCGGTGCTGCACCGGGCCCGCTGGCTGCTCACCGGGCGCGGTTCTCCCTTGGAAGACGGAGCGGTCCTGGTGGAAGGGGAAACCATCCGGGCGGCGGGGACCTTCAAGGACGTTCGAGCCTTCCTTCCCGCCCGCGGAGGCATCCGTGATCACGGGGATGCCGCATTGCTCGCCGGGCTGGTGAACGCCCACACCCACCTGGACTGGAGTGTCCTTCGGGGGGGCCTGGTGTTCCCGCTGGGAGGTTTTCGCCCCTGGCTGGAAGGGATCCTCGCGGTTCGCGGGACGTTTTCCCGGGAAGAACACCGGAGGGCGGCCGAAGCGAGCGTTGCTGAAATGCACGGGACCGGCACCGCCGTCTTCGCCGACGTGACCAACGATCCCGCGTTGAACTGGAGGCGCCGCAGGCGGAATCACGGTCCTCCGCATCGGCGGCTTTTCGTCGAGGTGCTGGGATTCGATCGATGGCGCCTGGAAGATGTGCCGGCCCTTGACGCTTTGGACGTTGGCGATGAGGAAGGTCCGGGGAGGGGGCCGGTTTCCCTGGCGGCGCATTCTCCCTACGCGGTTTCCCCGGAACTGATCGTTTCGGCCAAGGCTTGGTGCCGCAGGCTCGGTCGCCCCTTTTCGATCCATGTGGCCGAGCATCCCGAGGAAGTCGAATTCGTCCGAGACGGTTCCGGGTTCTGTCGCGAGGTGCTCCAGCGCCTGGGCCGGTGGGTGGAGACGTGGCGGCCGCCTGGAGCCACGCCCGTGGCCTACCTGGATCAACTGGGAGTTCTGGACGAGCGGACGCTCCTCGTGCACGCGGTTCACGTCACGGCGGAAGATACGGAAAGGATCCGGCGACGCGGTGCGGCGGTGTGTTTCTGCCCCCGGAGCAACCATCACCTGGGGGTGGGGCGTCCCGACATCACCCGATTCGTCGAAGCCGGAGTCCCAACGGCGCTTGGTACCGACAGTCTGGCGAGCAACACGGATTTGAATCTTTTCCGCGAAGCGGCTTTCGTGTTGGATCACTGGCCGGAGATCGATCCCGCCCTCGTGCTGCAAATGGCGACGGTCGGTGGAGCCGGTGTGCTGGGTGTCCAGGCATCGACGGGAAGCCTGGAATCCGGGAAACGGGCCGAATTTACGGCGATCCCTCTTCCGCCGGCGATTTCGCCCCGGGAAGTTGTGGAAGCGGTCATTCGGGAAGGACAGGAAGGACGATGCCAATGGGTTGTGGGTTCAGTAGAAGGATGCGGCTCGGAAAGATCGGCTTCCTGAACGTCTTGCCGATCTACTATCCGCTGGAAGCCGGGTTCGTCCGGCATTCCTTCGATCTGGTGAGCGGGCCGCCGGCCGCCCTGAACCGGCTGATGGCGGAAGGATTCCTGGATCTCAGCGTGGTTTCGTCGGTGGAGGTTGCGAGGCATCCTGAGCGTTACGTGGTGCTGCCGGACCTTTCCATCAGCTGCCGCGGACCCGTCAAAAGCGTACTCCTGTTGAGCCGGCGGCCCGTCGAGGCGCTGGAGGGTGAGGCCGTCCATGTGACCAACCAGTCCGATACGTCGATCCGCCTTTTGAAGGTGTTGTTCCGGCGCCTGCTGGGATTCCGGGAGGTGCGCCTGGAGACCGTGGCACTGTCGCAGGCGCTCCAAAACGGCAGCCGCCCCGAAGCGTTCCTGGCCATCGGCGACGAAGCTCTGAGGTGGGCGCATCGGACCGATTACCCCCACGCCTGGGACCTGGGATCGGTGTGGACCGAGTGGACGGGACGGCCTTTCGTGTTCGCGCTGTGGGTGGCGCAGCGGCGCCTTTTCGAACATGCCCATACGGTGCTGGAGGAGGCGGCGGCCTGCCTGCGGCGGGCCAAGGCCTGGGGATTGGATCATCCGGAACTGGTCTGCCAGGCGGCGAAAAAGCTGGGAATTCTCGGTCTCGACGAACTTCGGTCCTATTACGGGCATCTGCACTATGACTTCGGGGCGGATGAACGGGATGGCTTGCGTCACTTCTTCGAACACCTGGCGGGGCTCGGAGAGATCCCGGCCGTTCCCGAAATCGAACTCTGCCGGCCGCTCTGTCGGGTGGCTTGAGGGCTCGGAGGCGGGAAGTTGACGGCCGGGATCGAACCCGGAGGGAGGGACCCCATGAGCGGCAAGTCCTTGAGGCTCAAGAGATTCGGCCCCCGCGGCGACGGGCGCTGGGTGATCCTTCCATTGGATCACGGGGTGAGCTGCGGTCCCATCCAGGGCATTCGTGACTTGGAGCCGGTGATCGGTCTGGGGGTGGCCGACCGGGTTGACGCCCTGGTTCTTCACAAGGGGATGCTCGCGTATCTGGAACGGTTTTCCGGACATCTGCCCGGGGTCTTCATGCACCTCAGTGCCAGCACCCAGCTGGGGGCGGCCTTTCATGGGAAGGTCCTGGTGGGTACGGTGGAAGAAGCGTTGCGCCGGGGGGCCGACGGGGTGTCGGTCCACGTCAACCTGGGGGATGAACGGGAACCGGAGATGCTCCGCGACCTGGGGGCGGTGGGCGAGGCGTGTGCGCTCTGGCAGGTGCCGTTTCTGGTCATGATCTATGTCCGGGGAAGCCATGCCCCGTCTCCCGTCCCGGACGCGGCGGTGGCCCATGCGGCGAGGGTGGCGGCCGAACTGGGAGCGGACGTCGTGAAGATTCCGGCGCCAAGGCACGAAGAGGCCATGGCGGAGATCGCCGCGGGGGTTCCGGTGCCGGTGGTGATGGCGGGAGGATCCAAGACCTCGGATGTCCGAGCGTTCCTCGGCCGCATCGAAGCCGGGCTTTCGGCCGGCATGCGCGGGGTTGCCGTGGGGCGGAACGTATTTCAGCACGATACCCCGGAGCGATTTCTGCGCGCCGTGGTCGGCTTGGTCCATGACGGGTTGACCGTGGATCAGGCGCTGGCGGGCTTTTCCGGGATCGACGATCCGGCGGGGCGCGAAACATGAATCCGCGGGAAACGCGACCACTCATTGTCGGAATCACCGGGGCCAGCGGGGCTCCCTACGCCCGCCGGCTGCTGCATGTGCTGGCCGCGGAAGACGTGCCGCTTCACGTGGTGGCGTCGCCTGCAGGCAAACTGGTTTACAGCCTTGAAATCGGCCGCCCGCTCGAAAAGGACCTTCCCGACCGGGCGGTGCTTCACGACGAACGGGATCTGGCGGCTCCCATCGCCAGCGGATCCTTTCCGGCCAGGGGCATGGTGATCGTTCCCTGCACCATGGGAACGCTTGCGGCGGTGGCCCACGGCATTTCGGGAAACCTTCTCCACCGGGCCGCCGATGTGTGCCTCAAAGAACGGCGGCGCCTGGTGGTAGTGCCCCGGGAAACCCCCCTCCACAGGATCCATCTCGAGAACATGCTGGCCGTGACGGACGCGGGGGGCATTGTGCTCCCCGCCATGCCCGGCTTTTACCACCGGCCGCGCACCGTGGACGAACTGGTGGATTTCGTGGTCGCCCGCGTCCTGGACCAGTTTGGCATTGCCCAGAACCTCATTCCGCCCTGGACCGGGGACTGCTCCTCATGAATGAGCAACCGGGCTCAGCGGAGCAGACGCATCAATGTTTGAAGGCTCGCTGGCCGGTGAACACCATGGTGACCCCGGATTCATTGCAGGCCGCGATGACTTCCCAATCGCGCAGAGACCCTCCGGGTTGCACCACCGCCGTGATCCCCTGGCGGATTCCCACGTCCACACCGTCGCGAAACGGGAAAAAGGCGTCCGACACCATCACCGAACCGTTCAGGCCGCCCTTGGCTTCGGCCGTCTCCCGGTCGACGGCGTCTTTTTCTTCCCCGGGGCGTTCCCCCCGTTCCACCGCCAGCTCCAGTTCGTTGTAAGAAAGGCCGTGGCGCTCGAAGCAGAGGGCATCCGCGTACTTCTTGTAGGCCTTGAAAACCGCGATTTCGGCGACGCCGACGCGGTCCTGTTCGCCGGTCCCGATGGCCGCCGTGCATTCATCTTTCACGAAAAGCACCGAATTGGAGGTCACGCCCTGTTCCACGAACCAGCCGAACAGCAAGTCCTGCATCTCCCGTTCGGTCGGCGCGCGCTCGATCCGGTAGGTCCTTGCCTCGTGGACGGTTTCGGCGAGGGTCAGATCCTGGGCGTTTTTCACCCTGTTGACGGCCGACTGCTGGACGATGAGCCCTCCGTCCATGAGCGACTTGAACTCCACGAAACGGAGGGGCATGTAGTCGGCCAGCCGGTCGATGCGGGACACGCGGATGATCCTCAGGTTCGCACGGCGCTTCAGGATGTCCAGGGTTCCTTCCTCGAAATCCGGCGCGGCCACCACCTCCAGGTAGTTTTCGACGACCAGCGAAGCGGTTTCCCTGTCCATGGAACGGTTCAACACCAGGCAGCCGCCGAAGGCGGCGATGCGGTCGGCCCGGTTGGCTCGATGGTAGGCTTCGGAAAGGGTCTCGCCGTGGGCGGCGCCGCAGGGGTTGTTGTGCTTGAGGATCACGGCGGCGGGCTTCACCATCAAAAACTTCATGATGTTCAAACCATTGTCCAGGTCGGTGAGGTTCGTCTTGCCCGGGTGCTTTCCCGCCTGGATCATGTCGTCTTCCGTGACGGCGCTGGTGAGTCCGTTTCCCGGGTCGATGAAACGGCAGTCGCCGAGGGTGAGGTGGCCCCCGACCAGTTCGTAAAGAGCGGCTTCCTGTCCCGGATTTTCGCCGTAACGGAGGCCCTTTTCGATGACCTCGCCCGTTTTGTCGTCTGGGATTTTCCAGGTGCGCTTGCGGTAAACCAGTTCCTGCTCATCGAATGCGATGCGAAGCGTTTCCGGGAAATGGTCTTCCATCACGGTCCGGTAGATCTTCTTGAGGTCGTTGGCCATGTGGCATCCCTCCTTGCGCGTGCCTGAAACCAAATGCAAAAGGCCTGGAAGCGTCTCCAGGCCTTTTCTAGGTCAAGTGAAAACGAAAGGAAACTAGAACTTGTAGGAAAGGCTGAACCCGATCAGGTGGGCGTCGCCGTTTTCGAATTCCCCTTCGTAGATGCCGTCCGCCACCCTGGCATCCACGTCCCGATCTTCGAGCATGAGGTAAGTGTAGGAAAGGTCCAGGGTCCAGTCGTTCCAGTGAAAGCCGGTGCCGAAGCCGAAAAGATGGCGATCGTCGGCCGGAACCAGGTAGTCGACCGTGGAATCCGGGATGGGCGATTCATCGAAGATGTAGCTGGCCCGCAGATCGAGCCAATCGGTGGCCTTGAATTCGGCGCCGATGCTCAACCGCCACACATCGTCCCAGTCCTTGGGCTTGCTCACCTCCCCCAGCACCAGCCCCGTCGGAAGCGCCGCATTGGGAGGAATGATCACAATGGGGTCGTCGTAGCTGATGGTCAACTCATCGAAGGTGCTCCAGCGGGTCCAAATGGCGCCGGCCTGGAGCAGCAGCCGTTCCACCGGGCGATAGGCCACGCCCAGAAAGAGCATGTCCGGCAGCGTGATGGTTCCTTCGGCGCCGGTGTCGTTGAACCAGGCCGCAGGCACCGAACCGGTTCCTACTCCCTCGCGGGTGAAATCCGCGTCGCCGTCAACATGTTGCTTCACTTGGCTGCGATAGCCCGCGCCGAAGGCGACCTGGTCGCTTGGCTTCACGTGGATGGCGAAGTTGAAGCCATAGCCGAAAGAATCCCCTTCGAGACAGTTGTCGATGTCGAAGGTGGTGGTCTCCGGGTTGTTCACCTGATACCCCGGAATTCCAAGAAAACGGCCCGCATCGATCTTGGATTCCAGGTTCAGGTCAAACCACATGATTTCCATGCCGCCGGCGATGGACACCATGTCGTTGAGCTTCAGGGCCACATTGGGGTTGAACGACAGGGTCTGCACCACGGCGTTGTAGTTGTTGTAACGGCCCCACCAGTCGTCGTCGAATTCGGTGCCCAAGCCGAACCGGGAATAGGTGGCGAGTCCGAACCAGACCGAATCGTTGAACTGGTAGCTGGCGTACAGGTGCGGTGGAATCCAATAGTTGCGTTCGCCGCTTTCCGTATTGCCGTTTCCGCCGTAGGGGTTCGTGGTCTGGACGTCCACCATGGGGGAAATCACCGTGGCGCCGGCCATGACCTGAAGCCCCGGAAGCTGTGTGATACCGGCGGGATTCATGAACATGGCCGACGGATCGTCGGCGCTTCCCGCCAGGTTGCCGAGAGCGTTGCCGCGGGCGCTGCCTTCGTAGAGTGCAAACCCTGCCCCAAAACTGTGCGGAGCCCCCGCCAGCATCACCGCCAGGGCGCAGATCGATACCACAAACCAATGTCTTCTTCTCATCTTTCCCCTCCAAGGTCAAAATGAAGCATTGGAATGCTTCAACAGATCCTGCAGGAACCAGCCCCTTCCGTGTGCGGCACCTCCTTCCTGACCCTCCTTGGGCAATGAAAAGGGAATCACATGAATCTCCAGGCCCCCCCAACCATCGGGGCGAACCCCGAAAGGCATCGATCGGCCGCCGCCCCGCACTCCCACCCCGAAAGAATCCGCAACCGGCCGGGTTTGAGCGTCACCGGTGACGCGGCAGGCCTCCTTGGATGTTCCATTCCCGGGCACGAGTGGTTGCGATGTTCGGGCCGTTCGGTCCTTCCCTGAATCACCATTCACTTCTTACCAAAACCCTTACCTGTAATCAAGCGATATTTTTCACATTAATCGCCGCAATCCACGCCGCGCCGACGGCTCGGCGCACAAGCCCGGCCCTGCCTCGCTCGCCGAACGGCAGGCCGATCGCTCTAGCGGTGTTCCTCGACGTGGATCCGACTTTCGGGGATCGGGGGATCGTTCCGAGGGAGCAGGTCCTTCCGGGTGATCAGTTCCCGCGAGTCTTCCGGCCGTTCCAGGTGAAGCCTCCCGGCCATGTAGCGAATCCATCGGAGATCCTCGGGCTGGAGGTTGTCGAGGACCGAAAAGACGTCGGAGATGTTGAAGAAAACGATCAGGTCGTTGGGATGGATCCGGTCCAGGTCCCGGACCAGGCGATTTTCCGGGATGCTGTAGACCTGCACCACGCCTTCCAGGAATTTGAGAATCCGCCCGACGCCGCTGCTGCGGCCGTCGGGGTAAGGTTCATCGGCGTGGCGCGGGAGATTCACGCCGCGGCGGGCGAAGTATTCGCGCAAGATATTATAGTGAATATTCCAGAGGTTTTCACCCGGGCGAACCACCTTCACCCCGTAAAAGACCGGGAAAGCCTCTTTGGCTCCTGCGGCGCCCGGGATCCGTTTTTTCAGCAGTGAGGGGATATCCTTTTCCACGACGCTCGGGAGCACGGGAGAAACGCCTTGTTCCTCGGATTCTCGGTCCTTTTCCGCCAGTTTTTCGCGGATGTCCCGGAGGCTCCACGGCCTGCCGCGAACCGGGAAGGACTCGTCTTCGGAAACGATATGATCCACGCTTTCCTTGAGGCCGTAGGCGGATTTGCGTTCCTCCTGGCCGGATTCCCGGGAAACCTTGGGCAGCGGCAGAGGCGGCGGCACCTCAGAGGTATCGATGGGCTTGACGATCCGGTCTCCGGAAGGGGAGGAGGCCGGTTTGCGTCCGTCATGGGATGATCCTGGCGTTGGAGGGGCCTGAACTTCGCCGTGGTGGCCCTTCCCGTGGGTGTTCTGGGGGTCGGCGTGTGGGTGTGTTGAGGTGACCGCGTTGCCGGGGGGAGCCTTGGGAGGGTTCTGGGTCCAGAACCAGTATCCTCCCGCCAGGGCCACAAGCAGCACGACGACCGCCGCCAGGCCGGCACGGTGGTTGCCTCGCTTGCCAGACCTCCGGTCTCTTGAGGGCTTCAGGGCCATGCGCTTCCCCTCGCGACTAAGGATTTGACCATTGCGATCCGCCTGTGTTAGGCAAAAAGGGCGTCAGCGCTTCGGATCCTACGCCGGACCGCTTCGCTCACCCCGAAGAACTTCCCTTGGAATTCTATTATCTTACTTTTCATTGAAAGGATTTGCAATGGGAGAATGGAAGGCATCCGGTGCGGCGACGCTCGTGGGCAGCATGCCGCACAAGGATCGGGCGCGGGCGATCGACTTGATCCTTCAGAAAGTCCCGGAGATCCCGGTATGGCCTCAGCTGGCGAAATATGAAGCCGAACAGATGATGGTCCAGTTCCTGGAAGGATTGCCGGGGTTGCGGAAAGAGAGCGGGCAGATTTGGGTCGAAACGCAAGGGGCCGCCTTCGAAGATGAACTGTACCGCTTTTACGAAGACTACCTGGCCGCCTCGGAAGACGATGTCTTCCTGATGGATTCCCGTTTCGGGTTCGGAGAAGAGACGGGCCGGACCTTCTTCGCGTTTCTCCAGGCGCTGGAGAGGGTGGACCTTCCGTATCGCGCCGTCAAGGGGCAGGTGGTCGGGCCGTTCACGCTCTTGAGCGGCTTGAAGGACCAGGACCAAAGGGCGCTGCTCTTCGATGAACGGCTGCAGGACGTGGTGGTGAAACACCTGGCGATGAAAGCCCGGTGGCAGGTCAATCGCCTGAAGAGCTTCGGCCGCCCCGTGATCCTTTTCCTGGATGAGCCGGCTTTGGCCGGGTTTGGATCTTCCGCGTTCATCACGGTTACCGAGGAGCAGGTGGCGCAGCTGCTGCGGGAGGTGATGGACGCCGTTCATGACGCCGAAGGGCTGGCCGGCATCCACGTGTGCGCCAATACGGACTGGCTGCTCGCCTTTCGATCACCCGTGGACATCATCAACTTCGATGCTTATCAATATTTCGATCGTTTCGCGCTCTACCGAAAGGAGCTGGCTGCTTTCCTGGAAAGTGGGGGGACTGTGGCATGGGGGGTTGTGCCTACAGGCAATCCCGAATGGATTGACAGCGAGACGGTGGATTCGTTGTGCGACCGGTGGCTGCAGGAAGTGACCACATTGACCGGGCCGGAGCTTTCGATGGAAAGAGTCTTTTCCCGGTCGCTTTTTACGCCGAGTTGCGGTTGCGGTACCTTGAACGAACGGGAAGCCGAGCGGGTCGTGGAACTGACCCGGGGGGTGTCGGACCGACTGAAAGAGAAACTCGGTTTTGGAAAGTGAAGCTCGGGTGACCGATCCCTACCGCTGCCCTGGTGCCCGGCTGACTTCATGCGGCAGGGGAACCGGACCGGACTTTGCGCGGCGCCGCCTGCCCATGTTACGGCTTCCACAAGAGTTTCAGAACCTGCGGGGCGGCGGATGAACCTGCGGAGGACGAGGCGCAAAATTCTTGACAGTTCCGGTCCGAGTCTCTAAAGAAGGCTCGGCGTCCCCGGGGTGCTTCAACCTCTGTCGGTAGAGACTATTGCCGGTCGGCCGTTCCATAGGCTAGATGGTATTTGTGGGTGTGAATCCGCCCGGGGAAGGATGCTCAGTCCTTCCGGCAACCGTCCGACCTTCTTCTCAGACAGGTAGAAAACGGCGCAATCCTTCACATGACAGACATGGCCTGCCGGGCGAGCCGGGGAACTCCCGGGAGTGCCGCCGGCAGGGTGGCGGTTCCGGTTCGGGCTCGCTTCCGGCCGCGTGTATTCATTTGCCCATGCCGGCAGAATGAAAGGGATGTCCTGCAGTGGTTTCAGACAGCGAATCGGTGAGGAACGAGTGTCATGTCAAATCGAAAGGAAGAACAGGAATGCAAGTAGAATACAAGAACATCGACCCGAAACTCGTGGTCAACGAAATCCGAAACGGAAGGTCTCTCGAGGCGGTGCAGAAGCTGTTCGGGATCAAGTTCAAAAGTGAGGTGCAGGACCTGTACCTTAGAGGGCTCATGGAACTGGGCGAAATCCCTCAGGTGGGTTTCAGCCGGGAGAACGGGCTGCATGCCAAGGAGACGCCACAGGTGGAGGTGGAATCCGCGCGGGTGGAACCTGAGGTGGTTCATCGTCACGCCAGACGGCCGGCCCCGTCTCAGCGGCCGGCCGTGCGCCGTCGAGGGAGGCCGGTTCCCCAGCAGCCTTCGGTGGTGATCAAGACGCCGAACCTCAGAACCATTGGGCAGAGCGGGAGCATCACGCTGAACAAGGCCCTGCTCATCGATCAGTTGGGTTTTTCGGTGGGAGACGCCTTTGAAATTTACAGGGAGGACGACCGGGTGGTGCTGAAAAAGATCCCCACCCCGGGCGTCTGACAAAGGGCACCGAGCTCTCTCTCAGGACCGTTCTTCCCGTTTTCGACCCACCGGCCGTTTACCCGGCCGCGTTTTCTGGCCCGTGCTCCCTCTGGGGCTTCGCCACGCGTTTCGCGTGAGAATGCCCCGGTTTCGCCGCCGTGGGAGTCTCAAGCGTTCAGAGTTTTCGCCGCCTACTGCCGAAGATTTTTCAGTACATGCCAGAAACGCCACAGGGCAGTCAGGTTGGTTCCCACCGCCAGGAAGACGAGGGCGGCCAGCAGCGCGGCATCCGGAATGGCCAGAGGTCCCAGGGGCTGGACGAACCGGTTCACCAGGGGATTTGCCATGCCGGCGAGGCCCAGCAGGATGACGCGCTCTCCGCGTTGAAGAAACCCTACAAGGCAACGTTCTCCCAACCCTTCCGCCCGAGCCCTCGTGTAGCTCACCATCAGCGATCCGAAAAGGATCAGAACGATCAACAGCGACAAAAACGGGCTGACCCCGCCCTTCCGGTAGAAATAGAACCAGATTCCCAGGTAGATGATGAGTTCGGTGTAGCGGTCCAGGACCGAATCGAGAAAGGCACCGTATTTTTTGGCCTGTCCGAGAGCCCGTGCCAAGCACCCATCCAGTGTGTCCACAAGGCCGGTGAGCAGGGTGAAGAGGCCGCCCCAGAAAGGCTGGAAGGCGAACATCACACCCGCCAGGACACTGACCAGAAGGCCGATGAAGGAAATATGATTCGGCCTGAGCTTGAGTCTTACCAAGGAGGGCACGAAGTAGCGCTCGAGAAACCGATAGTATTCCGTTTCCAGGGAGGTTCCCTTCAACATCGCACATCATCTCCAGCAGGTGGTCGATCTTTGGCCCTTTATACATGCAATGCGAGCGGTTGAACAGAGGAAGCCGCAGAACGGCTTGCGAGTGAGGCGACTCAAGGGTTCGAGGCTTTGAGGCGGGTTTCCACCCACAGGGGGAGATCGAAGAACCGCACGGTCACGGTACCGCCGTCCGGGAGGTGATCGACGCCTTCTTCCAGCAAGGCGTAGGCGTTGGCAAGGCCGATGGATTCCAGGTACGCGCCCGGCGCGGGGCGCGAGGGGTGGAAACGGGGGGGCGCCATGGAAAAATCACAAGCTCCCGGAACCGCTCGTGTTTCCCCTCTCCGCTTGGTCACCCCTTCGGTTATCACCGCCGGCACCTCAAAGCGTTCCAGCGCCTGGATTCCCTGCCATGCGGCCAGAAGGGGCGCGGCCAGCTCTTGAAAGATCACTCGAGCCGCCCAGGGGTTTCCGGAAAGGGCCAGAAAGATCTGCGATCCTCGGCAACCCAGGGCGGTCCGATGTCCCGGGCTCGCCCGGATGCCCTGGAAAACGGGCGCTATTCCCAGCGAATTCCAGACCCGCGCCACCAGATCCCGCTCACCGTGCCCGGTGCCCCCGGTGGTGACTACCAGGTCCGCGCGGGCATCATCCAGGCGGCGGGCGATCTCGTCGGGATCGTCTCGGGCGATTCCCAGAGAATCGGCATTTCCTCCCCAAAGACGAACCAGCAGACTCAAAATATACCGCCCGCTGGCGAAGACTCCGGGCCCCGGAGCCCTTTCCTCCGGTTCCGCCACCTCGTCACCGGTGGCCAGAAGGGCCGCCGAAGGTTTCCCGAAGACCGTGGTCTTCCCGACCCCAAGGTTCACGAGGATGGCCAAGGCGGTGGGATTGAGGCAGGTGCCCCGGCGGAGCACCGTCCGGTGGGTGCGGGCTTCTTCGCCCGCCGGGATCACGTGGATCCCCGGGGCGAACGGTTCGGACACCAGGATCCAGGATCCTTGGGCCTTCACGTATTCCTGGGGAATGACCGCATCGGCTCCGTCCGGAAGAGGGGCTCCCGTAACCACCCGGGCGCATTGATGAGCCTTCAAAGTGATGGACGGCAAGTGGCCCGCCGCCAGGATCCCCCGAAGGCGTTCCAGGAGGACCGGCCGTTCGCGCGTGGCGCCGAGGGTGTCCCTGCTTCTGACCGCGAAACCGTCCATGCGGGATCGGGCTTCCGGCGGAAAATCTCGGGGAGCCTTCACGTCTTCGGCGAGGACCCGACCCAGGGCTTCACCGATGGAGATGGTTTCGGCGGGTTTGGGAGTCGCCAGCCGACGGGTCCGTTCCCTGGCTTCTTCCAGGCTGATGGGTTTTTCAGCCACGGTTTTCTTGCCTTTCGGTCGACCGCCGGGCTTACGAGGGAATCGCGGTGGGGGCCGGGTCGGTCCTGGATGTAAGGCGGGTGAGCCAAGAACGTCTCCCCTGAAAGTCCGCCCAGCCGAACGCCCTCGAGCCCACCCGGCGGCGGAGCTCTTTGCCGGTGGGGGCCAGCTGAAAGGGGAAGAACAGCTTCACGGTTCGAAAGCGAGAATCCGTTCCCAGTCTTCCGCTGTGTTGACGTTCCAGAAGCTCCGGCCATCGGGGTCGAAAGGACGCCAGGCTTCTTCGTCGATGCGTTTGACTCGGGCCCTTCGATAAAAACCGACGATCCTTCGCTCTCCCTCTTCCAGCGTGCGGGCGATCAGCGGGAGGCAGCGCGCGTGATAGACGGCAAGGAGCGGTTCGTATTCAGCCTCCAGCACGGGAACCACCACATCCGCCTCCTCGTCGATCGCGAGCAGTCTGCGTGCCAGGCGGGGTTCGAGGAAAGGCATGTCGGCGGCCTTCACGAAAACCCTTGGATGGGGCGAAAAAAGAAGCGCCGTGTAGATGCCTCCCAGCGGGCCCTGCCGGGGAATCACGTCTCTGACAAGCCTGGCGTCCACGTCCAGGTAGGGGTCCAGTTCGTTGGCCACCAGCAGGACAAGGGACGAAAAGTCGGCGAGCGATTCCACCGCCCGATCGATCAGCCGTTTTCCGCGGAAAGTCTCCAGGCACTTGTTGCGGCCGAACCTCCGACTTTGGCCCCCCGCGAGAACGGCTCCCGAGATCATGGGTCTTCCCCCAGGCGAATATGAATCAGGAGGGTTCGGGGCTTACGCCATCCCCGGAGCCGCGAGAGCATGCCGAGGATGCCCCCCACGAAGAAGTCCTGAACGAAAGCGTTCATGGGCAGCCGCTTGCCGTCGATTTGAACCAGCACCGGGTGAGACTTCCGGTCCTTCAGGTAGCGTTCTTCGATGAAATCGGCCAGTTCGCGGATCTGGTCGAAGGAAAAACGCGGGATCTCCAGCCCCTGCGTTTCGTCGCCGACCAGGGCGACCCGGTTGTCCCCGGGGCCGCAGATGGGTGACGGTTCCACCGCCGACCGGAACACCTCGATCTTTGGAAACCGGCTGCGCTTGAACCCTTCCGCCAGCACCAGGTCTTCTTCCCAGAAATAGCGGGCGACGACTTCTTCCAGGGGCAACTCGTCCGAAGTCTTTCGGATGGAGGCCACTCCACGGGGCGAAGCGATCGCGATGGTCTGCGCGCCGGCGCGGCTGTGCCGCCAGGTGTCCTTTCCTTCCCGGTCCATTTGAAAGCCGTGGACATCGTGCTTCACCGTACCGATCCGGTACCCCCGGCGGGTCAATTCCGGGATGAGTCGTTCCAGGAGGGTGGTCTTTCCGGAATCGGAAGCACCCACAATGCAGACGATAGGAATCATGACGATGCCGCTCCTTTCGGATATTTCAGCCGTGGGGATGCCGTGTTCAGGCGGGGGGCTTTCGCTCGCACCTTCGACGTGAGGATCCGTCCAACCGGGGTGCTCCAACGGCCCGCCGGTCAATAGGATAGGTAGATCGTTTTCAGCTCCGTGTATTCTTGCACGCCGAAGCGGGATTTTTCGCGCCCCAGGCCGCTTTCTTTGACGCCTCCAAAAGGCGCGAAGGGCAGGGCCTGATGGATGCGGTTGATCCAGAGGCTCCCCACTTCGAGTTCGCCGGCCCGTTCCAGCGCTTTGCCCAAGTCAGCGGTGAAAAGGTAGGCGGCGAGCCCGTAAGGGGTGGCGTTGGCCATGCGGATGGCTTCTTCCAGATCGTCGAAGGGTTCGATGACGACCACGGGCCCGAAGACCTCTTTCTTCATAACCTCCATTTCGGGATCGGTTCCGGTGAGGACCGTGGGGGGAAAGTAATAGCCGACAGACCGGGTCTCGAGCCGCTTTCCACCCAGCAGGAGGGTGGCTCCCGAATCCACGGCATTCTCGACTTGGCGGCGTACCGTCTCCAGGACATCCGGGTTGTTGAGGGGGCCCAGCTGGGTGGCGGGATCGCCGGGAGGTCCCACCTTCAGGGCGGATGCGGCTTTCACGAACGCTTCAGTGAACTCGGCGGCGATCCTGCCGTCGGCGTAGATCCGACTGATGCGGTAGCAGTATTGGCCGCTGTTCTTGAATGCCTGGGAAAGCATCTGAGGCACAAAGCCTCGCCAGGGAGCATCGGCGCACAGGATGGCCGGGCAATGACCGCCGAGCTCCAAAATGAGACGTTTGACGTGGTCGGCACCGTTTTTCTGGATCTCCTTTCCCACTTCGGTGCTTCCCGTGAACGCCACGAGGCGCGGCACGGGGTGTCCCACCAGGAGCCTTCCCGTCTCGAGGCCGAAACCGGTGATCACGTTGAAGACTCCCGGGGGAAGGCCCGCTTCGGAAGCCAGTTGGGCGACCTTCAACGTGGCCAGCGGTGTGTGTTCGTCGGGTTTGGCCACCACCGTACAACCCACCCCCAGGGCCGGAGCGATCTTGCATGCCAGGGTGCTCAATGGGTAATTGAACGGAGTGACAGCCGCCACCACACCAACCGGCTCCCGCAGGATGAGGACCTGTTCTTTCGGGACGTTCAGACAGGGGATTTCACCGGAAAGGCGCAGCGCTTCCTCGGCAAAATAGCCGACAAGTTCCGCCGCATTTTCCACTTCGGATCGAGCGGCGGCGGCGGGTTTTCCCACTTCCCGGACCACGAGCGCCGTCAGTTCTTCCGCGTACTCCAGGATTTTCCGGGAAAGCCTGCGCAAGCACGCCACGCGCTTGGCGGTGGGTTCGCGGCGCCACGCCGGCAGCGCCTCGGACGCCGACGCCACGGCCCTATCCACCAGGGTCGCGTCGCATACCGGGACTTCCGCGAAGCACTCTTCCGTGGCCGGATCCACCACGGCCGACCGCTCCTTTCCCGTGACGGATTCTCCGTGTATCCAGCAACCGAACCGCATGCGATCACCCGTGTTCAACTCGGTTTCTCCGTTTCCATGGTGTGGGGCAGGCCGGCAGGCAGTGCGAAATATGGCACACGCCGCTGGGAGTGTCAACGCGCCGGCGGGGCTTGCCTTCTGGGGCGGGCAACAGGGGAAGGAAAGCCGCCGTCAACCTCCGGGGTGCGCGATCAATTGACGGTCCGGACGGCCTGTGCTTATATAGGGCCGCGCCGGCGGCCCGCGGAGAGTGCCGGTTCAGCGGTGAACAGAGGATTCGAGAGATTCCGCGCATGATTCCGTATCCGCACATCGACCCCACCCTGATCCGGATCGGTCCGATCCATGTCCGCTGGTACGGGGTCATGTACGTTCTGGGTTTCCTGGCCGCCTATGTTCTCATTCAAAGGCAGACGCGATCGAAGTCCATCGGCCTTCAAGGAAACGCGGCTCAAGACCTGGTGTTCTACCTGGCCGTGGGCCTCGTGGTGGGGGCGCGGCTGGGTTACATCGTGTTCTACCAGTTCGAGAATCTGGACCATTACTTGAGCCGTCCGCTGGACATCATCGCTACGTGGCTCGGCGGCATGTCCTTTCACGGGGGGCTGCTGGGCTGCGTGATCGCCGGTTGGCTCTTCTGTCGCCGGCGAAGGCTGCCTTTCTGGGCCGTCGCCGACAGCGTCACGGTGACGGCGCCCGTCGGACTCGGACTGGGGCGCCTCGGCAATTTCATCAACGGCGAACTCTTCGGGCGGCCGAGCGACGTGCCGTGGGCCATGATCTTTCCCGGAGGCGGCCCGGTCGCGCGTCACCCCTCTCAACTCTATGAAGCCCTCTTTGAGGGCGCCGTGCTCTTCGGCATCCTTTGGAGGCTTCGAAAGAGGAACTTCCACGACGGGTTCATGGTCGCCGCATTTCTTTTCCTTTACGGTCTTTTCCGTTTCTTCTTGGAATTTTTCCGGGAACCCGACCCTCACCTGGGGTTTGTGCTCGGGCCGCTTTCCATGGGCCAGCTTCTGTGCATCGGCATGATCCTGGCGGCTGTCGGGCTGGGAGCCTTTCTGCGCAGACGGGCCTCAACCCCCGAAACGCCCAACGCGGGTTCGAAGGTCGCATCGTCCGGCTCCCGCGGCCCCACAGCTTGATACCAAACCTGACCCGAGGATCCATGATGAACCAGAGGGCACAACCGACCAGGGAAACCGTGATGAAGCCGGAGGGGAACGCCACTTCATGGCAGGACGCCTTCCAGGAGAAGATCTCGACCCCCCGGAAAGCCTTCCGACGCCTCGGCCGGGGGCACCGGGTCTTCATCGGCTCCGGCTGCGGAGAACCCCAGCACCTGGTGGCGGCCCTCGAAGAAACCATCCCCAAGCTGGCCGACCTGGAAATCCTTCACATCCTGAGCCTCGGCAGACGGCGCTTCGTGGACGATTCCTACCGCGATAAATGCCGGCTCAAGTCGTTTTTCGTGGCCGCCGCCACCCGGGAAGCCGTCGCGGAAGGCCGCGCCGATTACACGCCCATCAACCTCGGGGACGTCCCAGGCTTGTTCAAGACCGGAATCATGCCCATCGACGTGGCCCTCATCCAGGTATCGCCGCCGGATTCCCACGGGTTCTGCAGTTTCGGCATCGCCGTGGATATCGTGAAAGCGGCGGCGGAAAACGCCGGGTACGTGATCGCTCAGATCAACCCGCAAATGCCGAGAACCCTGGGCGATTCGTTCATCCATGTTCGAGACATCGATGCTTTTATCGAATACGAGGAGCCGCTTCTCGAAATGCAGTCCCCGGAAGTCAACCCGGTGGCCCAAGCCATCGGAGCCCAGGTGGCGAAACTTGTCGAGGACGGTTCCACCTTGCGCGTGGGCGTCGGGAGTATTCCCAACGCGGTGCTTTACGCCCTTGAAGAGAAAAAAGACCTCGGGATTCACTCGGACATGCTCACCGATCCCCACCTTTACCTGGTCGAAAAGGGCGTCATCACCAATGCCCGAAAAACGCTTCATCCGGGAAAGATCGTGGCCAGTTTCTGCCTGGGAACCCGCGACCTGTACGATTTTGTGGACAATAACCCCATGGTGGCGTTTTATCCCATCGAATACACGAACAATTATTTGGTGATTTCTCAAAATGAAAAAATGGTCACCTTCAATTCGGCTCTTGAAGTGGATTTGACCGGCCAGGTATGTTCCGATTCCCAAGGATACGAGATCTACAGCGGGGTGGGAGGTTCCGTCGACTTCCTCCGAGGTGCACGCAATTCCAAGGGAGGGAAGGCCATCGTGATGCTCCCTTCCACCACCTTGGACGACGGGCGCTCCCGGATTCTCCCGGCCCTCACGGAAGGGAGCGGCGTGGTCACGACCCGCGGGGGAGTGGAATACGTCGTGACGGAATACGGGGCCGCCTACTTGCAGGGAAAAAGCCTGAGAGAACGGGCCCTGGCCCTGATCGGGATCGCTCATCCCGACCACCGCGAGGACCTGATGCGGGCTGCGTACAGGCTCAAATACCTTCGTCGCGAGCTGGTTCAGGTGAGCGCCGCGAAGGCCTTGTATCCGGACCGCTGGGAAATCAGGCAAATCTTTGACGAACAGACGCAGGTGTTTTTCCGCCCCGTCAAGCCCACCGACGAGCGGGCTCTGCAGGAATTCTTCTACTCGCTGCCCCGGGACGAATCTTACGTCCGGTTCCTTTCCACCATGAAGGTCTATCCGCGCCATGACACGCAGAAGATGGTGAATGTGGACTACGACCGCGAAATGACGGTGCTGGGGCTCGTGGGCGAACAGGAGTCGGAGCGGGTCATCGCCATTGGTCGCTACGTGGTGGATGAAGAGACGCTTACGGCGGAGATCGACTTCGCGGTGCATCCCGATTACGGCCGCAAGGGGATCGGGTCCTTTCTCATCCAGCACCTGTCCGAAATCGCCAAGGCACGTGGTGTCCAGAAGTTCGTCGCTTACATCACCCCTGGGAACGAAAGGGTTTTCGGAGTCTTTCAGAAACTGGGATACGTCATGGAAAGTTCGTTCATGGACGGTCTCTACGAAATTCGGATTTATTTCGGCGACCGTGCCGAGGCGTGCCTGACGGAAAGTCCGAATTTGGAGGACGCGGGCGATTGAACGCGAGATGGAATTCGGGAAACCGACCCGGCCTTTTGGGATGAAGCGTTGCGGCGCGGGTTCGGGGTGCGGTTGAGGGAGGCTTCATGAGGCTTCGCAACGGGCTGTACGCTTATCTTTGGGAGACACTGACGGAAAACAACTGCAACAGTTATCTGGTGGACGGCCCGGTGAGAACGCTCATCGACCCGGGACACCTGCACCTCCTGCCCGAGCTGGAACGGCGGATGGCCGAAGACGGATTCCGCCTTTCCGATGTCCACCTGGCCATCGCCACCCACCCGCATCCCGATCATTGCGAAGCGCTTCCGTCCCTCCAGGCGAGAGGGTTGCGCATTTCCATGCACGAAGATGCCGAGGCGTTTCTGACCCAGTTTCGCGTCCAGTGGGAAGCCATGACAGGAAAGAAGGTGCCCGCCTTCCACATGGACTTCCACCTGCGGCAGGGCAGGTTGCAGTTGGGGTCGGAAACGTTTCGGGTGCTGGAAACCCCGGGCCATGCGCCGGGTTCCATCTGCCTGTACTGGGAGGAGGAGAAGGCTTTATTCTCCGGGGATGTGATTTTCCTTCAAAGCGTGGGGCGGGTCGACCTTCCCGGGGGCAACGATGCTCTCCTGCTGCAGAGCCTGGACCGGCTGACGGAGCTGGACGTGGAACTGCTCCTGCCGGGGCACGGCCCTTATCTGGAAGGGCGCGGCGCGGTAAAAGAAAACTTCTACCTTGTGAGAAACCACTTTTTCGGGATGGTCTAGGCTGTGTCTGCAAAGTTATTTACTATTCCGATCCAATCATATGTGTTCCCAAGCTGGAGCTTGGGAACAAGAAGCAAAAGATCTGCACCCAACCGACTTTGCCAACACAGCCTAGTCCGAGGCAAGCTGAGCCCGCCAGGCCGCCCGGATTTCTTCCAACCTGCGGGAGAACTCCTGCTGTACGGCCCCCCATTGCGAACTCCTTTCCGGGCGCACCACAACGGCATCGCCCCGGATGCCTTCCGCGGCCAAGGCTTCCAGGTGTTCCGCTCGGATTCGGGCAAGCATCTCACGGCGGCTGCGTTCATGCTCTTCGAGCAGCCGAGCAAGCTGTTCCCGCCAGGGTTCTTCCCGGTCCTCGGCCAGTGCGGCCAGGGCGTCCCGGGACCGGACGCCCCCTTCTCCGAGTACCAGGGCGTCCAGGAGGCACCGCTTGGCCAGGCACCGGATTTCCGGTTTCAGATGCTCGGGTAAATCATCCAGTTCTTCCAGAAGCCGTTCAAGGCTGGTGGCGCCCTCGAGGTAGCGCTGGACCGCCGCCGGCACTTTTTTCATCTGCTCTTCACGTTCCATCGCCTTCCGTTCTTCGCGGGAAAGCACCAGGTCCCTGGTCTTTTCCATGACGAGATCCAGGGTGCTTTTGATTTCAGCCATCTTCCGCTCCCGTGTGTTCGTGGTTTTCCGGAACGCCGGAACGTTCCGGGGTCGCTCAAGCGGTTTTATACCGCCTTGACAGGGATGAGGCAATCTCCTAAGACCTGATGGTCGTCTTGCCTGAAGGATATGGCGCGCGGGAAAGGATTGCCAGGGGAGCGGGCACCGCTGGTTTTATGAATTGCCGGAGATTGGAACGATCAAGAGCCTCCGCTGTAAAGGCGATAACGGGATTCCCTGAATTTTCGGGGGACCGGGACGGTTGTCCGCCCGATCCCGGACCGTTTTACGGCGGGGTTTCGAAACGGGACGTCTTCCGGTTGCCGGTGGGGACCGGTTTCGGACGTCGATGGAGGTCGGCATGGGTGGAAGGCGGGCGTCCCCGCTGCGCCCCGGGTTCGGGGGATCCCGGCCGGAAGCCGGACCGCGAGGGGCGCTGATCCAGTGTTTCAATGTGGGCAAGCGCTACGTCAGGGGACACGAGGTGATCCGGGATGCCAACCTCCAGATCCAGCAAGGTCAGTTCGTTTTTCTGATGGGGCCGAGCGGTGCTGGAAAGACCACCTTCCTGAAGCTTCTTTTGGCCTTGGAACCCCTCAGTGAGGGGCAGATCGTCATCGACGGCCGAAACCTGAGACGCCTGCCCAGGCGTGACATTCCCGCTTTGAGGCGGCAGGTGGGGATGGTCTTCCAGGACTTCAAGCTCCTGGGATCGGCTTCCGTCTTGAAGAACGTGGCTCTGCCCCTGGAAGTCGTCGGCAAACCCCGCGCCTACATCCAGAAGAAAGTTCATTATATCCTTCGTTTCGTGGGGCTCGAGGCCAAAGCGTCGCTGCCGTGCCGGCAGCTGTCCGGGGGGGAACAGCAGCGGGTGGCCATTGCCCGGGCGGTGGCCAACGATCCCAAAATCGTTCTGGCGGACGAGCCCACCGGGAACCTGGACGAGTGTTCGTCCGAGCGGGTTCTGGAGCTGTTCAAGGAGATCCATTTCCGCGGAGCGACGGTGATCGTGGCCACCCACGACGCGCGATTGCCGGGGTTTTTTCCCGAAAGCCGGATGGTGCGGATCGAAGGCGGGCGGTTCCACGAAGACGCGCCCATCGGCCGGCAGCCCTGCTCCGGCAGGCCAACGGGGGATCCTTGGTTATAGAACGACTCCTTTTTCACCTGCGGCGAGCGGTCGAAAACCTGAAGGTGAACCTCTTCGCCACTTCGCTGAGTGTTCTCACGCTGGCGCTCTGCCTGCTCCTTCTGGGGACTTTTTCGGCCGCGTTTTGGGCGGTCCGGCAATGGGTGCCTCAATGGATGGCCGAAGCCAAGGCGGTCGCCTACCTGCGAGACGGTGTCTCCGACGACCGCCTGCACGCCCTGGCCAGAGAATTGGAAAGGTGGCCCGAGGTGGATTCAGCGGTCCCCGTGCCCAGGGAAGAGGCCTGGCGGCGCCTTCAGGAAAGGCTGGACCGCTGGGGGGACGTTTTCGACGGCTTTGAAAGCAATCCGTTGCCGGATTCTCTGGAAATTTCGTTTCGTCCTGCGGCCGTGACGGCCGAAGTGCTGGACGGTCTCGTGGAAAAGATCGAAGCCATCGCCGAAGTGGAGGACGTCTATTCGGGAAGCGTCTGGCAGCGGAAGATCGAAGGGGCGCTGCACTTGATCCAGGTGGCGGGCATCTCCCTGGTGGCCCTGCTCTTTTTTGCGACCACCCTCATCGTTTCCAACACGGTGAAGTTGACCGTCCTCGCAAGGCGGGACGAAATCGAAGTCTATTCGATCGTTGGAGCGACGGAGGGATTCATTCGGCTGCCGTTTGTTTTCGAAGGATTACTTCAGGGGGCGATGGGAGCCGTCCTGGCCGCGGGGCCCCTGACGTTTGCCCTGCTGGCGGCGCAGCGCGTTCTCCCCGAACCGCTGGCCGAGACCCTTGCCCTGGGGCCGCAAGAGATCCTGGGATGCCTTTTCGGGTTGCTCCTGGTCGGCGTTTCGTTGAGCGGCCTCGGGTCCTGGCTGGCCCTGAGACGGTTCCTGAAGGTCTGAAACGATCATGACGAAGCGGATGACCTACTCCGTTGCGGTGACTGTGATCGCGGTCCTCGCGTGGCGTTGCACGGTGCCTGCCGGATGGGCCGCCCGACTCGAGGATCCGGTAGAGTTCGCTTCGGGGGTCGATGGGCGGCGGGGACGGATTCTCGAGCAGCTGGACATTCTGGAGGCAAAAATGACACGGGTCGCTTCAAGGATGGAGGAAGCGGCCCGGGAACGTGAGATGCTCGAAGAGCGCCGGCAGGACCTGGAGGAACGCCTCGAGCAGTCCCGGAGCGCCCTTCAGGCGTTGCGGGAGAAACTGGAATCCCGCCTGGTGGCGCTCTACAAGTTCAGCGGAATGGGCTACCTGTTTCCCTTGCTGGTGGCGGGCGACCTGGAGTCGGGGATCCATGCCGTCAAGGCGATGGGTGAGCTGCTGAAAAGCGACAGGGTTCTGTTCGCTGCGCTCAAAGCGGAACAGACGTCCCTGCAAGTGCTCCGGAGGGAACTCGAAGCAAAGGAAAGAAGCCGTGCCGCTGTCCAGTCGCGCCTGGAGGAGGAAAAGGCGGTCCTGGAAGATCTCAAAAACGAAAAGATACAGTTCCTGGTGCGCCTTCAGGAAGAACGCCGTCTAAAGGCTGTGGAGCCCGGCGGCGCCGTTCCCGGCGAGCGGAAAGGCCGTGCCGATCCAGAGGCCGAACCCGTCCCGTTTTCGCAGCGGCGCGGCCAACTCCCCCTTCCCGCCTCCGGGCAGGTCTTCACCGGCAAAGAAGGAAAAAAAGGTTCTCCATACGATTCAATTCTATATAATAATGGCATTATCCTTCGGGCCCCGGCGGGAGAACCCGTGAAGGCGATTCATCCCGGGGTGGTGGTGTTTGCGGGGTGGTTCAAGGGTTACGGAAACCTGATGATCATCGACCACGGCCAGCATTATTACAGCTTGATGGCTCATATGGACCGCCTGCACAAAAAGGCGGGAGATCGAGTCGGCGAGTCGGAAGTGGTGGGGGTGGTGGGTGAGACGGGTAGTATCGACGGGCCGAAGCTGTACTTCGAGATTCGACACGGCGGCCGGCCCGTTGATTTGCAGAATTGGGTGAACCTGGAAAAAGTAGCCAAACGGTGAGGACCTGAGCATGCTTAAACGAGAGAAGAAGTTACTGGTTCTGGCCATCAGCATCGCGATTTTCGCCTTCGGATGGGTGTCCTTTCAGGCGGCGAAGGCCACCGCCGACGAAAAGACGGTATACGAACGCCTGAAACTTTTCAGCGATGTGATGAACCTGATCCAGGATCATTACGTGGAGGAAGTCGCCAACGAGAAGCTGATGTACGGGGCGATCAGCGGTATGCTGAGGGAACTCGATGCGCATTCCTCTTTTCTGCGGCCCGAAGACTACAAAGAGCTTCAGATCGAGACCAAAGGGAAATTCGGGGGGATCGGTATCGAGATCACCGTGCGGAACGGAGTCCTGACGGTGGTCGCGCCGCTCGAGGATACGCCGGCGGATCAAGCGGGCATCCAGGCCAACGACCAGATCATCAAGATCGATAGCGCCCCCACCCAGGAGATGACCCTCATGGAAGCCGTTCAGAAGATGCGCGGCCCCAAGGGGACGAAAGTCCGTCTGACCATCCTCCGGGAAGGGGAACGCAAACCGTTGGAGTTCGAGCTGACGCGGGACATCATTTCGGTTCAGAGCGTACGCAGCCAGGAGATCGAAAAAGGGATCGGTTACGTGCGGATTTCCAGTTTTCAGAGCGGTACGAGCCGGGACCTGGCCAGGATGCTGGATCGGCTGGAAAAGGACAGCGGGCCCCTTCAGGGTCTTGTGCTGGACCTCAGGAACAACCCGGGCGGCCTGCTGGATCAGGCCGTGGCGGTGGCCGACGAATTTCTTGATTCAGGCCTGATCGTTTACACCGGGGGCCGCCGTGAGAGCCAGCAGATGAAGTTTGAAGCGCAGAAGAACGGAACGCCTCGTCCCTACCCCATGGTGGTTCTTGTGAACGGCGGCAGTGCCAGCGCATCCGAGATCGTGGCGGGGGCGCTCCAGGACCACAAGCGAGCCGTCATCTTGGGCGAGGATACCTTTGGAAAAGGTTCGGTCCAGACCGTCATTCCGCTCAATGACGGTTCCGCGGTGAGGCTCACCACCGCCGTCTACTACACGCCGAGCGGTCGATCCATTCAGGCCAAAGGCATTGAACCCGACATCCTGGTGAAGCGGGAGCTTCCGGTTGCTTCCGGCGCTTCGGAAGAACCGGACCGCCGGGTGCGGGAGAAGGATTTGCCGCGGCACATGGAAGCCCCGGACGGCGAAGAACCCGAAACGAACGAGGATGCAGGGGGGTCGGAGCAACCGCCGCGGATCCTCGAAAGGGATAACCAGCTCCGGCGCGCCGTTGACTTGCTCAAGGGCTACAAGATCATGGCGCAGATGCGGTTTCAGTAGCAGAATCGTCGAAGCGCGGATGCCGAAGAAAGAGAAGAAGACGACAAAGCGCAAGGCCGGGAAGAAACGGAACCCGGCCTTGCTGCCGTTGTTCACGGTTTGGTTCCTGTCGGTGGTGGTCCTGGCCAGCCTGATTTACTGGGGTGGACCGCCGTTGCAGGACGCCCCCGGGACACGGAAATCCGGCCCGGTTTCCGAAGCCGCGTCCAACAGGGCTTCGTCCGAGCCGCCGCGGTCCTCACCGCGAACTCCGACCCCCATGGCCAAGGAGACCGTCGGGCCCCCCGTGGCCCAAGGGCCCGGCGAGGAACGCGAACGGACGGAAAGCGAGCTGGCCTTGCGACTGAGCCGGCCCGCCGCCCCCGACCTCGAGGCGGAACCCGAAACCAGGCCGATACCGCTTCCGCCTCAAGGTTTTGCGGCCATCGTGATCGACGATTTCGGCCAAGATGTTGACATTGCAAATCAATTTTTGAGCCTTCCCCTCCCCGTCACCTTTTCCGTCCTGCCCCACCTGCGGCACAGCCGGGAAGTGGCGGAACGGGTCCATGCCCGCGGCCGGGAGGTCATGGTGCACATGCCCATGGAACCCCGGGAATTTCCTGCGACGGATCCGGGTCCTGGAGCGCTTCTGCTTTCCATGACCGAAGAACAGCTGGAAGAAACGCTCCAGGCGGCTCTGGACGCAACGCCGTACGCGGTGGGGATGAACAACCACATGGGGTCCCGTTTTACAGAGGATCCGGAAAGGATGCGGATCGTCCTGCGTGAACTCCGCCGACGAGGACTCTTTTTCCTAGACAGCTATACCAGCGCGAAGACGGCCGGGCTGTCTTCCGCGCGAGACCTGCAAGTGCCCTCCTTGAGGCGGGATATTTTTCTCGATCATACCCCCAGCGAAGCCTTCGTGCGAAAGCAGGTGCGGGCCCTGATTCGCAAGGCGAAGGTGGAGGGGACCGCCGTGGCCATCGGGCATCCTCATGCCGTGACCCTAAAGGTTTTGGCGGAAGAAGGGCCTCGCTTCGAAAAGGAGGGGGTCCAGGTGGTTCCCTTGAGTGTTCTGCTGCGAAAAGTGAACGGAGATGCCGCTTCCGGCTGAAGCGATGTCTGCCGGGCTTCCACGAGTTCCATGAGTTGCCCGGCGGGTCCCTTCCAATGGTTCGGATTTGTGCGGCAAAGGAGACGTGACGATGCTGTCGAGCTGGATCGGTTGTCTGGTGTTTTTCGTGACTTGTGCGGCGATGCCGGTTCTCGCCCAGGACTCACCGGCCGTTCAAGCGGAGCCGAAACCGGCGGAAACGGCTCAGCACCCGGCGGGTGACGCCGCGCCTGCCGTAGAAATCGCCGAACCGGAATACGACTTCGGCGAAATCGACGAAGGCGGCCAGGTCGTTCACACGTTCAAGGTGAAGAACTCGGGCGATGCGGAGCTCAAGATCCTGAACGTGCGCCCGGGCTGAGGCTGCGCGGTGTCCGATTTCGATCGGGCCGTCCCTCCCGGTGGTGAGGGGATTATCACTTTGAAGGTCGATCTTCGAGGTTATCAGGGGCGGGTGGCCAAAGGGGCCACCGTGTTCACCAACGATCCCAAGAGTCCGCGTCTCGCTCTGCTGATCAAAGGGACGGTGAGACCCGTCATCGAGGTGAAGCCCGCGCCCAGCGTTGTCTTCCGCGGCGTGGCCAAGGCGCTGACCGAACAGAGTCTGGAGCTGATTGCACGCTCCGGACCGTTTCATATCCGGAAGGTGGAAACGGATCTGGGCGACCGGGTCGAATTCCGCGTGGAAACGGTGACCGAGGGGACGCACTACCGTCTCGTTGTGGCCAATCGAGCTTCGAGCGGAAGCTATCAGGGAGTGCTCACCTGCTTCACCGACCATCCCCAAAAACCTAAGATCCAGGTCCGGGTGACGGGGGCGATCGAAGGGGTCGTCGGCATCCGGCCCACCAATTTGCTGGTCGGACGGTTGAACGCCCAGAGTCCTCCCCGATCGGGGAGAATCCTTATCGTAAACAACGGGGACAGGCCGTTTCGCATCACCCAACTGACCTTCGACGAGCGGCTGCTTGCCATCCGGCAGCAACCTTTGCCGGAGGGCCAGGGTTATAGTCTGCAGGTGGAACCCAAACTCGAACACGTCCCCAAGGGCACCCAGCAGCATGCCACGCTCACGCTGGCGACGGATGCGGAACCCGATCGTCGGCACCAGATCCACGTGTTCGTGGTGAACCGCTGACGGTCGGTGGAACGCGGGGCGTTCGAGGCGTGAAGGCCGCCGCCTTCGAAGCCCTTTGTCCTCAGCGGCTTTCTGAGAATACCCTTCACCCTTCTGGGGATGGAGTGTCCATTTTTTCGCGTAGGGGCGGTTCGCGCACGGCACTTGAGGGGCGATTCATGCCCTGTAGGAGTGAGCGGGCTTGCCGGCGATCAGGGTCAACGCGGCATGGCTGGTTTTACGGGTCGCGGCCAAGGCCGGCTCCTACAGGAACAAGGGCGTCAGGCCCCGACTTTCATGAAGTTGTTTTTGGACAAGCTTTAAAGAGGTGGTGCAGGAGGCGGGGCCGAGTCCTGCACTTTTCATTCTACTTTGAAGGGCAAGACGCGGTTCGACTGCGGGGTTCATACAGACAGAGAGGTTCTTCGGCCAGGTAGTTTCCCGTGGCCTCGTAGGCTCGAGCTCGGCACCCGCCGCAGACCCGGACATATTCACACCGCCCGCACTTTCCCTCGTAGTTTCGAAAATCCCGCAATCGCTGAAATACCTCCGAGTTTTCCCAGATGTCCCGGAACGGCCTCCGCCGGATGTTGCCACAGTCCAGCTCCAAGTAGCCGCAGGGCTGGACCGCGCCCACATGGGAAACGAAGCAGAAACCGGTTCCCCCGAGGCAGCCCCGGGTCATGGCGTCGAGCCCGAAGGTCTGCATGTCCACCGAGCGTCCTTCTTCGCGGGCCCGCTGCCGGAGGATGCGGTAATAGTGCGGTGCGCAGGTGGCCTTCAGCTGAAGGGGGACGTGCTTGCGCTGTTCGTAGAACCAGTGGAGGGTTTCCTCGTACTGGCGGGCGTTGATCACCTGTTCTTCCAGGTTCTTTCCGCGACCGGTCGGTACCAGCAAGAAAATGTGGTGAGCGACGGCTCCGAGCGATACCACCAGTTCCTGGATGGCGGGCAGTTCATGCAGATTCTGTGCGGTGATGGTGGTGTTGACCTGAAACGGGAGGCCGCTTTCCTGGGCGCACCGGATGCCTTGAATCGCTCCGCCGAACGCTCCCGGCATCCTGCGGAATGCGTCGTGGGATGCGGCGGTGGCGCCGTCCAGGCTGATACTGATCCGCTGGATGCCTGCTTCGACCATGCGGCGGGCATTTTCAGGGCTCACCAGCGTGCCGTTGGGGGCCATGGTCATGCGGAGCCCCAGGCGGGTCCCGTGGGCCGCGATATCGAAAATGTCCGGGCGCAGCAGCGGTTCCCCGCCGGTCAGGATGATGATGGGTCGCGCGAACCCGGTGATGTCGTCGAGAAACCTGAGACATTCTTCGGTGGCGAGTTCACCGGGATAAGGGCGGTCCTGAGCGGCGGCGCGGCAATGGATGCAAGCAAGGTTACAGCTGCGGGTCACTTCCCAGGCGACAAGTCGCAGGGGATGAGCTGAAGCGGGCGAGTCCGGCGCGTGGCTTTCGAGCTGTCCGGTGCCCGAAGGGGAATCCGAGGCTTGTATCGTCAACGATCTCTTCCTCTCACGCCTCGCGCAGGAGCCTTGCAGCGTCTTTGGCGAAATAGGTGATGATGAGGTCCGCACCGGCCCGTCGGATGGACAGAAGCATTTCCATCATGACGCGCTCCTCGTTCAACCAGCCCATGGAAGCCGCCGCCTTGACCATGGCGTATTCGCCGCTCACGTTGTAGGCGGCCACCGGCCAATCGAACGCTTCCTTTACCCGCCGGATGATGTCAAGGTAGGGCAAAGCGGGCTTCACCATCACCATGTCGGCCCCTTCCTCGATGTCCATGGCGGTTTCGCGGAGGGCTTCGTCGGAATTGGCGGGATCCATCTGGTAGGCGCGCCGGTCGCCGAACTGGGGAGCGGAATCGGCGGCCTCCCGGAACGGGCCGTAGAAGGCGGAACAGTATTTGGCCGAATAAGCGAGAATGCCTACGGTTTCCATCCCGTTGTCGTCCAGAACGCCCCTTATGGCGCCCACACGGCCGTCCATCATGTCCGATGGAGCCACAACGTCCGCACCGGCCCTGGCGTGCGACAGGGCTACGGCGGCCAGCGCTTCCAGGGTGGCGTCGTTGTCCACTTCGCGGCCCCGCAGGATGCCGCAGTGACCGTGGCTTGTGTATTCGCAGAGGCACACGTCGGTGATCACGATCAGTTCCGGGTGATGTTCCTTGATGCGGCGGGCGGCTGTCTGGACAGGGCCCTGTGCGGCCGACGCCTCGCTCCCTGTTTCGTCCTTCGTCTCGGGCAGTCCGAAGAGAAGCACAGCCGGGATGCCGAGTGCGGCAGCCGAGTCCACTTCCTTGAGGAGTTCGTCCACCGACAGCTGGAAGACTCCGGGCATGGACGCCACGGGGTTTCGGAGTCCCTCACCGGCCGAAACGAACAGCGGATACACCAGCCGGTCCACGGTAAGCGTGGTCTCGCGGATCATGCGTCTGAGGTTTTCGGTTCGGCGAAACCGTCGAGGGCGGTAATCGGGAAACATCATGATCGTGGACTCCTCCTGCCGGAAGCGTTCGACATCACGGGAGACCGATTTCTTCATCGGTGAGGTAGCAAGCCGGATCGGGCGCCCACAAGTCTCCGGTCGCCGCTTCGGCTCGCACGCGGAAATTGCCGGCACAGATATCGAGCCAGCGGCACCGGGCGCACCGTCCCTTGACGTAGCGTTTCTTCTCCTTCAGCCGCGCCATCAGGGGGTCCGAGAGATCCGTCCAGATTTCGCTGAAGGGCCGCTCCCGGATATTACCAAAGGCGTGGTGCCGCCAGAACTGATCGGCGTGGACCGTCCCGTCCCAGCTCACACACCCGATGCCGCGTCCTGAACTGTTTCCTTCGTTCATCTTGAGCAGTTCCAAGACTTCGGCGGCGCGCGGCGAACGTTCTCGCAGGAGCCGCAAGTAGAGGTAGGGGCCGTCCGCGTGATTGTCCACGGTGAGGACTTCTTTGGGTTTGCCGCGGCGGTGGAGGTCCGCTGTTCGATCCATGATCAGGTCCACCGCCCCGCGGGTTTCTTCGTGGGACAGGTCCTCTTTCATCAGGGCGCTTCCGCGGCCGGCGTACACCAGGTGATAGAAGCAGACGCGGGGAATGTCCCGTTCCTCCAGGAGGTCGAAGATCGCCGGAATTTCCGCGGCGTTCAACCGGTTCATGGTGAACCGAAGCCCCACCTTGATTTCGGCTTCCGCGCAGGCGGCGATGCCTTCGAGGGCGCGGCGGAAGGAACCGGCAACGCCTCGGAATCTGTCGTTGACTTCTTCCATGCCGTCCAGGCTGATGCCCACGTAGGAGAGGCCGACGGTTTTGAGTTGTCTTGCGAGCTTTGGCGTGATGAGCGTGCCGTTGGTGGAGATGACCGCACGCATGCCGCGATCCACGGCGTAAGCGGCCAGTTCGAGCAAATCCGGCCGCACGAGGGGTTCCCCGCCCGAAAACAGGACCACCGGGGCTCCGAAGCGGGCGAGATCGTCCAGAAGGGCCTTGCCTTCGGCGGTAGTCAGTTCGTCGGGAAAGTCGCGATCGGCGGCGTGAGCGTAACAGTGGACGCATTTCAGGTTGCATCGCCGGGTCACGTTCCAGACCACCACCGGTTTCTTGTCTTCCGAAAACTGGAGAAGGTGGGAAGGAAGCCTGCCGCTCTTTCGTCCGTACCGCAGTGCATCGGACGGTTCCACCGTACCGCAGTAGAGCTTGGAAATGCCGATCATCGCAGAGGTGTCCTCGTTCAGAGTTCCTTATGCATGTCGGGAGTCTTCAGGGGATGCCGGCGGTAGGTTTCCCGGATCAGTTCATCCAGGTATACGCCGGGATCTTCCACGGCCGCTTCGGGGAGTATGAATTGAGCCTGCCCGCTTCGTTCGGCGACCAGGTTGAATCCGTAGTCGTAGTCGCGGGAAATGCGCCGGCAGATTTCAGAAGCCGACAGACCCTGCTCGATGGCCTTGTGGATGATCGCACTGATCGCCTGATCGTCAAAGTGAATTCTGAAGCCGTGCTGGTCGTGAAAGTCGTCTTCAAACACCTTCACTTGGTTGTACAGAAGGATAAATTCGTCGAACAGAGCTTCGATGGTGATGCCCGTGCGCAGATGCTCGTCCAGGAGGAGTTCGAGGCGGCCGTGGCTGAACACGAACGGATACTTCTGGATATAAGACTTCTTCCGCCTCATCACCTGGTCACGGGCCGATTCCTTTTCCTCGCCGACGAGGCGCTCGTAGCGGTGGAGGCGATCCGGGTCTTCCGGGTTCAAAAGGATGAACTCCAGTTCTTCGCGCGAACGCCGCACCACCTCTTCCGTGACGGTGAGGTAGCGCACCGATGAAGACGGCAGGCGTTTTTCAAAGGGGAGGAGAACCCGTTCGATGACGCTCACCAGTCCTCTTGCCCCCGTCTTCTCGCGGTGAGCCATTTCGGCGATGAGCCGCAGCGCGGTGTCGTCGAATTTCAGGTCGATGCCGTAGGAACGGAAATCTTCCTTCTTACCCAGGATCACGGGATTGTTGGGGTTTCGAAGAATGTCGTAAAGGTCGTCCTCCGTGAGCGGCTCCAACACGGCGATGACGGGAAGCCGGCCCACGAATTCGCTCTCGAACCCGTAGGCGATCAGGTCCTCCGCTTTCACGCTCTTCAGGTACCTGTAATCGTTTTCGCGGCTTTGGACATTCGCACCGAAACCCACGCCCTGGCTTTCCACCCGCCGCTTCACGATAGAAGCCAGATCACCGAAGGCACCGCTCACAATGAAGAGGATGTTCCGCGTATTGATGGTCTGCTTTTCCCGTTTGCCGGTCTTACGGTAATGCTCGATGGCCTGGATCTGGGAGATGGGATCGTGGGGCACCCGCAGGTCCACTTCGGTTTCTTCCAAGGGTTTCAGGAGGGCGCGCTGGACGCCCGTCCGGGAGACGTCAGGGCCGACCAAGTTATGGCTGGAAGCGATCTTGTCGATTTCGTCGATGAAGACGATCCCGTACTGGGCCAGCTGGATGTCCTCGTCCGCTTCCTTCACCAAGTCGCGAACCAGGTCTTCGATGTCGCCTCCCACGTAGCCGGTTTCGCTGAACTTGGTGGCGTCCCCTTTGACGAAGGGGACTCCCAGTTTCTGGGCGATGAGCTTGACCAGGTAGGTCTTTCCCACGCCGGTCGGGCCGATGAGGATGATGTTGTTCTTGATCCGCCCGATCATCTGGTCCGTGGCGGCCCGCCCCCGCTGCTGCTGCCAGCGGATCCGGTTGTAGTGTGTGCAGACCTTGGTCGCCAGAACGGCCTTGGCGTCTTCCTGCTTGACCACGTACTGATCCAGGTACGCTTCCAATTCTTCAGGTTTCATGTCGAAACGGATCTTTTCGACACTCCGGGAAGCCTCCACCCCTCCTTCGTCTTTCTTTCTGGACTGGGGCATCATCATGGGAGAAACCACCTTGATGGGTCGACCGTATTTCTTGCTGAGGTAATCGCTCAGCTCTTTTTCGAGTTCTTCCTGATCCGGAAATTTTTGCAGTTTTTCGATCATTTCTTTCCTTCGCCGGTGGCCTGAACGTCTGTCGCTGCAAGCGATGTTAGTCTAAACACTTCCCCCCGGCTTTTCAAGGCAGCCTGTGCCGTGCAAAAAAAACGGGCGAAACGCCGGACGTCCGATGGACGCTAAAGCCAACCGGAGGTCGTGCCGATTTAACGTTCAGGCAAGTCGACGGGAACACTTTTCCGCTCTGAGAGCGGCTGATGGCGAAGATCAGGGAGAGTCAGGGCCATGGCCAAAAAAAACCACAGTGGTCAGCCGGAAGAAAAGACCGGGCCTCACGTGCTGCAGGAGCTGGTGGAAGCTTCGCTCTGGGATCAGCCGACCGGTTCCGAAGCCGTAGCGGCTGATCGGGACCAGGTGGTCCGTAAATCCTTCCGCATCCCCGTCGGGCAGGAGGACGGCATGAAGGTTCGGATCGGGGATGCTTCCTTTGATGTCCTCAACATCAGTGAAGACGGCATCGGGGTGCTCGGCCATTCGCCCGAGGAGTTCCGGGTGGGCGAGGGGCTCGATGGCGTGACGGTCTTCATCGAAGGCGCGGTGGCCCGGGCGTCTGGAACGGTGCGGCACATCACGCCGCTGGAAGACGGCCTGTTCCTCTTCGGGGTAGCACTTCACTACGATGACCCGCAAGAACACGAGAAGGTCCTGAGCTTCGTTCGGAAGGCGAGGCGGGAGCTGTTTCGTCCGGACTGACCCCGGTGATTCCCCACCGGGGGAGCGTTGAACCGGTCACTGCTGTGGCAACGGGAATGTTTCGGAATTGGAGCCCGGCAACGGGAGAAGGCTTCCGGGATGCTTGCTGAATCTCTGCGGATCTCAGGTTTTGAGGAAGGGATGCCCCTGATGGGAGAACAGGACAGCGGCAAGGACATCATGAGCGAATTGCTCCGGGGCGACTCCCCGGTCGTGGTCACTCGCGAGCAAAATAGCATCGAACAGCTCACGCAGTACCTGAGAAGACTTGAAAGCCAAGTTGGGGCGACCCCGCCTTCGGGGCGGCAGGGGGTTCAAGGACGTCACCGAAGGCCTAAGAAGAAGGCCACCTATTACCTATCCAAGCGGGTGATCCACCAACTGGATATGGCGCACGGGAATCTTGTGGAGGAAAATCGCGAAGGGTTCCGGCCCAGACTTTCCAAATCCATGATCGTGGAAATGGCGATCCAGGCCGCGCTGAAGGACCTGGAATCGAGAGGCCGTAAGAGCGAGATCATGCGAAGGATCCACGCGATACAGAAAGAATACGCAAAAACGAAGCCTTGTAGGGTCCAGGCGAGCCGTCCGGCACCGGAAAAGTGAGGCGGACTCCGGGGTTCGCAGAATTCCACCACTCGAGGAAAAACCAATGATCATCATCTGCCCCAGCTGCAAGAAACAACACAGGATCGATGAAAAGCGCCTGTCAGAGAGGGTCAAGGCCGCGAAATGCGTCTTCTGCGGTCACACGTTCGCCATCCGGGTGGACAAGCCGGGGGAACCGTTCCGGACGCCGGGCCCGCCTCCCGCGGCGGCCGAGCCCGAGGGGATGAGGAAAATCGCGGTGTCGTTGAGCAAGGGAGGGGTGGGAAAGACCACCACCGCCGTCAATCTGGCGGCGGGCCTGGCCCTGGCGGGCTTCAACGTGCTTCTTGTGGACACGGACACGCAGGGTCAGGCCGGCTACATGCTGGGAGTCAAGCCGAAAGGCGGACTCACGGAACTGATCACGGGGGAACTCACCGTCGACGAATGCCTCTTCAAGGCCAGGGAACGTCTGTGGCTTCTCGCGGGGGGAAAGTCACTGGCGGGGGTGAAGCGACTCATTGCCCGCAAGGACTTCCGGGGCGAGCTGACCCTTCAGGAGGCGCTGTCTCCCCTGGACGACCGGTTCGACTTCGCCATCGTGGATACCTCCCCGGGATGGGACGTGCTCACCATCAACGTTCTCTTCTATGCGAACGAAATCCTTGTGCCGGTTTCCCTGGAAGTCATGGCCCTCCAGGGTCTCCTGGAATTCACCAAGAGCCTCGCTTCCGTTCAGGCCTACCATGGGAACCTGGACCTGAAGTTCGTGGTCCCGACCTTTTTCGACAAACGGGTGAAGAAGTCCGACGAAATCCTCGAGCAGCTGCATTCCTACTACAACAGCCGGCTTTGTCCCCCCATCCGGTACAATGTGCGCCTTTCGGAGGCGCCGGGCTTCGGGCAGACGATCTACGAATACGCTCCGGGGTCCCCGGGAGCCAAGGACTACAGGGACCTGATCCGAAAGATCGCCGCCAATGAAAAACTGCTCACCTGATACCGGGCCGTCTTGAGGAACTCCGACCCGGGATAACGCCAGGCTTTCCGCGACTCACCGGAATTACGGCGGAGTTCCGCCCCGAACGCCCGGGGTTCTTTGTGGTGCCCCGGGTCCTTCGCTTCCCGCCTCCGCCTGCCTGCCGGAACGGCCGCTGTTGATAAACCGCGGTTCCTGTGCTACAAGTCAGCCGACTTTCGAGCCGTTCTTCGAAGGAACTCGTGGCCTTATACTTTCCGGAGCCCCACGGCCGGCGGACTTGCGGCAACAGGAAGGAAGAGAGACGCGGATGGAAACCAAGTACGTTCCCAAGGCGATCGAGCCGAAATGGCAGGAATATTGGGAAAGGGAAGAGCTCTTCAAGGTGCGGGAGAACCCCGACCGCAGGAAATTCTACCTGCTCGAGATGTTCCCCTATCCTTCGGGGCGGATCCACATGGGGCACGTGAGGAACTACACCATCGGGGATGTGGTGGCGCGGTTCCTTTCGATGCGCGGATTCAACGTACTGCACCCCATGGGCTGGGACGCCTTCGGAATGCCCGCGGAAAATGCCGCCATCAAGGCCAGGACCCACCCCGCTCGCTGGACCTATTCCAATATCGATTACATGCGCCGGCAGTTGAAGCAGTTGGGATTTTCCTACGATTGGTCCAGGGAGTTCGCCACCTGCGATCCGTCGTACTACCGTTGGGAACAGCTCTTTTTCGTGAAGATGTACGAACGGGGACTCGCCTACAAGCGAAAGGCCTACGTCAACTGGTGCGAAACGTGCCACACGGTGCTCGCCAACGAACAGGTGGAAGACGGAGCGTGCTGGCGCTGCGAACAGCCCGTGGTCCAGAAGGAAATGGAACAGTGGTTTTTCAAGATCACGGACTATGTGGAAGAACTGCTCGAACACCTGGACCGACTTACGGGGTGGCCCGAACGGGTGCTCACCATGCAGCGCAACTGGATCGGCAAGAGCTACGGAAGCCTTCTCAGGTTCCAACTGGAGGAAGGCGGGCCTCCCATCGAGGTCTTTACTACGCGGGCGGACACGCTGTTCGGGGCGACCTTCATGAGCCTTGCCCCGGAGCATCCCATGGTGCCCTCGCTCTGCCGGGGAAAGCCCCAGGAGCAGGCCGTGCTGGAGTTCGTCGAGCGCGCCAAGCGGGCCAAGCGGGGCGAGCGGGATGCCGGGCTCCTGGAAAAGGAAGGCGTCTTTACGGGAAGCTGCTGCCTCAATCCCGTGACCGGCGACCGGATGCCCATCTACGTGGCCAACTTCGTACTGATGGAATACGGGACGGGCGCCGTCATGGCGGTTCCGGCTCACGACCAGCGGGATTTCGAGTTTGCCCGCAAGTACGATCTCCCCGTCAGGGTGGTGATTCAGCCCCAGGGGTCGGAGGAGGTGCCGTCACCCGATGCCTTGGATCGAGCCTTTGAGGACGACGGGGTCCTGATCGATTCCGGCAGGTACACGGGGCTCACTTCAGAACGGGCCCGGGAGGCCATCACCCGCGACCTGGAGGCCCAAGGCCGCGGGCGGTGGACCGTTCAATACCGGCTTCGGGACTGGGGGATTTCCCGGCAGCGCTACTGGGGGGCTCCCATTCCCATCGTCTACTGCGATCGGTGCGGCGCCGTCCCGGTTCCGGAAAAGGACCTCCCCGTGGTGCTTCCCCTGGATCTGGACATCCCGCCCAGTGGAGCGTCGCCGCTTCCTATGAGCGAATCCTTTGTGAAGACGAACTGCCCGGCCTGCAGCGGACCGGCCCGAAGGGAAACCGATACCATGGACACCTTTGTGGAATCGTCCTGGTACTTCGCCCGGTTTGCCTGCGCCGACCACGGGAGCGGGCCCTTGGATCGGGAGCGGGTCGATTACTGGCTTCCCGTCGACCAGTATATCGGCGGCATCGAGCACGCCGTCCTCCATCTCCTCTACTCCAGGTTCTTCACGAAGGTGCTCCGGGACCTGGGATACCTGGGCGTGGACGAGCCGTTCAGGAATCTGTTGACCCAGGGGATGGTCATCAAGGACGGCGCCAAGATGAGCAAGTCCAAGGGAAACGTGGTGGATCCCGACGATATGATCCGAACGTACGGAGCCGACACGGTGAGGCTTTTCTGTCTTTTCGCCGCTCCCCCTGAAAAGGAGCTGGAATGGAGCGACCAGGGGGTGGAAGGGGCTTCGCGGTTCCTGGGGCGGGTCTGGCGCCTGGTGAGCGAAAACCTGGAGGCGCTGGCTTCCGCGCGGCCCTTCGAAGGCTCGCCGGACGAGCTCGCCGGGAGCCTCCGTGAGCTGCATCGCAAGACACACCAGACCATCAAGAAGGTGACCGAAGACATTGAGCAGCGGTACCATTTCAACACGGCCATCGCAGCCATCATGGAACTGGTCAACACCATGTACCAAACGGTGGAGGCGAGTGAGCGGGAAGGTAACTTCTGGCCCGTCCTGCGTGCGGCGGCGGACGCCGTGGTGCTGCTGCTTTCGCCCATGGCCCCTCACATCGCCGAGGAAATCTGGAGAGCTCTCGGCGGGCGGACCAGCATTTTCAGAGCTTCCTGGCCCGTCTGGGACCCAAACGCCGTTCAGAGCGATCAGGTCCTCGTGGTGGTTCAGGTGAACGGTAAGCTGAGGAGCCGTATCATGCTGTCCGTGGAAGCCGGCGAAGAAGAAATGAAAGCGGCGGCGCTCGAAGACCCGAAAGCCAGGAGTTTCATTGAGGGCAAGACGATTCGCAAGGTGATCGTGGTGCCTCGGAAGCTGGTGAATATTGTCGTTTGACGGACCCGCAACGGAAAAGGCGCTTCCATGAAGATGCCCCTGCAACGAACGGCGTTCGGCATGGTGGTTCTTGCCCTGTGGTTTATGGCGGTCCCCTCCTGCGGCTATCATTTTGCCGGTGAAGGACCGGGGCCCCGGCCATCCCTCCGAAAGATCGCCATTCCGGTGTTCGAAAACGCGACGGGTGAACCCGGGCTTGAAAGCCTGCTGGCGTCGGCGCTCCGGCGGGAATTTCTACTGCGAAGTCATCTGGAAGTGGTGCCGCTGGAACAGGCCCAGGCCGTTTTTTGGGGGCGGGTGAAGACCCTCGGGACGTCTGACGTCGCTCACCGGCGAGCCGAAGAAACCATCGAAACCCGGATCCAGTTGGTGCTCGATATCCGGTGTGAGGATGCAAAAGACGGCACCGTTCTTTGGGAAGACCGAAACATGGTTTACTTCGAAGAGTATTTTCAGGACCCGGATCCTGTGGCGAGTTTTCAAAACCGCCGGCGCGCCTTGGAAGTGGTGGCGCGGGAACTGGCCGTGCGGATCCACGATCGTTTCCTCAGCCGTTTCTGACCATGAACGCCTTTCAGTTCTACCGGCACCTGAAGGAATCGGCTCCAGTGCCGGTGTATCTGTTCAAGAGTGATTCCGATTTTCTCGTCGACGAGGCGTGGCGGCGGCTTGTCCATTCGGTTGTCCCCGAGGGGGCACGGCGCTTTAACGGCGAAAGGCTGGATGCTTCCCAGGTTTCGGCGGCCCAGGTGCTGGAAAGGCTCCGCACGCTCGCCATGTTCGGGTCGAAACGCCTGGTGATGGTCGACCGCGCGGATCAGTGGAACAAGGCGCAGCAGGAGGCCGTCGCTGCCTACGCGTCCCGCCCGAACCCCCGGGCGTGCCTGGTCTTGGGTGTTCCCCTGAAAAAGGCCCCCAGGATACTGGAGACGGCCGTCGGTGCCGCCGGCCTGGTGGTGGAATTTTCGGCGCCCGGCGAAAAGCAGGCGCCGCGATGGATTCAGCAGCGCGCGCAGGCGTTGGGGAAGGTGCTGGCCGCTCCCGCGGCGGAGCTTCTGGTTCAGAAGGTGGGTCCCGATCTTCCGGCATTGCAGGCGGAACTGGAAAAGCTGGCGCTTTACGCGGGTGAGAGAACCGAGGTCCATGCTGAGGACGTGGACCGCGTGGTGGGGCAGAACCGGTCGGTTACGGTCTTTGAAATGGTTCGCGCGGCCGGTTCTCGAAAACCGCGGGAGGCGCTTTTGGCGCTTCACCGGCTGCTGGCGGAAGGCGAGCCTCCGCTGGCCATTCTGGCTCTATTGGCCCGGGAAGTGCGCATCCTGTGGGGAATCAAGGACGGGTTGGGGCTGGGCCTGGCCGCTCAGGAAATCGCCCAGCGGCTCCAGGTGCCTGCCTTCGTGGTGTCCCGGCAGCAGCGTTCTTCGGAGTCCTTCAGCGAGGACGAACTGGCCGACGTCCACCGGAGGCTTCAGGATCTGGACTACGCCTTGAAAAGTTCCCAGGTCGATCCCGTAAAGGCCCTGGAGTCCCTTGTTTACCGGCTGTCCACGAAAAAAGGCCCGTGAAGGCTTCACGGACCTCGGGATTCCGCTCCAGAAGGCTCTCGCGGAGGATCCCCTCCGCCTCAGGCCGATTCGGCCGCCTTCAGCGCATTCACGCGGCGGGTGAGCCGCGAAATTTTGCGGGAGGCGGTGTTCCGGTGAATGACGCCCTTGGACGCCGTCTTGGCGATGATGGAGATGGTCTCGTTCAACTTCTCGGCGGCCAGCTCTCGGTCCCTGGCGTCGATGGCCTCTTCCAGGGCTTTGATGGCTGTCTTCATCCGCGACTTTCGCGCCCGATTGCGCTGGCGCCGCTCTTCGCTCTGACGCGCACGCTTGACGGCTGACTTGTGATTGGCCAAGATCGATCCTCCTCGCTTCGTTCAACAGCTTCGGCCGCGCCGGCCGGTTCCGTTCCTTTGATTGGCTTCGCAGCAAGCTTTGCTTTTAGGTGGAAGGTCCCAGGATGTCAAGCAAAATATCCTGAGCATCGGCGCCTTTCCGATTCCCCGGCGTTCGCGGCTCACGGCCGAACCTCGAGGATCTCCAAGGTGCGCAACCCCCTCGGCGTTCTCACCTGCACTTCATCGCCCACTTCCTTGCTGATCAAGGCCTTGCCGATGGGGGACGAAACCGACAGGGTGCCGGACTGGATGTCCGCTTCGTAGGGGCCGACCAGCCGATACGAAAAGGTTTCGCCGGAGTCGAGGTCTTCGAGGACCACGGTTCGGCCGAACATGACCCTGCCGCCGCCGTCTCCGTCGGGTTGGATGATTTCGGAATGAGCCAGCCGCTCCTGGAGATCCTTGATGCGGCCTTCGATCAGAGCCTGTTTCTCTTTGGCGGCCTCGTATTCCGCATTTTCGGAAAGATCTCCGTGGCCTCGGGCTTCTTCGATGGCTCGGATCACGGCCGGCCGTTCTTCTTTTTGAAGCCGTTGCAGTTCTTGCAGAAGGCGTTCGTAGCCTTCGCGGGTTATGGGGACCCTTTGCATTCCCGTTCCTCCCGTCGCGATAAATTGCAGGTTCCTTTATTAACATTCCGGTCTGCTGTCAAGCAACATGAACGGGTGGCGGACGGTGACATTTTCTTCCCCGCAGCGGCGAGATTCGTGTTAAATAAAGCCGATCATGCCGTCGGGCTTTCCCCTCCAACGGGACTTCGAGGATTTCGATGCAATTTTCACGTAAAGACCTTTTGGGGATCCGCGAACTGGAGGCATCCGAAATCGAGCATATCCTGCAGACGGCGGAATCTTTCAAGGAAATCAACCTGCGTTCCATCAAGAAGGTTCCGACGCTCCGCGGAAAGACGGTGGTGCACCTCTTTTACGAGCCCAGCACTCGAACGCGGACTTCCTTTGACATAGCCGCCAAGCGGTTGAGCGCCGACACCTTCAGCATCGCCGCTTCCACCAGTTCCATGGTGAAAGGTGAGACTTTCCTGGACACCGTAAAGAACCTGGAGGCCATGAAGCCGGATGTGCTCATCGTGCGCCATTCGGCTTCGGGCACGCCGCACCGGATCGCGGCGAGAACGTCGGCATCGGTGATCAATGCGGGCGACGGCATGCACGAACATCCGTCCCAAGCCCTTCTGGACATGCTCACCGTCCGCCAGCATGCGGGGCGCCTGGAAGGGTTGACGGTCCTCATCGTGGGCGATCTGGCTCACAGCCGTGTGGCCCGCTCCAACATCTGGGGGTTCACGCGGATGGGGAGCCGCGTGGTGGTCTGCGGGCCTCCCACCCTGATCCCGCCGCACATGGACCGTATGGGCGCCGAAGTCCACGACCGACTCCAGGAAGTGATTCCCGAGGCGGACGTGATCATGGTGCTCCGGCTCCAGAAGGAACGCCAGGATCAGATGCTGCTTCCTTCGCTCCGGGAGTACGCCGTCTACTACGGAGTCGATCGCGACAAGCTCCGCCACGCCAGAAAAGATGTGCTCATCATGCATCCCGGCCCCATGAACCGGGGGGTGGAAATCAGCCCGGATGTGGCCGACGGTCCCCGTTCGTTGATCCTGGACCAGGTCACCAACGGCGTCGCCGTTCGCATGGCCCTGTTGTACCTGCTGATCCAACGGGAAGGCGCGGCATCGGGAACCGCGGACCCATCCGCATGAAAGGTGAACGCAAGCCATGACGGACTTTCTCGCGCCGGTTTTCGAGGCTCTGGCGGCGGAGCCCTCCAGGCTTCTCGATCTGCTGGTCCGCGGAGCGCGGGTTATCGATCCGGCTTTCGGTTTGGATGAGACGGCCGATGTGTGGGTGGTTGCCGGCAGAGTCGAACGGATCGCTCCACGGCTGGATCTTCCGGCCGAACGCGTCGAGGAGACCCGGGTGGTCGATGGAGCGGGACTTTGGTTGGTGCCCGGTTTTTTGGACATGCACGTTCACCTTCGCGAACCGGGCGAAGAGTACAAGGAAACCATCGCCACGGGAACGGCTTCGGCCGTTTCCGGGGGATATGCGGCGGTGGCCTGCATGCCCAACACGAAACCCGTAAACGACTGTGCTCCGGTGACCGAATTCATCCTGAAGCGGGCCGGGCAGACGGGATCCTGCGCCGTCTTTCCCGTCGGCGCCATCAGCAAGGGCCTTCGGGGGAAGGAGCTTTCGGAGTTCGGGGAACTCCGGGCCGCCGGGGCCGTAGCGGTGACCGACGACGGCCGTCCCGTGACGGACGCCCGGCTCATGCGGCGGGCCCTGGAATATGCGCGACGGTTCGACCTGGTGGTGATCAGTCATGCCGAAGACTTGAGCCTGTCCGAAGGCGGCTTGATGAACGAGGGGGCCATGTCGACGAGGCTCGGCCTGCGCGGGATTCCCTGGGCCGCGGAATCGACGATGGTGGCACGCGATCTCATGCTCGCCGAATTGACCGGTTCGCGGATTCACATCGCCCATGTGAGTACCGAGGCATCCGTCCGCTTGATCCGGGAAGCCAAGTCCCGGGGTGTCCCCGTGACGGCCGAAACAGCTCCCCATTACTTCACCCTGAGCGACGACGCGCTGTCCGGTTTCGATCCCGTCTACAAGGTGAATCCGCCGCTGAGGAGTCGGGAAGACAGGGAGGCGGTGAAGGAAGCCCTCGCAGACGGTACCATCGACTGCATCGCCACGGACCATGCGCCGCACAGCGTCCTTGAAAAGGATATCGAGTTTGAGTATGCGGCCAGCGGGATGATCGGCCTGGAATCAGCGTTTCCCCTCGTCTGCGGCCTGGTGCACGAGGGAATCCTGACGCCCGGAGGCGCCATCGCCGCCCTCACCTGGAATCCCGCGCGGATCCTCGATGTTCCGCTCGGACGGTTGCAGGAGGGAGCACCGGCAACGTTTACCCTGGTGGACCCGAATGCCGAATACGTTATCGATGTCGATTCCTTCCGGTCAAAAAGCCGCAACTGCCCGTTCCATGGCCGGCGGGTCACGGGACGGGTGCTTTTGACCGCGGTGGAGGGCAAGGCAGCATTCGTTTACCGGAAACCATGACGACACCCGCCGAACGAACGCCCCGCATTCTGATCGTCGACGACGAAAGGAGCATGAGGGAGTTTCTCGAGATCATGCTTCTCAAGGAAGGCTACGCCGTGCGTTCCGCCGTTCACGGGCAGGAAGCTCTGGATATTCTTGAGAAAGAACGCTTCGATCTGGTCATCACCGACATCCGCATGAAGCCCGTCGGCGGCTTGGAGGTGCTCAAAGGCTGCAAAGCGCGGTACCCCAACACCGTGGTCATCATCATTTCGGCTTACGCCAGTACAGAAACAGCCGTGGCCGCCATGAAGGAAGGGGCCTACGATTATCTGCCCAAACCCTTCAAGATCGACGAAATGCGGACGGTCATCCGCAACGCCCTCCAGAGCCGGGGGGAAGAGCCGCCGGCCGCCGATCGCCAGGGGCCCCTCTACTACGGTTGCCTGATCGGCGAAAGCCCCCCCATGCGAAGAGTCTACGAACTGATCGAACGCGTGGCGAAGACGAGCAGCAACGTGCTCATCACCGGCGAGAGCGGAACGGGAAAGGAACTGGTGGCCAAGGCCATACACCGCCAAAGCCCGCGCCATGACCGCCCGTTTGTGGCGGTCAATTGCGGCGGGGTCCCCGAATCGCTCATCGAAAGTGAACTCTTCGGCTTCAAACGGGGAGCGTTCACGGGAGCCGCCGCGACGCACAAAGGCCTGGTGGAAGCCGCCCAGGGGGGAACCCTTTTCCTGGACGAGATCGGGGAACTGTCGCCCGCACTCCAGGTGAAGCTGTTGCGGCTCGTTCAGGAAAAGACCGTTCGGATGATCGGCGATACCGACGATATTCCCGTGGACGTTCGGATCGTTTCCGCCACCAATCGAGACCTGGAGGCCATGGTCATCGAGGGCGCGTTTCGCGAAGACCTCTATTACCGGTTGAATGTGATCCAGTTGAGGCTGCCTCCTCTCAGGGAGCGTCGTGAAGACGTCCCGCTTCTCGCCGAGTATTTTCTCGACAAGTTCCGGAAAGAATTCCAGAAGGACATCAAAAAGATCTCCTCGTACGCCATGGACATTCTCAAGGGTTACGATTTTCCCGGAAACGTGCGCGAGTTGGAAAACATCATCGAGCGCGGTGTGGCCCTCGAGTCTTCAAGCATCATCCTTCCCGACAGCCTCACACTGGCTTCCTTCAAGCGCGGGCGGCAGCCGGAAGCCGGCGGGTTCCTGCCATCGCTCCCGCCGGAAGGCCTCGACCTCAATCGGTTTCTCGCCGACATCGAAAAGGAGATCCTGGTCCAGGCGCTGAACCAGGCGCGGGGCGTCAAGCAGAGGGCCGCCGAACTCCTGGGGCTTACCTTCCGCTCCTTCCGTTACCGTCTCCTCAAATACGGACTGACTTCCGAAGACGAACCCGAAGAAGGCTGACGCGCGCGAGATCGCCCCCGGATGCGTCATGCCGGAACCGGGCGCCCTCTGAAAAAGACCGGTCGCGCCAGCCCTCCGTGCGAAGGAATCCCCGCGGGCTCTTCCACCACCGCCGCTCCTTCCGCTTCGGGTCGGCTGGACAAACATGCGATGACTCGCCTCGGACCGGTCATCCGAACAGGGAGAGCACCACCCCGTAAACGAGTCCCGAAAGGAGAGTGTGGAGGGAAACGCTTGCGGCGGCCAGTTCCACGTCGCCTCCCCATTCGGAAGCCATGACGTACGTTACGGTGGCGGGAGGTGCGGCCAGGAGAATCATCACGGGGAGCCACAGTTCCCGCGGAACGTCCAGCAATCGGAGCAGGCCGTATCCCACGATGGGGAAGCAGACCATTTTCAGAACACCGATCCAGATCAGCTCTCGCTGCCGTTGCCTTACGGGGCCAAAGGAAAGGGAGGACCCGATGAGCAGCAGGGCCGTGGGAAGCCCCATGCCCGAAAGGATTTCCAGAAATCGGCCCAACGGGACCGGGACGGGAAGCCGCATGGCGGAAACCGCGGCCCCCAAGGCCACGGATAGAATGATGGGGTTGAGCAGTGCGCTCTTGAAGAACGGCCGGAAGACGACGCCGGTGGGGTTTCGTTCCGCCCGAGACGCCAGGGCCAGGGTGGCCAGGATGTTGTGGGCGATCATGAGAAAGCTGCTGAGAAACGCCACGCGTTCGAACAGCATGTCCCCGTCGGAATAGTACGCCATGGCGAACGCGATGTAGCCCAGGTTTCCATGAAAGCTACTCTGGATGAAGGTCCCGCGGACGGTTCGCGGAAAGGCGCAGAGCCTGGCGGTTTGCCACGCGATGACGGCTTGGACGGCGAGGGCGGCCAGGATGCCGATGACCGCCCGCGGCTCGAAGTGGGCATGGAAGGACGCCGCCGAGAGCTTGTGAAAAAGCATGGCCGGGATGGCCACATAGAAAACCAGCTGATTGGCTTTGCGGGAGAACTCGGCGTCCATGACGCCGGTCCGCTTCAGGCCGTAGCCGACCAGGATGATCGCAAAGACGGGAAAAATCGTCTGGGTGAAGACCGGAATCATGGTGTTCCAACCCCCGTGTCCGGTTTGAATCGGGGTCCGTACGTCAAGTCCCGAAAGCTCTTGACCTTTTGCTGGCCGGGCTTTAATAGACTCACGTATTTCAAAACCCGGCGCCACAGCCGAAATGGAGCGGAAACATGGCGGAAGATCTGGAAAAAGAGCAGATGATGGACGATTTCGAAGACGAAGACAACCTCGAATTCGACGATTCGTCGGACCTGGATTTCGACGATGAGGAAGACCTTTTGGGGGAAGAAGACGACGACGAGGAACTCATCCCTTCAGTCCTTTACAAGGGGATCGCCAAACCCAAAACCGAGGACGACTGGCGTCAGTTGCTCATGGAGGCAAGCCGGGAAGGCGTGCCCGAGTACCAGATCACGGACACCTACAAGGAGGGCGATCTGATCCTGCACCCCCAGTTCGGTTTGGGAGTGGTGAGCAAGGTGGTTTCGCCCCGGAAGATGGAAGTGGTCTACGATATGAGCAAAAAGTTGATGGCCATGAACATGACGCCTCCCCGGGAAGCGTCGGCTTCTTGAAAGGTTCTTTTTTCGGCGGTGGTTGACCATCGGTCCGCTCGGAAATGCAGCCGGGCGGACCATGCCTTTTCGGATCGGAGGGGAAAGTGCCCGATTTGGCGCTTCCCCTCAGGCCTGCCTTCAGCGGGGGGCGTCGGTGGCGATGAAAGGCGCCAGCCTGGATTTCACTTCTTCCAGCAAGAACGGATAGCATGCCGGTGAACCGGCCACGATCTGCCCGGTTTGGATGTGACGTCCGGCCCCCTGGAAATCGCTCACCCGGCCGCCGGCTTCTTCGATGAGCAGCGCGCCCGCTGCGACGTCCCAGGGTTTCAACCCGATTTCCCAGAAGCCGTCCACCCGCCCCGCCGCCAAGTAGGCCAGATCCAGAGCGGCGGCCCCGGCGCGGCGCACGCCGGCCACCCGTTTGAAGATCCGCCCGAAAACCTTCAGGTAGGCCTCCAGGAACTCCTTTTCGCGGAACGGAAACCCGGTGGCGAGCAGCATGCGCCCAGGGTCGGCTTCTCTGCTCACAGCGATCGGGCGGCCGTTGAGGAAGGCGCCACAGCCTTTTTGAGCTTCGAACAGTTCGCCCCTCAGAGGATCCAGCACGAACCCGAGAGTCACCGCTTCCCCCACGATGGCGGCCACGGAAACGGCCATGAACGGGAAGCCGTGAACGAAATTGGTGGTTCCGTCCAGCGGATCCACGACCCAGGTGACCGGTTCGGAACCTTCCAGCGGCGGGCTTTCCTCCGCAAGGAAGCCGTGACCTGGAAAACGCCGGGAGATCCGCTCCAGGATGAGTCCTTCGCACCGCCGGTCCACGCTGGTCACGAAATCGAAACGGCTCTTGGTTTCCACCGCCATGGGTTTCGCAACTTCATGATGGGTCCGAATGATTCGCCCGGCCTCGAACACGGTGAGGCGGGCAACCCGCCGCATGACTGCCAGCTGATCCTTGTCGGGGAGGTTTTTCATGGCGCCGTCGCTGCTTCGGGTTCATCAAAGGTTTTCATCGACGGATCTTGTGAGGCCGCCTTCGGTGAGAAAACATCAGACTTCTGCCTCATCGAAAAGTCGGTGTCAATGACGCTTTTTCCCGGATTCCCCTTGACAAGGTTCCGGTTTTGCGGTGTTCGATACGAGGCGGAACCGGCGACGGCCGTAGACGGCGCAACGGAACGCAGAGAGGGGTTCCCATGAAGATCGACGTCCACACTCATATCTTTCCGCCGGCGGTGGCCGGAAATAGAGAGGCCTACTTCGCGGGGGAACCGGCCTTTCGGCTCCTTTACGATGCTCCGAAATCCCGGTTGGTCCCCGTTGAAGGGTTGATTGACGCCATGGATCGCGATGAGATCGACCGTGCCGTCACGTTCGGCTTTCCCTGGAGCAACCTGGAAATCGCGCGTTGGCACAACGATTATGTCCTGGAAGCCGCGGCCCGCTATCCCGACCGCCTTGTTCCTTTGGCCTGCGTGTTTCCGCTCGATCCTGAAAGCGTCCGCGAAGCGGACCGCTGCCTGAGGCAGGGGGCGCGAGGGCTCGGGGAACTGGCCATCTATGGGCCCTGCGATGAAAACCGGGCCCTGGAAACCTTTCGACCCCTGGTGGACCTCGTGAAGCGGCACAACGCGTTTCTTCTGGTGCACGCCAACGAGCCTGTCGGGCACCTGTATCCCGGAAAAGCGCCCATGGGGCTTCGCTTCTACTACGAACTCGCCCGCTTGTGCCGGGGCGTTCGCTTGATCCTGGCGCACTGGGGAGGAGGGTTGTGCTTCTACGAAAACCTGAAACGGGAGGCTTCCGAAGTCCTGGAGAACGTTTTCTACGACACGGCCGCGTCTCCTTACCTGTATCAGCCCGCCGTTTACATTCAGATGATCCAGGCGGTGGGGGTGGAAAAGATTCTTCTGGGAAGCGATTTTCCCCTGTTGCGGGCCGGGCGTTACCGGGAAGAGATGGAAGAGGCGGGGTTGGAACAGCGCCTCATCGCCGCGATCATGGGAGAAAACGCCGCGCGATTCCTGGGGCTGCCCTCATAGATGTGCTGGGTTTCCAGAGCCGGGTTTCTCCCGGGGCGGCGCGGGATCAGGCGTCGATGAGGCTTTCGTGAAGGAGATCGAGGTCTTCGATTTCCTCTTCGAGGTAGGCCTTCAGCTTTTTTTTCAGGCGGCTTTCGATCTGGCGGATCCGTTCCCGGCTGATGCCGAACTGGTCGCCGATTTCCTGGAGGGTCATGGGTTCGTCTGCGATCAGCCTCTTGTCGAAGATGACCGCTTCCTTGTCCTTCAGTTCCCTGCGGAAGCGCACCAGCTTGTCGTGGAGGATGGACTTGGCTTCTTCGTCGGCCAGTTGATCGTCGACCGGGATTTCGTTGGAAGGAAGAAAGGACTTGTGGGTGTCGTCGGAATCCACTTCCAAAGGGGCGTCCAGAGAAATTTCTCCGCCGCTCAGGCGGATGTCCATTTCCATCACTTCGGATTCCTTGACGTCCAGGCGCTGACTGAGGAGTCTCGGGGTGGCGTCGATCCCCTGGGCCTCCAGCTTTTCCTTTTCCTTGCGGAGGTTGAAAAAGAGCTTCCTCTGGGCCTGGGTGGTTCCGATCTTCACGAGCTTCCAGTTGTCCATGATGAACTTGATGATGTAGGCCTTGATCCAGAACGAAGCGTAATAGGAGAACTTGTAGCCACGGTACGGATCGAACTTCTTGACCGCCTGCATGAGTCCGATGTTGCCTTCCTGGATGAGGTCCATGAGGTTCTGCATCCAGTGGCGCTGGAAGTCCATGGCGATCTTGACCACCAGGCGAAGGTTGGACGTGATCAGCTTGTAAGCCGCATCCACGTCGCCCTTTTCCCGGTACCGGATGGCCAACTGCACTTCCTCTTCCCGGCTGAGCAGAGGATATCGCTTGATTTCCTCCAGGTAAGCCCGCAGGGAATCGTAAGGGGTGGGCCAGGATTTTTCCGGGGGCTTGGTCGCCGGCAGATCGCTTTCCCGGTCCCCCGTGTCTTCGTTTTCGGTGGAGACCGGGGGTGAAGCGTTGTCCGATTCAAGGGGACGTTGGGCCGTGCTTCCTGCGTCGTCCCCGGCGATGTTCTTCTTTCGCTTCTTCTTGGGCATTCCTTTGACTCCATGCGAGGCGCTCATCACCCGGCCGGCGAAACGGCAAGGGGGAGCCTTTTCCACATGCGGAACGATATTCTGCACAGCAGAAAGTCGTTGCCTTTTGAACGACTCTTCCATTAATAAGTGACCGATTCTACGGAAAGCCCGTCTTTTGTAAAGAGTCAAACGGTTGCACGAACCTTTCGCTTCCACCAGGAGATCGGCCTTGCTGGAAAAGCTCATCCCCGCACACATCGCATCGTTGGTGCCTTATCCGCCTGGAAAGCCTCTGGATGAATTGGAACGGGAATATGGTATCACGAACTCCATCAAGCTGGCGAGCAACGAAAACCCGCTCGGACCCTCGCCCAGGGCTGTGGAAGCGGTGCGGAAGGCCCTCTGGGGGCTGCACCGCTACCCGGACGGAAGCGGCTATTATCTGCGGCGCCGAATCAGCGAGAAACTCGATCTGCCGTTTGAAGGCATCGTCCTGGGAAACGGGTCCAACGAGGTCATCGACCTGGTGATCCGGACTTTTGTCCAGCCCGGGGATCACGTGGTTTTGCCGGCCCCTTCCTTCCTGATTTACAGCCTGGCGGTGCAGGCGGCGGGGGGGCATGCCACGCCGGTTCCCTTGAAAGACTTCGTGATCGACCTGGAGGCCATGATGGATGCGGTCACGGAGCGGACACGGGTGGTTTTCATCAATAATCCCAACAACCCCACCGGGACGATCCTCTCGCGGCACGCCATGGAGGCGTTCCTGGACGGCTTGCCGCCCCGCGTGGTCGTGGTGGTGGACGAGGCGTACATCGAATTCGCCAGGGATCTCGATATCTTCAGGGGATTCGGCGCGATCCGGCGAAACGGGCCCTACGTGGTGGTGCTCCGGACGTTTTCGAAGGCTTACGGACTGGCAGGCCTTCGGATCGGCTATGGGGTGATGGCGCCGGAAGTCGCGGATTACCTGAACCGCGTTCGGCAGCCCTTCAACACGGGAAGCCTGGCTCAGGCGGCGGCTCTCGCGGCACTGGACGACGAGGTCTTTCTGGAGAAGACGTGCCGGACGGTCTGGGAGGGGCTGGAGCACATCCGGCGGCGGCTGAGCGCGGCGGGGCTGGCATGCGTACCCTCTGAAACCAATTTCATGTTGGTGAGGGTTCCGGTGGACGCCAAGAAGGTGTTCGAGGACATGCTTCGCCGGGGAGTGATCATTCGCGCGATGAACGCCTACGGATTGCCGGAACACATTCGGGTCAACGCCGGGCTTGCTGAGGAAAACGAGCGTTTTGTGAGGACCCTGCTGGAGGTCCTGGAAACGCTGGAAAGGTGACATCCGCAAAGGAGATCCTGGCAGCGGGGGTGAGCGATGGTGGTGGCGGTTGACGGGCCGGCGGGGGCCGGCAAGAGTTCCGTGTGCCGCGAACTGGCCCGCCGGTTGGGCTTTGCCTACCTGGACACGGGGGCCATGTACCGGGCCACGGCCTGGGCGGTCCTGCAGAGCGGCCGCCAGGGGGCTTCGGCGGAAGAACTTGCCGAAGTCCTGAAGGATTTTCCCTTGGAATTCGACATTCAGGACGGAAGCCTCCGGATCCTCTGGGAAGGCAAGGACGTGGCCGAAGACCAACTCAGGACGCCGCAGGTGACCGCGTGGGCTTCGCGGGTTTCGCAGCAGAAGCCCGTTCGAGACCTCCTGGTGGACTGGCAACGCCGGCTGGCCGCTCAACGCGATGTGGTGGCGGAAGGCCGGGACATGACCACCGTGGTGTTTCCGGATGCTTCGATCAAGGTCTTCCTCACCGCGGACCTCAGGGCACGGGTCTGGCGGCGCCTCGGCGACTACCGCAAAATGGGCCTCGACCCCGACCCCGACAAACTGGCCAATGAAATACGAACGCGCGACGAGGCGGATGCAGGCCGGGCCCTTGCGCCGCTCAAGCCCGCTCCCGGTGCCTGGGTCGTGGACACCTCGGATTTGACCTTCGAGGAGGTGGTGGAACTGCTTTCTCAGCGCGTGGGTTCCCGGCGTTCGGTTTCGCGCGGATCTTCTTTTTCGTTATGAAAAAGCATTGTCAATTGTTGAGCCGTCTGATAGATTGCGCGCACAGTAGACAGGGCCAAAGGCCAAATTCGGATAAGGGGGCAACAGTTCAATGGTGGACAAACAAATGACGGAACCCGTAGTGGACGATTACAAGGAAATGGAACCAGAGGAAATGAATGCGCCGCCTCAGGGTGAAACCGATGACCTCGACATGGAATCCGTGGAGGCGCTCTACGAAGAGAGCTTCGGAAACATCCAGGAAGGGGAAGTGGTTCGAGGTCGGATCGTGCAGGTTTCCGACGATTTTGTGATGGTGGACATCGGATACAAGTCCGAGGGTGAAATCCCCATTGCGGAATTCGTGGATGAAAGCGGAAACGTGCAGGCCAACATCGGCGACGAGGTGGACGTACTGCTCGAGTACCACGACGATGACGAGGGATCGGTTTTCCTGTCCAAGGAAAAAGCCGAGAAAATAAAGGTCTGGGACGACATTAGCCGGATTTACGCCGAAGACGGCGTTATCGAGGGCAAGGTGGTCTCCCGGGTCAAGGGTGGCCTGTCGGTGGACGTGGGCATCCAGGCCTTCGTGCCCGGATCCCAGGTGGATCTGCGCCCGGTGAGGAACCTGGAGTCGCTCATCGGCAGGACCTTCGAGTTCAAGATTCTGAAGTACAACAAAAAGCGCCGAAACGTGGTCCTCTCGCGGCGTGTGATCCTGGAGAAGGAGCGGGAAGCGCTCAAGAGCAAGACCCTGGAGGAGCTCGAAGACGGCAAGATCATGGAAGGCGTGGTGAAGAACATCACCGATTACGGCGTCTTCGTGGATCTGGGCGGCATCGACGGCCTCCTGCACATTACGGACATGAGTTGGGGCCGCGTCGGGCACCCATCCGAAATGTGCCAGATCGGCGACACCATCAAAGTCATGGTGCTTCACTTCGACAGGGAAAACGAACGAGTCTCCCTGGGTTTGAAGCAGCTGGTACCGGATCCGTGGACGCATGCGGCGGAGCGCTATCCCGTGGGAACCCAGGTCAAGGGACGTGTGGTGAGCCTCACCGACTACGGGGCGTTCGTGGAGATCGAAGAAGGAATCGAAGGACTGATTCACGTGTCCGAAATGTCCTGGACTCGGAAGATCCGCCATCCTTCGAAGATCCTGAGCGTCGGCGACCGCGTGGATGCAGTGATCCTGAGCATCGACCCGGAAAAGAAGCGGATCTCGCTCGGCATGAAGCAGCTGGAACCCAACCCGTGGGACGTGATCGCGGACAAGTATCCCGTGGGAACCGTCATTTCCGGGAAGATCAAAAACATCACCGACTTCGGGATCTTCATCGGGATCGACGAAGGCATCGACGGCCTGGTCCATATTTCCGACATTTCCTGGACCAAGCGGATCCGCCATCCTTCCGAGGTTTACAAGAAGGGCCAGGAAGTCCAGGCCATCGTGCTCAACATCGACAAGGACAACGAACGGTTTTCGCTGGGAATCAAGCAGCTGGAGCCGGATCCGTGGGAAAGTGTGCCCCAGCGCTACCCGGTTGGGACGGTCCTCACCGGGCCGGTGACCAACGTGACCGACTTCGGGCTTTTCGTGGAGATCGAAGAAGGGATCGAGGGGCTGGTGCACGTGTCCGAGATCAGCAAAGAGAAGATCAAGACGCCCATCGATCAGTTCAAGGTGGGCGACCAGGTCACGGCCAAGGTGATCAATATTTCTCCCAAGGACCGGAAGATCGGGCTTTCCATCAAGAAGGCCGAGGAACACGACGAACGAACGGACTATCAGGACTACATGAACACGGCCAAAGCCGCCACTTCCAACCTGGGGGAACTGCTGAAGGGCGAACTCCAGGCCCGCCAGAACAACTTCTCGTCGGACGATTAGACCTGGCCGTTCACGCCTGGAACGTTCCCGAACATCGAGGGGCACACACCCGGTCGGCGGAAACACCCGCGGCCGGGTGTTTCTTTTGGGAAGGAGACGATGATGAAACGGGTTGCCTTCTGGTTCGTGGTCTTTCTGTTCATTTTCGTGATTCTGCCTGTCGGTGGCGTTCTGCTCTGGATGACGATCCCGGAAATGGACCTGCTGGCGAAACCCAACCGCCTGGGCGTGATCGAGATCGACGGCATGATCAAGAACGGGACGCCCGTGCTGGAGGCCCTGAAGAAATTCGGGGAAGACCCCAACATCCGGTCCGTGGTCGTCCGCATCGAATCCCCCGGAGGCGGTGTGGGGCCTTCACAGGAAATCTACCGTGAAGTGCGCCGCTTCGGATCCCGTAAGCCCGTGGTCGCCTCCCTCGGAAGCATCGCCGCCTCCGGCGGCTATTACGTGGCATCGGCCTGCAATGCGATCGTCGCGAACCCGGGAACGCTCACCGGAAGCATCGGCGTCGTGGTGCACCTGCCGAAACTCCGGGGCCTGTTCGACCGCATCGGCTACGAAACCGTGACCATCAAGAGCGGGCCATACAAGGACATTGGAAACCCGGGGAGGGACATCACCGCGGAGGAGCGCCGGCTGCTCGAGGAAACCGTGGAAGCGGTGCACCGGCAGTTCGTGAAGGATGTGGCCGAGGCGAGAGGTCTCCCCGAAGAGGCGGTGAGGTCCATTGCCGACGGCCGCATCCTTACCGGCGAACATGCCCGAAGCTTGGGGCTGGTGGACGAACTGGGCAACCTCGAGGACGCCTTCGCCCTGGCGGCGAAACTCGGCGGCATCGAGGGAAAGCCCGTGATCGTTTACGCCGAAAAGAAGAAGGTGACGCTCTGGGATGTCATCCTGAGCGGATCGTTCCTGGACAGGTTCCGAACGGCCCTGGACCCTTCGGAAGCCGTGAATCCGCTACGGTACCAGTGGAGCCTGTGGCCCTGAGTGCAACCAGAGGCGGGGCTCACGTGGTGAAGATGGCCACGTCGCCCGCGCCCTGGCGGAGGATCTCCGGAGCGTCGTCGATCAAGGAGATCACGCTGGAAGGCGTTCCGGAAACGATGCCTCCGTCCACGATGAGGTCCAGTGCATGGCCGAGCTTGTCCTTGATTTCCTGGGGTGTTTCCAGGATGCGGCCGTCTTCGGGGTCGGTGGCGCTGGTGCTGATCACGGGATGGCCCAGCGTTTCCACGATGGCAAGGCAGATCGGGTGATCGGGCACCCGAATGCCCACCGTGCGGCGCTTGGTCAACATGATTTTCGGAACCAGCTTCGATCCTTCGAGAATGAACGTGTAGGGCCCGGGAAGAAGCCGCTTCATGGTCTTGTAGGCGTAATTGGTCACCTGGGCGTACTCGCTGATGTTTTTCAGGTCACTGCAGATGAAGCTGAAAGGCTGCAGCGGCGAACGGCGTTTGAGCTGGTAGATTTTTTCGATGGACTGCTTGTTGAAAAGGTCGCAGCCGATCCCGTAGTAGGTGTCCGTTGGATAGGCGATGATTCCTCCGTTGGCCAAGACTTCAGCAATCTTGTTGATCTTCCTGGGTTCCGGGTGGCGGGGATTGACTTCAAGAATCATGGGCATCCCTCTTGTTGAGTCTGCGGCAGTGAAGCAAACACGTGTCCTACGGGCGGCTCTCGTAACGCAAAGCGCTGATCGCCGGAAGGAAAGGCATGGGGGGTGGGCGCTGAACCCAAGACGGCTCTGGCATCGGCTCGCGCTTGTTCCCAAGCATAATGGGCTCCTTCAACCAAAGTCAAGATGCCGGGAGACCACCTGAGGTTTCGTCCCGGCGTTGGTGCGGGGCGCCGCCCGGTCGGACCATGGCCGTGGTGGCGGTCCGGTGAAGGAAGCGGCGGGATTTCCTGGCGGGGGCGTTCCAGGCGGACTCGAGTGAGCGGAGATCGTGTGAATCGAGTGACGGAAGGAAGGACCTTCGCTTCCATCGACATGGGTTCCCACACCCTTCGGCTGCTGATCGTTCGATGCCGGGAGGACATGGCCTTGGAGCCGGTCCGTTCCGAGCGGCGGGTCACCCGGCTGGCGCGCGGGTTCGAGCCCGCGAGCACGCTTCAACCCCGATCCGTGGAACGAAGTCTTGTCGTGCTGGAAGAATACGCCCGGATGTGTCGTGAAGAGGGAGCGGCCCGGGTGGTATTGGCGGCCACCGGTGTGTTGAGGCGCGCTGAAAACGCGGCGGAATTTCTCGATGCCGCCTTCCGCGCAACAGGATGGCGGCCCCGGGTCCTGACCGAAACCGAAGAGGCGCTGCTTTCGGCGAAGGGGATGATGAGCGTCGTGAACCCGCGGGTCGGTGCCTTCCTATGCTTCGACCTGGGAGGAAGCAGCACCGAATGGGTGCTGCTCGACACCGCAAGCCAGCGTATACTCTGGGCGGAAAGCTTTTTCATCGGCGCAGCGACGCTCACCGAGCGTTTTTTCCCCGCCGCCCCCGCTCCCCCCGGTTCCCTTGAGGCCGCGGCGGACTATGTGCGGGCGCTCTTGGCGCCGGCCCGCGCAGCGGTCCGCCGTTCGTTGGAAGGGCTCGCGACACAACCCGGCCCACCGAGGCTTGTGGGCACCGCCGGAACGGTCACCACGCTGGGGGCGGTCTTTCTGGGCTTGGAGCGGTACCGGCCCAGCGCGATCAACAACCTGAGACTTCATGAAGACTGGATCCGGCGAACGGTCCTGGACCTGGCCGCCCTCGACTGTGAAGGGCGCGGCCGGATCCGAGGGCTGGAAACGGGGCGCGAGGACATCATCCTCGGGGGGGCGCTGATCGTCCGTGAGATCCTCCGGCTCTTTTCCAGCGACACGCTGGTGGTCGTCGATGCGGGCCTACTGGAGGGGCTGGTGTTGAGCGGGGTTGAAGAGGAGCGCGGGGTTCGTTCGCCCCTGGTCAGCCCCTTGACATGGTATCGGGAAAGGGAGTAATTGGCCTCCAAGAAGAATCCCCGAATTTATAACTGCTTACAGCTGCGGAGAAGGCTCATGGAAAAGGAAATGTCGGCGACGGTCCCCGAGGCGCTCACGTTCGACGATGTATTGCTGGTACCGATGTATTCCGAAGTGCTCCCCAATGAAACGGACGTTTCCACGGTGCTCACGCCCGGCATACCCATGCGGATACCTCTTGTCACGGCGGCCATGGATACGGTGACCGAAGCGCAGACGGCCATCAGCGTCGCCCGGGAGGGCGGGATCGGCATCATTCACCGGAACATGTCCATCGAGCGCCAGGCCCGGGAAGTGGACAAGGTCAAGAAGTCGGAAAGCGGCATGATCGTCGATCCGGTGACCGTTCATCCGGATCAGCGCATCGCCGAAGTCATGGAACTGATGGCTCAGTACCGTATTTCCGGGGTGCCGGTGGTGAAGGAAGGCCAGCTGGTGGGGATCATCACCAACCGGGACCTGCGTTTCGAGACCGACCTGGAACTCAAGGTCGAAGACCTGATGACCAAGGACAATCTGGTGACCGCGCCCGTGGGCATTTCGCTCGAAGAATCGAAGAAGCTCCTGCAGAAGCGGCGGATCGAGAAGCTCCTGGTGGTCGATGAAGAAGGGCGGCTGCGGGGTCTCATCACCATCAAGGACATCATGAAGGTCAAGAAATATCCCAATGCCTGCAAGGACGGTCTGGGGCGTCTTCGCGTGGGTGCCGCGGTGGGCGTCGGTGCGGACGCCATGGATCGTGTGAAGGCCCTTGTGAAGGCCGGGGCCGACGTGATCGCCGTGGACAGCGCTCACGGTCATTCCCGCAATGTCATGAAGACGGTGGAACGGATCAAGGCCGAATGCGGAGACGTCCAGGTCATCGCGGGCAACGTGGCCACCGAGCAGGGGGCGGAGAGCCTTATCAGGGCCGGCGCGGACGCCATCAAGGTGGGCGTGGGTCCCGGCTCCATCTGCACCACGCGCGTGGTGGCAGGGGTCGGGGTGCCGCAGGTTTCCGCCATCATGGCATGCGCCAAGGTGGCCAGGGCCTACGGCGTCCCGGTGATCGCCGACGGCGGCATCAAGTACAGCGGGGACGTGGTGAAGGCGCTGGCAGCGGGGGCTCAAAGCGTGATGATTGGAGGGCTCTTTGCCGGAACAGACGAAAGCCCCGGGGAGACCGTTCTGTACCAGGGGCGAAGCTACAAGGTCTACCGGGGCATGGGCTCTCTTGGAGCGATGAGGGAAGGCAGCCGTGACCGGTACTTTCAGGACGAGATCCAGGAACCGGCGAAACTGGTCCCCGAAGGCATCGAGGGCATGGTGCCTTACCGGGGTCCCCTTTCCGCCATCGTCCATCAGTTGATCGGGGGACTGCGGGCGGGCATGGGCTACGTGGGATCCCGAAACCTGGAGGAGCTTCGCACCAAGCCCCGCATGATCCGCATCACCAGCGCGGGTTTGAAGGAAAGCCACGTTCACGATGTTATCATCACCAAGGAAGCACCCAACTACATGGTGGACCTCAAGTAGCCCGGATGTCTTCCACGCGTGATTTTCGAAAGGCGGACATTTCATGGACTGGGATCATCTGCAGGAAAATCGGATACTCATCCTGGATTTCGGTTCCCAAACCACGCAGCTGATCGCCAGGCGTGTTCGGGAAAGCCGGGTTTACTGCGAAATCCACCCGTATCATCTGCCGATCGAAAGCATCCGTCGGTTTGCCCCCCGGGGAATCATTCTGTCGGGCAGTCCGGCCAGCGTTCACGATCCGGGCGCGCCGCTGGTGGATCCCGCGGTGCTGTCCCTGGGATGCCCCGTTTTGGGCATCTGCTACGGAATGCAACTCATGGCCCATCTGCTGGGAGGGGAAGTGGAACGGGCCGAGCAGAGGGAATACGGGCCCGCACTGATCACCGTGGAGGGCCCTTCGAGTCTTTTCCTGGATATCGAGCGGGAGGATGTGCGGGTGTGGATGAGTCACGGGGATCGGATTCTGCGGATGCCCCCGGGATTCGAAGCGCTGGCCTCCAGCGCCAATTCTCCCGTTGCCGCCATGGGCGATCCCCAACGGGGGTTTTTCGCGGTCCAGTTTCACCCGGAAGTGGTTCACACGCCGTGCGGACGGACGCTTCTGGACAATTTTCTCTTCCACATCTGCCGCTGCCGGCCCACCTGGACCATGAAGTCTTTTGTGGAAGCCTCCATCGAGACCGTACGAGAAAGGGTGGGCGACGGCCACGTGATTTGCGCCTTGAGCGGCGGCGTGGATTCTTCGGTGGTGGCCGTGCTGCTGCACAAGGCCGTCGGGTCGCGCCTGCATTGCATCTTCGTCAACAACGGGCTTCTCAGAAAGGGCGAATCGGAGGCGGTTCAACGGGTGTTCCGCGATCATTTCGACATGAACCTCACCGTGGTGGACGCCGCCCGTCAGTTTCTGGGGCGTCTGAAGGGTGTGACGGACCCCGAGGAAAAGCGGAAGATCATCGGGAACCTTTTCATCGAGATCTTTGAGCGGGAAGCCCAGGGACTTCCCAACGTGCGGTACCTGGCGCAGGGCACGCTTTACCCCGATGTGATCGAGAGCGTCTCCTTCAAGGGCCCGTCGGCGACCATCAAGACCCACCACAACGTGGGGGGGCTGCCGGAGCGCATGAACCTGGAGCTCATCGAACCGCTGCGGGAGCTCTTCAAGGATGAAGTGCGGCTGCTGGGCAGGGAGCTGGGACTTCCGGAACGGATCATCATGCGGCATCCGTTCCCGGGCCCGGGGCTCGCCATCCGGATCATCGGGGACGTGACGCCGGAGAAGCTCAGGGTGCTTCGGGAAGCGGATGCGCTGGTGATGGAAGAAATGGAAGCGGCCGGGTGGTACGAAAAGGTCTGGCAGGCGTTTGCCGTTTTGCTCCCCGTACGGTCGGTGGGCGTCATGGGGGACGAGCGGACGTACGAAGAGGTGGTCGCCCTGCGGGTGGTGGAGAGTGTGGACGCCATGACGGCGGATTGGGCGCGCATCCCCTACCAGCTCATGGCCAGAATTTCCAACCGGATCATCAACGAGGTGCCTGGTGTCAACCGGGTCGTTTACGACATTTCGTCCAAGCCCCCCAGCACCATTGAGTGGGAATAGTATGGAGGAGGGATCCGGCCGCTTCTACCGGTTTCAACACAAGCCCTCCGGCGGGGCCGCATGGCACCGTTTCGAGGTCCGCTTCCGGCAGACCGATCTGTGGATCCGGGCGTCCAGGGATTGCCGGGATGAGGCCATGGACGAGGTGCTGAGTCTCCGGCATGGGCTGGACCGGTACGTGGCGGAACATCCGGCCTTTCTGAACAGCCTGGTTCCGCTTCCGGAGGATCCCTTGGCCCCCCGGCTGGCGCGCCGAATGCTCCGGGCGGCGCGAAAAGCCGGCGTGGGCCCCATGGCCGCCGTTGCCGGGGCCATCGCCCAGGCGGTGGGAGAACGCCTCAAGGCCGCCGGTGCCTGGTCCATGGTCGAAAACGGCGGGGACTGTTTCATTCATCTGGACACCCCGGTCCGGGTGGGCGTCTACGCGGGACCGCATTCCCCCTTCAAAGACCGCCTGGTTCTTTCCCTGGAGCGGGAAATCCTGCCCGTCGCCGTCTGCACGTCCTCAAGAACCATCGGCCACTCCCTCAGTCTCGGACAGGCGGACGCCGTAACCGTCCTTTCCCGGGACGGGGCCCTGGCCGACGCCTGTGCCACGGCCGCCGGCAATATGGTGCGGACTCGGGAGGACGTGGGTAGAGCCGCCGAATGGACACAGAGCCTCGACGGCCTTCTGGGGGCCCTCATCATCGCCGGGGATCGCATGGCTGCCTGGGGAGCCTTCGAAATCCATCCCGCGTGAATCGAGTCGGTCCACCCCACCCCTCCCGCCTACCGCCGCGTTGCGTTTCCGATGAAAGAGGGTCTGCGAGCGGCTGCTTTCCGGATGTCCCTACCAAAAAGGCCTTGAGTTTTTCGAATGCTGTGGTGTAAGTTGATCGTTAACTTATGAAATTCTAAGGATTTTTCTCGAGTTGTTTCTGGAGTTCCCGTTCCATGAAAGTGGTGGTGCTTTCAGATACGCACTTGAATCGCGTGAATCGTGACCTGGAAAGTCTCTGTGACCGCTACTGCCGGGAAGCCGACCTGGTGATTCACCTGGGGGATTGGGTCCGGGCTCCGGTGCTGGATTTTTTGGAGCAGTACCCGCTGGAAGGAGTCTGCGGGAACATGGATGATGCCGCCCTCCGCAGCCGACTACCGGACCGGAAGGTGCTCCATTTGAACGGGCATCGTGTCGGCATCGTTCACGGGTGGGGTCCGGGCGGAGACCTTCGAGCCCGTCTTCGTGGCGAGTTTTCCGGAGTGGAGGCGATCCTTTACGGTCACACCCATCTTCCATTCAAGGGGACCGAGGACGGCGTGTTCTGGATGAACCCGGGCTCCGTTTTTTCCGGGCGCGGCCGCGTTCGGTCCAGCCTTGCGATCCTCCACCTGGGTCCAACCATCGACGGCGAGATCGTTGAGCTGTAGGAGTGGCCTTATGCAGCCCCTGTGGGCGCCCTGGCGAATGGAATACATTCTCGGCAAACGCGAGCCTTACTGCATCTTTTGCCCGGAAGGTGACGGGCACAGCGATGAAGAGCGACTGATCCTTTTCCGGGGCCGGCTGACGATGGTCATGATGAACAAGTACCCTTACAACAACGGTCATCTGCTGGTGGCGCCCTGGCGGCACGTGGCCGGCCTGGAGCAACTTCACGAAGAGGAAATGACCGACATCATGCGATGGCTCCAGAAGTCGATCCGCATACTGAGGCGAGTGATGAGGCCCGATGGGTTCAACGTGGGGTTGAACCTTGGCGCGGCGGCGGGCGCCGGGGTTGAGAGCCATCTTCATTTTCACATCGTGCCGCGCTGGCAGGGCGATACGAATTTCATGACGGTCTTTGCAGACGTGAGAAGCATACCGGAGCATTTGAGGCAGACCTTCGGCAAACTGTCACCTCATTTCAGGAAGGAGAGCGCCGATGAGGTTGTTTAGGCTCTTCACCACCGCCTTGCTGGTAGCCGTCATCGTTCTGTTCATCCGGCAGAACATGACCACGTTCGACAGGGTGCTCCCCTTCAGCCTGAACCTTTACATCCGGGAACAGGTCCAGTGGACGCACCAGGTGGGATCCCTGCTTCTGGCCGTGGGTCTCGCGGGTGTTCTGGTTGGCGCGGCTCTGATGCTGAAACCCTGGTTGCGCCTGCGAAGACTTGTGACCGAGGAGCGCAAGGCCCGCGCCGAGCTAGAAGCGTTGCTGCAGGCTTCGGAGGAGGCGGAGGTGGCTGGCGGGGAGCCTGAGCCTTCAGAATCGGGCCGGATCGAGCCGCCGGAGCGCGACCGGCCGCCGGGGGATGCAGGTCCCTCGGTGGAGCGGCCGTGAGACGGCGTGTTTCCTAGCTTCGTGACAGGCTCTTCCGCTTCGGTCCGGAATGGCGAAGAGGGAGACCGTCTGCCCGCTATTTCACCTGGAATTCTCTGATTTCCATGACTTAGCTCTTCACAATAGAGATTGCCCCTTTCCGAGAGGATACGTTAAATAACGGAGACCGGGCGTTTCCGCCACCTTCGAGTCGAAGGCCGGAGTCCGCCGGAGCGATGACGTTTGCCGGGCGCAGGGAAGGCGTTTCATGCAGAAGCTTACTCCGATGATGCAGCAGTATCTGGAGATCAAGGCGGAATTTCCCGACGCACTGCTGCTCTACCGAATGGGCGACTTCTACGAGTTGTTCCTGGACGACGCGGTGAAGGCCGCGAAAATCCTGGATATCGCCCTCACCTCGCGAGACAAGCAGGCGGAAAACCCCGTTCCCATGTGTGGCGTGCCGTACCATGCCGCCGACAACTACATCGTCAAGCTGGTGGATGCGGGCCACAAGGTGGCGGTGTGCGATCAGGTGGAGGATCCCAGGCAGGCGAAAGGCCTGGTGCGCCGTGAAGTCACCCGGGTGATCACACCGGGGCTGGTGGTGGAAAATCAGAACCTGGCGGCGGCTTCCCCCAATTACCTGGCGGCGGTGTCCCAGAGTTCGGGCCGCGAAGGGCTGGCGTATCTGGACATTTCCACGGGGGAATTCAAGGTCGTGGAACTGGATGCCGAGAGCACGCTTTTCGATGAGATTCTGCGGGTTGCTCCTCGGGAACTGCTTGTGGACGAACACGCCCGGCCCGCCTGGCTCGCCCGGCTCCAACGGCAGTTTGAAGTGACCGTCACCTTTGTGGATTCCGATGCCTTCGACCGGCGCCGCGCCGAAAAGCGGCTCATCGAGCACTTCAAGGTCCACTCCCTGGACGGATTCGGGCTGCAGGACATGAAGGCGGGCATCCGGGCTGCGGGCGCCATCCTTCATTACGTGCGGGCCAACCGCCTGGGGGACTGCTCGCACGTGAGGTCTCTCCTGCCGTACCATCCCCACGACTACATGACCCTGGACGAGGCCACCGTCCGAAACCTGGAGATTTTCCGGTCCTCCACCTTCGGAAACCGCAAGGGTTCGCTTCTGGACGTCATCGACCGGACGAAAACGGCCATGGGAGCCAGAAAGATCCAGGAATGGCTCCGGTTTCCCCTGCTGGACCTGGAAAGGATTCTGGCTCGGCAGGAAGCCGTGGGGGAACTCGTGGAGCGGCCCGCGGTCGTGGCCCGGCTGGCCGATCACCTGTCACGCATCCAGGATATGGAACGTATCCTCGGGCGCATCAGTGTGGGTTCCGCACAGCCTAGGGACTTGGCGGCGCTCAGGAAGTCGCTCCGATCCCTTCCCGAAATCCGCAGAGCCCTCGCTGAGCGTGACGGCGGCATGCTGAAGGACATTTCAGCGGACTGGGACGACCTTTCCGACCTGGCCGAGCGGATTGAAAAAACCCTGGTGGAGGATCCGCCGGCCGCGGCGGCGGGCGGATACATCAGGGCGGAAGCTCATCCCGAGCTGGAACAGGTCACTCGGCTCAGCCGGGACGCCAAGGGATGGATGCTGGACTATGAGGCCGGGGAAAGGGAGCGGACCGGCATCGGCTCGCTCAAGGTGCGTTACAATAAAATTTTCGGGTACTTCATCGAAGTCTCGCGCGCCAATCTTTCGCTGGTGCCGGACCACTATGTCCGCAAGCAGACCCTGGTCAACGCCGAACGGTTCATCACCGATGAACTCAAAACGTTCGAAAGCCAGGTCCTGGAAGCGGATGCCAGGCGAATGGAACTGGAAGAAGCCATCTTCCGGGAACTCAGGAACTGGCTGGCCGGCCAGGGGCACCGCATCCAGAAAATGTCCCGGAAGGTGGCCGAGCTGGACGGCCTTCACTCACTGGCCGAAACCGCGGCTTTGAACGACTACCGCCGTCCCGTCGTGGACCACAGCAGCGATCTATCGATACGGGAAAGCCGTCATCCGGTGATCGAGCACTTCATGGAAGACGGTTCGTTCGTTCCCAACGACCTGGAACTCAACCAGGAAGCGCAGCAGGTTCTCATCATCACCGGTCCCAACATGGCGGGGAAATCGACCATCCTTCGCCAATGCGCCCTGGTCGTGCTTCTCGCGCAGATCGGAAGTTTCGTTCCCGCCGAAAGAGCTCGGATCGGGATTGTCGATCGGATCTTCACGCGGGTGGGGGCTTCGGACGATCTGGCACGGGGGCGCTCCACCTTCATGGTGGAAATGCAGGAGACGGCCAATATTCTCCGGACCGCCACGCCTCGCAGCCTGGTGATTCTCGATGAGATCGGCCGGGGAACGAGCACGTTCGATGGGATGAGCCTGGCCTGGGCGGTGGCCGAACATCTTCACAACTATCGGGGAGTAGGAGTCAAAACGCTTTTCGCCACCCATTATCACGAACTCACCGAACTGGCGGAAAGGCTTCCTCGCGTCAAGAATTTCAATGTGGCCGTGAAGGAGTGGGAGGACGATATCCTGTTTTTTCACAAGCTGGTTCCCGGCGGCACCAACAGGAGCTACGGCATCCAGGTGGCTCGGCTTGCCGGAATCCCCGGCGAGGTCATTGACCGGGCGAGGGAGATCCTCATCCAACTGGAAGCCGGAAAGCACGGACCGCCGGGCGGCGTTCCGGGGGCCTTGACCCGCCGAAGAAAGGTCCGGGCGGCCAGGCCGAAGGAAGCGGGCTTCCAGCTCAGCCTGTTTCGCCCGACCGCAGAATGGATCCAGGACCAGATCCTGGCGCTGGATCTCGATCGCATGACACCGCTGGCGGCCCTTCAGACACTCTATGCCCTGAAGGAACGGCTGGCCCGCTCCGAGCTCTGAACCTGCTCCGCAGGGCAAGGGGCGGCGTGAGGATCAGGCCGTGGACCTTGCGTCGCCGCACGGACCGTGTCATGTTGGCTCAAAATCCATTACTCGGTTGCATCATGAGAAAAAAGCGTCCCTCACATTCATTGCTGGCGATGATGCTCCTTTCCGGACTCTTTTGTTGGAGTCCGGCGGCGCCGGGAGACACCGCCCAATCACCGGAGGCGGCCTATCGCATGGCCAAGGCCAATTACCATTCCCTGCTGGCGGTTCCGGTCACGGAAGCCGCCCGGGAGCCGTGGGAAGCGTGCATCCGGGATTTTCAAAAGGTCGTGGCGATGGACCCTGAAGGTCCCTACGCCGCCCGAAGCCTTTATCTGATCGGCCAGTCTTTTCATCACCTCTACGACGGACTCGGACGCTTCGAAGATCTGCAGGCGGCCGTCGACGCCTATCGGACCCTCATTCGCAAGCACCCGGGGAGCAACCTGGCCGACGATGCCCAGTACCTGATTGGGATCATCTACGAGGGCGGCGACCCCGCCCAGGCGTATTTGGAGTTCGTGAAGGTTCCCGCCCTGTTTCCGATGGGAGATATGGCGGAAAAGGCCCGCGAACGCTCCAGTCGTTTGGCCCGGAGGCTGAGTCTACCGCACAGGGGCCGGGGAGCCCCGCAGGCGGCTCCGCCGCCCGAAGGCGGCCGAGGTGGGGCGGCGACCGCTGCGGCATCCGTTTCCACGGAGGCGAAGGAACACCTCCCGTCCCCGCAAACGGGTTCGGCGCTCCTCGAAGACGTCCAATACTGGTCTGCGGAGAGCTACACGCGGGTGGTGGTCTACCTGAGCGAACCCGTCCGATTCGGGCCCAATAGCCTGCCCCCCGACGAAGCTAACCAGCGACCGGCTCGCATCTACATCGACTTCGAAAACACGTCGTTGAGTCCGCGTCTCAAGCCCCGGATCGACATCATGGACGGTTTTCTTCGCGACGTGCGCGTCGGCCAGTACAGTTCGGACCGGGCGAGGGTGGTCCTGGACATCGAGTCCATCGAGTCCCACAAAGTCTTCTCGCTGGAAGATCCCTTCCGGGTGATCATCGATGTGCGGGGCAAGAGGAAGAAGGTGCCCGCTCTGTCCGCGCCGCCCGGAACGGGCGCGGAGAGTCCGAGCCTGGCCCGGCAATTGGGGCTTTCGGTCCGCCGGATCGTGCTGGATCCCGGTCACGGGGGAAAGGACAAGGGGGCCATTGGACCCAACGGCGTATACGAAAAGGACGTGACCCTCGCCATTGCCAAGGGCTTGAAAAAAATAGTGGAAGGCATGACCGACTGCGAGGTCATCCTCACCAGGACCACCGACCGTTTCCTTTCGCTGGAAGAAAGGACCGCCATCGCCAACACCCGCAAGGCGGACCTGTTCGTTTCCATCCACACCAATGCGCACATGGACCGGAGCCTGGGCGGGATCGAAACCTATTTCCTGAATTTTTCCACCGACAAGGAATCGGCGCGAGTCGCCGCCTTCGAGAATGCCACTTCAACCAAGAAGATCAGCGACCTGGAAGTCATCCTGCAGGATCTCATGAGAAACACCAAGATCAGTGAATCGTCCCGTCTGGCCCATGAAGTGCATCGGAAGATCATCCAGAAGGTCAAGACCCGATATCCCGAAGTTCGGGATCTGGGTGTCAAGCAGGCCCCGTTCTATGTCCTGCTGGGAGCGGAGATGCCTTCCATTCTTATCGAGACGGCGTTCATTTCCAACGAAACGGAGGAGAAGCTTTTGGTCAATCGAGCATTCCAGCGGGTGCTGGCGGGCGGAATCGCCGAGGGTCTGGCCGCTTATGTGGACATCATGACAAAGATGGCCCAGGCGGGAGAAGCTTCATGACCGCTCGAACCACCCCTCAACCGATAGAACCCGGTACGGTCTTGGAGTTTTTCGAAGCCAAGGAAATCCTGCTGGGTGTGTGCCTTGCCGTCAAGAATCAGCGACTGAGCATCCTTTCCGAAAACAACCGGGAACTGAACCTTGCCCGCAGCCGCGTGCTTCACGCGTCTTCGAAGCCCCTCGACCTCAAGGAAGGCCGGGAGGGAGCGGTTCAAGCGCTCAAGCTCCTCAAGCGGCGAAGGGAAGATCTGGCGGCCCAGGTGAATGTCGAGGAGATCTGGGAAGTCCTGGAAGGAGAGGCGGAGGGCGTCGAGCTCCAGGACGTGATCGGGCTGGTCTTTCCGGAGGAAGCGGCAGACGACGAGGCGGCCGCCGTGCAGCGGGTCCTCCTCCGAGACCGCCTCTATTTTCAGTTCAAGGACGGACGGTTCTATGCCCGCAGCCGGGAAAAGGTGGAACAACGCCGTCTGGAACTGGAAAGGGAAGCCGAGCAAGAAAGGCTCCTGGAGGCGGGGGCGCGCTGGCTGGGGTCGTTGAAGCACAAGAAGGCGGCCTTTCCAGCGGAAGCATTCCGAGCTCGGATCCTGGACGCACTGAAAGACTATGCCCTTTTCGCTCAAGAATCGGCGCAGCAGGCCTTTGCCAAGGAGCTCCTGAAGCGCGCCGGACTCACCCCCCAGCCCCATTCCGCCTTCCGCACCCTGGTCCGGCTCGGCGAATGGCGGGAAGACGAAAACCTCTACCTGTACCAGCAGGGGATCGCTCGGGACTTCCCGCAGGAGATTCTCGACTTTGCGGTACGAAAGGCCGAGACCCTCACGATCCCCGACGGCCGGCCGCGGCGCGATCTACGCGAACTGCACGCCTTCACCATCGACAGTGCCCAGACGACGGACTACGACGATGCCTTGAGTTTTCGAATCCTCGAGGGAGGGCTCTACGAAGTCGGGATCCACATCGCAGACGCCGCGGCGGTGGTGGACAAAGACGACCCGGTGGATCGGGAAGCGCGCTCTCGAGCCACTTCCATTTATCTCCCCGACGCCAGGATTCCCATGCTGCCGCCGGTGCTTTCAGAAGGCGTTTGCAGTCTTCAGGCGGGCCGGGATCGACTGGCGCTGACCTTTCTGGTCCGGATCGACCGTGAGGGGACGGTCCTTTCCCGGGAGGTTTTCTCGAGCGTCATCCGGGTCCGGGAACAGCTCACCTACGAAGACGTGAACCGGAAGGTCGAGGAAGAAGAAGCTTTCCGGGAGTTGCACCGGTTGAGCCAGAGGCTTCGAGCGCAGCGGCTCGAGATGGGCGCCATCATCCTTCCGCTTCCGGAAATCAACGTGTACGTGAATTCCGAAGGCATGATCCAAGTGAGCCGTTATGAAAAGGAGACCCCGAGCCAGATCATCGTGTCGGAATGGATGATCGCCGCCAACAGCCTGGCCGCCGAGTACCTGGCCGAAAGAGGCGTCCCCGCCATTTACCGGAGCCAGGGAGAGTGCCGGCCTGAAACCGATCACGTGCAAAGCGAGCATGAGATCTTCCATATCTACCGCCAGCGCCGTCTTTTCGCTCGAGCCGAACTGGAGACGGAGCCCGGGGTCCATTGCAGCCTGGGGGTTCCCACGTACACGAGCATCACATCACCCATCCGCCGCTACATCGACTTGGTGGTGCAGCGGCAGTTGGTGCACGCGGCGGAAACCGGGGAAGCGTTCTACTCGGAAGAAGAACTGCGGGACCTCATCACCTGGCTCAGGGCACAACTTTCGCGCGTGGTGTTCGTCCACCGGAAGTGGACCCGCTACTGGATCCTGAAATACCTGGAACAGGAAGACATCCAGACCATGAACGCCATTGTTCTGGACAAGAACGCTCGGTTCGCCCAGATCCTGATTCCCGACTTCCTGCTGGAAACCCAGGTTCCGCTGCCGCCCGAAACCACGATCCAGCAGGGCGAAATGATTGCCGTCAAGGTGGAACGCTTGAACCCGAGGGACGAAGTGCTCCGGGTTCAAGTCGCCTGAGCCCCGAGGCGGGGAAATCAGTGCAGGGCGCCGGTGCCTTCGGTCTTCAACTGCTCGAAGAGGTAGGCTTCGATGAACTCGTCCAGGTCGCCGTCCAGAACACTCTCCACGTTCCCCTTTTCAAACTGGGTGCGGTGGTCCTTGATGAGCCGGTAGGGTTGGAGCACATAGGACCGGATCTGGTTGCCCCAGGCGATGTCTTCCAGACTGTCGTGCATTTCCTGGAGTTTTTCCTGCTGAATCTTCTTTTCCCGCTCATACAGCCGCGACCGAAGCACCTTCATGGCCAGGTCGCGGTTTCGGTGCTGGGATTTCTCGTTCTGACACTGGACCACGATCCCAGTGGGGATGTGCGTGATCCGGACCGCCGAACTGGTCTTGTTGACATGCTGCCCCCCGGCGCCGCTGGCTCGATACGTGTCGATCCTGAGGTCTGAAGGCTTGATGTCGATCACGATTTCATCGTCCACTTCCGGGTAGACGAAAACCGCGGCGAAGGAGGTGTGGCGGCGGCCGCTGGCGTCGAACGGCGAGATGCGTACCAGGCGGTGAATGCCCGATTCCGACTTGAGGAGTCCGTAGGCGTAGGGGCCTGAAACCGTGAAGGTGGCGTTCTTTATGCCGGCTTCCTCGCCTTCGAGGATGTCGATCAACTGGGTCTCGAAGCCTTTGCGTTCGCACCAGCGCAGGTACATCCGAAGCAACATTTCCGCCCAGTCCTGGGCCTCGGTGCCTCCGGCCCCCGCGTTGATGCTCACGATGGCGTTTTCCCGGTCGTTTTCGGCGCTGAGCATCCGGCGAATCTCCAGCGCCCTCATCTCTTTCTGGAGTTGCCTTACCTTTTGCGCCACCTCGGCGACGGTGGTTGCGTCGTTTTCCTCGAGAGCCATTTCAAGCAGGAGTTCGTTTTCTTCCAGGTCGTGTTGGAAGCGCTCGATTTCCGAGACGATTTCACTGAGCTGCGCCCGCTCCTTGACCACGTCTCTTCCGGCGTCCGGATCGTCCCAGAAATCCGACTTGGTCATGATCCGGTCGAGTTCCTGCAACCGTTCCTTCATGCCGGCCAGGTCAAAGATAGCCTCCCAAGGTTTGAATGCGCAGGGAAAGATCCCGCAAAACGGTTTTGATTTCGCTGATGTCGAAGCTCATGGTCGGTTACCTCCTCTTTTTTCGAGTCCGCGCGGGACTCGACTTCAATCCGTGTCGGTTCCGGGGGCCGCCTCACTTGCCATGGGGCGGGACTGAACGAATCAAAAAAATTTTAACATTCGATAGATCCGCCCGCCACCGGCGCAAGCCGGGCCGCCGGCTTCCTGGTTCGGCCGGAAATTCGGTATATTCGAGTCCTCGGGGCCGTACCGGGGCCGTCAGCCCGTCTCTTTACGCCGCCGGACTCCCCACGCCGAATACACTCCACAACCCGCCGCCGTCAAGGTGCAAATCCAGGCGAACCAGTCTCCCCACCGGGCGTAGACGGTTCGAAACGCCAAGGGTTTCACCCGGCAGACCAGCACGCCGTCTTCGTTCAGAGGGATCTTGCCGCAAGGGTTCCCGGCCGCGTCAAACATGGCGCTGACGCCCGTATTGGCGCAGCGCACCAGCGGCACGCGAAATTCGACGGCCCGCCACCGGGCCATTTCAAGGTGCTGATAGGGAGCGCTGCTGCTGCCGAACCAGGCGTCGTTGGTGAGGTTCACCAGAATGTCGGCGCCTTCCCGTATCGCGGACCTTGCAAGGTCCGGAAAGATGGCTTCGTAGCAGATAAGAACCCCCAGGCGGTTTCCGTCCATCGGAAGAACGGAAGGACCCTGACCCGGAACGAAATCCCCCGCGGCTTCCACCAGACGGTGGACGAAAAAGAGAATACTTTTCAGCGGTACGTACTCTCCGAAGGGAACCAGATGCTGCTTGGCGTAGTCTCCTCGAATGTTCCCTTCGGAATCCAGAAGAAAGGCCTTGTTCAGAAGGCGCGGCTGTTTCCCGTGCCACATCACCGCGGGGCTTCCGAACAGGATGGGGATGTCGAGGGCACGTGCCACACCTTTCACCCGCTCGCTCTGTTCCTTTTCGATTCCGAAAAAGAAGGGCGTCGCCGTCTCCGGCCAGACCAAGACGTCCGGGCGGGGATCGTGAGCCGCCGCGCGCCGCGAAAGGCGCTCCAAGCGTTCCAGGGTTTGCTCTTGGAATGCCGGGTCCCACTTGAGCGACTGGTCGATGGCGGGCTGAACGAGGCCGACCTCCAGGGCTTCCGCGGCGTCCTGAGCCCTTGAGACGGCGTCCAGGCGCGTGGTTCCATAGGCCAGGGAAGCGGCAAGCATCAGGAGCGGGAAAGCGAGGCAGCGCCTGGGCCGGTGAGACGCCACGCACGCGGCGAGACAGGTGTTTCCAAGCACCACGAGCCATCCCACGCCATAGACTCCCGTCAGATCCGCCAGCTGGACGAGCGTCGCAAAAGGCGTCTGGGTATAGCCCAGGTTCGCCCAGGGGAAGCCGGTGAGGGCGTGGGCCCGGGCCCATTCGAGAGCCACCCACACGAAGGGCAGACCGTACCGCCGGAATCGGGGTCGGGAATCCCAGGCACGGGCGACGCCGGCGAAGGCCGCCGGATAAAGCCCCAGATAGGAGGCCAGAAGCGCCAGCACCCCCGCCGCCATGGGAAGGGGCAGCGACCCATAATGTCGGACCACGTAGGCGATCCAGTAGAGGGCGGTCAGGAAGTGGGTGAATCCCGTCAGGAAACCCAGTCCCATCGCCTGTCCCAGAGTCTTTCCCCGCACGGCAAGGAGCAGAGGAACCAAGGCCGCCCAGGAAAGCCAGGCGAGATGGAACGGGGGGAACCCCAGCGTGAGAAGCCCCCCGCTCGAAAGGCTCAGCAAAACCGCCGGTACCGGGGCGATGGGCGTCGATTTCCGAACGTCGGCGGACGGGCTTTCGGGAAGGGAAACGGGTTCGAACTGCTCTGAAAGGCCGGTCGTCAAGGGACGTCTTGCTTCCGCGTGCGGCCCGCTTCAGGCCGCCGATTCATTGCCGGAAGCCAGTGGCCGGGGTTCCGGCGGAGGCCGGCGGATGCGGATTTTTTCTATTTTTCGACTGTCGGCGGATTCCACCGTCATTTCCAGGTCCCGAAAGACCACCTGTTCCCTGGCTTCGGGAACTCGACCCAGAAGGCTGATGATGAAGCCCCCGATGGATTCGAATTTCCCCTCTGGAAACTCGATTCCCAGAACATCTTCCAATTCTTCCACGTCCAGGCGGGCGTCCACCAGAAGGGATCCGTCGTCCTGATGGACGATCCAGTCCTCCTCGGAGTCGTACTCGTCCATGATGTCGCCGATGATCTCTTCGATGATGTCTTCCAGCGTGATGATTCCGGCGGTACCCCCGTACTCGTCGATCACGATGGCCATGTGGGACTTGCGGTGCCGGAGATCCCGCAGAAGGTCACTGACCCTTTTCGTTTCCGGTATGAAGTACGGAGGGCGGACCATGTCCCGCACTTGCAGCTCGTCCCGCCCCCAGCAATGGAGCAGGTCCTTGGCATGCAGGATGCCGATGATGTTATCGACACTATCCTGGTAGACGGGAATTCTCGAGTGGCCGGAATCCAGGATGAGCTGGATGACGTCGCGGACCGTGGCATCGAAACGGACCGACACCATGTCGGTCCGCGGAATCATGATTTCCCGGGCCAGCGTGTCCCGGAACGAAAAGATCCCCTGGATCATCTCTCCTTCATCTTCGGAGATCAGACCCTGCTCTTCCCCTTCGCCGATGATCTGCTGGATCTCCCGTTCGAGATCCTGGGGCTTTTCAACGCGCGCGAGCCGGCGGAAGGCCAGTTGCAGCCAGCGCCGAATCCCTTTGGCAGACTCCTCTTCCAACGCTTTTCCTCGAAGAAAACCCGATGCTCTGAGGTCCGTGGGCGGGCGGTCCCGCACAGGTTTTCAGTGTGAAGGCAATCTAACAAGGCCGCCGGCTGATGTCTAGGGAAATGTAGGCAAGCATCTTGTGCACCAGCCGAGCCGCAAGAAAGTCGGGGGCCGCCAGATGCGGCTGAGGGAGCAGTTCCATCACGTCGAAGCCCACCACGCGCCGCGTCTCGGTCACGCGCCGGAGCAGCCTCAAAACCTGGTGCCACGTGAGTCCCCCCGGTTCCGGGGTGCCCACCGAAGGCATGACCGACGGGTCGAACACGTCCAGATCGATGGTGACGTACACCTCGGGGCCCAGGTCCCCCGGCACCTCGTCTAGCCTTTCGGGAGCCTCGTGCAGGTCCCGGGCAAAGTAGGAGGACACCCGGTTTTCGATCAGGAAGTGATGCTCCTCACGGGTGAGCGACCGGACGCCCGCCTGCACCACCGGGACCCGTTCCCAGACCCGGCGCATGACGCAGGCGTTACTGTAGGGGCTTTCCTGGTAGTGGTCCTTGAAGTCGGCGTGGGCGTCCAACTGCAGGACGGTGAGTCGAGGATGGAAGGCCGCCGCCGCTTCGATCATCCCGAGGGAAAGCAGGTGCTCGCCTCCGAGCATGACTGGCAGTTTTCCCGCTTCGAAGAGAATCCGGCCGGCGGCCCGCACACGGTCCACCATCTCCTTTGGAGACGCCACCGTGACCGCCAGTTCGTCCAGGGTGGCGATGCCCCGCCGGTGAGGTTCGTCTCCTGTTTCCTCGTCGTAGGGTTCCAACTCCCGGGACGCCTGGAGAATGGCTCGAGGCCCCTCACGAGTGCCCGCGCGGAACGTGGTGGTGCCGTCGTAGGGAACGGGAAGCACCACGAACCGGGCGGTTTCGAAGTCCGCCTCCGACGACGTCAACCCCATGAACGAAGAGGAGGGCCCCAGGTATTCCCCCATGCGGGCCCTCGCGTCACGCACCATTGCCGGATCCATGATCTCAACGAGTCCGTTGACGCAACGCTCGATCCATCCGCACCACCTGAGCGGACGCCGCCAGGGTGTTGGGAAATTCCTGGCCCCGGTCCAGAACGTTCGTTTCGTACTTCTTGATCTGGAACCGATCCCGAATCGCTTGCACCGCTTTGTCGACGTCGAACGGCTTGCACGAAAACATGTCCACACTGAGATAAAGCTTCTCGGGGAAGGTGTGGATGCTGATATGGCTTTCGGCGATGAGCACAAAACCCGAAACACCCCAGTCTTCGGGAACGGCGCCGTTGTAACGGAAGACATAAGGGGGCATGATCTTCGTCATGTCCATTTCCGCTGGATACTCATCCAAAAAATTGTAGATGAGGCCGATGTCTTCCAGCAGGTCGCGATGGCAACCATAGCCGTCCAGCATGAGATGGACCCCGAACCCGAACTCCGGTTTTCTTACGCCCATGGCCTTACCTCCCCTGAAGCAAGAGAACCATCGCAATGGATCTCTGTATTGGCACTTTCACACACATCACAAGAAATGACTCTTTTCCCAACGCATGTCGCTCCCGCCTTGCAGCCGTTAACAATCGGGCCGAACTCTGCCCGTTCCCGTTTCAGAAACGCGACGGACTCACGACCCAAAGAATCTTCGCCGCTCCCTTCCCGGTGTTTTCCACCCGGTGAGGCGTCGAACTCTTGAAGTAGAAGCAATCTCCCTGACCCAGCTTATGGGCCTTGGTGTCCAGCCAAAGGGTCACCGCCCCGCGGATCACGAATCCGAACTCTTCTCCTTCGTGCGAGGTCTCCTGAGGTGTCTTCGCGCCCTTCGCCAGCGTGACCAGTACGGGGTCCATCAGCCGCCCCATGGCCCGGGGAAGCAGGAAATGGATCGTGTAGTCGTCGGTGGATACCGAACTGAGCACCCTGGCCTTCTTGCGGCCCACCACGCTGGGGTGCGGCGTGTCTCTGAAAAACTCCGCCAAGTCCAGCCCCAGAACGTCCAGGATGCTCTTCAACGTGGCGATGGACGGTGAAGTGAGGTCCCGCTCCAGCTGCGAGATAAAGCCCTTGGTCAGGTAGGCGCGGTTGGCCAGTTCTTCCTGAGTCAGGCCGGTTTCCGTCCGCAGCCTTCGGAGCTTCTCACCGATCCTCAGATGCCCCTCCATGGTTTACCTTTATTAAACTAAAAGTTTAGCAAAGCGCGGCCTATATATAGGGAGGGGGTGCCGGGTGTCAAGAGGAAATGAGGGCGGCCGTTGAGGGGGGTGCGGCGGGGAACCCACGGGCGGGAGTTCGAGGAGGCTCTACCGGACGTTGCCGCCACCGGTTCCGGGGTCCGCCTGGAGCCGGGGAATCGGCTCAGGCGGGTCGATCCCGTTCCTCGGAACCGTCCACGTAGACGCAGTCGCCGCCACGGGCCTGCTTGGCTTCGTAAAGTGCGCGGTCGGCCCGCTGGACCAGGTCTTCGATGGCCTCCGCCAGGTTTTCCAGGTTGCCGAAAAAAGAAGCGATGCCCGTGGAGAGCGAGGTGGGCTGAGGCTTGAGCTTGTTGTACTTACCGCGGATGCGTTCCGCCACCTTGACGGCCTGGGGGGTTTTGAGATGCGGGAGAATCACGCAGAATTCATCTCCCCCGTAACGAAACGCCGTATCCACGTGTTCACGGATGGATGTTCGAAGGATATCCGCAAGCAGGATCAGCAGCTGGTCGCCCGCCTGGTGTCCTTTTTCATCATTATAGTCCTTAAAGGAATCGATATCGATGAAAAACAGAAAAAGGGGGTGCCCGTAACGGATCGCCCGAACGGCCTCCTGGGTTAGAATGCTCTTGAAATGCCTCCGGTTGAACAGGCCGGTCAGGGGGTCCCGGATGGCCAGCTCTTCCAGTTCGCGGCGCATCCAGCGCTCCCGGAGCAGCCGTTGGAGCTTGGCTTCGAGCTTGTCCAGAGAAAAAGGTTTGGTGATGAAGTCGGCCGCCCCGGCGCCGATCACCTCGGTGTACTTGTATTTGACGGCATGGCCCGTGATGGCGATGGTATCGATGTTCTTGTGATCGGCATGCACGGCCTTGATGAGTTCGAGTCCGTCCATACGGGGCATGTCCAGATCGGTGATGATGATGTTGAAGGAACCGTTTTGGATCTTCTCGAGGGCGTCCAAGCCGTCCTCGGCGGTGGTCACGCGATGCCCCATGAGGCTCAAAGATTCGGCGACCAGTTCACGGACATGCACTTCGTCGTCGACAACGAGGATGCGCTGCGGAGCGGCAAGGATGTTCTTGGCTTGCGGGTCCATTCGGCTCACTTCCGAAGGTGCGACCGTGTTCCGTTTCCTTACGCAAATTACTTTGTGGCGTTTCATTTGACAAACGTTTTTCGTTGCATTTCCCTTGTCTCTTTCCCTAAGATCGGTGATCTGCGAGCAAGGAGACCGAACAACATGAAGCGCATCGTCCTCATCTACAAACGCGGTCGCTCCGACGCCGCCTCTCTCGCCCGCCGGATCAAGCAGTGGATGGAAGGTCTGGGTCTCGACGTGATGTCCCAGCAGAATTCAGCGATTCCCGACTTCCAGGCCGAAATCGAGGAACCGGAACTCCCCGCCGACACCGACGCCGTGGTGGTCCTGGGAGGCGACGGGACTTTCCTGAGCGTGGCACGGGCGGTCCGCGACCGGCCGATCCCCGTGGTGGGCGTCAACCTTGGCGGATTGGGGTTCCTCACCGAAATCGCCCATGAATCCTGTTTTTCGGAACTCGGAGAGATCCTTGAAGGCCGCTATGAAATCGAAGAACGCATGCGCCTCCAGGTTTCGCTCTGGCGAGAGGGCCGGGAAGTCTTCTCCCAGACCGTTTTGAATGACGCGGTGGTGAACAAGGGAGCGCTGGCCCGGATTGTGAATTTCCACACCAGCATCGACGGCCGCTACCTGACCCACTATCGAGCGGACGGCATCATCGTGGCGACCCCCACCGGTTCCACCGCCTACAACCTTTCGGCGGGCGGTCCCATCGTCTATCCCACAGCCCGGGACGTCATCGTCACGCCCATCTGCTCCTTCACTCTGACCAACCGCCCCATCATCCTTCCCGGGTCGGCCCGGATCGAGCTGGCTCTGGACGACAAGGCCCAGGACGTGGCCCTCACCTGCGACGGCCAGATCGGCCGGAAACTCCTGCCTCAGGACCGGATCCTCATCACCGCGGCGCCCGCCCCCCTTCGGCTCATCAAGTCCCCCAGCATGGACTACTTCGACATCCTGAGAACCAAGCTCAAATGGGGGACGAACTGAGCCTTTTCGCCCCCGTCTCCCGGATTATCAGCGACGCCCGGTTGGCTTTCCGCCGTTCCGCAAGCCGCATCAGAGCGCCCGCATCCATTCGGGCTTGAGGCGGACGTCGCCTCGAAGGGCCGCATCGACAGCGGCCAGAGCCTTCGCCTTTTCGGCCGGCATGCGCACCTTGAGGGGCAGGTAGTTGGAGGCGTGGTTCGATAGGAAAAGGCCGCGGCTGAGATGGGTGTGAGCGATCATTTCACGGAGTTCGGCCAGCAGCTCCGGCGGGTCCATGAGTTCGAATGCTCCACGGGCCGCCTTTTGGCCCAGTTCGGTGTTGGGAAGCAGCATGAGAGTGAGCGCTCCCACATAATGGGGGTCCATGGCGCTCAACACGTCACCGGTGGCCCGGGCATGCTCCCGGGATCGTTCGCGTCCCGCGATTCCGAGAAGGACGGTGACCGACAGCTTGATACCCGCATCCCGGACGCGGCGTCCCGCTTCGACCATCCGTTCGGGTGATGCGCCCTTACGAATGGCTTTGAGCGTTTCCGGGTCGCCGCTTTCAAGCCCCAGGTAGACGATGCCCAGCCCCAGATTCCGAAGCTCCGCCAGTTCTTCCGGCGATTTCCGGACGATGCTCTTGGCGTTTCCGTAGAGCCCGATGCGCTGAATCCAGGGCATCGCCTCCCGGATCCTGGAAAAGATCCGCACCAGCCGGCGCTGGGGGATGATGAGCGCGTCCCCGTCCGCCAGGAAAACCCGCCGCAGGAAAGAAAAATTCCTGGCGGCATAGCGGATGTCCTCATCGATCACCGCGTCGTCCTTGATGTGAAACCGTTTGCCCTTGTAGGTCCCGCAGAAGGTGCATTTGTTGTGGGAACAGCCCACGGTCACCTGCAAAATGATGCTGTCCGCCTCGCTGGGTGGCCGGATGATCGTCCCTTCGTAATGCATTCCGTTCATCGATTCTCCCGAATCTCCGCCCGCGGTGCAGATCCTCTGGCCGATTCACCACCGCCGGTCGGACGTGTCATAAGGGTTTGAGATTTCCGGGCCCATCTTTTATAGTGACGACCTTTCGCATTTTCAACGAGGAGGGCGCCCATGGCCGAGACCGAAACCTTGTACGCGGAACCCATCACGGCGACGATGGGACGCCGGTTCCGCATCCGGAAGATGATCCACACACGAGAAACCCCGTACCAAAAAGTGGACGTGGTGGAAACCCACGAATTCGGGGTCACCCTTTTTCTCGACCGCCGCTTTCAGACTTCGGAGCGCGACGAATTCTTCTACCACGAATCGCTGGTGCATCCCCCTATGCTCTTGCACCCGAACCCGCGGGACGTCCTCATCATCGGAGGCGGAGACGGCGGAGCCCTGGAAGAGATCGCCAAGTACCGAACGGTGCGCCGCATCACCATGGTGGAACTGGACCCGGAAGTGGTGGATGTGGCCCGCCGTTACCTCCAGGCCATCTGCGGGAAAGCGTTCGAAGACCATCGTGTGGAACTGGTCATCGGAGACGGACGCCGGTTCGTGGAAGAAACGGATCGAACCTACGACGTGATCCTCCTGGACCTCACCGACCCCATGGAACCGTCCAAATACGTGTACACCCGGGAATTCTACGAAATCTGCGGGAGCCGTCTCAATACGGGAGGCATCCTGGGACTTCACAACGACTCGGCCTTTTTCTTCCCCGAAGCCTTCAACGTCATTTCAAAAACCCTCGACGCCGTTTTTCCTCACAAGCGCCAGTACCTGGCCTATATCCTGGGCTACATGCTGGACTTCGTCTTTTCCGCCTGTTCCTCGGAACCCCTCCCGGATCTGGACGCCGGGGCCGTACGGCGGCGCATGGAACAACGGGGCATCGGTCCACTTCGATACTATTCGCCGGAACGGCATCCGCTGCTTTTCGCGCTCCCGGGCTACGTGCAGTCGATCCTCGAGCAGCCCTGCGAAATATCCACGGACGCGGCGCCTTACGTGCTGGTGGGAGCCGAAGGCTTCCAATTTCCGGGGGAGTGACCCATGGCTTCCGGGAAACCGTTCCGGGAAGACGGACATCGACCGCCGAAGCTTTCAAGGGGTGCCAAGTGCACCCGATGCCGCGGGCAGGCCGTCATCTCGCTTCCCAGTCACCACGCCCTGTTCTGCCCCGACTGTTACCACCGATTTTTTCAAAACGCCGTGCGCCGCGCCATGAAGCAATCCGCCGTGAATCCGGAAACGCCGCTCCTGGTGGCCGTCTCCGGAGGAAAAGACTCCCTGGCTGCGTGGTCGGTCCTCCACGAGATGGGCTACCGAACTCGCGGCCTGCACGTGGACCTCGGCATAGACGGTTTTTCCGAAGCCTCCGCGGACGCGATCGAACGCTTCGCCGCCCCTCGGGGGCTCGCCTGGAGCCGCTATGCACTCGAAGATCTCATCGGCTTCTCCATTCCCGAAATCCGCCGGAGGACCCGGAGGAAGATTTGTTCCGTCTGCGGCCTCCTGAAACGCCAACTCCTCAACCGACTCACCGTGCGCGAAGGCTTCGGCGTGCTCGTGACGGGGCACAACCTGGACGACGAAGCCGGCCGACTCCTGGGAAACCTGGTGCGCCACCGCACGGAATACCTGGAAAAACAAGCGCCCTTTCTTCCGTCCACCCATCCGCGGCTTCCGGTGAAAATCAAGCCGCTGTACCGTGTGGAAGCCCGCGAGATCCGGATCTACTGCGAGCTTTCCGGGATCGAACCGCTCCAGGCGTCGTGCCCTCTGTCGAGGGGCGCCACCAGCCACATCTTCAAGGAAGCCCTGGCCTTTCTCGAAATGAAAATGCCGGGTACCAAGCGGGATTTCCTTTTTACCTACCTGGAAAGAAACCGCCCTGCCAAGGCGGCCGAAGCCTTCGGCACCTGCCGGGAATGCGGCGAACCGTGCTATGAAAGCCTGTGCAGTGTGTGCAACTTTCTTGGCCAGCTGAAAGACCGCGACGCAAAACGCAGCCGGGACGACCCCTCGTCCTGATTCGCTCGGGCCCGGCGCCCTCGGCAGGCAACCCTTCACGAGACCCCCGCTGCCTCCCTGCACACATTCTTCGACCCGTTGATCTTCTTGAGCCTGTCACCGTCCAATATCGCTGAGCGGGCATCCTGGATCCACCTCAGCCTGCCATGCCACAAGCCCCTGGAATGCGGTACTCAACCCGCTCGCCGGACCCTTCGCCTCGTTCACAACGCCCCAGCGTCGGTTCCCATTCTTGTCACAACGGCCGCCGCGTCCCGGCCGCGTTGCCTCTCTGGAACACGGGTTTCGCCCTCCTTCTGCCGCAGCCCATAACACGAATTGTCATAATGTGACAAAAAATGTCAGGTTTGTCCGGTACCAACAGCTGCAGCGTTTCAGACCCTCCCGACGCAATCCCTTGCCTGTACTGCAGAACGTGAAGATGTGAGGAGCCTGGCACGCAATGTGCTCCTCCATGAAGCCATGGGACCAGGATCCGCCTGTGGCGGGTTCGTCAACCTGTAGGCCGGAAGTCTCCGGAGCGGCATTTCTTTTCCAAGATTCGAAAACCTCTGAAATCTCTTCGACTTCCAATAGGCTCGATGGATGACGGCCGGTTTTTTCGGCAGAGCAGTGCCGGCCGAAGGGCCTTTGAACGCGTTCACTCTCTCGATAGGCTTCCTTGAGCAAGGAGCAGGATATGAAAGCAAAACTGCCGGCGATGTTCTTCATGAGTCTTTGCTGTCTCGTTTTTCCATTGCCGTCCGGGGCGGAGGCGCCGCTCATCTGGGGACCCGTGAAGATCGAGGCGGAACAGGGGAAACCGAAGCTTCACGAGCATTTTTTCGTCTCAGCTGTGACAGGTCCGGATTTCGTGTTGGAAATCCAAAGCGGGAACGAGAGCGGCGGCCACCGGGTGAGCAGCGCGGTGGTCCGCCTGAACGGAAAGAACGTTGCCGTGCCGCGTGATTTCAACAAGAAAACGGCGGAAGTGGTGCGCCCGGTGGAGCTTTTCCGGAAAAACCGGCTCGAGGCCGAGGTGAGGGGGGCTCCGGGGTCATTTCTCACTTTGAGCATTCGAGGGAGCGCACGCCCCGTCACCGCGTCGCTCACGGCGACCCCCGAGGCCGTTTCACTGGGGGATGGGGTTGTCCTGGAATGGTCCACGTCGGGTGCCACGCGCTGCATGCTGGAGCCTGGCGCCATGGAAGTTCCTTTGGAAGGATCGCTGGAAGTTCGGCCCGTCACGTCCACGAGCTATACCCTGACCGCTGAAGGACCCGGAGGAACCGTAGCGGTGATCGTCGTTGTGGAGGTGAACGCTCCTTCACCGACGGTTCATTTTGCCGTGTCTCCTCAAAGCATTATTGCGGGGGAAAGCGCGACGCTCACCTGGGATTCGTCCAATGGCGTGAATGCTCGGATCGAACCCGGAATCGGGGAAGTCCCTTTGAGCGGCAGCCTGGAGGTGAGCCCGCTGGAAACGACCACTTACGTGCTCCGGGTCGACGGGCCGGGAGGCTTCACTGAAGAACAAGTGGTGCTCCCGGTCCAGGCACCGGCCCCATTTGCGGACCTGACCGCAGACCCCGACACCGTCACCGCGGGACAGGCGGTGACCTTGAGTTGGTCCACCGAGCATGCCCTGGAGTGCCGCTTGGAGCCGGATATCGGCGATGTCCCTGCGGCCGGCGCGCTCACCGTGCACCCGGGACAGACGACCACTTACACCTTGACGGCGGTGGGGCCCGGAGGTGCGGTTTCAGCCCAAACCTCTGTGACCGTGCTCTCATCGATCAGCATCCGGATCATCCATCCGGTCGAGGGGGCGATCATTTCTCAAGGGCGCACTCTGGTGGAAGGGGTGATCGAGGGTCGTGACGGGGAAGAATGGGGGGTGTCGGTGAATGGGGTCCCGGCCGTCGTGTTCGGCGACCACTTTGTGGCAAACAACGTCGGCCTGGCAAACGGTGAGAACCGCATCGAGGTCACGGCCGTCGACTCCTTGGAGAACGTCTTTGAAGAAGCCTCCCATGTCATCGGGGACCTGGGATCGTCATTTGTGGAGACTGTCTTGAATTTCGATTCGGGATCGGTGCCCTTTGAATGCCTGCTACGAGCGGATGGGAATTTCGAGGCGGACGGACCCATGAAGGTGGAAGCGGTGAATTCCGCTGGGATCGAAATCCGCGAGACTTCCGAACCGGGCGAGTTCACGGTCACGGTTCTCGAAGAAGGGATTCATTACATCGATGTGGAGGCCGGGGACGGGTCCGGGAACCTCCTATCGGATCGGGTGGCCGTGGTGGGTTGGGAAAAATCCCGACTGGAAGAAGACTTCCAGGCCAAGTGGGCGAGTGTGCGGGAGGCCCTCCGCAATCGGGATGTTTCGGCTGCGCTGGAACATTTCTCTCCGGGAAGCCGGGAAAAGTACAGAGTTCTCCTCGAAGCCCTCGAAGAAAGGCTCCCGGACATCGCAGCCCGGCTCCAAGACATACAGCTCATCTATGCCGAAGATCGCGTGGCCAAGTGCCGATTCATCAAGAACGAGCTCGTGCAGGGCGAAATCCAGCCCGTTACGTATCATGCCTACTTTGTGAGGGATCCTCTGGGCCGTTGGAGGATTCACGATTTTTGAAGAGACGCCACCGGCCTGTCAGGACGAGAGCTTGGTTTCGCTCACCGGGGGATGTGAGCCGGGTCCCTTTCCTGATTCCTGTGGACGGCGCGAAGCGGCGGTTCGGTTTTGAACGGGAACCGGCGGGAGTTGCGACCGATGAAGGACCGCTACAAAGGCTGTTTGATTTTGATCCTGATCCTGGCCGCCTGGGTCATAGCGGCCCTGGTTCCCCCCGAGTGGACTCGCCGGATGATCACCTGCCGGGTCGTGGACGCGGAAACCGGCGAACCCATCGGGGGGGCGGCTGTCTATATCTATTGGTCGAAACTGGAAGGATCTATAGGCCTTTCTCATGAGGCGACGATTGAGAGGTTTGAAGATGTTTCCGGTGAACAAGGTTACACTGAAATACCCAAGTATAGCTTCGGACGTTACTATATGGTGGTATATAAGCGCGACTATGTTTGTTGGAGCAGTGATAAAATATTTCCTTCTTGGACCCGGCGGGATTCTTTTAATCTCAAGAACGGCGTGACCATTTCAATGGAAAGGTTCAGGCCCGAATACTCTAGGAAAGATCATGTTCGGTTCATAAGGTTTATGACTGTGGGAAGGGATGTTAGTATTTTCAATGATATTATCGACCAGGAAGAGGTACTCGAATGATATTAGGAGATCGGCTATGAGTAAAGTTCTATTATTTTTCGCCATGACCACTAGTTTGCTCGTTTCAAAGCTTTACGCTTTTAATGATACGGTCACTCATCCTAAGCTTACAGATACAGCTATCATTGCTTCTGATATGGATCAATTTCTTAGAGAAGTAATTGGTTTCAGTAAAGGCATCAAAGACACGCTTGATATGAGTGATTCTTATTTGAGTAGGAGGCCGATTCTATTGTGGATAAGTAAAGGATCTATTTTAGAAGATGATCCCAGCTGCCGTGCCTCGAACCATTTTCACAACCCTCTCAAAGATTGGTCGGAATCGCACATGACGGATCAGCCTTGGTACATCAATTGGGCGTGTCGTGGCGGGGACTATCCCTGGGAAAGCATCAGATCCGCGGTGACTTGGGCCACAGGGTTCCTTGGACCCTCACCGGACGGCGCGGAAAAGGCCACGGGAAACGGTTGGGACTGGAAAGCGGCCCGAGAGAGATTCTACATTTACCTTACGGGATATGATTTCCAGGGGTCATTATTCAGCGCGGGGATGTCGGGCTTTGACGGGCTTTCAGAAACCCAGATTCGCGACTTACATTTTGCACAAAGCCTCCAGAGCCTGGGCCAGGTGCTCCATCTCTTGCAGGACATGGCGGTCCCGGCGCACGTTCGCGGCGACTTCCGATCGCATCTCGACTGGAATGGCATTGTGGCGGGTGACTGGATGGATCCGAAAACCTGGGTCGTTGAGAGATTCGAAGACTATGTGAAGCGTCATGAAGAATGGATCATGGAAGCGCTTCCGGTCGATCCCCGGAATTTTTCCGTAACGGATTTCTGGGACCGAAATCGTTACGATGGAAATGACCCGTGGGTCACTGTTGGCAGCACTCTGCTGGGGCTGGCGGAATACACCAATGCCAATTTTGTGAGCCGAAACACTATTTTTGCCGAAACTTACCTGGAAGACCTGGACGGAGGCAATGATATCTACTATCAGCCGTTTCCGCGGATGGAGAGCACCAATGTTGAGGAGTTCTTTTTGGACCGAATGACAACCGAGACTGTGGTTGCCGAGGACGGTGTGCTGGAGGAAGGGTACTGGATCCGGAAAACAGGCGACGGTGAAAACGGGTTCCGGCTGATGCGCAGTTCATGTCTTGCGCGAGAACTGCGGACACTCCCGGATCCGGTGAATTTCAACGTATACACGAGAGCGTTCTACATCGACGACGAAGTTTGCAAGGACTACGCGGAACGGCTGCTCCCCCGGGCGGTGGGGTATTCGACGGCCCTGATCGACTACTTTTTCCGGGGAAAACTGGAGGTGCGCTGGTCTGGGGAACGGCCCGTTTCGGTGATCCAGGGTATGGCAAGTCCTTTCCGGTTTTCGGAGACGACGGTTGAAGTGAGAAACGGAAGTGGCGAAGCCATGGGACCGGGGGTGCTGCGGGGGGCCGTGAAGTACCGGCGGTCCAGCGACGAAGACTTTTCCTACGCGACCTCAGTGCCCGTCGCCATCGAGGGTCTGGGTGAGTTGGAGTCTGTAGTGGTCACCTTCGATTTCTCGGATCGTCCCATCCCTTCGGATGCCTTGGAGGTCCAGTTTCTCGTGGTCTTTTTGGGGACCCTTGGAAAGGAGTCCGAAACGGCGGTGGCGGTGGGGCGGGTCCCATGGTTGCCGCTCCGTATCGACATCTCGATTCCCGGCTGCGGCCACTACGCCCTTGCGGAAGACTTCGAAGAGGGTTTGCGGCACGTGCGGCTTCGAGCCCGGAACGTCGGGCCGGCGGGGGAGGAGCTGTGGGACGGGGCCATCGCACTCGATGCCCAATACCGGACGGCATCGGGGGAGGCTCACGCGTTGGCCTTTTCGGATCTGCGCCACATCCCGGGCGACGAGGCGGTGGAACTCACCTTCGATCTCGGTTCGCATCCCATCCCCGCGGATGCCACGGATCTCTATTTGACGGTGGTCTACCGGGGAAGGGTCGGAACAGCATCCGATGAAGTGGCGGTGGGGATTCACGACGTGAGCGAACCGACCCCGGTCGATCTCTACAACGACATGGACCGAATCTGCCTCTACGGCGCCTGGTATGCGGCGGGAAGCCCGGACGCCGTCAGCCGGGTGGACTCCAACGGCGACGGCGTGGCGGACCTTTGGGATGTGTATGCCCACGACATTCGCGACGCCTATCTGAGGTTTTCCCCATTGGACGCGCCTCAGCCGGCCACGGCGCTGGAGCACGATCTCCATGTGCCGTGGCTTGCAGCCGGGACGGCGCACCGGGCGGGGTATGTGATCACGGACGAAGACTTCGCTTGGTCGGTGGACGTTATGGAAATCGCCGTCACCGATCCGGCGGATTCGTGGCTGGCAAGCATGACTCCCGTGGTGTATGCGCAGGAAGCCATCGTGAATCAGACCCGGAGCGGAACCTTTGAAGAATGCTGCGACTATTTCCAGCGTCCCGTGTGTGGGAGCCTTGCCGACACCAACCCCGCGTGCTGCGAAAAGCTGATCCCTCCGAAAGGTTGCCAGGTGCGGCACGAGTCGCGGCCCACCGTTTTCAGGGACCGGGAATTCTGGGCCGTCCACGTCTTCCAGAACCCGTCCTATCCGGAAGGGTCGGTGTGTGAGGAATGAAAGGCGATGCCGCTTGCCAGGAGTTTTCGGATGGGAAGGCGGCTGGGGCAGGCGGCCTCGGCCCGCTCCAGGTCCGCCCGCAGCCACTCCTGCTTTTTGGCAGCCACATGGTGCCGGAGGGCGAAGCGCTGGAGGTCCGCATCGCCGTAGCAACGCCCGTACATGAGGCTTCGCATCAGGTCGGCGATGGGAACGTCGCCGCCGGCCGCCGTCTCGCAGATCCGGGCGCAACCGGCGCAGTACCCGCCGGCTGTTTCTTCGGCGTACCGCTGGAGCAGGATCCTGTCGCTATCCGAAAGCTGGGTGCGGTCCAGGGCTGCGGCTACGTTGGCGGCGAGGATGGTGAGGTTGGGCATCTGGGAACAGACGCTGGCAATGCGCGGGTCTTCCCACACGGCTTTGAGCTTCGCCTGCTTGTCGGTGAAGCCTTTCTTGAGAAATCGGCCGGCGAGTTCCAGTTCCAGGTCGCTGTCCACACGGATGGGACCGCCTCCCTGGGTCTTCATGGCCGTAAGGCCGATGCCCTTTTCAGCACAGGCGTCCACTGCGCGTCTCATGGCCTCGCGGTGCATCAGCCGAAAATTATAGGTGAACATGATGCCGTCCACCCAGCCGAGTGTTGCCGCTCCCAGGAGACATTCTTCCATGTTCCGGTGTGTGCTGAAGCCGAAAAGTCGGATTCGGCCCTTGTTCTTTTCATGATCCGCCCAGCGCCTGACGTCGTCATTCAGTTCACCGATGTCGTTTACGGCATGGAGAAAGTAGAGGTCGATGGTGTCCGTCTGGAGGCGCTGGATCGAACGTTCCAGGAGCCGGGTCATGCCGGAAGGATCGCGTGCGTCCGACTTGGTCACCAGGAACACCTGTTTTCTGGCCTCGGGAGCTCGCGAAAAAAATTTGCCGATCCCTTCTTCGCTCCGGCCGCCCCCGTAGCAGTCGGCGGTGTCCCAGTAGGTCACGCCCCAGCGGAGTGCCTGGCGAAGGACCAGCTGGTTGGAGACGATATCGAACATGCCCCCCAGGGCCAGGATGGAGACGTCGAAGCCCGTCTTTCCGAAGGGCCGCGTTGGAACCCGCTCCGGGTTACCGGTTTCGGAGGCCGCGGCGGCCTTCCGGAAGGGTGAAAGCAGCGATCCCAGGCCGGCCATTCCGGCCCCTCGCAGCAGGCTTCGTCGAGACAGCAGGTCTTTCTTTTCGTCCATGGTGGGCTCCTTTCCCCCGGCGGGGTGATCGTATCCCAGACTTTTGGAGACAACAAACTGTCAGCGAGGCAGCACGAGCCGTTTTTGAGGATGCCGGCTTTCGTTTTCCGCGGTGACCCGGATGGCCCGGAGCCCTGTTACAGGGCACTCATGCTCGCAGATGCCGCACCCCACGCAGCGTTCGGGGTCCACCTGGGGCCTTCGGAGCCGGATTTCCACGTTCAGCCATCCAGACTCGTAAGGGGCGACTTCCGCACCTTCGTGCGAAGCGAACCGAATTTCCCGTTCACTGTTCCCGGTGATGCGATACCGTCGGCGTTCACGGCCCTCTTCAGGGCCTTCGAACGCGCAGAAAAAGTCACCGGTTGCGAGGGCTCCCGGTACCAGGCGGGGTTCTCTCAGCCATACCGTCCCCGCTTCGACGGCCGTAACCCGGTGGCGACCCTCCCGGACGACCACGAACACGTCGCGTGTGAAGATCGCCTTGGGGCTCACCGGGCAGTTTTCCTGGCACACGATACAGGGCCGGTCCATGGCCCACGGGAGGCAGCGGCCCCGGTCCACGAAGGTTGTTCCCAGCCGCAGCGGGCCCCGCTCCGAAAAGGGGCCCGTCCCCTGCTTTTCTTCCACGGAGAGGGGCCGAGAGCCGGCGGTGGGGCAGATGTGCGAGCACGCCACGCAGTTGTACTGGCAGCCGCTGGATCCGGCTCGGAAATCCAGCACCGGCGTCCACAGTGCTTCGATGCCGGACTCAAGACCCGCCGGTTGAATGACCCGGGTGGGACAGACCCGGACGCACTGGCCGCACTTGAGGCACCGCCGGAGAAAATCCGGTTCGGGGAGGGCTCCAGGCGGCCGGACGAGCCGCGGTGGGGCCGCGGGACCCCAGGTTCCATCCAGGCGGAGGATGGGGACCAGGAGCACCCCGGAAGCCAGGGAAGCCACGAAGCGGCGGCGCTTGAGGTCGGGAAGCGGGATTTCGCCTCCGGCCGAAACCGGCCTCTGGTACGTAACGATGCGTTCCCGGCATCCGTCCAGGCAGTTCATGCACAGGACGCATTCACCGGTTCGGATGACACCGGCGGGTTCGCAGGCGCCCTCGCAGAAGGCTTCACATCGGCCGCAGGCGCTGCAGTCCCCGCAAGTCTTTCCGATCCGCCAGAGGGCGTTCCGGCTCAAAACGGCGAAAAACGCCCCCAGGGGGCACACGAAGCGGCAGTAGAACCTTGGAAGGTAGAGGTTGAGCCCCAACGCCGCGCCGAAAAGCGCCCCAAGAAGCCAGCCTTCCCGAATCACCCAGCTTCCACCCCTTCCCAGCGCCAGCACCACCAGGGTTACGGAACGATGGAAAAAGGGGATGGGATCGAGAAGGCCGGTCTGGAGTGTCCCCACCAACGGCGAATCCAGCCATCCTCCGAAGGCTGCGCCGAGAAAAACCGCCAGCACCGCGTACTTGACCTGCTGAGCCGGGCGGTAGCGGTTTTGGGCCGCCTTTTCCTTCAGGCGCACCTTCCTGCGTCCCAAGTAGCCCACGGCCTGGTGCAGCGTTCCAAAGGGGCAGACCCAGCCGCAGAAGAAACGGCCAAGGATAACCGTTGCCGCCATCACCACCAGCGCCCAGGCCAGCCCTCGGTACAGCGTTCCCGTGGTGAGCAGCGTTGCGAACGCCGCCAAGGGGTCCAGCTGCAGAAACCAGTTCACCGGCCAGCCGCGGAGTTGCCACCACTTCGTGCCGACGGTACTCACCCAGCAGAACCACAGGAAAAGCAGGAAAAAGAAAACCTGGCTGATCCTTCGAGCATTGACGATTCGCATGTGATTCGATCCCGGGTTTCACGCCGCCGCACCCAGGGCGGCCGCCGGCGGTTTCGCTTTCCAGTGAGGCGCTTTTTCGGCGCTCAGGCCTCGCCGACCAGAGGGCGCAGGGCTTCGAAGTCCGCGGTTCCGGCTCCGGCTTCTTCCGCCTTGGCGATCCAGGGCAGGTCGGCCGGCCGCTTGCCGAGGAGGGTGGCTCCGAAAGCGTCCGCCGCCACTTGGTCGGTGGCCGCGATCAGGGTATGGGTGGCCTTGAGGTCATCGATGGAACCGCCTGTCGGGCCGTTGGCCATCATGGTCCAGGTGCCGTCCAAAATCACAAAAGTGGGCGTGACGAGAAGAGCCAATTCCTTGATGATGGTGTGAATGTCTTGATGAAAGAGATTCCTCGGCCCGCCCAGGAGGCCGTACCAGTTTTTCATGATCATGGACGCGCCGCTCCGGTGGTGGTCCTTCACCGGAGCGACGCCGATGAGCTTGTCGATGCCGCGCAACGGTTCGTAAAGGAGCGGCCAGTTCCGTATGAGCCTTCCGCCTTCCAACGTGGCGGCCTGGAAGGCTCCCGGTTCCGGAACGAACACCCGGGCTCCTTCCGATTCGGCGGCTTCTCCGATTCCCGTCAGGCGGAAGCAGCTGGCCGGATCGTTGATGGGGTTGTCGGTCACCACCACGGCGGCGGCTCCCGCCCGAAAGCAGAGTCTCGCGAGGCCGCGCACCAGGTCCGGGTGCGTGGTGGCCGAAAGGATGGGAGGCGACGCGAAAGCGGCGTTGACTTTGAGGAGCACCCGGTCGCCGGGGCGCACAAACGCCTCGATTCCCCCGATTCCGGCGACGGCTTTTGCCAAGGTGGCCGGCCGGTCGCTTCCCCGAATGACACTCATCCGGCCCTTCGTTCCCGGGACGGAGTAATCGGGAAGGTTCACCTGTTCGCCCGCTCCGGGAGGCTCGGGGCCCTTTGGGTCGAAGCGCCACAGGCCGACCCCTCCGACGGCGGCAAGGGTGATGCCCGCTCGGAGGGTTCGCCTGACGAATTCCCTTCTGGAAAGGGCCTGTTCGTTTTCCCGGGTCATGGGGCGTTCCGTTCCAGGTTTTCGAAAAGCTTCCGGGCCGTGCGCCGCGCCAGGTCCAGGTCCTCGGCCTCGTGCACGCCGGCCACCACCGCGCCCAGGCTGAAGACGATCTCAAAGATCCCGTACCATTCCAGGACGCGGGCCCCGGGGATGATGTCCCTGGGAACTTCCGCCTCCTTCGCTCCGCTTTCCACCAGGAACTCCGCGTAGCGTTGGGCCAATGATTCGGCGGCCGTCGCCGAGGGCCGGGTCATCACGAAAGCGGTCGCTTCCCGGCCCTCCTGCCGGTAGACGGCGGTGAAGACGTCCTGAAATTCCTGGAATCCGAAGGCGTCGGCGGGGACCAGTGTCAAGCTGTCGGGCACCAGCCCTTCCTCGGGAAAATAGCCGAGCTCCGGAAGAGGGGACGGGCTTTGGCCAAGTTCCCGGACCATGCGGGAAGCGAACCGCTCCAGTGTCTCCAGCAGAGAGGCGTTTTCCGCGGAAGCCACCAGTTCCACGTAATATTTCCCGTGGGCGCCGAAGACGGCGTTGGCCGTCCGGTAAAAGAACGGCCCCAGGTCGGCCCGGGACTCCGCCTCGGAACGCCGCTGCAGGCTGTAGACGGAGAAAGCCCCCCTCGGGTCGCCCATGTCGTAGAGGAAGACCTCGAACCAGAGATCGGGGTGGTCTTCGAGGACGAAGCGGCGGCAGGCAAGCTGCTGAAAGCCGGCGGGAAGGTAAAGCTCGGCCTTTCCGTCGATCTTGTCGGAAAGGTTTTCGGGCCCGAAGGTCTCCAGGGGACCCAGCACCGAAAGGCCTTGAGGGGCGAACCTCTCAGGATCCGGCACGGCGGGGTTTCCCCCCGGACCGGGGGTTCCGCCGGCCGGCGGACCCGGGACCCCGGGAGCGCTCCAATGGCCCGGGTCGTAACGGGATTGCTTCACGGCGACGCCTCCGGCGATCAGCAAGAGCATTCCGATCACGGCCCAGGAAAGCGTCGTTTCCCGCCGGCTGGGGCGTCGATTGGCAGCGACTGTCTTCATGGCAAGGGCTGAACCGTCCAACGAAAAGGAAGCTGCGGTTCCGAAAGCGCCGCGATCCCGAGACGCTCCCCCGAAATGTTACGGGACCTTCAATGCGCGAACATGTCGATCATGACGAGCGGCGTTTTCAGGAAACCTTGCTTCCCGGCGTCACGGGGGCTTCCGGGCCGATCAGGCGAAGGTGCCGGCCGTCGTGGGCGGCCAGAACCATGCCCTGGGATTGGATGCCCATGAGCTTCGCCGGCTTGAGGTTGGCGACGATGACCACCTGCCGCCCCGGCAGGGTTTCCGGATCGTGGGTTTCGGCGATGCCTGCAACCACCTGCCGCTCCTCACCGACGTCCACCACGAGCTTCAGGAGTTTTTTGGACTTGGGGATGCGTTCGGCGTGCTTGATCACGCCCACCCGCAGGTCGATGTTCGCGAAGCTTTCAATGGAAATCGGTTCTATCGTCTTTTCGGCCGGAGCGCCTGCCGCCTCTCTGTGCGGCGCGGTCGCGCTGGGCGGGCGCCGGTCTCTGCCTTCCTGCCATGCCTTGAGGTCCACCCGGGGAAAGAGCGCCTCGCCTTTTTGAACCGGCGCTCCTTCTTCAAGCGTTCCCCAGCCGGTGTCTTCTTCGAGCCGCAGATCCAGGGCCCGGCGTTGGACGCCCAGCCGGGCCAACATGGTTTCCGACGTTTCGGGCATGACGGGCGAAAGGAGCACCGCCACCTGTCGGTTCACTTCGAGAAGGGTCCTCATGACGGTCTGAAGCCTGGAGGCGCGAACGGGATCTTTGGCCAGTGTCCACGGCGCCACGTCGTCGATGTACTTGTTGGCCGCATTGATGCTTTCCCACACCGCCATCAGTCCCTTGTGAAAGCCCCACTGGGACAGTTCCTTCACGTAATCGTCCCGGCTTCGCTCCATCTGAGCCCGGAGCGCCCGTTCCGGTTCGTCCAGGGGTTCTCCGAAGGGCGGAACCCGTCCGCCGAAATAGCGTTCGGTCATTCCCAGCGTCCGGCTGAAGAGGTTTCCCAGGTCGTTGGCGAGGTCGGCGTTCAGGCGCTGGATGAGGGCCTCTTCGCTGAAGTTGGCATCCAGTCCGAAAACCATTTCGCGCAGCAGGAAATAACGGAACGCATCGAGCCCGTAGATCGGAACCAGGTCCAGCGGGCGCACCACGGACCCCCGGCTCTTGCTCATCTTTCCTTCGTTGATTTTCCAGTAGCCGTGGACATTCAGATGGCGGTAGGGTTCGATGCCCGCCGCGCGGATCATGGTGGGCCAGTAGATGCCGTGAGGCTTCAGGATGTCTTTGGCGATGAGATGCTGGGCGAACGGCCAGAATCGGGTGAAGAGGGGCCCGTCGGGGTAGTCGAGGGCGCTCACGTAGTTGATCAGGGCATCGAACCAAACATAGGTCACGTACCGGTTGTCGAAGGGCAGCGGGATGCCCCAGTCCAGCCGTTCCCTGGGGCGGGAAATGCAGAGGTCTTCGAGAGGTTCGCGAAGGAACGACAGCACTTCGTTCCGGTACCGTTCCGGGCGGATGAAATCCGGATGCTTTTCGATGTGCTCGATCAGCCAGTCCTGGTACCTGCTCATGCGGAAGAAATAATTGGCTTCTTGCCGTTTTTCAGGCTCCCGGTCGTGGTCCGGGCACTTTCCGTCCACCAGCTCCCTCTGGGTGTAGAACCGCTCGCACCCGACGCAGTACAGGCCTTCGTAGGCGTCGAAATAGATGTCGCCGCCGTCGTAGACTTTCTGAAGGATGTATTGCACCGCGCGGCCGTGGTCCGGGTCCGTGGTGCGGATGAAGTGATCGTGGGTGATGTTGAGCCGGGGCCAAGTGTCGCGGAACAACGCGCTGATGCGATCGGCGTAGGCCTTGGGGTCCATGCCTGCGTCTTGGGCCGCCCGCACGATCTTGTCCCCGTGTTCGTCGGTCCCCGTGAGAAAAAAGGTTTCGTAGCCCAGTAGCTTGTGAAAACGATTCATCACGTCCGCTACGATGGTCGTGTAGGCATGGCCGATGTGAGGTTCCGCGTTCACGTAGTAGATGGGCGTGGTGACATAGAATCGTTTCTCCATGAGGTCACTTGTCCTTCTTTTTCCGGGGTTCCGATGCATCGATTTCCAGTTCGATTTCCTGACCGCTTTCGAGAAGCACGGTCACCCGGCGGTCGATGAGGTTCTGCCGGATGACCTTGCCGCGCCCTTCGGGGGTTTCGATCTTCTTGCCCATCTTGGGCATGCCCTTCTTGAGGGCGCAATAGGTGTCGTATTCGTACTGAAGGCAGCACATGAGGCGGCCGCAGGCGCCGGAAATCTTGCTCGGATTGAGGCTTAGGTTCTGCTCTTTGGCCATCTTGATGGAGACGGGGTGAAAGTTCTTGAGGAACGTGGCGCAGCACAGGGGGCGGCCGCAGGTGCCCAGTCCGCCCACCATCTTGGCCTGGTTGCGGACCCCGATCTGGCGCAGTTCCACCCGGGTCCGGAACCGGCGCACCAAATCCTTGACCAGTTCGCGGAAATCCACGCGCCCGTCGGCGGTGAAGTAGAAGATGATCTTCGACCGATCGAAAAAGTATTCCACATCCACCAGGTTCATCGGCAGCCGGTGGACTTGGATCCGTTCGAGGCAATACTTTTCCGCTTCCTCTTCGAACCGAAGGTTTTCGGAATGGGTATGGATTTCATCCGCGGTGGCGAGCCGCTGAATCTTCTTGAGCTCCTTGGGGTGGACCTTTTCGTTCTTGGGGAAGGGGCCTTCGACCACTTCACCCAGGCCCACTCCCTGTTCCGTGTGGACGATCACGAAATCGCCCTTCTTGACCTCGATGTCCGCCGGATCAAAATGATAGACTTTGCCCCCGTTTCGAAAGCGTATACCGACGACTTTTCCCATTCAGTAGATCCCTGATCTTCAAACCGGCGCCTTCCAGTGCAAGTTGCCTGTTCGCATGCTGGCGGAGGCGTCTCGCGGTTTCTTCGATCACTTGGTGTAGTTCGAGAAGGGCCTCCATGGAAAGGCGGCCCGTTGCTTCGGCCGATGCGGCGGCGAAGATTTCGGGGTCTCCGCTTCCCTCCAGTCCGGCCATGATCTTTTCCCGCAGCCAGAACTTAATACATTCCATGTCCTGTTCCAAGTCTTCACTTTCCTTGGACCAGGCGGCCGCCATGGAAAAAACGTCCAGGACGGAAGCGGCTTTCAGTCGGGCGATGCGTTCCAGGACTTGGCGGAGGCGATCCATGCGGTCCGCTTCCACCCACCAGGCCGCCCGATCCAGGCTCCCGAAGGACAGTCGGGCGATTTTCCGGGCCCGGTCACCGCCGATTCGGTAGGCTGCAGCCAGGTGCTGGGCGATCCAGTCTTCATCCAGAGGCTGACACCGGACATGGCAGCAGCGCGAAACGATGGTCGGAAGCAGCATCTGGGGTTCCAGAGCCATCAAAATGAAGACGTTTTGCGCCGGAGGTTCTTCGAGTATCTTGAGAAGGGCGTTGGCGGCTTCTTCTTTGAGATCCTGGGCATCCTCCAGCATCACCACCCGGCAGCGGCCTTCAGAGGGCATGAAACGGAGCCGTTCCCGCAGACCTCGGACCTGGTCCAGCTTGATAAAGGCTCCGTCCCGGACGACCCGGAGGATATCGGGATGCAGGCCTTTTTCGATCTTGGTGCACGACGCGCACCGGTCGCAGGCGCCTGCGGGTGAGGGGGCGAGGCAGTTCAACAGCTTGGCGAACGCCTCGGCCAAGGCCCGCTTTCCGATCCCTTTCATGCCGGTGAGCAGCAGGGCGTGAGGGATGGTCCGGTTCGTGACGAGCCGCTGGAGGAACCGCTTGGCGCGAGGTTGACCGGGGACGGATGCAAAAGACATGAAACGGTCTCGCCTTCTTCGTTCACGCGCCGCCCGCATTTTCAAAGTGCCGGGCACCCGGGCAGCCGCAGCCTGAGTTCTCTTTCGAATGCCGCCAGCACATCGGCGAGATCGCGGTTTCCGTCGAGCACAAGAAAGCGCTTGGGGTGCATCGCGGCCAGGTTGAGGTAGCCTTCGCGCACGCGACGGTGAAACGCCTTCGCTTCCCGTTCCAGGCGGTCCCGGGGCCCGGAGCGTTTCCCGAGCCGTACGGCGGCGGTTTCGGGGTCACAGTCGATGAGGACCGTCACGTCCGGTTCCAGGTCCAGCGCCATCCGCCGGTGCAGCAGCTCGATGAGGTCCCGTTCCAGCCCGCGGCCGTATCCCTGGTAAGCCGTGGTGGCGTCCGCGAACCGGTCGCTCAGGACCCATCGCCCTGCGTCGAGGGCCGGAAGGATGACCTCATGGACCTGCTGAACCCGGCTCGCCGAGTAAAGGAGCACCTCCACCCAGCCATGGGTTTGCGGACGGCGCGGGTCCAGGAGCAGTTCCCGGATCGCCTCACCCAGGATCGTGCCCCCGGGTTCGCGGGTGACCACCGGGATCGTTCCGCTCCGTTCCAGCCGTTCCCGAAGGTGATGGAGGAGCGTGGTCTTCCCGCAGCCGTCGATCCCTTCGAAGCTGACAAAAACGCCGCGGCGGCCTCCCCGTTCAGCCATCCCTTCTCTTTTCCCTCGCGGCGTCCCAAAGGCAGAGCTGCTTGATTTCCGGAGGACCTTCTTCGGGGTTTTCCGTTGAAGTCACCGCATCCCGGGCCGGCCGGCCTTTGAAGAAAAAGCGGTTGTGCAGGGGCTGGTAAGCCGTCCACAGGCCGTCGGTACCCTCGGACTCCTCCAAGATCCGTGTCAGGTTGTTCATCTTGGCGTCCAGGTCGTCCGCGAAGTGGAGCGCCACGGCCTCGCGGGTCATGGGCGGCTGAACCGCGCCGAACTCGCTCTGTCCATGATGGCTCAAGATCAGGTGCTTGAGAAGCAGGGCATCTTCTTCCGGAAACCCTTTCATTCCCTGAAGCTTGTCTTCCAGGATCTCCGCCCCCAGCACCATGTGGCCCACCAGGCGTCCCACGGGGGAGTAGTCGATCACAAGATCGTAGGTGAATTCGCGGATCTTACCGATGTCGTGGAGCACCGCTCCGGCGAGCAGAAGATCCCGGTCCAGTTCGCCGTACAGCCCGCAAATGCGATCCGCCAGGCGGGCCACCGCCACCGTGTGTTCCAGCAGGCCCCCAAGGTAAGCGTGATGCACGGACTTGGCGGCTGGAGCCTTCTTGAAGCGGTCCGCGATCTCGGGATCCGAAAAAATACGCCGCAGCAGTTCCCTGAGCGGCCGGCGTTCCACCTGAAACACCAGGCCGGTCAGATCCTTCCAAAGACTTTCGGGTGCGACCGGGGACACGGGGAGATAATCCCCGGGCCGGATCGCTTCCGCCGGCACCGGCGCCATGCTGGCAATGCTCAGCTGCAGTTCGTCGCGGTAGGTTTCGCTCCGCCCGCGGATCCGCACCACGGTGCCCGCCGAAACGGTGCGCCCGAGTTCTTCGGCCCGTTCCCAAACGCGGCCGGTGAGCCGCCCCGTCCTGTCGCGAAGCTTCAAGGTCAGGAAGGCGTTTCCATTGCGCGCCGTTCTCAGTTCCTTCTGTTCGACGACGAAGGTGCTTTCCACTTCCTGGCCGGGCTGGATGTCGCTTACGAACACCTTGGCCACGCAGCGTCCTCCGGTGAAAAGAGGAAAAGAGAGGGATTCAGGAGTTGCCGTCGACCCTTTCCTTCAATTCTTTTCCCACTTTGAAAAAAGGGAGCTTCTTCGGGTTGACCTCGATCAGTTCCCCGGTCTTGGGATTCCTTCCCTTGTACCCGTCGTACTGCTTGACCTTGAAGCTGCCGAAGCCTCGAATCTCCACACGGTCGCCTTGGATCAAAGCCTTCTCCATGCTTTCGAAGGTGACGTTGACCGCCGTTTCGGCAGCCTTGAGCGTGATTCCTTCGGCTTTGGCCAACGCTTCGATCAGCTGACTCTTGGTCATTGCCTTTGCTCCTTCTGAGCGGATCCCGATGCCTTCGGATTAGCCGCGCGCTTCGATCTTTTCTACGTTGCCCATAAAACGGCGCAGGGCCGGGGGGACCGCCACCGAACCGTCCGCCTGCTGAAAATTTTCCAAAACCGCCACCAGGGTCCGGCCCACCGCCAACCCCGACCCGTTCAGAGTGTGAAGCAGTTCCGTCCGGCTCTTCCCCTTGCGGCGGAACCTCAGGTTGGCGCGCCGCGACTGGAAGTCTTCGAAGTTGCTGCAGGAAGAAATCTCGCGGTACGCATTTTGCCCAGGAAGCCAGACTTCGATGTCGTAGGTTTTCGCCGCCGAAAATCCCAGGTCCCCCGTGCAGAGCGTCACCACTCGGTAGTGAAGGCCCAGTACCTGCAAAATGGTTTCCGCGTCCTGAAGCAACCGCTCCAATTCGTCATAGGAGTCTTCCGGTTTGACCAGTTTCACCAGTTCCACCTTGTTGAACTGGTGCTGGCGGATGAGCCCCCGGGTGTCCTTGCCGTAGGATCCGGCTTCCGACCGGAAACAGGGTGTGTAGGCGGTGTAATGTTTCGGGAGTTCCTGTTCGTCGAGCACTTCGTTCATATGGAGGTTGGTGACGGGGACTTCGGCCGTGGGGACCAGGTAGTAGTCCCAGCCCTCCAGCTTGAACAAATCCTGTTCGAACTTGGGCAGTTGGCCCGTGCCCGTCATGGCCGCCCGATTCACCATGAACGGCGGCAGCACTTCGGTGTACCCGTGTCGCCTCGTGTGAACATCCAACATGAAGGAGATGAGCGCCCTTTCCAGGGCGGCCCCCAGTCCATAGTAAATGGCGAAGCGGGCCCCGGTGATCTTCGCCGCTCTCTCGAAATCCAGGATCCCCAGCGATTCCCCAATATCCCAGTGGGCTTTGGGTTCAAAATCGAAAACCGGCGGCTCCCCCCAGGTCTTCACCACCGGGTTGGCGCTCTCGTCCGCCCCCACCGGAACCGTTTCATGAGGCACGTTGGGAATGAGGTACAAAATCGCCTTGAATTCCTCCTCGATGGAAGCCAAGTCCTGGTCCAGCACCTTGATTCGCTGCGACACTTCCCTCATTTCCTCGATGAGGGCCGAAGCGTCCGCCTTTTCTCGCTTCAACCGCGAGACTTCTTCGGAAGCCTGGTTTCTCCGATACTTCAGTTCCTCCACCTCCCGAAGCAATCCACGGCGCTTTTCGTCCAGTTCGCGAAAAGGCTGAAGATCCATGTCGATTCGGCGGTCCTTGAGCATCTGAGCGACCCGGTCCAGGTTTTCCCGGACGAATTTGACGTCAAGCATCGGTTCCATCCTTGCCGTTGGGAAGAGGCCTCGGCAGCCTCGCCGTTTCTCTACAGTTTTCAACCATTTGGATGTTTCTTCCTTAACACTCCGGTGGGACTATTGTCAATTCCTTTAGTGTCATCAAGGGGTTGTGATCGCCCGGAGGCTCCGCGCCGTGCTCACGGGCTTCGAAGGATCATCCGCCCGAATCAAATTGAGCGCTCACCACTTCGACGCTGTAATCGGTGAGGAGGCTCAGGTCGGGGAGATTGTGAAAGACCACCATGAACGGAACTCGCCCATGAGGTGGCACATGCACGTTGGCCAGGTCCGCCCCTTCCCGGTTCATCATCACGTTTTGAATGTCGGTCATGTCCATGCGGGTGAGATCCTGGCGCGAAAGAAGATTGCCGCAATAGGCCCGCTGGGTCACGACCGGTTCTTTCTCGGTGTAGATCTTCCCTTCGAGCAGAATGAAGCTCACCGGCCGTGGCGATTCATTGACCACGTGGCCCTGCACCACGAAGATCTGGCCGACCGTTTCGTTCTGCAGGAAGAAGGCTTCCGTGTCGTTGATCAGCGAGACGGCGGGCTTTTCAAGATCCGCGGAAGGGGTGTCCCGGGATTCCGAATCGCCTTCCCCAAGGATGCCCATGCGATCGACGGTGTAAAGACCGCCGATCATTACCACCGCCAGCAAAAGAAGTCCCCCGATCAGTCCTTTGCGGGATTTTTTCTTTCTTGTCGGCGGAATCCGCGGGCCCGCCAAGGGCGGAACCCTTGCCAGAGTCTCTTCCCGGCTTGCCGATGCGTCCTCGGCCTCGGCAAAGGCGGAGGAAGGGCTCGACTCGGCAGGTTTTTCGACCACGAACACGTGCCCGCAGCGCGAACAGCGCACCTTGGCCCGCGACTTCCCCATCCGCTCGAGGTCCAGCCGGAACTTGGTTTCACAAATTTCACAGGTGACGATCATGGTCCTCCCCGTCTCCAGCGCCGGCGTCAGTGGGGAGTCGCCCCGCCACTGCCGTCATTGAGGAACTCCACCTCGTAAATCCCCTTAAGTCCCCGATACTTTTCGGCGAAATCAAGTCCGTAGCCCACCACGAACCCCCCGGGGATACGGATGCCCGCATAGTCCACGGGAACCGCGCAGCGGCGGCGCTCGAACTTGTCGATGAGGGCGCACACCTTGAGGGACCGCGGGCCGTGCTGTTTCAGGTGCTTGAGCATCCAGTCCAGCGACGCCCCGGTGTCCACGATGTCCTCCACGATCAGGACGTCGCGGCCTTCCAGTCGGGCTTCCACGTCCTTGGTCAATCGAAGGCAGCCGCTGGATTCGGCGGCGGCGCCGTAACTCGCCAGTCGCACGAAATCCACTTCCACCGGTACCCGGAGGTTCCGGATGAGGTCGGCCAGAAACACGAAGGCGCCTTTCAAAACCCCGATCAGGACCACGTCTTTCCCTTCGTAATCCCGGTCGATCTCTTCGGCCAGATCCCTCACCCGCGCCGCCACGTCTGCTTCTGAAACCCGCTCCACCAGGCGATAACCCTGCATGTTGTCGTGTCCTTCCAGCCGATGGTCTGAAAAGGTTTGGCGAAAAGCGATGCAAAGGTAGCGGAAAAAAATGGAAAGGTCAATCCAGAGCTTCGCTTAAGCCCTCAGAACTATTCACAAACCGATGATCGTCCAATGGGGGCCGCCCGGGAAGACGCCATGCCCGCGGGCCACCGGAGTGCCCGCGGTTCGGCGCGCCGCTTCACCCGTTGATAGCGGGGGAGGAAAAATTCTCGATGAGGGGAGGTTGAGGTCATTGAGGTCGGTGTCCTCGAAGTAGAGCCCGAATGCGCCGAACGGCTAGGCCGGAAGCGGCACGTTGGCAGGTTTTCCAACGATCAGGGCATTCAAGGTCGGTAGCCGTTTGTGTGTCTTGCCTTGGAAGGGTCAGGGGCCGGCGATCCTCCCGTTTTCATTGCTTTTCAAAGTGGAAGTGGTTATACAACGGTGGAAAAAGACCTCAAAGGAGACGATGAATGCGTGAAAAAATCGAAAAGGCTCTGAACAAGGTCCGTCCCATGCTGCAGCGGGACGGTGGCAATGTGGAACTGGTCGACGTGGAAGGAACGGTGGTCAAGGTGCGGCTGCAGGGAGCCTGCCACGGCTGCCCCATGAGCCAGATGACCCTCAAGGCGGGGATCGAGCGGATCATCAGGCAGGAAGTACCTGAAATCACGGAAGTTCAGGCGGTCTGAGCGCCTCCGGTTCCAGGGTTCCCCGAAAACGTTCCCACCGAAAGGCGCGGTGTTCATTTGTGGTAGGGTTCGCCCTTGAGGATCGTGAAGGCGCGGTAGATCTGCTCGGTCACCAGAAGCCTTGCCAGATCATGTGGGAATGTCATCCTGGAAAGGGATAGTACGTCGTTTGCCCGTTCCCGGGCCGTGGAGGCGAACCCCAGGGGGCCTCCGACGGCCATGCAGGTTTCGGGGACCGCCCTTTTTTCCAGGTCGCCGAGGAATGCCGCGAATTCCTCGGAAGTCATAAGCCGCCCGCGTTCGTCCCAGACCACGAGGTGGCTTCGCGTTTCCACCGCCGCCAGCAGACGTTCGCTCTCTTTCAACCGCACCAGATCTTCGTTGGCTTTTTTCCCGATTTTTTCCGCTCGAACCGTTCGGACCGTAACCGGCGCGTACCGCCTGATCCGTTCCACGTACCGAGCAATCCCCGATTCCACCTCAGGAAGGTTCGTTTTTCCCACGAAAAGCAGTCGGATCTTCATCGCGCTCCTTGACCGCCGCCATGAGGAATTCGCGGTTGCCCTTGGGTCCGCGAATGGGCGACGGGGTGATGCCGAGCACCCGCAAGCCGCATTGGCCTGCAAAGGCCGCCACGTCCCGGCAGACGGCGTCGTGCACCGCGGGATCCCGCACCACGCCGCCTTTCCCCACCCGGCCTCGGCCGGCTTCGAACTGGGGTTTGATAAGACAGACCAGGCGGCCCTGGGGCCTGAGGAAGGCAGTGACACGGGGGATGACCAGCCGGAGGGAAATGAAGGACGTGTCGACGGTGGCGACGTCCACTGGTTCGGGGAGGCGTTCGGGTTCCAGGTAGCGAATGTTCGCCCGTTCGATCACCACCACCCGGTCGTCCCGTCGCAGCTTCCAGTCGAGCTGGCCGTAGCCCACATCCACAGCGTAAACCCGGCGGGCTCCCCGCTGGAGCAGGCAATCGGTGAACCCGCCGGTGGATGCCCCCACATCCAGGGCGACAAGTCCCGAAACGTCGATGGCGAAATGATCCAGGGCGTGTTCGAGCTTGAGCCCGCCGCGGCTCACATAGCGAAGACCTTCGCCTGCGATCTCGATGACGCTTTCCCGGGAAACCATGCGGCCGGCCTTGGTGACCGGCTGCCCGTCCACCCGTACTCTTGCCGCCAGGATGAGGGCCTGTGCCCTTTCGCGGCTGAGCGCAAGCCCTCGCTCCACCAGCAGCTTATCCAAACGCTCGGACGACTCGGCCATGTTCGCCCCGGCACAGTCTCAGCGCTGCAGACCGAACCGCCACCGCATCGATTTCCAGTTCCCGCCGCAAAATAGCCTGGGCGCCGTGGGGCACGAAGCGATCGGGAATCCCTAGCCGCACCATCGACCGCGGAAACCAGCCCGCATCGGCGAACATTTCGAGCACGGCGCTGCCGAAGCCGCCCTGAACCGCGTTCTCTTCCACGGTGACCACCCTTCCCCGGCAGTGCTTCGCCCAGTGGAGGAGGAGATCCCGATCCAGCGGCTTGATGAACCGCGCGTTCACCACAGCGGCCTGGATCCCTTCTTCTTCCAATGTTTGGGCGGCCTTCATCGCTTCGTGGACGGCCACCCCGACGGCCGCCAGGAGCACGTGGTCGCCTTCCCGAAGTATTTCGCCCTTTCCCACAGGCAGAGATTCCACGGGGGTTGCCAGGTCGACACCCCATCCGGTTCCCCGCGGATAGCGGACCGCGGCGGGGCCACCGTGTTCCACGGCCGTCTTCAGCATGCGGCGCAGTTCGTTTTCGTCTTGGGGAGCCATAACGGTCATGTTGGGGATGTGACGGAGGTACGAAAGATCGAAGACGCCATGGTGGGTCGGTCCGTCTTCGCCCACGATGCCCCCACGGTCCATGGCGAAGATCACGGGCAGGTTCTGGAGGCAGACGTCGTGGACGATCTGGTCGTAGGCCCGCTGCAGGAAGGTGGAGTAGACGGCCACCACCGGGCGGTAACCTTCCGCGGCCAGGCCGGCGGCAAAGGTCACCGCGTGCTGTTCCGCGATGCCCACGTCAAAGAAGCGCTGGGGAAACCGCTCAGCGAAAAGATCCAGGCCGGTCCCCTGGCGCATGGCCGCCGTGATGGCCACGATCCGGGGGTCCTTTTCCGCCAGTTCAGCCAGGTATCTCCCGAAAACGGACGTGTAGGAAGGGGGGGCCCCGGAATCCTTTCGCACCTTTCCCGTCTTCACGTCGAAACAGCCCACACCGTGAAATACGGAGGGGTAGCATTCGGCCGGTTCGTAACCGCGGCCTTTCTGGGTGCCCACATGGACCAGGACCGGCCCGGTGAGCGATCGAGCGGTTTCGAAGGTCTCGATCAACCGTTCCAGCCGGTGCCCCTTGATGGGACCGATGTAGTGAAACTTCAGGGCTCGAAAGAGCATGCCCGGCGTGAAGAAGGCCCGGATGGAATCCTCGCTTCGCCTCAGGATCTGGAGGAGGTTGGGGCCCACGCCCGGGATGGCGTTCAGGGTTCCTTCCACTTCCTTTTTGAGGCTGATGAGGGTCCGGCTGGAGAGCTTGCGGCTGAGAAAGGAAGAAAGGGCCCCCACGTTGGGCGAGATGGACATTTCGTTGTCGTTCAAAACGACGATGAGGTTTTTTCCCAAATCGCCGGCGTGGTTCAGGGCTTCGAAGGCCATGCCGCCCGTCATACTACCGTCGCCGATGACCGCCACCACGCGGTTGGCGCAACCCTTCAATTCCTTGGCTGTGGCCATGCCCAGCGCGGCCGAAATGGAGGTGCTGGCGTGGCCGGCCCCGAAGGGATCGAACCGACTTTCTTCCCGCTTGGGAAAACCGCTGATGCCCCCGTATTGGCGGAGCGTGTGAAAGCGGTCGCGCCGGCCGGTGACCAGCTTGTGAGTGTAGCACTGATGGCCCACGTCCCAGACGATCCGGTCGTGAGGCGCCTGAAAGACGAAGTGCAGGGCCAAGGTCAGTTCCACCACGCCCAGGTTGGGCGCCAAGTGGCCGCCGTTTTGCGCCACCGTATCGATCAGGACCCGGCGGATTTCGGCCGCCAGCCGGTAAAGCTCTTCCAGGGAAAGCGTTTTCAGCTGCTCCGGTGAATCGATCCCGGCCAGCAACCGGCCGGCTGTAGTCAATGCCTTTCCATTGGTGTCCATGGCTTCCTGCGTCAAACCACTGATTTCAGTTCCCAGGTTTCAAGACTTCCGTTCCAGGAGATAACGTGCGATGGCCCGAAGCGGGTCCGCGCGCCGGTCGAAGGTGCGGAGCGCCTCCACCGCCCGGTTCACGTGCTCTTTCGCCGCTTCCCGGGTTCGCGTGATGCCCAGCAGCGCCGGATAGGTTTTTTTGTTCCTGGCGACGTCGGAACCCGGGTTTTTCCCCATGAGAACCGCGTCGCCTTCCACGTCCAGAAGATCGTCCGTGATCTGAAAAGCGAGTCCCAGGTGCTTGCCGTAGCGGACGAGCCGCTGCAGATCGGTTGCTTCACCTCCCCCCAGGAGTCCCCCGATTTCGAGGGAAGCCGAAATGAGCGCCCCGGTCTTCCGGATGTGCATGTACTCCACCGTGGGAAAATCCACCTCGCGGGTTTCGCCTTCCAGATCGATCACCTGACCGCCGATCATACCCCGGTGTCCGGCGGCTTTCACCAGAATGTGGATCACCTGCAGGCGCTTTTCAGGTGGCAGGTTCTGATTGTTGCCCAGGTTCGGGTCGGCCACGAGGCCGAAGGCTTCCGTGAGCAGCGTGTCGCCCGCCAGGACCGCGACCGCTTCCCCGTAGACTTTGTGGTTCGTGGGTTTTCCCCGGCGGAAATCGTCGTTGTCCATGGCCGGCAGGTCGTCGTGGATGAGCGAATAGGTGTGGATCATTTCCAGGGCGCAGGCTGCGGGCATCGCATCGTCCGCCGTGCCGCCCGCCACGTCCGCCGCCGCGAGGCACAGGATGGGCCGGAGCCGCTTTCCGCCTGCAAAAAGACTGTACCGGGCCGCTTCGACCACGGTCTTTTCCAGTCCCGACGACGCCGGAAAAAAGACGTCCAGCGCCCGGTCCACCCTTTCCCTGCGTTCCGCCAAGTAGCCCTCAAGATCGAAGGATTCCATAAAGATGCCGTCCCGATTCCATGAAGATCCCGTTTTCTACCATGAACGGGCACCGCTTTCCAGAACGGATTGGACCTTCCGCATCTGGGTCAGCCGTTCTTTTCTTCGTTTTTGGGAGGTTCGAACGGGGCCGTCGCCCAGCGGTCCTCCTGGTCCTTGACCAGCATCTGGAGGGTCTTTTCGGCTTCGTCCAGCTTCTGGTGGCAGAAGCGGACCAGTTGAACGCCCTCCGAAAAGGCTTCCATGGCCTCTTCCAGGGGCACATCCCCCTTTTCCAGTCTTTCGACGATCTTTTCCAGGTTTTCCAGGGCCTCTTCAAACTTCTCCGTTGTTTTCTTCTTCCTTGCCACGTTCCGTCCGTCCTTGTCCGGGTTCGTCGTTTGAAGCGATGCATGCTTCGACCACGCAGCGCAGCGCCCCCTGCCAGAGCCGCACTCGCACCCGCTGTCCTTCTTTCACCTCACGGGCACGCCGCACGATTTTCCCGTCCGGCATCCGGTGCGTGATGGAATAGCCGCGGCCCAGGATGGCGAGCGGGCTCAGGCTCTCCAGTTGAGCCGCCCGGTGTTCCAGCTGGAATCGACTTCTTTCCAGGAGCTTCCCCTGGTCCACGCAAAGACTCCGAAATGCGGCGTTCACCCGATCCCTCAAGGATTCGATCCGCCGGGAGGGGCGGTGGAGCTTCAGCCGTTCCGCCAGGTGCCCGTGCCTCATCCGAAGACGAGCCAGTCGCCCGGAAAAGGCGAGCACCAGTCTTTCCAGGCGGTCGTCCACATAGAGGCGCCGGTCGGTGATTCGGCGCCTCGGATCCCGCAGGCGCTTGGCCAGGTGGTGGAGCTGCTCCCGGTGCCTTTGAACCCGCCGTTCCAGGGTGGAACGCAGCCGTTCGGTCAGCGACGAAAGGTCGCGTTCGACGCCTTCCAGTCGTCCGACGATCCATTGGGCCGCCGCCGTAGGCGTGGGGGCGCGAAGGTCGGCGGCCATGTCCGAAATGGTGACGTCGATCTCGTGGCCGACGCACGAAATCGTGGGAATGGGACAGTCCGCCACGGCGCGGGCCACCGCTTCTTCGTTGAAGGCCCAAAGGTCCTCCAGGCTGCCCCCGCCTCGCCCCACCAGGAGCACGTCCCACCGGAAGGTGTCGCGAAGGGCGCCGGCCTGTTCGATGGCCCGGGCGATCTCCCCTGCGGCTCCCTCCCCCTGGACCCGCACCGGGACCAGCGTCACAGTGAGTGCATAGGGGCTCCGCTGGAGAACCTTGAGGATGTCGCGGATGGCGGCGCCCGTGGGCGAGGTCACGACGGCGATCCGCTGGGGTACGGCGGGAAGCGGCTTCTTCCTGGCCGGATCGAAAAGTCCTTCCGCCTCCAGCCGCTTCTTCAGCTGCTCGAAAGCGAGCTGCAGGGCGCCCAATCCCTGCGGTTCCATGAGGTCCACGATGAGCTGGTAGTCGCCGCGGGGTTCGTAGACGGTGATTCTTCCCTGGCAGAGGACCTGGAGACCGGCTTCGGGTTCGAACCGGAGGCGGCGCTGCTGCGCTCGGAACATGACCGCCCGCAGCTGGCTCCCCGCATCCTTCAAGGTGAAGTAAAAGTGCCCGGAGGCCGGAACACGGAAGTTCGAAACCTCCCCGCGCACCCAGACGTAGGGGAATTCCGACTCCAGCAAGCTCCTGATCCTGGCGGTCAGTTCGCTCACCGTAAAGACACAGGTTTCTTCGAAAAGCGCGGGAAAGGTCATGGCCTCTATTCGAACAGCTTGGGATCCATGGCGTCCCGGAGCCCCTCGCCCACCAGGTTGTAGGCGGTGATGCTCACGAAGATGGCCAGTCCCGGAAAGGTGGTGAGCCACCACGCGAATTCAATATAATCGCGGCTCTGCGACAGTATGTCACCCCAGCTCGGCGTGGGCGGCGGCACGCCAAACCCGAGGAAACTCAAGCTCGATTCCGTCAGAATGGCGCCCGCGATCCCGAACACCGCCGAAACCAGGACCGGCGCCATGGCGTTGGGGAGCATGTGCAGGAAAATGATCCGGACGTCGGAAGCCCCCAGAGCCCGGGAAGCCGTGATGAAATCCAGGTTTTTCAGCTTGAAGAATTCCGCGCGTACGAAGCGGGCGACGCCCGTCCAGCCGGTGAGCCCGATCACCACCATGATGTTGTAAATGCTCGGCGGCAGAAACGCAATGATGGCGATGATGAGGAAAAAAGTCGGGATGGTGAGAAGCATTTCGATGAGCCGGCTCACCACCGCGTCCGTCCAGCCGCCGAAATAACCGGCCAGGGCCCCCAGGGTGATCCCGATGACGAGAGCGAGCCCCACCGCCACGAACCCCACCGAAAGGGAAATGCGGGCGCCGTGGATCATGCGGCTCAACACGTCCCTTCCCCGGTCGTCCGTGCCGAAAAGGTGGCGCGCGTTGGGCGGCGCCAGGCTTTCCAGCAGGTCGTACTCGGTGGGCGAATAGGGAACCGGAGGCCACACGGCGAGGCTTCCCTCGCCGAGGAAACCACGCTGCACCATGCCGCCCTCGGCATCCCAGAAGTCCTTCCACGTGGCCGCATCAGGGGGCGCCCCAGCTGAAAAAACCGGGAAGAACCATTCGCCGTGGGCTCGAACCACAACAGGCCGGTCGCTGGCCAAAACCGGCGCAAGGACGGCCACGGCGACCAGAAGGATCGTGGCCCACAAGCCCGCCACCGAAAGCGGCCGCTTTCGGAAATGGTGCCAAACCATCTGCCGGTAGCCGGCTGCACCGAATTCCCCGTCCACCTCTGATGGTTTTTCGTCGAACCGGTCCGCCATGGTTCCCATGCCCTTGCTCACCGGAGCTGAATCCGCGGGTCCAACACCGCGTAAAGGATGTCGGAAATCAACAGCCCCGCCAGGGTCAGAAGTGCCGAAAGAGTGGTGATGGCCATGATCACCGGGTAGTCCCGGGACAGCACCGCCTCGAATCCCAGCTGACCCATGCCCGGGATGGAAAAGATGCTTTCAATGATCACGCTCCCGCCGAACATGGCGGGAAGCAAAAAGGCGAGAAGCGTCACGATGGGGAGCAGGGCGTTACGAAAGGCGTGCTTGAAGATCACCACCCGCTCGCTCAATCCCTTCGCGCGGGCCGTCCGTACATAGTCTTCCCGGATCACTTCCAAAAGCTCCGCCCGCGCCAGTCGCGAAAGGTACGCGAGACCTCCATAGGTGAGGCACGTCACCGGAAGCACCAGGTGCCACAGCCGGTCCGCCAGCCGTTGCCAGAACGGCCAGGTTTCCGCACCCACCGAAGAAATCCCGTATACGGGAAACACATCCCAGAAGTCTCCGCCTCCGAAGAGCATGATGAGGAGCACCGCGGTCCAGAAACTGGGCAGCGAATACAGGAAGAAAAAGAGGAGAGTGAAGAGCCGGTCGCAGAAGGTTTCCGGGTGCGTGGCTGAATAGATCCCGAAGGGGATGGAAATCAAGTAAACGAGAAAAATGGAGATCACGTTGATTTGGATCGTGATGGGAAGCCTTTCCGCGATCTTTTCCCACACGTCCCGGTGATCCTTGTAGGACGTCCCGAAATCGAAGGTGAACACCCGCTTGACCCACAGCAGGTACTGAACCGGAAGCGGCTTGTCGAGCCCGTAAAGCCGCTTCGTTTCCTCAATGATCTGTTCCGTGTAGGCGCTTTCGGCCATCTCGCCCTGGGCCGCCATCTGGAGCTTCAGCACCGCGGGGTTTCCAGGCGCCAACTGGATGATGAGAAACGTGATGAAGGTGATGCCGAGAAGAGTCGGAACGATCTGCAGGAGTCTCTTGACGAGATACGCTTTCATGGAAAGATCGCCTTCAGGGCGTCAGGAGGACCCGGTCGGTCCGGACTGGGGCCCCGCTGTTGTTCCGCTTCGCTCCGGAAGCGGACGGGCCGGGAAGAAGGCCGATTCAAGGGCTCACTTTCTTCGATTCCGCCCGTTCTGTCAATCCCGCCTCCAACCCGGCGTAGGGTCGATCCCCGGAAAGGGCCCTTTCTTTCACGGATTCCGGTAGCGTTGCAGTCTTTCAGGAACCCACCATTGCCGCGGTTCCAGGCCCATGGGATAGACCTTCACGTTCTGAAACCGCCGATCCACCGCCGCCAGCGCTTCGGTGGTGAAAAGGAAGGTATAGGGCTGTTCCTCATGCAGGATTTCATGAAAACGGTGATAGAGGCGCCGCCGCTTTTCGGGATCGAACTCGGTCCGGGCCGCTTCGATGATTCCATCGGCTTCTTCGTGCCGAAACCCGACGAAGTTGGACCCCCGGTCGGCCTGGGACGAATGCCACAGCTGGTACGGATCCGATTCCCAGCTCAGGCTCCAGGCCAGCGTGCAGGCGTCGAACTCATGGCTCTGGATCTTTTGAATGAAAACGGCCCATTCGAGCTTTCGGATCCCCATGCGAATCCCCACTTCCTTCAGGTTCTGCTGCAGGATGGTGGCCAGCTGCTCGCTGAACTTGGATCCCGCCGAAATGAGGAACTCGAATTCGAAGGGAACGCCGCCCCGGTCCAGGATCCCGTCGCCGTCGCGGTCCTTCCATCCCGCAGCCTCCAGCAGAGCCATCGCTTCTTGAGGATCGTACGGGTACGGCTGGATGTCCCGGTTGTATTCGGGACTGTTGACGTAGAAGGTTCCGGTCACCACGGTCCCCAGGCCGAACAAGAGCCGATCCAGGATGGTTTCCCGGTCGAGAAGCTGGGTCATGGCCCGGCGCACCCGGCGGTCGCTGAAAAGCTCCTTCCGAAGATTCCACCCGATGTAGCTGTAGCTGGGGAGGTAGTACTTGAGCTTGTTAAACCGCCGGTTGAACTTGCGGCTACCCGTCTGCTTCACCCACTGGATGGGGCGGAGCCCCATGAGGTCAAGGCCGCCCTTTTTCAGAACCTGGAGGGCCACCGTGTTGTCGGTGATGATCTTGAAGACGATCCGCTGGAGATGGGGTTTTTCCCCCCAATAGTCTTCGTTTCGAACCAGGACGATTTCCTTTCCCGTGTCCCAACGAAGCAGCCGGTAGGGGCCCGTTCCCACGGGGCGCCGCATGATGGGATGACGGTTGAAATCGTCTTCCGGTGAGAACCGGTGGGCCGGCACGATGGGAATCCCGCCGCAGAATTCCAGTGCCCGGAAGTAGGGCATCCGGTAGGTGTACCGGACCGAGTGATCGTCCAGGGCTTCCACTTTTTCGATGTCGCGGTAATAGTTTCGAAGGTGGGCGGCGTCCACCCCGGGGTCCTGGATGCGCTCATAGGAAAACACCACGTCTTTTGCGGAAAACGGCTTTCCGTCCTCCCAGAAAACGTCCTTCTTCAGGTGAAAGGTGTACGTCAGGCGGTCCTCGGAGACTTCCCAGGAATCGGCCAGCACGGGCACCAGTTCCATTGTCTTCGGATCGCGCCGCAGCAGCGATTCGTAAATGTAGTCATTGATCTGGGACGCGTAGGCGTCGGAGGCGGTGATGGGATTCAGCGTGGAAGGTTCCGCCGGAAGATGTACGATGAGCCAGTCCCCGTCGACGGGCTTTCCCGTGTCGGCGCGGACGGGGGCGGCGAGTCCCAGGACCGCGGCCAGGATCATCATCGAGGTCGGGGCTCGGTGCCTCCTTCCCCACTGGTGCACCAGCAGGAACCCGCCGGCCAGAAGCACCACAAAGGCGACGCTCAGAAGATTGAGGTAACGCTGGATGAAGCCGCCGATGGGTTCGCCGAAGAAATAAAAGAGGGTCCCGACCATGAAAAAGCGCCCCCCCCGCCCCGCTGTGGAAGCGGCGAGGAAGCGCTTGAAGTCCAGAAGAAACGTTCCCGCCGAGACGGTAAACACCTTGTAGGGGACGGGCGTGAAGCCGGCGATGCCCACGGCCCACACGTCGTAGCGCTGGTAGTAGCGTTCCACGGCCGTGATCTTCTCTTCGGAAATGAACCGACGAAGCACCGGCCGGCCCCCGTACCGGCCCAAGCCGTACCCGAAAGATCCCCCGGCGACCGAGGCGGCCGTGCAGACCGCGGCGTAATAGAAGGAATCCGAAGGGTCCAGAAGGCAGAGAGCGATGAGGAGCACATCCGGGGGGATGGGAAAAAACGAAGATTCGGCAAAGGCCAGCAGAGCGAGAGCCATGGACCCGTAGGGTGTGTGAGCCCAGGCGATCACCCATTGGACCGTCTCGTGAATCATGCCTTGCATAACCTGGCTCTCCTTTGAACGCGCTTCACCCCCGGCGCCCCGTCAGCTGCCGATTCGCAGCATGCCGGCGCCGCCCGGCGCGTCACCACCCTCGCGACAAAAGGCATATCAGTCCCACGGCCCAGCAGTAGGGTGCGAAAAGGTGAAACTTTCCCTGCCGCACGGTCTTCAGGAGCAGTTTGAGGGCCACGGTGCCGCTCAAGGCCGCGGCCAACGTTCCGCCGAGGACGGGAACCGGAGCCACCAGGCTCCAGTCGACGTCGCCTATTTCCAAAGCGAGGGCTCCGGCCACCGCAGGGACGAAAAGCAGGAACGAATACCGCCCCGCCCATTCGCGATCGAGCCCCACCAGAAGGCCGGCCGAAATGGTGGACCCAGAGCGGGAAATGCCCGGCGCCAAAGCGAACCCCTGGGCGATTCCGACGATCAGCGCATGCTGCCACGTTGTCCCGCCCGACGTTCGCTGGGGCGTTCTGGAGGTCGCGTAGCGGCTGATCCACAAGAAGGTGCCCGTAAGAAGCAGGTTGAATCCCACCGCGGGAAGCGACATGAAAAGACTTTCCACCCAGTGCCGGCCGGAAAACCCCATCAGCGCCGTCGGGATGGAGCTGACCAAGACCAGGAAGAAAACGCGCTTGTTCGAATCGGCAAGGTCGAAGCGGCCCTTGAAGATATCCGCGGCGAAGGCGCACCCCCCCCTCACCATCCCGCCCACGTCCTTCCAAAAAACGATGAGCACCGCCGTGAAAGTTCCGAGGTGCAGGCAAACGTCGAAAAAGATGTTGGGCTCTTTCCAGCCGAGCAGATGTTGGCCGATGGCCAGGTGGCCGGAGCTGCTGATGGGCAGAAATTCGGTCAACCCCTGAACCACCCCCAACGCGATGGCGGACACCAGATCCATTCAGCCTCCGTGTCTGTTGCGGTCGGTCACCCGGAGGCTTCTAACATACGGCGCCCGGGCCAACAAGGCCAATGGTGCGAGCCTCGCCGCCTCACACGGGCCCGCCAAAGCAAAAACCCCTTCCGCCCTGAAGTCGAAAGGGGTGATGCCTGGAAAGCGAAGGGCTTCACGAAATCCGAAGCATTTAGAGCTGGTCCACGTTGATGTTCCGGATGAAATGCTTGATATCGGACATCCATCGCTCCAGCTTCTCTTCCCTTTCCTTTTCCGCCTTTTCGGCGTCTCCGTTGGAAGCGTTCGCCGTTTCGCTCATCTGGGTACCGTTCCCCTTGGACCCCGACGTGTCCCTGGTCCCGAGACCTTCACCAGCTATGTCGATGCCTTTCAAAAATTCCAGAAAAGCGTCTCTTTGGATCGTGTTTTCCATTTTAGTCTCCTTCGCCTGGCAACCGTCGTCACATGTAGGCAAAGAGTAAGCACACCCTGCGGAGCTGTAAAGTCCCTCTTAACGACCATGCCGGGTGTCGCGAGCCGCCCCGGCCCCCCCTCCTTCCTTGATCCCCGGCTCTCCCGCCTCATGTTCCACCTTGTTCCCAAGCTCCAGCTCGGGAACACAACTGTGCAGAAGCTCGAGCTTCGATTCCCATGAGGCCGTTCCCAAGCTAGAGCTTGGAAACGAGGGGAAGGACTTACACCTTTCTGACATCGTGTCCTCACGGGCGCACCAGGAGCCGGCTTGCCGGCGACCCCGACTGAGGCCGCGAAAAGGAGCCGGCAAAGGAGGATGCTCATTCCATACATTCGGAGGATACGTCATGGAATTGAAGGAATATCTTGAGAACATGGACAGAGCGTTGCCGCTCATCGGGGCGGCTCGGGACACCTGAAGCGGACGCGGACGGGCTGTCCTTCCACCAGTCCCAGCAGTTCAGCGGCGTTTCCCTGGTTGATTGCGATTTCCAGGTAGCCGCTGCTTCCCGCAAGCGCCACCGGGACGCCCGGCGGCGCTTCCCCGTAAGTGCGGACCGTTCGTTCGATGACGGCCGGCCCGGCCTGAAGGGTGTAGTCCGAGCCGGTCAACGCTTCCGCCAGGTGGTTCCGGTGGATGTTGGTGACCACGTTTCCGAAGCGGTCTACGTGGACCACCTGGCCGGAAAGACCGTCCCGCTCCCTCTGAACGGAAAACCACGGTTCGATGCCGGGTCTGCAGAGCGGGCCCAGTTCCTGAAAGGAAACGCCGCGGGCCAGGTGCGCCGCCGCCGGCGCGAAGATGTCCCGCCCGTGAAAGGTGGAACTGGCCGCCGACCGGCGAAATCTCGAGTCAGCCAAAATCCGCGCCTGCCAATCCCGTTCCTTCCCCAGAATCCAGGAAAAGAGGCCGTTGTCGGGTCCCACAAAAAAAGAGTCGGCGGCTCTCACGGCGATGGGCAGCCGTTCGGTCCCCACTCCGGGGTCGACGACCGCCAGGTGAACCGTCCCGGCCGGAAAATCGCGAACCACCGTTTCCAAAACGAACGCCCCGGAACGGACGTTCTGAGGTGGGATGGTGTGGGTGATGTCCACGAAGAGGGCCTCGGGACAGATTCTCAGCATCACCGCCTTCATGGCGGCCACGTAGCCGTCATCCAGCCCGAAGTCGGTGAGCAGGGTGATCACCGGCCGCATGATGAGGCCTCCCGGAAAGCCGCGGCGTCCCGACGCTCGGCGACCGGATCGCCCGAAACTCACGTCGTGGCCTTGGAACCCCCGTGATCGACCACCGCGTTTCGGTCGCCGGTGCGGGTGCGGATGAGCTCGGGCGTGGCGTCGTCGCATTCACGGCGAAGTTGCAGCAGAATCACAGCGCCGATCACCAGGGCGCCCCCGAAAATCTGCAGCGGCTCCAGGGTCTCGCCCAGGAAGAGGTACGATACGAATCCGGCGGTGATGGGTTCCAAGGTCGCCGTGATGCTCGCCCGCGTGGACCGTATGAGATTGATGCCCTTGAAGTAGAGCCCGAAGGGGACAAGTGTCCCCAGGATGCCGATGTAAAGGATCCAGGCCCACTCGACGGGCTCGTAACTCCTGGAAAAACCCTTGAACGGCGGGTGCGCCAGATTCCAGAAGATGGCGGAAAAAAACAGCGCGTAAAACAGCACGGTGACGGGGTGGTAGCGCCGCATGCCCCGTTCCCCGTGGATGGAATACCAGGCGAAGCTCACCGCAGAAAGCAGCCCGCTGATGATTCCCACCCGGTTCATGTTCAGCAGATCCAGATTGTATCCTCCCACCACTAGGTAACACCCGGTGGTCGCCGTCACCACGGCGATGACGGTGCTCCGCGTCAGCCGCTCCCGGGCGAACACCACCGCATGGACCGCGATCAGAACGGGCGCCAGGTATTCGAGGAGGATGGCGGCGGCCACCTTGATCTTGCTGATGGTGTAGAAGTAGGTGAACTGGACCATGGCCATTCCCACGATGCCGAGGACCATGAAGTAGAGGATGTCCCGGCGGGCGATTTTGAGGCGGGCCGGGCTGCTCAGCGCCAGGCACACGAAAAGCAGGCCGGCGGCGAGGGTCACCCGCATCTGGACCAGTTCGAAAGGGGTCACGCCTTGATGGAAGAGGAACTTGCCCGCGGATCCGGAAACGGCCCAGAAAACGGCGGCGGTGATGACGAAGAGGTAGCCTTTTTGCGGGACGGGAATGGATCCGGTCGGCGCGGTGGCAGAAGGCATGGTCGGGTCACCTCGATGGACAAGCGGTTGGAAACTCGACCGCTTTGCTAGCACAGGGTCCGTTTTGAGTCAAAGCCATTGTGTTTCGCCGGGGGTCGATTTTTTCTTGACAGCGGTTGCGCGGAACGGTTATTCATAGAATGAATGATGATTCATTCACTGTCACGCGCTCCGTTGAACACGAGCCCTTGCCTTACGGAGGAAAGCCATCGCTCGGAACCACCGCAACCGAAACGGCGACAAGAGGCAGCGCATTCTGGATGCCGCCGTGGACGTTTTCGCCCGCAAAGGCTTCTTCCTGTCCAAGGTGTCCGAAATCGCCAAGAAGGCAGGCGTCGCGGACGGCACCATCTATCTTTATTTCAAGAACAAAGACGATCTGCTGATCTCCATCTTTGAAGAAAAGATGCGCGAAATCAACGCCTCCTTCCGGGACGCCCTGGCCCAGGAACCGGACGCCCTCTCCCGATTCCGGCGGCTCATCCGCATGCACCTGGAAGGCTTCCAGTCCTACCCCGAACTGGCGTCCGTGCTCCTGGTGGAACTCCGCCAGAGCAGCCGGTTCATGCGCGAATACAAGAAAGTGGAACTCAAGAACTACCTCGACCTCATCGGCAAGGTGGTGGAACAGGGACAGCGCGAAGGCGTCTTTCGCAGCGACATTTCGGTCAGTCTCGTCAAGCGGCTGATTTTCGGAACACTGGACGAAATGGTTTCCACCTGGGTCCTCGCCGGCAGGCCCTACGAGCTGGTGACCCTCACGGAACCCGTCCTGGATCTCTTGCTTCACGGTATTCAGAGGGAAAACGATTCGATCCGCAAGAAACCCCTGCAGGAGGATGTAACATGAAATGGCTCGTCGATGAACGGGATCTCAAGTTCGTGCTTTACGAACAGCTTCGGGTGGAGGAACTGTGCAAGCATCCGCAGTTCAGCGATTTTTCACAGGAAATGTTCGATATGGCTCTGGAACAGGCCGAAAAACTGGCGGAAAAGGAATTCTACCCGACCAACAAGAAAGGCGACCAGGAAGGCTGCCGCTTCGAAAACGGCCAGGTGAAGGCTCCGGAGTCGTATCATCAGCCTTATCGGCTTTACTGCGAAGGCGGGTGGCTGGCCATGAGCGATCCCCCGGAAGTGGGCGGCCAGGGCTTCCCGTTCACGATAGCCAACGCCTGCACCGAATTTTTCGCCGCCGCCAACTGGTCGCTGCTCATGTACCCGGGCCTCACCCACGGGGCCGCCCGCCTGCTCCAGAAGTACGGCACGCCGGAACTGCAGGAACTTTACATGTACAAGATGTTTTCCGGTGAATGGGGCGGAACCATGTGTCTGACCGAAGGCGGTGCGGGAAGCGACGTGGGCAACCTCCGCACTCGGGCCACCCGCCGGCCCGACGGGACCTTCAACATCGAGGGCCAGAAAATATTCATCTCTTCCGGCATGCACGACCTCACCGAAAACATCGTCCACATGGTGCTCGCCCGCATTGAAGGGGCCCCCAAGGGCACCAAGGGCATTTCCATCTTCCTGGTACCGCGGCTGCGTTACGACGAAAACGGGGAACTGGTCGACAACGATGTGGCGTGCGCCGGCATCGAGCACAAGCTGGGGATCCACGGTTCCGCGACCTGCGTGCTGAATTTCGGCGAAAAGGGCCGGTGTATCGGCTACCTCATGGGGGAGGAGAACAAGGGGATGCGCATCATGTTCGACATGATGAACGAGGCGCGCCTCTTCGTGGGCATGCAGGGCTTGGCCCACGCCAGCGCGGCGTATCTCCACGCGCTCCAGTACGCCAAGGAACGGATCCAGGGGCCTCCCGTGGAAAAGATGCGGGATCCGGAAGCGGTTCGGGTGCCCATCATCCAGCATCCCGACGTGCGGCGCATGCTCATGTTCATGAAGTCCAGCACCGAAGGGATCCGGGCGCTGCTGTACTTGGCCGCCTATTGCATCGACCGCACGCACACGGCCCAGAGCGACGAAGAACGGGAACTCTTCCAGGGCTACGTGGATCTCATGATCCCCATCTGTAAGTCGGTGGGAAGCGACCTGGGCTTTCGGGTGTGTGAAACGGCCGTTCAGGTCTACGGGGGCTACGGCTTCACGAGTGAGTACCCGGTGGAGCAGTTCCTTCGTGATTGCAAGATCGCTTCCATCTACGAAGGCACCAACGGCATCCAGGCACTCGACCTGGTGGGCCGGAAGATCGCCATGCAGCGCGGGCGGCTTTTCAAGAGCGCCTACAAGGCGAGCAACGAAATGCTTGCCAAGATCCGAAAGAACTATCGCCTGCGGCATCTCATCCAGATCTACGACGAAGCCCAGGAAAACCTGGTCCAGGTCACCAAGTTTTTCGGCCTGAAGGGCATGACCGACGAGTTCCATGTGCCGGTCCTCTACGCCAAGCCGTACCTGGATCTTTTCGGCGACGTGATGATCGGCTTCCTGTTCCTCTGGCAGGCGCATCTTGCGGACCGGCGGCTCCAGGAAATCTTCAGCGATCACAACGCCAAGGACGACCAGGCCAAGAAGGCGCTTCTCGAAAGCAACCGGAGCGCCGCCTTCTACTACGGGAAGACCGCTTCCGCCCGGTACTGGATCACTCAGGTCCTCACCCAGGTTCCGGGCAAGGCCCGGGGCATCATGATGAACGACAAGTCCCCGCTGGAAATCCCCGAAGCGGGCTTTGCGCTGGTTTGATCGAATTCCAACCAAGGAGGAACTCTCATGAAAGCGAGAGACGTGGTTTTGGTGGACGGTATCCGCACGGCCTTCGGCCGCGCCGGTGAAAAGGGCTTTTTCTGGCACACACGCGCCGACGACATGGTGGTGAAGATCATCCGCGAGCTCCTGCGCCGCAATCCCCAGGTGAAACCGGAAATGGTGGAAGAGAATGTGTGGGGGGCCACCACCCAGGAAGGCGATCAGGGGCTCACCATGGGGCGCACCTCGGCCATCCTGGCGGGACTTCCGGTGACCACCGCCGGGTTTTCCGTGGACCGGATGTGCGCGGGCGGCATGACGGCGGTCACCGCCGCCGCGTCGGAAATCGCTCTGGGCGCCTGTGACGTGGCCATCGCCGGCGGGGTCGAACACATGGGCCACCACCCCATGGGGGCCACGGCGGACCCGAACCCCCGGTTTCTCACCGAACAGCTCGTTTCCGAAGACGCTTTGGTGATGGGAAAGACGGCGGAAAACCTTCACGACATGTTCCCCGACATCACCAAGGAAATGGCCGACGAATACGCGTTCCACTGCCAGCGGAAGACGGCCGAAGCCTACAAGGCCGGAAAGATCCAGAAGATGATCGTTCCCATGACGGTGTACACCCCTGAGGGCTGGGTGGTGGCCGACCGCGACCAGCAGCCCCGCCCGGAGACGACGATGGAAGGCCTCGCCACGCTGAAAACCCCTTTCCGGGTGCAGGGAAAAGTCACCGCCGGGAATTCTTCCGGGTTGAACGACGGCGCCTGCGGCGTGCTCCTCATGACCGCCGAAAAGGCGAGAGAACTCGGGCTGAAGCCCAAGATGCGCCTGGTGGGCTATGCCTACGCCGGAGTGCCGGCGGAAATCATGGGCTACGGGCCCATCCCCGCCACCCGCAAAGTCCTCGAAAAAACGGGCCTCAAGATCGAAGACATCGGGCTCATCGAACTCAATGAAGCCTTCGCGGTGCAGGCCATCGTCTTCATGAAGGAGTTCGGGCTGAAGTTTCCCGTCGACGAACGGCTCAACCCCTGGGGCGGCGCCATCGCCTTCGGGCATCCGCTGGCCGGCTCCGGCCCCCGGCTCATGACCCACCTCATGCACCTCTTTGCGGAACGCCCGGACGTCCGCTACGGCCTGGCGACCATGTGCGTGGGACTCGGCCAGGGCGGGTCCGTGATCTGGGAAAACCTTCAGACCAAGAAAGCCGAATAAAGGGGGAAAAGCCATGGCTGAACCGGTAACCCGTTTTCTGCCGACCTTTTACGATTCCCCGGTGGGAAAGATCGCCATCGTCACCATGGACAACGGTGAAGACTACAAGAAGCCCAACGTCTTCAGCGAAGCCGCCCTTCGGTCGCTCAACGAAGCCCTTAACCGGGTGCTGGCCGAAAGCGGGGTCAAGGGGCTGATGCTCACCGGAAAACCTTACATCTTCGCGGCCGGTGCGGACCTCACCCAGGTCCCCTTCGTCACCACCTTCGAACAAGGCTACCAGATCGGGAAGTTCGGGCATACGGTCATGAAGCGGCTGATGGACCTCCCTTTTCCCACGCTCGCCGCCTATAACGGTGTGGCCCTGGGCGGCGGTCTGGAAATCGGCCTCTACTGCCAGTACCGGACCGTGGCTCGAAGCGTTCCGGCCATGGGCTTTCCGGAATGTTTCATCGGGCTCGTCCCGGGTTGGGGCGGCTGCACGCTCGCGACCAAGCTGCTGGGCCCCGAAAAGGCCCTGGAACTCATCATTTTCAACGCGCTCAACCAAAACCGGATGATCAAGGGCCCCCAGGCCTTTGAAATGGGGCTGGCCGATCGGCTGTTCGACGGCGCGGAATTCTTCGACGAATCCCTCCAGTTCCTCATGGACATCATCTCCGGCAAGGAAAAGATCGAACGCAAGCCGGTGAAGGCCGCCAACCTCAAGACCCTCGTCTCCAAGGCGAAGGCCTTCGTGGACGGCAAAGTCCACGGCGCCGCCCCGGCGCCCTACCGGGCCATCGAACTGGTGGAGGGCGCCTGCAGCTGGGATGTGGACCGCGGTTTCGAGGAAGAAAACAAGGCCCTGGGCGATCTCATCAAGACTCGCCAATGCAAGTGCTCCATCTACGCCTTCGACCTGGTGAACCGCTATGCCAGGAAAGTCAAAGGGGTTCCAGAGGCGAAGCCGGCCGCGATCAAGAAGATCGGGATCATTGGCGCCGGCCTCATGGCGTCCCAGCTCGCTCAGCTTTTTATCTATCGCCTGGGCGTTCCGGTGATCATGAAGGACATCAAGCAGGAGTTCGTGGACAAGGGCTGCGCCTACGTCCAGGGCGAATTCCAGAAGATGGTGGAAAAGGGACGACTCACGGAAGCCCGCGCCCGCTACCTTTCGAGCCTCCTCAAGGGGACGCTCAGCTATGACGACTTCGCGGACTGCGACTTCGTGATCGAAGCCGTCTTCGAACGCATGGACATCAAGAAACAGGTGTTTGCGGAAACCGAAGCGGTGGTGCGCCCCGATTGCATCCTGGCCACCAATACATCATCGCTCAGCGTGACCGAGATGGGCGCGGACCTCGAACATCCCGAACGGGTCGTGGGCTTCCATTTCTTCAACCCGGTGGCCGTACTCCCCCTGGTTGAAGTGATCAAGACCCCCAAGACCAGCGACGTGACCCTGGCCACCGCCTTCGATCTCGCGAAAAAGCTCAAAAAGACCGGCGTGCTGGTCAAGGATGCCCCCGCTTTCCTGGTGAACCGGGTCCTCACCAAGATGCTGGTGGACTGCCTTTCCATGGTCGATGAAGGCGCATCCTTCGAGCAGGTGGACGAAGCCATGCTGGCCCTGGGACTCCCCATGGCTCCCTTCGACCTCCTGGCCCTGGTGGGTTTTCCCGTGGCCTACCACGTGACGGAAACCCTGAACCGGGCCTTCGGCCCCGAAAGGTTCCCGCTGAACGCCAACTTCAAAAAGCTCATCGACGCCGGGAAAACCAGCATCTACGCGCCCGCGGGGAAAACGAAGAAAGTGGACCCCGACGTGCTGAGTCTTTGGGAAAAGCGCGAAAACCGGGAATTCCACGCGGAAGAAATCCAGGAGACCGTTTTGAGCAACCTGGCCCGCGAAATCGACCTCATCCTCAGGGACGGCGTCGTGGCCAGTTCCCGAGACGTGGACCTCGCCATGATCATGGGAGCCGGCTGGCCCTTCTTCAACGGTGGCATCACGATGTTTCTCGATATGGCGGGCATTACGCCCAAGGTGCTCCAAAAAGTCTTCTTCAGCTTCTGAACCTGAAAGGGGCCGAGAGGCCCCTTTCCCGGTTGCCGGTTTCCCCCGGGCGAAGCCTCGCTTCGCCGCTCATGCCTGATCCAGCAATCCGTACTTCTTCATCCGTTTCCAGACCGTGACCCGGCTCACCCCCAGCAGTCGCGCCGCCTCCGTCCGGTTGTACCTGGCGGCCTCGAGCGCCTCCAGGAGCGCTCCGCGCTCGTTCAAGGGCTCCGGCCGTGCCGAACCGGTGCCGCTGCCCGCGGAAACGGCCGGGATCGCGGGCGGACGGGGTGCCGCGCTTCCGCCTCTTGCCGGCCGGAGTATCCGCTGAGGGAGGTGTTCCGGGGCGATGTGGCCTTCCGGGCACAAGACAAATGCGTACTCCAGCGCGTTCAGCAGTTCCCGGATGTTTCCCGGCCATTCGTGGGTGAAAAAGACGTCCATGGCTTCCGGGGTGAGCCCCGAGATGGCTTTCCCACTCCGGGCCGCCAGGCGGTCGATGAACGTCTGGGCGAGCAGCGGGAGGTCTTCCTTGCGTTCCCGCAGTGGAGGGATGTGGATGGGAACCACGTTGATCCGATAGAAGAGGTCTTCCCGGAACAGACCTTGGGCCACAAGTTGCTCCAGGTCTTTGTTGGTGGCCGTGATCACGCGCACATCCACCGGGATGGGCCGGTGGTCTCCCACACGTTCCACTTCCTTCGATTCCAGGACCCTCAGGAGCTTCACCTGGATGGCCGGGGAGATGTCCCCGATTTCGTCCATGAAAAGGCTGCCGCCGGAAGCCGCCTCGAAACGGCCGATGCGGGCCTGGGCCGCCCCGGTGAAAGCCCCCTTCACATGACCGAAAAGCTCGCTTTCCAGAAGGTTTTCATTGAGGGAAGCGCAGTTTACCTTGATGAAGTCGGCACCCCGGCGTGGCCCCGCGTCGTGGACGGCCCGGGCCACCAGCTCCTTTCCCACCCCCGATTCCCCGTGGATCAGGACGGGCGCCTCGGAACGGGCCACGTTTTCGATGAGGTCCAGAAGGCGCAGGATCGGCCGCGATGCCCCCACAATCCCGTAGGCGGCTCCCTCGCGGCTGAGGCTCAGCCGCAGGGCGTTGATCTCTTCCTCCTTGCGGACCATCTCTGAAATGTCGGACAAGGTTTCCACGGCGCCGGTGAGGCGGCCGTCGGCATCGCGCAAAACGGTGGCGTCCTTCACCACGTGGATGAGCCGACCGTCCTTGGCCTGGATCTCACACCGCCGCCTGCGAATCCGCTCCCTCAGGAACAGCGCGCACCACAGCTTCGAACTTGCGGGTTCCATGATCTCACAGCCCGTGCAATTGAGCACCGTGCAGGAACGCCCCACCAGTTCCCGGCTGGAATAGCCCGTCATGGACTCGAAGGCCGGATTCACCGCGAGGATCTTCCCGCCGGTATCCACCACCAGCAGGCCGTCGTGCATGGTTTCCACCACCGCGCGATACAGCTTGGATTCCATGGCCCTCCCTCGATTAACGAAACGTTAAGGATCATTAACACACTGCTAGCATGCGGGCGGTCGACGGGCAAGCCTGAAGCGAAAAGGGTCGGGATTTCGACCGACTGGAAGACAGCCCCCGACGATCGTACCTGGCATCGAAGTTGCTCCGGATGGGGGACGCCGCGCGATCTTAACGTGCGGGGCATTTTCCCGGGGCGGCCATGGAGGCAATGAACTTGAAGGGCGGGTGTATCATGAACAGACGGATCTTGGCAGCGGTTTCCATATTGACGGTTTTGGCGGGGTTTCTGGCCGGTCCGCAGGGCGTGTCCGCCGCGGTGAACGGCGGGCGGGAGCCCGGAGTGAAGCCGCGGTTCGGCGACTTCCGTTCCCGCAACAACACGGCGGACCATTCGAAGTTCAAGGAGCTCCAGAAGTCGTTTCAATCGGGGCCCGAGGTCACGCAGGCCTGTCTCGGTTGCCACACGGAAGCGGCGGAACAGGTGCAGAAAACGCTCCACTGGACGTGGCTTTGCCCCATCGCCGGACCCGAGGCGAAGCTGGGAAAGGGCGGGTTGGTCTTCAACAACTTCTGCATCAGCATCCATTCCAACGAGCCGCGATGCACGTCCTGCCATATCGGATACGGCTGGAAGGACAAGGACTTCGACTTCACCGCCCGGGACCGGGTGGACTGCCTCGTGTGCCACGAACAGACCGGCACCTACAAGAAGTTTCCCACGGCGGCGGGAAATCCTGTGAGCGAACCCACGAATTTCGGGGGCAAGACGTTTGAGCCTCCCGACTGGAACAAGGTGGCCCAGTCGGTGGGACTTCCGACCCGGAAGAACTGCGGCGAGTGCCACTTCTTCGGGGGCGGGGGAGAAGGGGTAAAGCACGGCGACCTGGACGCGAGCCTATTCGCTCCGGAAAAGGAACTGGACGTGCACATGGCCAGCGACGGGCTCAATTTCACTTGCACCCGGTGCCACACCACCGAACAGCATTCCATTCACGGGCGCTGCTACAAGTCCACGGAAATCGCCGATCGGCGAAATCTCCTCCAAGACGATCAGATCAAACGCATCACCTGCTATGCGTGCCATTCGGAAAAACCCCACGAGCCGGGGGTGAAAGCGAACGACCACACCGACAAGGTAGCGTGCCAGTCCTGCCACATCCCTGCCATCGCCCGGAAGCATTCCACCAAGGTCTACTGGGACTGGTCGCAGGCGGGGCAGATGGACGAGAACGGAAAACCGAAGGTCGTGAAGAAGGATGGGCGTCCCGTCTACGACTCCAAGAAGGGAACGTTCGTGTGGGAGAAGAACGTGATTCCGGAATATCGCTGGTACAACGGGAAAATTCAGTACCTGACGCTCAACGAGAAAGTCGATCCCGCGTCAACGATCGCCATCAACAGCGCGGTCGGTTCCTACGACGATCCCAACGCCCGGATCTACCCGTTCAAGGTTCATCGGGGAAAGCAACCCTTCGATCCCGTGAACAAGACCTTTGTGGTTCCGCACCTTTTCGGAAAAGACGCTGCCGCCTATTGGAAAAACTACGACTGGGGCAAGGCCGTGGAGGCGGGGATGGCTTACGCCGGACTTCCGTTCAGCGGTGAAGTGGACTTCGTGGAAACGGAATACCTCTTCCAGGCCACCCACATGGTGGCTCCCAAAGAACAGGCCCTGTCGTGCGAGGCGTGTCACAGCAGGGAGGGGCGGCTCAAGGATCTGACCGGATTCTACATGCCGGGTCGGGACGCCGAGGCTCTGGTCGACCTTGCGGGTTGGAGCGGCATGGGCGCGGCTTTCCTGGGTGTCGGCGCCCACGGACTGCTTCGCTTCATCCGCCGGAGGTCTTCGTGACGGAAGCGGTTCTTCTGTAAGGAGAGGGCAATGGACGCCAATACGTGTCAAATGGAACGGATCTATCTGTACACGCGTTTCGAGAGATTCTGGCACTGGGCTCAGGCTGTGCTCATCGTGGTGCTGGCTTTCACCGGCCTCGAGGTGCACGGGACCTACCGGGTGATCGGCTTCAAGCAAGCCGTGGAAATTCACAACGCCACGGGAATCAGCTGGTTTGTGCTGTACGTATTCATTCTCTTCTGGCAATTCACCACCGGTGAATGGAAGCAGTACATCCCGACGACCCGGCGCCTCCTGGCCGTGGTGCACTACTACACCGTGGGCATTTTTCGTGGGGAACCGCACCCGGTGCCCAAGAGCGAGCGCAACAAGCACAACCCGCTCCAGCGGCTGACCTACCTGGGGATCGCCCTTGTGCTGATCCCGCTCCAGGTGGGAACCGGGCTGCTTTACTACCTGTACAATGCGTGGCCCGAATACGGGATCGGCCTGAAGCTCCAAACGGTGGCGATCCTCCACACGGCCGGCGCCTTCGGCCTTCTGGTCTTCCTCATCGTCCACATCTACATGACCACCACCGGCCATTCGCTGACATGTCATCTGAAGGCCATGTGCACGGGTTGGGAGGAGGTGCCCGCCAACGGACTGGAGGCCGAGAAGATGGACGAGGCGGCCTGACGTACCCCACGGGGGTCAGGGATTGGAGGCACGCCGCAACCGGGTGAGGGACACGGCGAAGCCGGGCCACGGATTTACTTGATGAATCCGGACCGTTCCAGAAAGAGGAGCACTTCCTGGGCGGCTTCGTCCGGGGTGAGGCTCGTGGTGTCGATCATGACCTCAGGGGCCTCCGGCGGTTCGTAAGGGTCGTCGATACCCGTGAAGCCCTTGATCAGACCCGCACGGGCCTTGGCGTAAAGCCCCTTCCGGTCCCGCGCCTCGCAAACGTCCAGCGGTGTGGCTACGAAGACCTCCACGAAGCCACCGTAGTTTTCGATGAGCTGCCGGATCTGGCGGCGGGTGGCGGCGTAGGGCGCAATGGGCGCGCAGATGGCGATCCCCCGGTTTTTCGTGATTTCGCTTGCGACAAATCCGATGCGGCGAACATTGATGTCCCGGTGTTCCTTGGAAAAGCCCAGTTCGCTGGAGAGGTTCCGGCGGACGATATCGCCGTCCAGCAAGGTGACGGGGCGGCCGCCCATTTCGAGAAAACGTGCGTAGAGTACCCGGGCGATGGTGGATTTTCCGGCCCCGGAAAGCCCCGTGCAAAAGATGGTGAAACCCTGGCGATGGCGAGGCGGATACCCGCGCCGGAGCTCTTCGATCACTTCGGGAAAGGAGAACCATTCGGGGACCCGTTTTCCTTCTCGAAGGCGCCGGTGGAATTCGTCGAGCCCCAGGGTTCGGACCGTCGTCTCCGGCGGCACTTCGCTTGCGGGCATATAGGCGTCTTCTTCCACGGCGTAGACCATTTCTTCGATGGGAACGATCTCGATTCCCAGCTCTTCTTCGCAATCCTTGGCCAGTTCCATGGACGCTTCGGGTTCGTAAAAGGCGCATCCGTCCGCGCGGCAGCCGGCTCCGGCGTGGTCCCGGCCGATGATGAAATGGGTGCACCCGTAGTTCTTTCGGATGAGGGCGTGAAGCAGGGCTTCGCGGGGGCCCGCCATGCGCATGGCGAGCGGCAGGAGGCTCAGGAGCATCATGTTGGGGGGATAGTAGCGGCTGGCGGCGAGGTAGCAGCGGATCCGGGTGTAGTAATCGATGTCTCCCGGGCGGGCGCGCCGGGCTACGGGATGCAGCAGCAGGTTGGCCTTGGCCCGGTCCATGGCTCGAAGCGTGAGTTCGAACTGGGCTCGGTGCAGGGGATTTCGGGTCTGGAAACCGACCACGCGGCGCCAGCCCAGTTTCTGATAAAGGCCTCGGATTTCCCGCGGCGTATGGCGCAGGCGCTTGAAGGCGAAATGAAGCGGCAACTGAACGCCTTCGACGGTTCCGCCCACGTAATGGGTTCCCGACCGGTTGAAGAGGATGTCCACCCCCGGATGGCTCACGTCCCGGGTCCCGTAAACCGCCTCGGCTTCGAGGGTTTTGTCGACGGCCCACGTGTCCTCGACGTGCAGGACCGCCACCATGAATCCTTCGGAATCTCGAAGTGCGACGGATTGGCCGGGTTCCAGGCGGCGGGCTTCGGCCTCGGACACGTCCAGGCAGATAGGGATGGGCCAGAGGAGCCCGTTCTGGAGGCGCATCCGGTCCAGCACCGATTCGTAATCGGCGCTGGTCATGAAGCCCCGAAGCGGCGAAAAGGCGCCGTTCATCAGAAGCTCCAGGTCCGCCAGCTGACGGCTCGAAAGCGTGAGGCTCTGCAGGTTTCCGGCCAAACGCTTGAGAATCTCGGCCCGCTCCGCTCCAGCGACCAGGTCGACCAGTTCGCCGCCGTGAGGCACTCCGTAACCGTCCATCCGTTTGTCCTCGCTTCCGGAAGTCTTCGCGTGAAGAAAGCCGCCGGTAGCCTTCAAGGCCCCATGCGGTCGAACCCGGTGGGCAATGTAGCACGCTCTCGCTGAGGGCGGCAACGGTGGCCGCGGCCGGACTTCAAAGAACTCTCCGCTCCGTTGGCTCGCAAACCGGCTCCATGGCGTCGCCGTCCAGGATTTCCCGGACCGCCCGGCTCAGATGCCGCAGCTCGAAGGGTTTCTGCATCCACGCGATGTTTTCGCCGCTCAACAGCTCCCCGGCGTCTTCCTTGAGCGGGTAGCCCGTTACTACCAGGACCTTCACGCGGGGATTCTTCCTTCGAAGAAACGCGGTCAATTCCTTCCCGCCCATGACCGGCATGACCAGATCCGTGATGACCAGGTCGATGTCCTGGAAGTGCCGCTCGTAGAGGCGGAGGGCTTCGCGGCCGTTGGAGGCCGGAATGACTTGGTAGCCCAAGAATTCAAGCATATCCTTGGCGATCTGCAAAACGCTGAGCTCGTCTTCCGCGAGGAGAATCGTTTCGCCGTGCGCCCTGCAGATGGAGGATTCGGCGGGTGGGCTGGCGGCGACGGTTTCCTCGGCGGCGTCCAGCGCCGGCAGGTATACGCTGAAGACGGTTCCTTCGCCCGGAGTACTGGCGGCCTGGATGTAGCCGCCGTGCTGCTTGATGATACCATAGGCTTGGGCCAAGCCCAGCCCGGTTCCCTTGCCCACTTCCTTGGTGGTGAAGAAGGGTTCGAACACGTGGGGCAGGTGCTCGGGTGCGATCCCCGATCCGGTGTCCGAAAAGGTCATGACCACCCACTGCCCGGGCGGCATGTCCGGGTAGGGCGGCACGTCTTCGGGGCCGAGCTCCAGGCGGGAGAGTCGGATGGCGAAGGTTCCTCCCTCCGGCATGGCATCCCGGGCGTTCACCGCCATGTTGGTGACGATTTGCTGAATCTGGGTGGGGTCCGCCTCCACGAGAGCGTCACCAGCATCGATTCTGAGCACCGTTTCCACGTGCTCTTCAATTGTGCGGCGAAGGATTTTCACCGTTTCCTTGAGCAGCGGTGCCAGATCGAGCCTGCCTCGACGGCTGATGGATTTCCTGCTGAAGTCGAGAATCTGCTGAATGAGGTGGGCGGCGCGCTGACCCTGGTGGACGATGACTTCGAGGCCGCTCACCCAGGATTCGTCCTTCCATTTCATCTGGAGCAGTTGGGCCTGCATCATCATGCCCATGAGCAGGTTGTTGAAATCGTGAGCGATACCTGCCGCCAGCTGGCCCACGGCGGCCAGGCGATCCTGCTGCTGGATCTGACTCTGGATCGAGCGCTCGGCGGTCACGTCTTGGAGCGTGAGCACGCAGTGTTCGGAAGCGGTTCCCTGCATGGGGTTGACCTGGATCTCGTAGTGCCGTTTTCCGTCGGGGGAGATGTCCACGGGGAACGTGCAGACCCTCCTGGAAACCAAGTCTTTGAGGGCCACATCACCGATGCGCTCGATCTTTCCCGACCCCAGGTCCAAGTCCACCATGAGTCGTCGAGCCCTGTCGTTGGAAATCTTGACATGGCCCTCTCGGTCGATGAGCATCACGCCCTGGGGCAGGTTTTCCAGGAGGTTTTCCATGCGCCGGTTTTCGGCGTCACGAAGGGAAAGGAAACGGTGAAGCGACTCGGCCGCTTGGTGGCCCATCATGGAAAGGAAGCGCTGTTCGTCTTCCGTGAAGGAATCCGAGGTTTCGCGGCCCACCAACAGCGCCCCCAGCCCCTTCCTATCTACCTCCAGAGGGATTTGCCAAACCACGACCAGGTCGCGGACCGTGGGCCGGGGTTCCTCAAGGGAAGACCCTGCGCCGATGTCTCGGAACTCCAGGCCGCGCGACGGGGCTCCCGACTCCGATTCCCGTGAAAGGTGCCGGGCGATCTTGTCCAGAACGGCAGGCGACGACCGCTCTAGGTTGGGCACGAAGACCCGCCGGCATCCATCCTGGTGGACCGAGAGAGCGAAAACGTCCAGGGGCACCACGCGGTGCAGGAACTGGTAGGTAAGGGACGCAAAGTCCTCCTCGTTCAACCCGAAACTCACCTTTTTCGAATAATCGAAGAGGGTTTCCAGTTCGTGGGTTCTCTTCCGGACCTTTTCCTCCAGGGTTCTCAACAGGTCGGCCTTTTCCTCTTCCAGCCGCTTTCGCTCGGAAATGTCCCGGGCGTGGATCACCACGCCGCGAATCACGTGGTTTTCGAGGAGATTGTTGGCGATGCACTCCAGGGAAATCCACGAACCCGACCGGTGGCGGAAACGGATGTCCACGGGGCCATGGATGCCCTGCCGTCCCCGGCGCTCCTTGAAATAGGGGACGGCCCACTTCAGGTCTTCCCGGGAGATCCATTCCTTGATTTTCGTCCCAACCATCTGCTCCGCCGGATGTCCCAGGATCCGCTCCACGGCCGGGCTCATGAACCGTATTTCCCCGTCCTCTTCCAGGATCATCACGATGTCCGTGCTGTTCTGGACGATGCCGTAGAAGAGTGCGGAATTGGCCCGGAGAACCTCTTCGCGGTCCTGGATGGTCTGCCTCATTTCTTCAAAATGGTTTACCAGTTCGGACAGTTCGAGAAAGCTTTCCGGCAACCGTTCTTCGGACAAGCCGGTTTCTCCTCGGATGACCGCTTGGGTGCGAGCGGCGAGGAGCGAGAGAGGTTCCAGGATCTTCCGGTGGATGCGCCGGGTGATGGTGCACGCGAACCCGATGTAGGCCGCCAGCAGGGCCAGAACCCCTCCGCCGGTGGCGAAAAGCGGTCCGAAGAGTTCGGCCATGGAACTGTAGACGATCACCTGCCAGTTCAGGCCGGGAACTCGCACCAGCGTGCCCTGCTTCCACTGGTCGCCCTCCCGGTAGGTGACCGTCTGGCCGTCCCCGGCGGAAGGGTCCAGGGCGGAGAGCGGCCCTTCACCGTAAGGCGAGCCGCCCGGGTGCGCATCGGGATGGGCCAGCAGGTGCCCGAAAGCGTCGGCAACCAGCGCCCTATGGGATTTGCTGGCATCCTCCAACTGGTTCACGATGTCCTGGAGAAGTTCCAGGTTCAGGTCCCCGACCACCATGCCGCCCGTCGAGACCCTCCGGGCCACGTGAACGGTGGGGTTGCCCGTCCGTGAAGAAATGAAGGGAAGTGACACCTTGATGGTGTCGCCCGGGCTTTCCGGTTCATAAAGATCCAGGCCGGGGATGTCCAGACCCGCGGTGGCGGGGGGGACGGTATGAAGCACCTCCCGGGAAGGTCCGATCAGATAGAGCGTTTCGAAAAAACGGTATTCCTGCCAGACCGATTCCATGTAGCGGTCGATCTCGTCCATGGACGCCCCAGCGCTGAAGTCGGCGAGAGCCGTGAGTACCCGGCTGGCCCCCACGAGATAGGTCTGGACGTCGGAGGCGACGGAACGAGCCAGCTGCACCTGGTGATCCTGGATGCCCTTTTTGAGAAAGTAAACATGGACGGCGCCTCCCACGAGAATCAAGCAAAAGGTGGGCAGAATCAGGCCGAAAAGAAGAAGGCGGTCGAAAACACTGGAAAGCGCGGGAGGGTGTTTGCCCTGAGCCGCCTCGGCGTGCTGATTTCTTTCGGAAAACATCACCTCTGGAATTCCTTGCGTTAGACGAAACCCGAAGCACACTTTCTCGGTCCCCGGGCTTTGGACGGGAAACCCTCGCCTTTGAGCCACTTCTAAATTCGGCGGAACGCCGGTTCCACTTTAAGACGGCGCCACACCCTCAGGAGTTGATCCTCGTCAAGGGGCAAACTGCCTCAGTGTGGCAGCGCCGGTTCAGAACGCCACCCCCCCGGGGGGTCTCCGAGCAGCCGCCGCCGGGAGCGTCGGGCCTTTTCTTTCAGGGTTTCCAGATCTTCCAGGGAAAAATCGGGGCGGCGGACCGCAAAAAAGGTGTTGTTGTGGGTGAGGGGTTCCGTTTCGACGGGGTAGGGGCTTTCGGCCACGGCTTGGCGCCACATGGGTGTCCCGGGGATGGGGGAATACTCGGCCAAGTAGGGGCAGGCGCCTTCGGCTTCCACCGCTTCGATGGCTTCGGCCACCTCGGAGGGGTTCTGCCCGGGAAGTCCGCACAAGAGATAGACGCCGATCTGCCTCGCGGTGAAGCCCGAAGCACGGAGGTTTCCAGCCGCCTCGCGAAACATCGTCTCTTCCACCTTGCCGCCCCATTGGCGCTGCCTCTCCGGCCGCGTGGTTTCCAGTCCCAGCCGCAGCGTCCGAAAGCCGGCTGCGGCGAGCAAGTCGCACCATTCGGCGGAAAGTTGCCGCACATGCAGCGCATTGGGAGTGTGAAACCGGAGGCCGGGCAGTTCCCGGGCGACCCGCTTCAAAGCGGGTTTCAACGAATCTTCGGCGTCGATCAGAAGCGCGTCGTCGTAAAAGGCGAAGTCCGCCACGCCGTAGCGCTGGTGCCAGCCGGCGATCTCATTGAAGACGGCGTCGGCGGATCGTCTTTCGCGTCGGGGTTGAAGGAGGCCGGAAGCACAATACGGGCACCGGTACGGGCAGCCGGTTCCGGTGAGAATCGGCGCGTACCGGAGTCTGCCCAGCAGGTCCAAGGCGGGCACCGGTGCCTTTGCCAGGGTTTCCCAGGCCGGTCGGTTTCGAACCGAAAACCCCGTGGCCACCTTCAGGACCTCCGGCATTTCCGCCTGAGTTCCCGCACAGACCGCCGTCGCGCCGGTCCATCGCCTCGCGTGCCCGGGGCACAGCCGCGCGTACGTTCCTCCCAGCCACACGGGGACTTCCGGCCACGCCCGGCGCAGAAGACCAACGGCCAGTTGCACGCCGGGGTACCAGTAGGTCATGGAGCAGGTCATCCAGACCATGTCCGGCTTCGGTGTTTCGGTCAATCGCCTCAAGTAGCTTTCGGGGTGAATCCCGTAACGGTAATAGTTCCTTGGAATGTCCCGGATCGCATCAGGCTTCGCCATGAGAGCCCGGGGGTATTTTCCGGTCCCGTACGCCCGATCCTTTCCGGGCGAGATTTCGGGATGGCGGTTGGTGAACGGGTCGTCCCGGTCGAGGCAGTCGATGAAACCCACACCGCAGCCCCCCTGGCGCAGCAGCGCTGCGAGAGCCAGGAGCCCCAGGGGCTTGGCCCAAAGGTCGAAGGCGGCGAAGTCGGTGATCCAGGGGTTGACCAGGAGAACATAGGGCGGCTTCGGCATGGTGTCGTCTGTCCCTTCGTGCATCGAGCGGGAGGGCTTTTTCTCGAAAGAGGTTGCCAACGGTCGCGATCCCCTTATATCTTGCGGGCTCGGGAGCGTCAAACGCGCCGCCCGCAACCCAGGGGCGCACGGCAACACGACAAAGCGAGCAAGGAGGTCGGATTCTGTTGAGGGTCGTGGTTCAACGGGTTTCCGAAGCGGAGGTGAGTGTTGGCGGGGCCGGTGTGGGACGCATCGGCCGCGGTGTCCTGGTACTGGTGGGCGTGGGCCGCGAAGACGGTCCGGAAGACGCCCGGTATCTCGCCGACAAGATCGTCCATCTGCGGATCTTTCCCGACGACGACGGAAAGATGAACCGGTCGGTGGTGGATATCGGGGGCGGCGTGCTGATCGTTTCTCAGTTCACCCTTTGGGGAGACTGCCGAAGAGGGCGCCGCCCCTCCTTCGTGGACGCCGCTCCGCCCGAGAAGGCCGACGCTCTGTACCGGCGCCTGGTCGAAGCCGTCCGAAGCCATCCCGTCCGGGTGGCCACAGGCCGATTTCAGGAAACCATGGCCGTGAAGCTGGTAAACGACGGTCCCGTCACGCTCCTTCTGGACAGTCGAAAAAACTTCTGACGGAACGGCCGGAGAGGCGACCCATGGCACAGCATCGAAAATCGGGCGAATCGGAAGCGGGTTCCGAAATCATCCCAAGCCATATCCGGGTGGATGCGGAAGGCGTCTGGACTTACGAGGGCCGGGAAATCTTCCGGAAAGACATCCTGGACCTCTTCTACGAACGCCTCCGCCTGAACGTCGACGGGGTCTACGGCCTGGAATGGGAAGGCCGTTTGCATGCCCTGGAAGTCGAGGACACGCCTTTTGTGATCGCGCGCGTGGACCGGCGCACCGACCCCGAAACGCAACGGGAAGTCATCGAACTCACCCTGCGGCACCTGGACCGAAAAGAAACCCTGGATCCCCAAACCCTGTGGGTGGGTCGGGAAAACGTGCTGTACTGTCGGATCCGTGACGGGGCCTTCCCCGCCCGGTTTTCTCGCCCCGCCTACTACCAGATCGCCCAATGGATTCAAGTGGATCCCGAAAACGGAAGCTTTTTCATCCAGTGCGACGGCGATCGCCATCCGATCCCCGTCTGCGATCCGGCGCTTTCGTGACCCTTCCATACACGACGCCGGGAGAGGGCCTCGCAGCATGAGGCCCTCTCCCGGCGTCCGTTCAACGAGCCGGCGGTGCCGCTTGCGGCCTGACCCCGGGGCCGCTCACGCCACCTTGTAGAACTTTTCTTTCTTGGCGCCGCAGACGGGGCAGCGCTCAGGCGGTTCGTCGCCCACCGTGTACCCGCATATGGGACAAAGATACCAGTCCTTGATGGGGAAGTTTTCCGGGTCTTTGAGGGCTTCCTTGTAAAGCTCGGCGTGGACCTTTTCCACTTCGTTGGCGTAGCTGAAGCTGATTTCCGCCTGCTTGTGGCCTTCCGCTTGGGCCTCTTCAATCATTTTGGGATACATGCTCTTGAATTCATGGGTTTCGCCCGAGACGGCTTCTTCCAGGTTTTCCCTGGTGCTTCGAATTCCCTTGAGGACCCGCAGGTGTTTGTGAGCGTGGATGGTTTCCGCGGCGGCAGCGGCTTCGAAAAGCTTCGCCACGCCGGGGAAGCCGTCTTCCCTGGCCTTTTGCGCAAAGGCGAGGTATTTCCGGTTGGCCTGGGATTCGCCTGCAAACGCTTCCTTGAGATTCGCTTCCGTCTTCGACATGGGATGGCCTCCGTTTTCGAGGTTCGCGGTGACAGGGATGGATTCCGACATTGGAAATGAAATTAGTAACTATTCATATCGGTGTCAATCCTCCCCGCCCGGTTTGGTTCTCACCTTGACAGCTTCCGCTTCATTTGGAAAGATGAAACCCTCCCGTCCGGGCGGCTGCGCGTGCAGCCCTCCCCCGGCCCGATCCCGTCGCCTTGCGGCCTTTCGTCCTCATTCTCATCCTGCTGCGGCCTGCCCCGTTTTCCCCCTCTGCTGGTGCGTCCGGGTCGGGGTTCTTGACGAGGTCTTTGCGCCAACCCGGTCGGTCATGCCGGGATCGATCCGGCATCTGGAAAAATCGATAACGGTCAGAGAGGAGGGCGATGCATGAGCAGTCCATTTCAGGTGGGCATGACACGAGAACTGACCTTGAAGACCAAGCCGGAACACTCTGCGCAGCGATTTTTCGCCAAGCTCCCGGATGTTTTTGCCACGCCTTTTCTCGGCGGGCTCATGGAGCAGGTGTCCGCGGAACTCATGGACGAAAACCTCCAGCCGGGTGAGCAATCGGTGGGGATGGCCATGAGCCTCAAGCACACGGCGCCCACGCCCCTGGGCATGGAAGTTCGGGTTCGGACGGAAATCACCGCGGTGGAGGGGCGAAAGGTTTCGTTTCGCGTGGAAGCCTTCGACGAAGTGGAAAAGATCGGTGAGGCCACCCACGACCGGTTCGTCATCAAGGCGGACAAGTTCAACGCGCTGGTTGCCGAAAAGGCCAAGAAGATGGCTTCGAAAGACTAGGAGGCGCTCATGTCGTCCGGAAGTCTTGACGCGTTCTTTCGCCCGAAGAGCGTGGCGGTGATCGGGGCGTCTGACAGCCCCGAAAAGTTGGGCCACGAGATCCTGAAGAACCTGCTCCAAGGTGGATTTCCGGGGGCCCTGTATCCCATCAATCCCAAGAGCGAAAAGATCCTGAATCTTCAGTGTTTCAAGAATGTCAAGGACGTTCCCGACTCCGTGGATCTCGCCGTGATCATCATCCCGGCCCGCTTTGTGATCCAGGCTGTCCGGGACTGCGGTGAAAAGGGCGTCCGGGCGGCCGTCATCATTACCGGGGGCTTCAGCGAAGCCGGCCCGGAAGGGGAAGCGCTTCAGCATGAAGTCGCCCGTGTGGCCCTGGAAAGGGGCGTGCGCCTGATCGGACCCAACTGCCAGGGAGTGAACAACCCCTACTTGCCCCTGTGTGCGTCCTGGCCGCTGCTCACCCGCAAGGGCCGGGTGGCCGTCATCAGCCAGAGCGGCACGGTGGGGGCGGCCATGATGGACTGGTTTTCTGAAGAGGAGTTGGGGGTCTCCAGCTTCGTCAGCCTGGGGAACCGGGCCGATGTGGACGAGACGCATCTTCTCGAATACTTCGAAAACGACCCCAATACGCGGGTGATCGCCCTGTACCTGGAAGGGGTGAAGCGTCCGGAGGCCTTTCGCCGGGCCATCGCCAAGATCGCCAAGCCTGTGGTGGTTCTGAAATCCGGGAGAACGCCCCGGGGGAAAGTGGCGGCGGAATCGCACACCAAAGCACTGGCCGGTGCCGACGCCATCTACCATTCCCTCTTCATGAACTCCGGGATCATCAGGGCCGAAACCATCGAAGAATTCTACGATTTCTCCAAGGCCTTCGCCTATCTCACGCCTCCCGGCGGGCATTCCATCCTGTTTGTCACCACTTCGGGAGGCGCGGCCATCCTGGCAACCGACACGGCGGAACGCGAAGGACTGGAGACTCTCCCGCTGCCAGAGGCTCTGGCGGCCGAACTGGAAGGGGTCGTCCCCGGTCACGCGATTCGGGCCAACCCGCTGGATCTCACCGGTGATGCCAACGCCGCCATGTTCGAGGCCGTCATCGAAAGGGCCCGGCCCTACTACGACACCTTGGGGGTGATCTTCGGCGACCCCGTGGAAGATGCCTCGAGAGTGGTGAGGGCCGGCGCCAACGAACTGGTGATTTTCCTCGGAGGCGCCGACGTGGAACGGGCCGAACGGCTCAAGATGCACCAGAAGGGGATCCCCGTTTTTCCGACGCCGGAACGGGCGGTCCGGGCCCTGGCGCAGCTCCTGCCCAAAACGATGAAGAAAAAGCCGGCGCTGCCGACCTATCCCGTGGCCTCCGGCGGGATGCGTCCGAGCCTTCATGAATGCCTCCAATTGCTTGAAAACGAAGGCTTCGAATGCATCTGCCACCGGTTCGCCGAAAGCCCGGGGAAAGCCGTTCATCTGGCTCATCGTCTGGGGTTTCCCGTGGCCCTCAAAATCGACTCCCCGGACATCCTGCACAAGTCGGATGTGGGCGGGGTGAAATTGAATCTGCGATCCGCCCAGGACGTCCGTAAAGCCTTCGACGAAATGATGGATGGAATCCGGAGCGCCCACCCCGAAGCCCGCGTTAACGGTGTCGTGGTCACCGCCATGGCGGCCCCGGGGCTGGAAGTCATTCTCGGGATGAACCGGGATCCCCAGTTCGGGCCTGTCGTCATCTTCGGCCTGGGCGGGATCGCCGTGGAACTTTTCCGGGACGTCGCCATGCGACTTCTTCCGGTCACCCGAAGCGATGCGTTGGACATGATCCGGGAAATCAAGAGCGCGGCACTGCTCGACGGGTACCGCGGCCATCCGCCCGTGGATAAAGAGGCGCTGGCGGACGCCATCGTCAAACTCGCCGAACTGGCGGAGAAGGACGAAGACCTCCTCGAAATCGACCTGAATCCCGTCTTCGCCTATTCGGAAGGGCTGGTGGTGGCCGACGCCCGGATCATCCGGCGATGAAGGCTCAGGTGGCCGCAGGCTTCTTCAGGGCCTGCAGGGCCCCCGGGGGAAGCGACTGGAGCGGGGCACCGGAAAGCAGCCGCGCATAGAAAAAAGTCGCGGCGGCCTGTTCCATCTTTTCGACCAGGTAATAGGCTTTCTTCAAAGTCTCCGCGGTGGTGAGCACCCCGTGGCGTTCCAGCAGGATCGCATCGTGGCGTTCCACGAAGGGTGAGATGGACCGAGGGACTTCGTCGGTCCCGGGCGTCGCGTAGCCGGCCGTCGGAACGGGGCCCAGGGTGGCCCACACCTCGGGGAGTGCGGCCGCGGGGAAGGCCTTGCCGGCCAGCGAGAGCGCGGTGAGAAGCGGCGGATGGGCATGCACCACGGCTTGGACGTCGGGACGCTTTTCATAGACCAGGAGGTGCATTCGGATTTCGGTTGAAGGTTTGCCCCGGCCCCTCAGCACGTTTCCATCGAGGTCCGCCACCAGCAGGTCCAGGGGAACCAGTTCGCTTTTGGCTCGCCCGCTCGGTGTGATCAGGATGCGCTGCCCGGACAGGCGGCAGCTGACGTTCCCGTCGCTTGCCGCTACCAGCCCCTTACGTTCCAACCGGCGGCACACCCAGACGATCGCTTCCCGGAGCCTGGTTTCCGTGAGCATGGTGACCTTTCCTTGCAGCGGCCCCGAAGGTGTCCGCGCTGAATGTTCAGTCGATGCGTTCTGGGAAAACGAAGGCTCATTATGCCGCGGCGCCCGCAAGCATGAAACCCAAAAAACCCGCCGCGGCATCCTATGTTTCCGGCGCAAGGAAACGGAAAACCGCGGCAGGCTCACCGGCAGATCGTTTCAGGAAAAACTTGAGCTACTTCGCTTCAACCGGATATTCGGCCCTGTGCCATTCGTGCCAACCGCCTTTGAGGGCGTACACCTTGGTGAATCCTCTTTCCATGAGCTTCCGTGCCACACTGGCACTGGTTCCCTCATTCGGTCACGCACAGTAGAGCACCAGGGTTTTCGCCTTGTCGTAGCCCCCGGCCCAGGACTCCACCTTCCCTGGGTCCTCGCGGACCGCTCCCCGGATCTTGAATTCGCTGGAAGTCCAGTCTTTTCCCATCCGCACGTCTACGATCACCAGGTCGGGGGACTCCAGCATCTCCCTGAGTTCTTCTTTGCTCATCCTCGGCACTTCGGCCGCCGCAACGTTCAGAGCCGGAGCTCCGACCAAGACGGCCAGCGCAAGGACCAGGACCATCCTTTTCGACCGATGAATCTTCACGGCTTATTCTCCTTTGCTTCGTAAGTTTGACCTGCCGGTGTGGTCCGAGGCGATCCCCCGTCGTGGCGGGGAGGGTCTCGGAAGCCTAAAATGAACGTAACCCAGCGCGAGAAGAAGGGCGATAAGCGCCGACGGTGCCAGACACTGGATCAGTTGGCGGCGCTGCGGATCCGTTGCGGCAAGGCCGACGGCGCCTCCAAAGCAACCCAGAAGGCCGAGGGCCGTGGAGAACCGGCTTCGGGACCACCCGCTGCGGCCCGCGCCGCCTCCGGCCTGGAGTCTGAGCGCCGAAAAGCCGACTGCTGCGTAGAAAAACAGCCAGAAAATCCAACCGGTTCGAATGAGGATCTCCAGCCCGGGGGATCCCGCCATACCGGCTGCGATCATGGCCGCCACGGCCCCGGCCAGCAGGACGAGAACACCGCGGGGAACGCTTTCCATCCCACCCGGGGGCGCTGAAAGGGGGTTCTCGCGAGCCAGGCGGCTCAGTGCCCGCGAAGCGCCGAAAAGGAAGGCGTTCAGAGCTGCCGCGGTCCCGCTCACCACGACGATGCCCATGATCTTGCGCGCGGTGTCGCCTCCGATTCTCCGGGCGGCGATCAAGTGCGGGATGGTGCTTTGCGCCAGGTCCACCGGAGGTACCACCCCGGCCGACGCTGCCGCCCAGGCGGCGAACACGGCCGCCATCGAGATGATGGCCCCCATGACGGCCTTCCCGGGATCGAAATTCGGCTCCTTTCGGCCGTAAAGGGCCAGATCGAAGCCCAAGAGAACGATCAGGCCGGAAATGAAGCTGCGGACGATCGTTCGGGGAGGCACATCCGGTGGGGCTTGGGTTCCGAAGCCGGGCTCGAAAACGGCCCAAAGCGAAAGGATGACAAGGCCGAGAGCGGCTGTCGTGGCGAAAAGGATCTGAGTCGTCTCGACCGCTTTGCGGCCCAGCAGGTTGATCCCCAAAACGACGGCCAGCAACGAAAAGGCGAAAGCGAAATTGGGGAACCAACGTGCAAAGATTTCGTTGAAGGCGAAGCCCGCCGTGGCGAGGATTCCCGTCGAAAGACCGAGAAACAGTATGCCGCGGGCGGTCAGGGAAAACCAAACGGCGGGAAGAGGCCCAAAGGCCTGAATCAGCATAGACTCGGGCTCTTCGAAGTTTCGCCTTTCATCGATGCCGCTTCGAAGACATTGGAACCAAAGTGAGTGGACGGCGGCCGACCCGACCATGGCGAGAAGGTAAACGCCTCCGCCGTTACCGGCACCGTTTCCAACCCGCACCAGCGATTCCGGAGAGAGCATCAATCCCACCGCCAGTGCGGCGGTCGAAACTTCGATCCAGCCTCCCATCGGCACCTCGATCCATCAGCCGCGCAACAACCGTTTGTGCTGGCTCGATGCCGCTTTCTTGCTTTCTGTCAGTGACATTAAGGCCGAGGACTCGGCTTGTCATCGCCGCCGAGCGCCAGGCGGCATCATGGCATCCCCGACGCCCGGTCCCTTGGAAGGATTGGTTCGGCGGATCTACCGCAGGGTTCAAGACTCCTCTACAGACAGGTGCGGATCCAACTGGCCGGCGTCATCCGGGTCGCCCTTCTTCCCGGTCTGCCGACAGGGTTTCAGGCGGTGGTCCAAGGAAAATGAGGGGGGTGATCCTGAGGGCCTGCTCCTGAATCCCTGGGGACCGGGGAGGGACGCGAGGCAGATGGGTGCGCGTGGATGTTTGGCTTGACTTTTGACGGGGGCCGGTGATGTTGTGCGGGAATCCCTCGACACGAAGGAGGAACCCGCCATGGCCCAACGTCCCCGGTATCGCGCCCTGTTTTCTTCGGATTGGAGTGAGTGTCTGGCCCCCAGCGGGCCGTTCGACTGCATCTTTTTCAATTACCCCGAACTGAAAGAACCGCTCACGGCGGTCTTTCGCCAATACACGTCCAACGTGATCACACTGGGGGAGGCCATCGGCCGCATCCAGGGCTCGATGCCGGGCCCCGTCTCCGAAGCCATGATGGACGCCTACCTGGAGGCGTCTTTCGAAACTTATCCAGGGGCCGCGCCATTCATTCGGTGGTGCCACGAAAACCATATCCTCTTCATGCTGAACACCACGGGCATGAAGGGGACTTACCAGCGGGTGCTGGCCAAGAGCCTGTTGCCTCACGTATCCGCCCTTTCCGCCCATCCGTTCATCAGCTATCCGGAAGGGCCCACCGACCCCGAGGTGTTCCTTCCCCTTCACGAAATCCAGGACAAGGCCGCCAATTCCGCCGCCGTGGCCGAAAAATACGGTGTCACGGCCGGGCGCATCATCGTCATGGGGGACAGCGGCGGCGACGGGCCCCATTTCGCGTGGGGAGCTCAGGTGAACGCGCTGCTCATCGCCAGCCGCCCCAAACCCTCCCTGGAGAAATATTGCGCGGAGCGGGGCATCCGAATCCACCACCGCATCGGGACCGCGAAGGATCCGGAGAAGGGAAACTTCATGGAAATGACGGGGTGGGTGGAAAGATATCTGGGCGCGAATGAACGCCAATGAACGCAAGCGGTGAGGCGGTTCATCCCAGATGCCGCATGAAGTCCGCCCACAATTCGGCGTAACGTCCTTCCCGCACCAAGTCGTCATGACGGCCCTGCTGGACGATCCGACCTCGCTCCAGCACCAAGATGGCATCGGCGTTGGCGATGAGCGGCAGGTAGTGGGTGACGACAAAGAGGGTGCCGCGGCGCATCAGCCGGTCGAACGCCTCCATGACCTTGGATTCGGAGGAGGGGTCCAGTCCCGCGGTGGGTTCGTCCAGGAGGATAATGGGTGCGTTTCGAAGGAGTGCCCGAGCGATGTGGATGCGTTTGGCCTGTCCGATGGAGAGTTCCGTGCCTGAGGGGCCCAGGAGGGTGTCATAGCCTTGCGGGAGCCGAGCGATGAAGGAGTGGGCGTTGGCTTCCTTTGCCGCCCGAAGGATCTCGTCTCGGCTGGCGGGGGACTCGGGCCGACCCAACGCGATGTTTTCCAACACCGTGGCGGGGAAGATGATGTGTTCCTGAGGGACGATGGCCACTTGGCTGCGAAGCGATTCCAGCGTGAACGTCCGGATATCGCGATCGTCGATGAAGATGCGGCCCTCGATGGGATCGAGGAATCGGGGGACAAGATTGAGGAGCGTGGATTTCCCCGACCCGGAGTCGCCGACGATCCCGATCTTCTGCCCCTTGCGGACGGTGAAGGTGATGTCTTCCAAAACGGGTAAGTTTGGTTCGTAAGCGAAGGCGACGCACTCGAATCGGATGGCTTGGCGGAACGCAGGCATGGGAACGGCGTCTTCGGTATCCCCGCACACGCCCAATTGGCAAGGGGTGAGTGCCAGCACGTCTTCGATGCGCTCCTTGCAGGCGAGCCCCTTTGAAATCTTGTTGAAATACTTGGCCAATTCCTTGACCGGCTTGTAGAGGCTCCGCAGGTAGCTCATGAAAACCAGTAACTCTCCCGCGCTGATCCGACCCGCTTCGATGCGGTAGACGCCCACCAGAAGAACCGCCGCAATGCCGCCCGCCAAGGTGGTATGGACGGTGGCCGTGTAGCCGCCCTGCCACGAGCCGGCTTCGACGGCGGCTTCCAAGCTTTGAAGGCAACGTTCTTCGAGGCGCCGGGTCGCCTGTTCGCACAGACCCAGGATTTTCAGGCACTTCTGCGTGCGGGTGGCCACTTCCGTGACCGCCGCCACGTCCGCTTCATAACTTCGCTGTCGCCGGGTTGCTTGTTTGACTCTTTTCCCGAAATAGACGGTTCCGAAGGCGAGAATGGGCGCCGCGGCGGCGACCAATAGAGCGAACGGCGGGTCGATCCAGACCATGAGGGCGAAGATTCCGAGGAAGGTTGGAATGCTCCGGAACATAAGGATCAAAGCGCCTTCGATGAGGGGCTGCAGGTCGGCGGTATCGGCGGTGAGCCTCGAGATGATTTCTCCGGGTCCCATGCGGTGGAAGAAGGTGATCGGCAATTGCACGACGTGAGCGAAAAAGGTCACCCGGAGTTTCTGAACGACCGTTTGATTGAGGCGGGTGAGGAGCTGGTTTTGAAGGTAAAGGGCGGTTCCGGTAGCCGCTGCGAAAGCGATGAGCGCCAGGACCATGGTGAAGAGCAGCCCATGGCGCGGCTCAGCGGAAAGGCGTTCTTGCCAAGGTGAAAGCCACACGGGTAAGGGTGAACGGCCGATGACGCAGTCGAAGACAACCTGAAGGGGCCAAGGCTCCACGACCGCGATCGCAGCCTGAAGCGCCAGTGAAACGACCAGCCCGCCAACGAGCGTCTTTTCTCTGAGAATCGACTTGAGGACTGTGGCGGAGCCGGCGGTTTCCATGGAAATCACCTCCACCGGTCAAGGGGCAAGCGGGTTTTCCTCGGTGCCGCGACAAAGCCCGGATTCGGGAAAGATACCGGCCGGCTCGTGTCGAACCGGCCGCGCCCGAACCTTCACCCCAATCGGAGTCCGCAATGCACCTGCACCCGAAGTCACCTATTGGTAGGGCTTGCCCACGCCCAACTCTTTACGCCACTTTTCTTCCATTTCTTTGGACCACACCTGGCGCCACTTGCCCTCTTCGTTGATTTCCAAGCTCGAGGCTTCCATGGATCGGTACTTTTCATTGATGGTTCCAGTGACCCGCACCAGCTGGCGGATATGGCGGGCCAAAATGGCCCGGTCCAGGTTGGGAATGAAGTAGTAGTCCCCCGTGTGCGTGAGCACCACGAAAAGACGCTCTGCCGCGATGACGGGGTCTTCCATATCCACCGGGCACACCTTGCCTTGGGTCACGCAGGTGAACCCTTGGATGGTTCCTTCGACCTGGGCCGCCATGGATCCGGCGGGCAGCATCACGAGCATGGTCAGCGAAAGCAAAAGCATCCATCGTTTCATCAGAATTCCTCCCCGCTTCGTTTCGGTGCCGTTCGATTCGGCGGCATCGTGAGAATAGGATTACCTGTTGCCCCCGGGTTCCCCCTCCGGCGCCGCGCTCAACCGTTTGGAGCAACCGCGACGGGCGGTTCGGAAGGAGGAGCCCGGCCAGGGTTTCGCACGTTGATCCGCCTTGAACCCTCTCAGAAAGTGAATTCGAGGGACCAAGCCGCCTTCCAAAGATCTTCCACGTCCCCCAGCCGGTCTTCGTCGTAATCATTGTCTTCGTCGAAGGCAATGTAGCCCAGCTCAACGGCCAAGACGAAGTTCTTCATGATCTGGTATTGTGAATTCAAATTCACTTCGAAAAAGGATTCGTCTTCATTGAGCAGCGTGTCGTTCGGGCGCTCGAAGATGTTCTCGTCCGCTGTTCCTTCCGCGTACATGAATTGGATTTCGTTGATCAGTTTATCGATCACGTGGATGTCTTTGAGCTTCAAGCCCACGGCCCACATGCCCGTCGCGTAGACGGCGTCGTAGGAATCGAACATGTTGTCGTTGTAGCGGCTTCCCCCGAAGTACGATGAGGTGTAGGTGGGGCCGCCGATCAAGGCTGGAAACAGGTCGATATCGTCGTCGTTTTCGTCCGGACCGTTTCCGTACAGTCCGAAAACTTCACCGGTAACGGGCCCGAAGTCATAATCGATCACCAGGTCGGCCACGTAACCGCTGATATCGGCATCCACCGCGGAGGCTTCCCAGTTCATCGACCCGTAGGTGAAGGTGGACCGGATCCGAAGCGGTTCCAAGGGAACCCAGTCGAACGAGGCGCCCACGTACCAAGCGTCCACGTTGTCATTGACATCTTCGGCGGCGTCTGTACCCCCGGTGCTTCCGATCGCGTCCGTAGTGCCGAAGAGCAGGGCCGGATAGTCGAAGTACGAGTATCGCCAGTGGTTTGGGGCGTCTCTGATGACGTCCTCGCCGATCAAGGCATAAGCCGCATACGGTGCGATGGTGAGCCCCTTGATTGTGGTAAGCGGCACGTGAAAGAGGAAAAGATCGGCCTGATCGTCCGTGTGGCTTTCAGTGTCGTCCATGAGGTCCGTCATGCGGAACCAGCGCAAATCCAAGGTGCCCACATCCGCAAGAGGAGCGGTCATGACCACGCCGGCCGGGACTTCGTACATGAGGTTGCTGCCGTAGACGAGGTCCGGAAACGTGGCTCCCTGGGAACCCAATTTGAAATTGATGGAAGTGTCCGGAATCGTGAAGTCGATGTAGAGCCGATCCAGTTCCAGAATGAGGTCGCCGTCTTCTTCGCCCCCCACCAAGGCGTCGCGCGAACCGAAATAGCCTCCCGTCGAGCCTTCACCAATCTGGAAACTGGCGACGGCCTTGAGGTATTCGTTGGCGGTCCACTGGAGCGTGAGTGCCAGTTCGCGCGTTGCGTCGAAATCGGAGTCCATCCCCTTGGGGTTGCGATCCAGGATCGTAGGGTCCTTGAACATGGCGTCGCGGTCGCTGCCGTTGTCGTCCACGAAGTTGATGAACTGGGTGGCTCCAAAGGCCGCCGTCACTTTGCCGCTGACCGTCATTTCCCCGAAATCTTCGGCCTTGAACGTCATCGCTTCGGCGCCCGTGGGGAGACCCACGAGTGTCAGCCCCAAAAGGACCAGGACGGTCCGCCACTTCCAACGTCTGAAAATCCCTGCACGTCCACTCATCTTTCTCTCCTCCTCATGGTCGAAAAATGGGGTGAAGGTCCGTACGGGAGAGAAAAGCAACAAGCGTGCTAACAATGACGTTGGCATGATAAGCGCCAGCAGAACGTTTTATAACTTGACAACCCATCGAGCCTATCGCATAGATGGCCCATGATTAGGCAGGTGCGTAGGCAAGTGCACAACGGGGGAGGGGTGCGGTGGAAGTTCGGGATTGGAGTTCGTTTTTCGAACTGATCACGGAAACCATGAACGATGGGCTGCTGGTGATCGGCCGCGACGGAGTCATCCAGCGGGTGAACCGGGCGGCCGAGCGGCTTTCGGGCTATTCGCGGTCGGAATTGGTGGGTTCTCCGTGTACCGTTTTGGACTGCGATGTCTGCTATTGGGCGCGCAACCACAACGGCGACGGATGGTGCGTGCTCTTTTCCGAAGGACGCTTCAGCATGAAGCGGGCGACCATCCGAAGAAAAGACGGAACCCAGGTCCCCGTCCTGAAAAACGCCGTTATCCTCAAAGATACGAAAGCTGAAATCTTGGGCGCCGTAGAAACCCTCACCGACCTTTCCGAACTGGACAAGCTCGACCAGCGCGTCACCGAATTGTGCCGCCTCATCAGTGCCGGCGATGCCTACTGCGGGATGGTCGGAAAAAGCGCCGTCATGCGGTCGCTTTTCGAGGCAATCGACAACGTCGCCCGGAGCGATGCCCCCGTCTTGATCCAGGGCGAAAGCGGGAGCGGTAAGGAGTTGGTGGCTCGAGCCATTCACCAGCGCAGTCACCGTAAAGACGGACCGTTCGTCGAACTCAACTGCGCCGCGCTCAACGAAGCCATCTTGGAAAGTGAGTTGTTCGGGCATGCCAAGGGTGCTTTCACCGGCGCCTACCGCGACCGTCCGGGTCGCTTCGAAGCGGCCGACGGCGGCGATCTTTTCCTGGACGAAATCGGGGACGTTCCTCTCTCAGTCCAGGTGAAACTCCTGCGGGTGATCGAAACCAAGCGGTTCGAACGGGTCGGTGAGCTGCGATCGCGGTCGGCGGATGTGCGGATCATTTCCGCCACCCACCAGCCGCTCGAATCGCTCGTGAAGGCCAAACGTTTCCGAGAAGATCTCTATTTCCGAATCAGCGTCATCCCGCTTTATGTCCCGGCGCTTCGCGACCGTCGTGAGGACATCCCGCTGTTGATCGACCACTTTTTGCGGGAACGGCATCTTCGAACGGGCGAGGCGCTGTTCGGCTTGAGCGAGGAAGCCTTGGAGGTGTGCCTGAGCTACGATTGGCCGGGGAACGTGCGGGAACTCCAAAATGCCCTCGAATACGCCGCCGTAACGGCTCGGTCTGGACTGATCCGGCCGGAGCATCTGCCCAGGTGGGTTCAAGCCGGTAAGGGAACGTTCGTGAGGCCGCCCAAGAGACCGAACTCTTCCTCGGAACTCCCGGAAAAACAAGCGTTGCTCGAAGCGCTTGAACGCGCTGGCGGCAACAAGACCCGTGCTGCCAGACTGCTCGGAGTCAACCGGAATACCGTGCTCAACCGGATGCGGAAATACGGGGTCGACATTCGGCGATCCGTCGTCTCTTCCGAGACACCAGCGGAATCGACGCACCTGAAAACTTAGACCGCGTTCCTTCGCTCGTTGGTCTTTTGTCGCATTTCGAACGGTAAAGGCTGGTTCCCGAGGCGCCGTTTTGGCGGGACAAGGTTTGGGGAGCGCGGTTTGCCACGCCCTCTCTGTGGCGACGGGCGATACCGAAAGAACAAAGCCGGTCCGGAGCGCTTCCGCGAAAGAGTCACCGCGGAAGATCGCTCCGACTCGGGCTGAAAGCGCCTGTTCTTTTCAGGCGAAAGGCCACGCGATCAGCCCGCCTTCAATGAAGCGGACGCGGTCGTAGCCCGCCGCGTTGAGAATCCGCTGCGCTTCGTAACCTCGCATGCTCACTTTGCAGAAGGTCAGAATTTCCTTGCCTTTCGGGAGTTCCTGCAAACGCTTCCGAAGCGCCCCCAAGGGGATGTGAACCACCCGCGGGTCCTCCAGCCGCGTTTCCCGGAATTCGTCGGGAGTGCGCACATCGAGGAGTACGACATCCGCGCTGTCGTCCATGATCCGCTTGGCTTCCAGGGGAGAGATCCCGTGGGCCAGGCCGTTCATCTTGTTCAGGAGGACATGGGCGGTGGTGGCGATCGGGTCGATCGGGGGCCCGTAAGGGGGCGCGTACGCCAAATCGATGCTTCCGATCTGGTCCAATGTGGCGCCGAAGAAGATGGCGGCCGCCGCGACATCCAGTCGTTTCGCGCCGTCTCCGGGCCCGACCACCTGGAGCCCCAGCAGTTTCCGGTACCGCTTGGAGGCGATCATCTTCATGACCATGGGGCGGTGTTCCGGCATGTAGTGTGGTCGGTCGGGTCCGGACCAGATGACCGTTTCCACGTCCAGGTTCAACTCTTGGGCCAGTTTTTCGGTAAGGCCGGTTCGGCCGACGGTGATATCGAAAATGCGGCAAATACCGGTACCGGTTACGCCGGGGAAGGGAGACGGTAGCCCCGCAATATGGTTGGCGATGACTCGGCCATGCTTGTTGGCGGTGGATCCCAAGGGGATGAAGAGAGGGGTTCCGGTAATCGGATGCACGTATTGATTCACCACGCAGTCACCGCCTGCGTAGATGTCGGGGTCGCTGGTCTGGCAGTAGCTGTTGATGACGATACCGCCTTGTGGAGCGCACTGGATGTCGGCGTCCCGGGCCAAACTGTCGTTGGGCCGAACCCCCACCGCGATGACCGCCAAATCCGCCTCCAACGTCTGCCTTTCCGTCCGAACCCTGCGGAGAACGCCGTGATCCCCTTCGAGGGCGGTGACCTTTTCGCCGAGTACCAGCCTGACCCCCTTGGATCGCAGATGCTTTCCCACGAGCAGGGCCATATCGCGATCGAGGAACTGGGGCATCACCTGGTCGAACAGGTCCACCAGGGTCACCTCCAGTCCGCGTTTGACCAAGGCCTCGGCCATTTCCATGCCGATGTATCCAGCTCCCACCAGGACCGCCTTTTTGAGACCTTTCTCTTCGATGGCCTCCGCCAGGGTTGCGGCGTCTTCAAGACGCCGCACGGTCCAAACGTGTTCCAGGTCCACGCCCTCTATGGGCGGGATGAAGGGGCGGGCACCCGTGGCCAGAACCAGCTTGTCGTAAGCGAGTTCGCTTTCCGTGCCCGTGTCCGCTTGCCGGATGCGTACGACTTTCCGATCACGGTCGATGGCCACCGCTTCCGTGCGCGTGAGAACCCGGACACCCTTCACGGTCTCAAAGAATACGGGCGTTCTCGGGACACCCACCGGGGTCTCGGTGAGCATGGCCACGTCGGGAAAGACTCCTTCGACGTAATAGGGAAGGCCACAGGCTCCATAAGAAACGACATGATCCCGTTCGATGAGCGTCACATCCGCATGGGGCATGAGCCGCCTGAGCCTCGAAGCGGCTTTCGGCCCGCACGCTACACCACCGATCACAAGCACCTTCAAAGCATCACGCATTGTCGCTACCTCCTTCCACTGAGTCGTGAGACCATGAACCTTCACGTTTCGCGGGGACGTCTTCGCTTGATGTGGGTCGGTGAACCTTCACGTGCCTCCAGGGGCCCGAGATTGTTTCCAACAGAATCCACCTGGAATACTTGAGCTGCGCGTTCATGGGGGAAGCCGAAAGCATGGGGGCGGGGAAGACCCGCCCAACCCGCCCCGGTCCCCGCCGCGCGGCCGCCGGCTAGCGCCGGACGGCCTCTTTCGCTTGCTTCACCGCCAGTTTTCGGAGCTGCTCATCGGTGAGCGGCGAACCATAGCCCACATACTGAACGAGCGGCGCCTCGCCGCCCTTGATGGGTATCCATCCGCCATCTTTCTTGTCCAAGAAAACCCATTGGAGTCGGTCTTCGATAAGCGGTATGACGCCTTTCCAAGACACCGCTCGACCTTCTTGAAAGTCCAGCACTTGAATCGCTTCACCGGCGAGCATTTTCCTCACGGACTCGTTGTCATGACACTGTTTACAGCTTCGTCCGGCAGGTGCTATCGAATGCGTAAAATAAGGGGCATACGCGACGAACTTCCGGCCTTCATGGACCAGCGTCATGGCGCTTGCCGAGGTGACGCGACCCTCGTAATTGATAAGCATCACCCAGTCCTTGACCGGGATGAAATTGCCGGCCCGTTTGCCGGTTTCGAGGAAGGTGTCGAAGTGGCAGTTCAAGCATGACATCGTCTCCTGGACATGGCAGGCCGCGCAATCCAGCTTCCCCTTGTGAACGGTGTGACTCACGGACCGATCGTCGAAATAGGGCGCATCCCTTTCCTGATCGATGTGGCATTCGGCGCATGTCGCCCGGACGGCCTTGGGATCTCGCATGGAAGTCCTGGGGCGCCCGTCGCCGTGGACATCGGTTCGGTAATGGCAGTCGGCGCAGACCATGCCGGAAGCCACGTGAACATCCAGCTTCTGCTTTTCTCCGTCGAAGCGGAAAGTGAGACCTTCACGGCTGTGGCAGGGAAGGCACGTGTTCATGTCCTTGGCCTTGGACTCGGAAAAGGCGAGTTTTTCGCCCCGTTTCTTGGCGTGGCATTGGTCACAGCTTTCCACATGGCAGTTTTTGCAGTCCAGGTCTCGATAGGGAATGCCGGTGATCCGCATGAAGCCCCCGGCTTCTTCGTACCAGTACCGCATGCCTTCACCTGTGAAATGAAGGCCTTCCGTGAAAAAGGATCGGAGACACGGTGAAAGGGCTTCGGCGGCGTCGACCCGGCCGCCCGCAACCCAGCAGATGAACAGTGCCGCCAAAAGAGTTCCAACCCGATACGCCGCCGCAACCATGCCTTCTCGTCGCCTCATCGCTTTCCTCCCTGGCCAAGAACGAAACACAGATGCCCTACACGGCCGCGGGTGTTTCTACCGCGTAGTCCTCCCCCCATAAATCGCTGATGTCATGTTACCTGTCAAATGAAGATTAATTAGAAATTTCTGTGCCAAAGTAATGTAAGTACAAGTTCCGTGGTGGAGATTCACCGTCGATCCATGCCGGCCCGCGTTTGGACCCGAAGTCGCAAAACCGGATGACGTCGCCGCTCAAACGGGGCGCCGCCATCGCGGCGTCCCAAAGGTGTTGCGGCGAGGGCTCCGCCGCCGAAACCCGGCGGGTACCCTCTGGAATGTTGAAGGTGTTGCCGGGGCTGCGGCCACACGCTTCGCTCAGAACTTCAGTTCGACGGCCGCGAAGAAGGTTTGGCCGGGAGCAGGGAAGTCCAACTCTTCTTCGTAGGATTCGTCGAAAAGGTTTTCCACGCCGGCGGTCACGAAGCCCTGGACGTGCCCTTGGAGCACGGGGACCCTGAGCAGGAGGTCCACCACCGCAAAGGCGTCCATCTTTTGCAGGGTGACGTTGCTTCCGAGCGGTGCACCGTCCGGCGAACTGGAGCCGGCGAATGGGGCTCCTGGCGTCTCCAAATAGGGGACCTCGCGGTCGTCCACCCACCGGAGGGTCGCCTTGGCGAGAAAGCCGTTGGCCCATTCCGCCTTGATGCCGACGTTGACCTTCCATTTGGGGAGTTCGGAGAGTTTATCGGTGAGGCGGTTGGAAGCGTCCAGGACATCGCCTTCCTTTTTCGTGTCCTGCCAGGCTACGTTTCCAAAGGCGGTTACGGGACCGCCGATCCGCGTTTGAGCCTCCAGTTCCACTCCTTGGAGGTCCACGCGATCCACGTTGTAGACCACGCGGCTGGGAGCGTAGCCGAAGATCCAGCGGATGTAGTCGTCGACGCGGTAACGGTACCAGGTGAGCGTGAGGGCCGTTCGAGGTATTCCCGCGTAATGGATGCCGGCTTCGTACTGAAGGGCGTCCTCGAAGGTGAGGTTTTTGCGGACGACCCCCGAATTGGGATCGACTTCGGGCCGGTAGCCTCCAAAATACCAATAAAAAGCCGGATTGTCGGGAAACCGCGTGGCACGCGCTGCGTGGCCGAAGACGGTGAGGTGTTCCAGAGGCTTGAGGGTGACACCGAATTTGGGCAGAAGGGTCTCTTCATCGAAACGGGCTCGGGTCGTTTCGAACCCGGTGGGTTTGCCTTGAGCGTTGTAACCCACCACTTGGTCCACGCTCCGGTCTCCGAAATAGTCTTCGTAGCGGAGCCCGGCGTAGAGGCTCAACCAAGAGCGAACCTTCCAGGTATCGTCCACGAAGGCCCCATGATAACGGGTGGCGTCCCATTCGTCGCTTCCGTCCATGGGCGGCCTGGGAAAATAGCCGCTCAAGACGAAGGTGTTTTCCGTGCCGCCGTATCCCTGGTAATTGGCGTCCGCACCGAATCCCAACCGGTGATCACCCAGCGGTTTGCTGAAATGAGCCAGCCAGCCCCAGCTGCGGTCCGGCGTCGCCTCTCGTTCCAGGACTTTCACGTCTTGATTGTGGGAATCGATCCGGTCCGTCCGATCTTCATTGTTGAAATACAGCTTCCATTCCGAATCGAATCCGGCGATGAGTTTTTTCACGCTGAGATCCAGCTCCGTGCGTTCTTTGGTGTAGAAGCTTCCGTCACCGTGAGTGTCACCGGCAGGGAAGGCGATGCCGGGTCCGATGAGATAACTTTCCGTGCTTTCGGGATAATCGGAATCGTAGCCGGGAAGATCCCTGTCGTTGCGGACGGGCATGTTGAAATCTCCTTGGGTGTATCGGGCGCTGAGCCGAACTTCGCCGTCTTCACCCCAAAACCAGTAAAGATCGCCGGAAAAATTGCTGCGTTCGGCCTCGCTGTTCCTTAGGTTTCCGTTGGTTTCGACGTATGCGGCGGCAAGGCGGGCTCCGAAGGACCCCAAGCGCCCGGCTACGGCCGCCGAACCGGAGTAGGTGTCGTATCGCTTGAACCCTCCCCTGATGGAAAAGGTCGGTTCAACGGGCGGGTGGGCGGGAACCAGGTT